>Ga0214542_1000830_pt1 | contig 59565 bp, 46 predicted proteins | sample CNSS1metaG_FD_160096 | JGI IMG/M metagenome (GOLD analysis project Ga0214542, IMG submission 160096) | Root nodule microbial communities from cowpea collected in UCLA plant growth center, Los Angeles, California, USA - CNSS1 | ecosystem: Host-associated > Plants > Roots > Nodule | place: USA...
GTAAGTCATCATCAATAAATCATACAACTTTAATCCACTTGGGTTTGAAACCACATCAAAGAGATAACTACAGATGAATGCATATTACCCATACGTAATCACCCCATAATCAACTATTCAGTGCACATGAAAGATCACAAAAATTCAGTCATACCACACGCTTCCAAAATATTCAACACAGATCATCAGTTGTGACCAAACAGGTCATCAGTTGTGACCAAACAGGTCATCAATCATATATCAAACAAGTGTACTCAAGTTGCCAATGAAACCACATCTAAGGAATATTTACAAATTAACTCACATTATCCAAACAGACTCACCCAATAATCAGTTGTGGAATAAAATAGTATGAAAGTTAAAAAGATTGAGTCAACACACATGATTGCAAAAAATGCAGCACAACTCATCCCTTGGATGCACACAAGTCATCATCAATAAATCATACAACTTTAATCCACTTGGGTTTGAAAACACATCAAAGAGATAACTACAGATGAATTCATATTACCCATACGTAATCACCCCATAATCAACTATTCAGTGCTATCACATGGAACATGAAAAAATTGATTCATACCACATGGTTCCAAAAAATAAAACACAAGTCATCACTTATGAGCAAACAGGTCATCAGTCATACATCAAACAAGTGTACTCAAGTTGCCAATGAAACCACATCTAAGGAATATTTAGAAATTAACTCACATTATCCAAACAGACTCACCCAATAATCAGTTGTGGAATAAAATAGTATGGAAGTTAAAAAGATTGAGTCAATACACATGATTGCAAAAAATGCAGCACAACTCATCACTTGGATGCACAGAAGTCATCATCAATAAATCATACAACTTTAATCCACTTGGGTTTCAAACCACATCAAAGAGATAACTACATATGAATGCATATTACCCATACTTAATCACCTGCATATTACCCATACATAATTACCCCATAATCAACTATTGACTGCTATGAATTCAAAAAATTTAGTCAAACCACATTATTGCACAAAATGCAGCACAGGTCATCACTTGTCAGCAAACAGGTCATCACAATAAAATAAGACAGATTTCATCAACCTAGTTAGAAAACTAGTATTCATGCATCTATCAAAGCACCAAAATCACAGAAAAGGAAAAATAACACAAACATACCAACCACCGCCTGAATCGAACAACTGAAAGCACCACAAACCCTAACTTCGCAAGCTTTGTGGAGGATTACAGTGTTGTGGTCATTCACCTGTACAAGATACATGTTAAATTTGTCTTTAAACAATAAGTCACTTCACTATGCCGGCGAAAACCAAAAAAAAATCTCAATTCCTTAACCAAAAAACCCACAACGACGACTTTGGAAAAAAATACCACAAACTTGTTGCCGTAGTGGAGAAACGCAGATAAAACAAAACATACCTACGAACTACGAAGCTGAATCCAACAATGGAGACGAAGAAAAACCCTAACTTTGGCAGGAATGTCTTCTCCCTTCGTCTTCTCTCTTCGTCTTCTCCCTTCGTCTTTTTCGACTCACTACAACACACGTATTCTCCTTGCTTCCTTTCTCCTTTCTCCTTTCCTCTCCTTTCTTCCTTTCTCCTTTCGACTGGGTTTTCCCTTTCTTTCTTTCTTTTCTCTTTTCTCGTTTTTCACGAAGCTGAATCCAACAATGGAGACAAAGAAAAACCCTAAATTTGGCAGGAACGTCTTCTCCCTTCATCTTCTCCCTTCGTCTTCTCTTTTCGTCTTTTTCAACTCACTACAACACACGTATTCTCCTTTCTTCCTTTCTCCTTTCTCCTTTCTCCTTTCTTCCTTTCTCCTTTTCAGTGGGTTTTCCCTTTCTTTCTTTCTTTTCCCTTCTCTGATTTTTGCTCCCACTCTCCACACGAAACCCTAATTTCCTACCCTTTCAATTAAGACGCGCCCTAACCCACTATCCAAAACGCCTTCTGACCCGATTATTCACGCCTAACCACACTCTCCGCTTTTGCCACATCTCAAGTAAAATGTTTCAAAAAAATTAATTTTAATTTAAAAAATTTAATCCACCTGTGCATACCATGTCATGGAGTCACTTGTATGGAGTCACTTATGGAATCAAAATAAAGGGTCAGCGTATCATTTTCCTTTAAGAAAATGGGATTAAAGATAGCGTGGAGTAAAAAATAAAAATGGTAAATGTTTCATTTATTCGGACCTTATGTTTCTCTTTCTCTACCTCGGCTTTTATGAAATGTTACTGACAAAGAGTAAATACGTGTAGACATGGTTATGTAGTTGAATGGGTGTCGAAGTCTAGACAACCCTTTGTTTATCTAATCACCAAATTAAAATTAAAATCCTTTAACCACAAAACATTTTATATATAACCTTTGACCACTAAATTATATTTCTTAAGCCACAAGGAATAAATTTTGCAGTTGGAAATTACAAATATTAGAAAAGAAAACTATTATTCATGCTGGCCACTGTTTTTTGTCTGGATGCCCCTACAAATTCGATAAAAAAGACTATTTTAAATCAAACTCCCTCAAGGAATTTCCTTTTATTTTTGTACATGAAAGGACTGGCGAAAGAAAATGATTTAAATTACAAAGGAAAATAAATGGCAACGAAAACTTCACTCGCCTTCTCCGGACTCAATCCAACATTCCATGCACTGTGCTGAAAACTCGATCGCTGAAGATCGTCCTGAATTTCGTCTAACCATTTGACAATCACGATAATTTCAGTGACAACCAATCTGGTTAAGAATCACAAAAAAGTCAGTTACTGAAATTACATATCATTTCGTAATTTTACTTGTCCACGTACTAATATCCACTAACATTAAAATACTCAAGTCCTTACTCACCATTAAGAAATTTAACGCAACAAGTTACTACGAAAAATTATGTATTCTTCCAATAAACAGAAATTCATTGATACCTTGAGACACCGACTGGTTTCTTCAAGTATAACGATTAAGCATAGCAATATTGTTAAACTCCTGCAGTAGCTTTTACAGAACCCGATTTTCCCTGATATTAAACGGAACAACATTACTTATATCATAGAAAGTTGCAAAACTATCCATTCAAAATTATTAGAAGAGCATGCATCATCAATATTGAAAATTACAGATTTTAAAGCCGAAATGAAAATCACATTGCCAGACAACAGCCAGACTTTGGATTTGATAGCTAGTCGTGCAGGAAAAAAAAAAAAAATAAGGCAGCCGCAACTATGTTTTATTGCTATTTTTAAATAAATGTAGTGGCCTTCAATTCCAAAGTTCTATAGTTGATATTATTCATTACCAATTAAATCACCAAGTTATTCATTTTGTTGACCAAAATTCTGGACAAGAAACACATGGAAAGAAATAAATGAAATAAATGGAAGAATCATCGACTTACCTCAGATGATTGACTCTTTCGAATCCTCCTAGTAGGAGTCCTCATGGTAACAAATTCCTCAGCTGCACTTGGGTGAACGCCTACAGTGGCATCGAAGTCAGCCTTGGTTAAGCCCGCTTTGATAGCAATTGCAAACCCCTGGGCATCAAGCGAACGCATGTCAAGTGAATTGAAATTTCACGTATAGTTAATAAGGCAATACAGAGCAGCTGTAACAACTCTAAAAACCTGTATAATTTCAGGAGCATCTTCTCCACACATATGCAGACCCAAAACTTTATTTGTCTTTGCAGAGACTACTACTTTCATAAACACCCGATCAGGAAGCCCAGAGAGAGTAGATTTCAGCGGCCTAAAATCTGCAGTGAAGATGTCAATATCTCCATACTGTTGTACAGCCTGGAAAATCACAAAAAGTATCATAAAACATTAATCTACACAACCGATTAAAATATGCACAAGACCATTTACATGTATGAGAATCAGACACTGCATAATTCTCTCACCTGTTCTTCCGTAAGACCAACTTGTCCAATTGGTGGTTGAGAAAATACAGCGGAAGGAACAGTTCTAGATAAAGAGGAAAGTAACAGAATCAGTTGGGAAGCTATGAATTTACTAAAACACAGCAGTGTACAAGTTACCAAGATTAGCTTCCGATATTACATGCACGTTCAGGAATGAGTGAAACACATTATGGAAACGGAAAGCTAGAGCGTAACGTATGCACTAATAAATGATTGAACAGAAGATTTACTAGCAAGATACTGTTTGGCTTTTTTTTCAACCGTTTCTCTATTATTAACTATTGGGTGAAATTCTATTTGGTTGGGTCCCAACAAATAAGAAGTAAACTCAGGACCAAAATTTTAAACTGTTTGAAATACAATAAAGATTTTCGTTTCTTCACCTGGCTGAACTACTCAGCTCTGTTCTCAATATCTGCGAATAAGGTAACGAAATTCCAAGTAATTTGGCCTTTTAACAAACGGTTTCATTAATTTCATCACAAATGTGAATTGATATGCATTGTCGATTACTTTAATCATCAAAGATTTATGAACAAGCTTTCAAACAAATAAAAATATTTCAAAAGTGTAATGATTGGGTGAGCAAGATTGGCAGAATAGATACCCACGATTCAACAGTTGGATTTGTATAATGATATTCTCTGAAAATAGTGAAGCCATTTGAGGATATAACTGACAGTACCAGACCAGTTACTAAGTCACCATTGAAGGTTATATATGAATTTCTTGCAATCCTAACACTGGTTTCTTAAAATGTATCAGCAATTCATGAAGATTAAAAATATTAGAATATGGATTCTTTTAGAATATGTTTAAGGTTAATAATTACATTATATAACTGGCACCTTTGACATCTCAAAGATATGTTTTCTGAAGTCCAGCGACCAGGATATTTCATTGTGTTTTAACAATAAAAAACAAGCAGTTAAAATATTATCCAGGATTGAATTGCAATAAATGGAAAAATTATACTTTATAGGTATCAAGGAGTAGTAAAAATACAAAAAGTCAAGCTATATTTTATACAAACTTTATAAGCAACCGTTATTGTCACAGGACTACTTTCATACACTATCAGTTCTTTTACCAATTTATTATTAATGATATTTTGTTTAAAAATGCATGTGAGCTCAAGCAAAATGCTAATAAAAACCTATAACTAAACATGATGCATTACGTATATAATACCTATAATCAGGTTTTGTTGGGTTATCCTGAAACAGTGTTTTTACTATTGCCCCTGCCTCCATCAAAGCAACTGGGGTCAGATTTATTCTGTTTGTAACATCTCCAACCGCCCAGATTGAAGGAACTGATGTTTGAGAGTATTCATCAACCTGGAATGAAGAAGAGTGAGCCCAATATCATAAGAATATACACCAAATAGAACCAATGATAAGGCTTAAATTACCTCTATTGATCCATCTTTAGCTAGTTTCACACCAGCAGACTCCAGCCCTAAGTTCTGCAGTGAAATCAAAGTTCATAAATATTCTCTATGTTTTTGTCTCTTTCTGTTAAATGCATAAAAATAAGATGCTTGAAAAGTAAAAATTTAAATTTTAAAATTTGAAACATGTAAAGTAACTATTAAGGAAACTAGGCCAACTATGAAACAAGGCCAAATACACCGTAGTTCAAAAGTTCCAGACCTTTGAACTTCAATAAAGATTGAAATTAGCATGAAGCATCAGCACAGAATTATTCAAAGAAAATTATGCACATAACTTGGAGAAAATATTGCCACATAATGAACTAAAACAACAGTTAAAAACTATTTCTATTGATATATTTAATAGTGTAAGTTGTTAATATTGGTAAGGTCAATCAAATTCCTCGCCTCTAAATCATTTTCTAAGATGAAAAATATAGCCACGTATTTAAATTTCAAACAGGTAGCTACTGAAAAGTAAAACAATACAACTGAAAATAATACCTTAGTATTAGGTCTTCGTCCAGTAGCAAACATAATATGTGAGAAACCATTCATTGTACCTTTGTTGGTTTTTAAAGTGAATGAACCATCAGCTGACTTCGTGATAGCTTGGGGAGACTCCTCAGGATGGATTTCAATACCTCTCAGAGACATTTGTTCTCCAACAAAATCTCTAATCTGCAGACATAGTTCGCAATTTGAATGGGATAGTATACTAAGCAGCACCTATTCTCCAATTATAAATCATTCATGAGTGTATACCTCTTCATCAAATCCCCTCAGAACCTTCTTTTGCCGTATAAAGAGATGAACGTCGCTTTTCAAACCATTAAAGATACCAGCAAACTCCAAGGCAATGTAACCACCACCAACAATGGCTATTTTCCCAGGTTGTGATGGTAAATCAAGGGCAATATCTGAATCTATTGCGTATTCCTTCCCAGGAATATCAGGAATGAAGGGACGACCTCCGACGGAAACTAAAATGTGTTTGGCTGAATATTGCTTACCATTAACGTCAACCGTGTGAGCATCTATAATCTGCGGATTCCAAAAGCAACATCACCATAAAATAGAAACAAAATCTTCATTCATTGATTAATATCTAGAAAGCTATAGAGTACTTCAAAACGAAGCCATAGCATTATCCTACCTTTCCATGCCCTTCGATCAGCTTGACCCCAGCATTGTTCAAGATATTCTTGTATATGCCAGTAAGACGCTGCAACTCAGCATTCTTATTAGCTATCAAACTACTCCAATCATGCTTGGGCTCACTGTCATAACTCCAGCCAAAACCATGACTTTCTTCAAACTCATGAGAAAATTTTGATGCATAAACAAGCAACTTCTTTGGCACGCATCCTCGTATTACACAGCTACAAGGAGAAGACAAAAAAGGAAACATAAAAACGAAGCATTTGAATTTGAATTCTTTTACAAAGGAACAAAAACTGAATAGCATACCCAATTAACACAATGAGAAGGCCATAATAGAGGGAAAATTGATTGAAATAGCTAAGTTGTAAACATTTTTTCATACAAAAGCCACCACCGGTTGAGTTTAAGGCTCAGTCATTATTGTGATATCATAAAGAAAATAAGCCGGTTTTTATAAATTGCAATTGTAGATTTAAAAAAAAAAATGAATTAAGTTTCTCCAATTAGTTAAGCTGTATGCAATACTTTAAATAAACTTTTGAAGAAGTTAATAGATATAGATAGAACTTCTACAAATGAGATTATGTAAGCTAATATAAGAAAATATTAACTCTCTTTTTTTTCGTATTTTATTATCTATAATTGATTAATTACTATTTTATACTAGTAAAAAGAAAATTAGTATCCATACTTAAAAATATTTTTTTAATATCTACACTTAACATTTTAAATCTGTTGTAATTTAAGAACGGAAAGGAATTCCAGTGATACCAGTATTTAAATATTTTCATTACGTTGCATGAAAAACCCAATTACATATCTAACACTGTGACTTGTCAAAAGAGCCGGTTAGCCCGAAATCCACGTATCCTGTCCTCCACAACAAGAAACCCTAGTTTAACAAATCGAAATAGTAAAAACAGAGGGAAAACGAGAAACTCACGTTCCGCCGACGCCTCCGGTGGTTTCGGAAGCGACGGTGGAGAAAGGAAGCTCGCAGATGGCAACAGAAGCACCGTTATTGGCGGCGAAACGAGCGGCTCGGACGCCGCCGCTTCCTGCGCCGATGGTGAAGAGGTCAAAGTCGTAGTGGACAGCGACAGGCTCGGCTCCGTTTTGAGATTCGGCGCGCACGGAGAAGGTGCAGCGGCGCGTGAAAATTGGAATTAGGGATTTGGAAAGAGGGCGACGGAGAAAAGAAGAGCGAGGAAATGGAAGCGTTTTGGAGAAGAAGAGAGTGTTGAGAGAGAGCGATGGCGAGAAAGAGAGCGAAGTTGCCATTGCTTTTGTATTTCTGTTTTTTTCACTTCTTCTGTCTGTGGACTCCTTTTGCTTGCTAATGCAAATTTACTTGTCGCAATATAGCTTTATACTCCTTTTCACTTCTAAAATAGAAAACCCTGATTATGTAATTTTAGAATCATCAATTATATTCCATAAAGTAAGAATAATTCTTATCAAACCAAAAGATTCAAGACAAAAAAAAAATATTTTTTTCTTCCAGAAAAATATCATATTTACTATACTATATTATAATTGAATTAATAAGTGCTAAGAATTATTTTTAAGCGCTATAAAATAAATAAAAAAACCAAAATAAAAAAGTGTATGAAACTTAAGCTTTCTTCAAAACCATGAAATAGATTAAAAATTAAGTGACTATTTTTAATTAAAAAATTCAATAAAAAAATAAAATAAAATAAGTATCCGAAATATTCAAAGTGTTTTTATTGCCTATCAACTAATGCATTCAGCCTATAAATAAAATATTTCAAATAAAAAATAAACCAGGTTAATGTACTAATTAGTCATCTGTTAAATAAAGAAATGGGATTAAATGAAATCCAATTTTAAAAAATAATAATGATACCATCAAAGTAAAAAATAAGAGAAAGAGCCCAATTTATGTGAAAAACATTCATTTATACAGAAACCAAAGACTAATATAAATGTTTGGTCCTCATTATTTGTGAATATAGGTTTGTTTTTTATGTTTTAATTTTTTTATATCTATACATTTAAATTTATATTATTTTGAATTTTTTCTTACAATAGTTATAATTTTAGATTATGTGATAATGAAGTTCATATCAAAATATAATGATGCAATGTGATACAACTGTGTAGCACTTGAGGACCGAGAATAATATTTCATATCAAAGGCATTGTCTGAAGCCACCTCAAAACCACTTTATTCCATTTCTAAGGCAAAAAAGTTTTCAACAATAAGAACATTAACATTTTTTTTTTTTTTCTACTCCTACAGTTTCTCCCCCGACAACGTTGGTTGTTGCAACGAAGTTCCTATTTGTAGAGCCGAAAGGGTCTCCTTTGCAACAGGAATTTAACCCAAGACCAGAGACTTCTTCTCACGATCTTGTTGAGCTCTTCTTGTTCGGATCTACCCATCTTAAGATACTCGAGTCAAACTTAAACCTTATTTATTTCGAACATGCCCATAATCAAAATATGAATATCCTGGGCTGAACCATCATCAAAGGTTGAATCTTTAGACTGATAAAACCACTTTGGTATGATGGATCAGATATGCTATTCAATGTTGCCAAAGTTAGATAAAACTATCGTAGTTGTATAATTTTATTTTAAATTATTACAATTAACCATTATATGCACATTTTTTTTCTTTTCTTCTAGATCACATTATTTTATCTTCTGAACCAGATCTGCAAGGCTTAGCGTAGTCTCAGAAGAACATAGATCTTGGTTTATTGGGTTTTGGAAAATTAATAGCATTTCTTATATTGATTCTTTAAGCGCCACAAATGCTTCTTCTTCTACTCGTCCACTTTACACTTCCACCGTCGAGTAGCTGTTTATGTTATTTAGTGTGAAGAATTGAACAGACAACAGAAAGAAGGAGTGATGAAGATTGTGTTGAAGTTGAAAGAAAGAAGACGAAATTAAGCACACAGGTTTGTTTTAACACAACAGAAGATGAAGCCAGAATTTAAAGGGACAAGCCCGACTCTTCATCCTCTTCAAGAGTTGAAGTGTAGACAAAGAAGAGAGCCCATATAAGAGCAAAGACACCCAACAGGATCCAACCAAGAAGGTTGTTGCTAAGCCCAAAGGGAAGCCCGGTTCCCTCAGTGCTGAGTCTCTCATCCACCAAGGCCATGGCTGGGCCTGACATCACTGCAGCACAGGTGGCTGCCATCAGAGATGCTCCCATCCCCATGCTTGAGCTGCTTTCCTTCACACAAGGTTTTTCCTCCATGGAACACCTCACTTTTCCCACCTTACCCATTTTTGGCAATCCTATATAAAACAATTTAATGCTCTACATCAGAAAACATTATTCTAGACCAAACAATCAATTAAAACATGTATCTTAAAATTCTCATCCAGATAAGATAACCAAAACTCTCAAGCAACATGAAATAGCTTAAACTCCTTATTTACAATGGGAAATTAGGATGAGAAAAGACAAACCAAGAACAGGAGATGAGACCCCAAGAGGCCGCTTTTGCACGAGACATGTGATCGAGGGGGTGGTGGTAGCAGCGGAGATGGTTGCCATTTTTTTCAGTAACTACGAAAGATCACTGAGTGTGGAACTGAAGTGGAATATGATCAGACTGTAAAGAGCGAGGGTACCCAGCTTAGTACCAAACCTAATGTTAAAGTTAATATCATCGATCCAAAGAGAGTCTATGCACCACAAAACATAGATAGATTGTGGCCTCTTGTTAGATATCCTTATCTGCAGCAAGCCAATAATTTCAAGCCACGTGTCAATTAACCCATATTTTCTCCTTATTCATCTAGGAAGTTGGAACAAACTTTTTTCCCGGAAAAATAATAATTACTTTTAACTGTTCTTGTATGAAACGAGGGGAAATAAATAATTTCACATCTTCCAAATACATATACACAGTGAGCCTCTTTTCTCTTTCCTCTTTCCAAATTACATATACATGATAATTTTTCTGGCAGTGGGACTAGTTCTATATTAACAGATAAAAAATTCTAGAAACCAGACTCTCAATGGAATGTCTTCTAAAATTACCGAGAAAAATATACTTTTACACATTGGTTTATTTATTCTCCAACATATTTTTTCCGGACAAAATTTTGTTGACTAAAATCATTATTTAATAAGAGAAAAAATCTAACTAATTATTATATATAATACATCTGTTAACTTCAATAGCAATAACTTCAAATATCAGAGAAAATTAGAATTTTACAGGCTGAGCATATTTCTCACAAATTATTATATAGATATTATTAATAAATTAGAGATGATGATGAAAATATGTCTAAAATATATTAAAAATGCATAATTAACACTGCCCCCAGAAAAATTTCCCAGGAGTACTTTCCAAAATTAGAGGGGTCGTTACACAGCCACAAGAAAATGAAATTAAAAAAAAATAAATAAAAATCAGCATTTCAAACAAATCACTCGATGTAAATACTAATAATAGGCCTGCTGCCTCTTCCTCCATTACGATTTCCAAACCTTCCTACCCTCGTGACCAAAGTAACTTCTGATAATCCATAGCCACCATATATAGAAAAGAGAATGAAAAAAAAAAAAAAAAAAAAACTAGATCCTTGGATATTGGAAACACTATGAAGAGGTCACTCCTTTCCACTTTGTAAAGACTAGAGATCAAATCATCCCCACGGAACAATTCAAATCACAGCCGTCATCCCTAATTTGCAATTGAGTTCTTCTAAGTAAATAAACCAGCTCCCAGTCGATGCATGGAACTGAGCAAGACCCACATTTGCTCCAAATTCACATTAAAATCTGTTCTAACAGAAAAGCAAGTATGAGTTGCTTCAACATGAATCACATCCAGGCCTTGTGCCGCCCAACCAAATACACACCGAATAGCAAAGAATGTCGGTATGAATTAAGAGACACTAAATATTATATATACAACAACCAATTGCATATGTAAGCAGCTACTGAATCTTCATCTTGACTATAATTTGGTAAGTTTCCAGAAAGAAGTGCAAGGAAATTTGGGGTGGTCAGAGATGTGGAAAACTCTAGAGAAGAATTGCAGAAATAATAACGTGAAGCAATCCGGGAATGAACCCTCGAGCCTGTCAACAACAGAAGCCCACTCAAATCAGGTAGAGGGAACTTTGAATTTTGAACTATGCCTGGAGATTGCACCGTTGCAAAAAATGGTTGTCATAATTCACATATTTGGTCCAAAAACTTTTATATCTGCCCATGGCAATATCCAACCACGGCTTCCTAAGCCCATCATAGTGTATAACGGCAGCCCGCTCAATCTCATTTCGATCGACATCTGAACTATAACCAAGGCCAAGAATATGCCATTGTCTATTCAACAATTCAGTCTTGTTATAGAAAGTGAGCCAGCCTAGAGGTAGACTTCCAACGGTCGACAACCCCTGCAAACATTATCCGAGACAAATAAGACAATTATTCCATTACAGTTTTATTTTAAAACAATATCGGGGGAAAGAAATGGAAAGTTGCTCAAACAAATTAACATTTGTGCTCCATCTTAAACAGTAATTTGAATGATAAGACATACTCCTCATTATGATTCCACCACCAAAATTAGATACAAGAAGAAAACGCCAATTTTAAATGCAAATCTAAAAAAATGCCTTGGTGATATCAAATATTTGCCTGATAATAGTCTCCGATTCAGGTCATTCATAATCAAAATTCAAACTACTTGGTTAAGGATGCTAAAATGCAAAAAACACCATCATAATGAAAACTCATAAACTACTTGGTTAAGGATGCTAAAATGCAAAAAGGACAATCGCAAGTGATGATCAATACAATTGAGGTTCAAGAACTTGGATGCCAAACATTGTTCTTCAAATTAACATTGCCTCATTAATGTCAGGAGTCTAACTGAAGATCTAATGAAATTTACATTGGAGAAATTTGGTTGGGTTAAAATAAGGGTGGACAAAAGGGTGGAGTCGAGTCATCAAAGACCAGCATCGAACCAAGTCGAAGAATCGAGCTAAGTTAGCCTGGACTGAAGAATTGAGCCGAGTCAGTCAGGACCAAAGGTCGAGCCAAGTCACCTAAGGCGACCCACACCAAAAGTTGAGCTGAGTTGGCCTAAGCCAAAAATCAAGCCATGTCAGGTCAAAGGTCAGACCAAATCGGTCCTAACTGAAGGTTGGGCCAAGTCGACCCGGGCTAAAGAAGTAAGATGAGTTTGCCCAATATAAAAGTCAAGATGAGTCGACTCAAGCCCAAGTTGAGCCAAGTGAACCAAACCTTAGTCGACATGATTCAGCCTGGGTTCACGTCGAGCCGAGTTGGTCCCACCCATGTCTTAAGAGGTTTAATAGTCAAGTATATTAGACTAATCCTACTGGATTTAATCTAATTGACAAAGTGGATTAATGTAGATTTAATCCAATTTAAATTAGATTGAAAAAAATCAAATGCAGTTAATCTAGTTAAACTGGATCTGGATTAATGATCCAATCTATTTTATTGGATCTAGACTGGATTTTGAAAAATCCAATCCATGACCACACTTAGGGTAAAATATTGAAGTGCACAAAACTAAATAAAGACATTTTTTAGTCGTACCATTTGCAAATAATTGTGATAGACAGCAGTTAAATTGTGTCTCCTCCACTGTTGCAAATCAAACAAGTTCATCCCAAATGCCCATGTGCAAGCATTGACATCAAACCTCTTTCCAATTAATGGATCTGAAAAGTTTAAGAACATGTCAATCCTATGAAATGGGATTTTTCCTTCTTGACAAGTTCCAACTGCTCCAATTACGTTTCCCTTCATATCCATATTCCACAGTGCACTGAGATCTTGTTGTACCACCACATCATGATCAAAGAGTATCACCTTATTTAGAGCAGGAAAAATGTCTGGAAGGTAGAAACGTAGGTAGTTCAATTCAGAGGTGTATCTTGGATCGCTGGAGTTACTTTCCTGGAAGGAATTGTCCTTGGACAGCCATTCAAAGTTGTCTATGCTCTGTACGTGGACTGTAGCTTTGCCAGGAGGATTTATCAAGAACCACATTGAGATTGCTGGTAAGTTGAGTGATTTGGTCAATACATGGAAAACAAGTTTCCCCTGATCCTGCAATTTGGAGTTCATTGTCAAGCTTTCTAACCACAATATATATACACACTTAATGAGAACTGTCAAAAATTGTATGTTTTATGGAGTAATGAGAGAAGAGACAATGAAGCAAATGATATCACGAAGTATATTGTTGATAATATATAATTTGTTGCAGTACCTTCATCTCGTACTCCTATTTATACTAAAAATCGGTCAGGTACTTGTATTACTAGTACAAAACCAGCCCATTAACAAACTAAACTAAATAAGGAAACAAAAACGTGAAATATTACAAAATCAGGAAAACAACTCCTGATATTGCTTCCTTAATTAGATGATTGATTGATTTTAGAATATTTTCTAAGTACTTTAGAAACTATTATAAAGATATGTTAAGTTAGCATACTTTTAACAATAATTTTCTCAGAGATTCCCGGTACTGCAACTAAATTATAATGACTCCACAACTTTACAAGATAAAGTGACATGAATTGATGAGGAGAGACAACATTCTTCGGAAAAAAAAAAAACTTATTGAGGAGCTTAAAAGGCTCTCTTCTGTCTCTCATCATGTATGTACTTCAAGTTAGACACTTCAATACAGATGCTGAGAAATCTGACGACGTAAAACGAGCTCCCACTAACTGGAAATGACTGTTTATCAGGAAGTGACTAACAATAATTTTTTTTTTACATATATATATATATATATATATATATATATATCAACCCAAGTAAATAATGAAAGGCAACATACTGTGGAAAGAAAGTGAGGAAATAATTTTATTTTATAACATTGAGACAGATCATAAATCAATCATCTTAGGTATTTACTGATTTGGCTTCTTGATTCTGAAATAAGTTCTGTAGCATTGAAAGCTTCAACTAGAATTCTAATTTTCAAGTAGTCAGGGTCAACTTCACATTACATTGAGTACAACATGTCATGTAATTAACTACCCAAGGTTAGGGGGAGGGATTATAATGATAGATCAGGTTCTTCCCACAAGTTCCTAAATATACCCTCTCAAATGTGAAACAAGCATTTCGAGTAAATGGGAGAGAGAGAGACATCAAGTCATCAACCACCAAAGCAACCACTACCACTAGGGACTTGTCTACTTTGAAATAACGTAACAGCTAAACTTATTAGTATGAGTTAGTATCTCTTTTTCTCTTTCAGCAGTTACATAGGGAGTCACAACGAAAACATTAGTTCAAAAATATTAAAGAGTATCTATGTTGAAAAAACAAAAAAACAAGATAAAATTTGGTCCAAATAAAAAAAAAAAAAGTTATTTTACCTTGGCAGATGAGATAGTAGAGTTCACAACTACTGCACATGCCAGAACATTGTCAGAGAAGACAGCATAATGATAAAGTTCTGGGCGATGAATATTATTTTCATTTGGAAGTTTTCTCTCCTCTGGCCTCAATGCAAAGTACTCTGCAGTCAACTGCATAGAAAGACAATGAATGCCTTTTGGGGCAGTCCTTGCAGCAAGATGTACAAGATATGTTGCTTGATGTCGCTGAGAACGGACTTGCTCTTCAACCTGACGCTTCATTGTATTGAGCTTGGCAGCCATATTAGAACAGTCCGGAAAAGCCCGGTAGACTTTAGACAATGAAGCTTCCATGTGTCTCATTTTCTGCAAAGCACTGTGAACTTCACTTGTTTTCAGATTGAAAAAAAATGTCAATTTTTGTAAACAATTCATATCAAATAAAAAATTAATGCCTTATAGCCATTCCTAAACCCAGGTAAATAAGAGCGTTAGGCTATTGACAAACAACGTAGACCCGTCAATATACAAACATGGATCAAATTTCAGTTCAAAAAATTAGCAATTAACAATTGTGGTTGTGGGACAAATTGATGTGTCATGCTTACTTTCTTCAAGGATCAAAACATTAGCAGCTTTCACTTGAAAGTTCTAGATGCAAGCATAGACTTACATGGGAAATTTTACCTCATTGATAGATCTGAATCCTGGGTGGCTTCACCAACTAATAATTCCATCTCTCTTGATAGCCGCTCCAAATCTCTCAAGCGCAAATTGCTGCTTGGTGGTGCAATTTTCAAGTATGCCTTGGCTAAAATAAGTTGATCCTTAATCTCTTGAACCTTCTTAGTTGTTACTTCGATATTCTTCTCTAACAATCTCTGTGAATCATGTATATTCCTACCTTGAGACGTGAAGGATAATTCATTCTGCTGAGTTCCCTGGTGTTCTTTTCCGTGTTGATTGAAACCTGAACTCGACAATAGTGCAAATTTGAGACAGTCCCACATAGTTTATCACTTAAGAAGAAATATGTAAGCCCAAAATTAAATAATAAAAAACTTATATATACCAACCATTTATTTCCAAAGTGGCGCCTCTGTATCCCGCATCTCTAGATTCCTTAGAATCATGATTGTTTTCTGATTCGTAACCAATTGTTGAAACAAAATTGTTTTCCGTATAAACAACTTGATTTGGTTCATCTAATTCTTCAGCATCTTCCTGAAACTCAAAAACAGGCAGAAAATTTAAAAGTATTATATGTCAGTTCACTCGGAAAAGAAAACAGGTACTTAACGCAATGAGGAAAAATTCATAACCAAAACTCTTACTACCTGTTCTACAGCATTTAACTTCATTGTATCTGTCCTGTATGCCTGCAAGAAAAATAAATTAATAAACAAATAAAATGAAAAAGAATGAAGACAGTTTGAATACAATTCCAAAGGTGTTTGGTATTGTTCTCAAATCAAAATTGAAGTTTTGCATCGAGAATGAAAAACCTTGATGACACAAATAACAGATATAAAACTATAGTTCTAACTGGAAAAATACACCGGTAGCACGTATCAAACTGCCTCTAAGTTTTATCCTAAAATAAATTCAAGTTCCAAAGTGGAGCATAAAAGCTGGTATAGTTCAACTAGCTGCTTTGAAAGAAGAACTCATTTTTCCTCCACTTAAAACAAACAAATCCGAAGTAACACGATAATCCGCTACTAAATTCCGGGAAAGTGCGAGAAACTCCATTGACTACTCCACTCACCGACACTAGAATTTAAAATCCAGTACTAAAAACCAAGCCAAACAACATATCCTCCGGCTCAAACTAGTTCGTGGCAACCAAAAGCAAGAAGAGCTAGAAACATGTTTCAACAAAACAAAACAGGAATCCGGAGTCTTACAGCGCGATATAAATCTTCGAAAAAATCTCTTCTTCCTGAAACGACGGTCAGATAAAGGCGCAGAATCAATCGAAAGAGTCACAAGCAATGGCGAAAGAAAAACGACATTGCAAAATACCAAGCAGCAAACAATCACGTGATGAGAGAGAAAGATAGAGGAATTGAAGTTACCGAGAGGATTGAGAAGGTTGAGGCGGTGAGAGACGAAGACGAGGGGAGCGACGACGGAGAGAGAGAGAAGAGAGAGGATGAAAATCCTCTGGCAGCGACGGATTTTGCTCATTGATGAGTTTGGTTCTTCTGGATCCTACTGGAGAAGTAGCGCATTACATTACATTGCGTAGATTCAGATCTTGGAGAGGGTATGATGCTTCAACCCGAAGAAACACGCACGTAGAGTTTCACTTACCCTTTGCGCTGCTAGTTGGTGTCAACCAGATAGAGAAAAAAGAAGCAGAAGCTTAGCTTTGGCCGTGGTTATAGTTCCGACACGGCTACCTGTGAGTGACAGTCTGTGAGAACGAGCAAAGTCAAGTAGAATTGACTGCGAAAATTATTTTTTATATATACAATTATTGTCAAATGACCATTTATGTTTTTAGAGGTGTAAGTTCATAATAATTTAATTTTTAAAATAATTAATATATTCTTATTTTTAATGAGACTATTTTTAAAATATAATTCAACTTTCTATGATCTATAACATTAAGTTATTTTGTAAAACAAGTGTTATGCTATAACAAAATAATTGATTTGTTTAATCGAAATCAAATTATAGTTATTTAAAAAAAACAATCTAATCATCCATTTACGTATTGAATGATTAAAATTATTATTTATTACAATATTTTTATTTCTGGTTTTATATATTAATATATATATATATATAATAAAAAAATTGTTTAATATTAAAAATTCAATTAATGTTTTTAATTAAGAATCGTGAAACGATGAAACAGAAAACTGGATTCGTGCATCATGATAATATTTTTTAAAATCTGGATATATGTAAAATAATTTTGTGATTACTAGAAAATATAAAATATATTTTACTTGCAATAAAAAAATATTTTCAGAGTAACTTTTTGATGATAAAATATTCAAAATATGCATGGACTTAATCAATTTTAAATATTTTATTATTTTAATTTTGAAAAGTTAAAATAAATATAAAAAAATCTTTAAAATGTGTTTTCTATTATTATTTTTTAAAAGTGTATTAAAAGGGGACTATATGTAGAAAAAACCCAACTTAATTTAAAGAGATCATGGACCAAATACACAATTTCAAGTATGTTGAATTATTGTTTTCGAAAACAGATTGATTGGGTTATTAAGCAAAATTTGAAAATATTGTAATAATCATTTTACAATTTATTTTCTTACATTGATTTAAGTAAATAAAATATCAAGTTAAAAAATATATATGTACACTTTTTGGTATATATATTTTATACTCCTATTTTATTAAATATATATTTTAAAATTGAGAAAAAATTATGATAATATATAAAAGAAAAACACATTTAATATTTCAATTTTACTCTTATTTATATTTTAAAATTAAAAAATAAATTATTCCTATAATGTCAAATAGGATAAATAATTCAAATGTTAATCGTCTTTAATTTTTTGATTGTCAATTGTTGGTTACTCTTTCTATTTTGTCTCAATTCTATTTTTTTTGAGTTTTAACTTTTTTTGTGTTTAAGCCTTTTATTGCTTTGTTTTCTTGGCTACTCTTCGGTGTGCATTGAATTGTCGTGCAGGAAGAATTCTTCCAATGTGGACCATTGCTAAGAGGTAGTATATTAGAGGGTAAATGTTCAATTGAAACTTCAAGCCAAAGAACTTTCAAGGAGCATACCAAATACTCAAAGTAGGAGAGAAAAGTGAGCTTAAACACCCAAGGAGCAAGGAGAGTTGGTCACGAGAAAATAGCCACATTTGGCTTGATACTAATTTAATCGTGTTAGGAATTAACTATTGGGAAAATAATAGATGTAAAAATATATTTATTAAGTCTGTTAGTTAACAACATATTTCAATAACTGACTTTTATTTACCAAATTGTCATCGCATATTTTTTAAGTACGTTTTCTTCTAAAGAGACTTAAAATCACATACTTAGAAGGCCTATTTTGCACTAGTGCATAATAGTTCGAAACTCAACAACAACAATAACGTATCAACACATGCTTCATGGTTGATATGGAGTCCCAAGAAAGCAAGGTAAGTACTTATAACTCTAATATACAAGAAAAGTAGGATGAGTTTCTTGATGCATTTGAAGAATTACATAAAAAAAAAAAAAACTTGATTGCTTAAATAAAAAGCTCAACATGGATCATAAAGGGTTGAAAAATATATTAAAGAAATTAGAAAAGGAAAACAAGAATTTGAATTCTAATTTGGAAAATTCAAACATCATTTATAAACACTCTAGTAATTATAATTCAACCTTGCAAGTTGAAATTTTTTATTGTAAAGATTGCAAGAGCTTTAAAAACAAAGTTGAATTTCTTGAGAAAACTCTTACAAAGTTTACAATGGAAAAATCCAACTTGAATACCCTTCTTAATTCTCAAACGTGTGTAATGGATAAAGCTAAAATTGGATATTCCCTTTCAAAGAAACAAAAATCTTTCAAAAGATTTTCCTTTCATCCTAAAATGTTATTCACTATAGCTTCTATTGTTTAAAGAAGGTTCATATATCATATTCTTATTATTTCAAAAACGTTGGTGTTCTAAGTAGAAAATATTTTTTGTTGCTAAAAAGCATCTATATTGTTAACATGAAGGGACACAACCACAAAATGGGTACTTGGATGTATTTTACTTGTTTTTGCATGGGTTATGAAAAGCCTAATGATCAATGTGATTTTTTTTTGTGTAAAAATAAGTTTGAATCATTCCCTGCTTCAATAACGATATGAGTAAAGCAACCTTTCATATGTTTGAAGATGTTTCTTGAGACATAAAAAATTAATCATTTGTTGCAAAAAAATGTTTCTAAAAATACAAATTGCATTTTTGCATATATGTTGTTATTTTTCAACACTTTGAATAAAATAGAAATGCATCTCAAATCAAGTGTTTGCAAGAAAGTTGTCTTCTGTGGAGGAGTTTCACACTATATTGATAAAAATCTACTCAAGATGTATGATGAGTACAATTTGGTTAGTTTCATTTATCTATGTGACAATCTTAAAGTAATTTATGTGGTAAATCATTGCTTGATTTGTTGTCCTGCATCAAATAAGGTAATTTTCATAGGAAAAAGAATACAAAACATTTACATGGTTGTTTTTGACAACCCATCTTTTCAATATATTGCATGCTTGTTTATAAATAAAAAAGGAAGAATCATGGCTTTGGCATATTAAGCATAGCTTGTACCAATTGAAATATGCATTTCATATATTGTTGGATATATTAATCAATTAGATGTTGATATTAATCGATTAAATAGTGTCTAATTCCATTTATGCTTGCTTCAGAGTTAATCGATTATGTTGCAATTTAATTGATTAATATACTGATGTGACTGGTTTTCATCTCAGGCTTTAATGAACTCTTAATTGCATATTTTTTATAATCTCTTTTTCCTCATCTACACTCTTTTAAAATTTCAAACTCTTTTTTTAATATCTCACTAACACTAGTTACAATTTTCAAAAAACCATTTTCTTTAGCCTAGCCTTTGTTATTGCTTAGGTGCTTATTCCTACGGGAAGTAATCTTTTGTCTGTATTATTGTGATTAGTTGTTGTTTTGCTGGTTTGATTTTTAGTTGTATTTGGTTTTGATTTGTATTGTGTTTAAAAACTATTTTGTTTATCTTTATTTGAACACTATTTCTAAAACCTGAACATTTTTATCGATTGATCTTTTACTTTGATCATGCATACTACATTTGGTTGAACGATAACGATATTTTAACATACGTTTTTGACACAAATTTGACACAACTTACATGTCATTTTTTATTTATTTCAAAAATCATTTTTTTTAAAGTTGGTGAAGGAGTCTCGCACGTGTGTGGTGTTTTGGGGTAAAGCATGAGTTGTCTCTCTTTACAAACAAAGAGAACCAAAAAGTTTAGCCAAGAGAGAAAACAGAGCAACGCGACTGTAGAGCAATGTGATAGAGAGAAGCGCCATAGAATCACCATTGCAGCCAATAGAGAAACATTTCGTTGCGAATGTAAAGCACAAATAAGCAGTGATTGTGATTTAGGGTTTTTGAGTCAACATTCGTTTATCATTGCGGTTGTGAGTTTGTTCATCGATTTTTTGTGTTTTTGTTGGTTGAGAAATTGTTAGACATTCGGTACTGTATATTTTGATTGTTGGGCAACGATTTCATGTTTGGGGGGGTTTTGGTAGAGAAGGTTTCAAATTTAGGAATCACTGAAAGTTCAAACCTTTGGAGAGAAGTGATTTTGATGAAGACAAAGAAGTGATTATCTGTTCCCGCTTTTAGTCGTTGGGCTTTGTTGTGATTTTATAGGGCACTACAACCTTTGTGCTTCAATTTGGCCATTCGTGTTTTTGAAGGCAACTTGGGTGGTGGTTCACTTTGTGCAAACATCCATGATTGATGTTGCTTTTCATCTTCATCTTTGTTCACAAACTGGTAGGGTATTCTTGCGTTGAGTGTATATTTTTATTTGTGGACTAGAATTTTGTGTTTTCCATTTCGTTTTTGGTTGGTGTGTGTTGTGGGGTGGAATGTTTCGTTGGTGTGGGTTGTTAGGGCATTGACATGTGTATGTTTTGATTGTTGGGGAACAATTCCTTTGTTCTTGTGTTTTTTGGTGTAATGTTTTGTTGTTTGGAGTTGTGTTAGAAATATGATTCGTTTGTGTTTGTTGTTTATTTATGTTTATTTTTTTTACAGTTGATAAGATTTGTATAAATAAGTAATAGTTAAGAAAATTCCACATAAAGAAAAGATAATTCGAATGTGTTTTTGATTTTTGTTGTGGATTTTGTGCATTTTTTGGCTTAAATATTATGTTTGGTGTGGGTGAACAACTTCAGCATATTTGGGAGTAATACATATGTCAATGGATACCAGATGGAGACAATAGCAAAAGGCAACAAGTGCTTCATGAATATGACTTATTAATCAAAAGTTAAAAGTAACTGGTATAAATTTATTATATTGTGAACCATACTAATGTAGGAGGACGGCAACAAAAGACATTTAGGTTACAGAATATTGAAATGAATTGTATTTGATGGAGTAGTTGTAAATGTCAAATATATAGGATAAAACCCTAAATCACAATCATTGCTTCTTTGTGCTTTACATTCGCAACGAAATGTTTCTCTATTGGTTGCAATGGCGATTCTATGGCGCTTCTCTCTATCACATTGCTCTGTAGTCGCGTTGCTCTGTTTTCTCTCTTGGCTAAACTTTTTGGTTCTCTTTGTTTGTAAAGAGAGACAACTCATGCTTTACCCCAAAACACCACACACGTGCGATACTCCTTCACCAACTTTAAAAAAATGATTTTTGGAATAAATAAAAAATGACATGTAAGCTATGTCAAATTTGTGTAAAAAATGTATGTCATAATATCGTTTTTGTTGGTTGAAAACTCTGTCTCTTTGTTCTATCCATGCTTTTTATCATGTCCAAAGGGAGGGAGGACGTTTTTGTTATTATTTTTATAGGTTGGCTATTATAAAAAAAATGGGAACATTGTTATTACTATGTCAAAGAAGATCACGTTGTTCTTTTTTATGATGTCCATATGCAATGAATGATTTTTAATTTCTTCTCCATTTGTGAAACAAAATCTTCACTAAACAATGTGATATGTATTAAGTTGAGAAGTAACTTTAGCACTAATATCTCTCATAAGAAAAAAAATGAAATAAAAAGAATTCACTAAATATCAAAAGTTGAAATTATGACCAGATAACAAGGAAAATTATTTTAACATTTAATTTTGAAAAAAAAATATCGATGTCACACTCCATATCTTTGTTAAAATTTATATATTTTCAATTATATTGCATGCATCATTTTATAGAATAAGACAAAATTCTTTATATTCCATAATTCCCACTAAATAATATTTAATATCCACCCTTTAATTTCCATCACAGGGATCATTACTTCTCATGAGAACATCAACTATTTACCTTCTTGTGATTTTTTTATGTTTCTATCTATTTATTGAACTACTTAATTAAAATTATAATAAAATTATATTGTCCAAATATTCTCCACCTAGATGGCAGCCATATTGCATCACCATTTCAATAATACATATTGTATCATTGTATATTCCATGGACACACCAAAATCTTAACTTTCAACACATTACTAGTTTGAGACTCGTACTTACACACGGGTGGTTTTTTGTTGTGTTTTATTGGTTTTGGATTTTATATTTACTTATGTTTTATCTAAGTAAAGATCAAATTATTTGATTAATAGAAATACTAATTATAGATGTAAGTGCCAATTGTTGTTGATTAGGTAATAAATTTAATGAAAAAAATATTAATATTATTATAATATTTTTTTCATAGCAAGAGTATGATTGCGTTTCAGACTGGATGTGAAGAGTCTGATTTTGGCGGTAAGACACACTGATTATTTGTCTTTTCGAAATATCTGGCCTTTTATTATATATTGTGAGTTTCGATTTGATGTTTGCATTTTTGGTGTCGTTGGTCTAATGCTTAAACGTTCGATTAGAATGCAAAGGAAACATTTATTCTGTTTAAGTGTATTGTTCAGTTTCATGGACGAAAAAATAAAACCCTTCAGTGTCCATAGCGTTGTGGTTCGGTTTGGCATAAGAGAAAATGTCAGGTTCCAAACATTTCAGTTTCAAGAATTTTTTCCAAAACTCGATCATGTTCTTGGATCCTTCCGAGGTTAGTGTATGGACTTCTTTGCTTTTAGCTTTTCCTTTTTCTTTTAATGTGATTTGGTTTGAAGACAGTTCTTTCCTTATGGTAATACTACAGGTTTCGGAATAGGAAATTTCGTTGTAAACATGAATTATTGAAACATAGTCCTTTGCGTTCTGTTTTTCCCAGGAGTTTTTAGTGTTAGATGAAGGCTTCTTCTTAGAATGGGGTAAATCATTAGTAATAGGCACGAACTATTTTTCTGATCCTGGGCGAAATGTGCTTAACATTGAGTTTGATGAAAATCTGGTGGTAGAGAGGAAGTTTTGTGGTGTTACTCAGATATTAGGGTTTTACAATCTACATGACATGGGTTACGTATGCACTCTGTTTTGTGGAGATAGGTACTTTCGATTAAGACTGTTTGACTTATATTGGAAGGAAATTGAGTACCATGTGGTAGGACAATCAAGGTCTACGATGGGCTATGACCCTTTTGGTTTATCGAGATATTTTCAATGTTTTAGAGTGAAGTTGTTGCGATCGAGGGTAAAATGTTTTATTCCTTACTTATTTTGATTATTTTTGTGTATGTATATCTATATTTACTAATTTTCGCTTTACTTTTAATGCTTATGAACAACCATATATTCTTCTCCCAAACGAATTTTAGATATTTTTTCAAGATGAACTCAAGACTGATCGTAATGTTGAACTATATGATCCTGTTACAAAAAAAATTGAGTTGTTTATGGATACAACAGATTTAGGAAATATTGTATTGTTTAGGCCGGCAGAATTTATGAAGTACTATGGGTTGAAGAAATGTTTTTTCCTACATTTGAGTTATGTAGGAAAAAATAAATTTATTCATAATATTTTCTCCCCTGAAGGAGTAGAAATGGTCTACGACAAGGATTCAGTCGCTGGCTTTGACATAGTAGTGATCTTGTTGTTAATGTTATTCCTGATAATGCATCACATAGTAGTGATGATGGGCTCGTGAAGTACTTAACACATTATGATGTTCAAACTTCATCTCTGGTATAGTTTATGTTTATGACAGTATGTTTCTTCACAATGGTATTGTTATGGAATTGGTGTCTAACAAAACTCCTTTTGTTTGCAGTATCTGAATTCCAATTTTGCTAGACAGTTTTTGGATAAAAGTCACAAGAGATATTTGCTTACCAATGAAACTGCTATATATTGCTCTTGCTCAATTCGTTGCACTAGAAGGAGCAATTTTGAATGCTATTTGACCTGTGGATGGAAGACGTTCTGCAAGGACAATGACTTAGCTTTTGGTGATGCCATAAAATTTGTAATAGACGATGATAAGAAAAACAGCATCCATGTTGTAAAGGTTTAGGTCTGTTGGACAATAGTGTTTTGGTTAATTTATGTTTTCGGCTATTTTGGGATGCCTTTATAGTTAGGTATGAAGTTAGAATTGGAAAACAATTTGTGTTTTGTGAACGCCTATTTACTTTTGGATTGTTGTTTATTGCAACGATGTTATTTGACCAAGTACTCAATGTCCAAGATCAAATATTGTTAAATTATTTAAATATTGTTATTTTAATGATTAATTATTACTTTGTATAACATTGATGGAGACTATATGTAATAATATTTCATTACTTAAAATGGTTGAATTTTCTTTGGTATATTAACGTGGTTTTAATGTAGTAATTAAAGTAATAAATTGCCCGATATCATTTTACTTGGTATAAGTTATATATAATATAAATTTATTACTAAAAATACATGTTTTTCTATCCACATGATTTTAATGTACTAATTAAAGTAATAATTATTTTCGTATAATTTTAGATGTTATAGAAAATTTATTAATAGAATAAAAGTTTTATACAAATGTTATTAAAAGAATTAATCGCAATAATTGATTAATAAACCAAATGTTTTCTACGAATCTTATGAAAATAATTAACTGCAATAATTGATTAATAAAGAAAATGTTTCATAGCAATGTTAATCAAATAATTAAGTGCAATAATAAAATATATAATGTTCCTAAAAATCCAGTTGTGTACAATATAGTATGAAAATTTGGTATGGGTTCAAAGTTGACCTAAAATTCTAGTTGTGTACCAATATTATAATCATCGCTGATGTTAGATTTGTTGCTAAGACTTGCGGTGGTGTGGTTAGTGAAAATTTGGTATGGGCTCAAAGTTTACGTTCTCCCTAATGGATGATGAAACACAACATACGAGAAGATGTATGACTGTGAGTAAAAAATGGAGTTGAAAAAAAACTGAATATAATTAGGTTTTATCGTAGTGGTGCACAAATCAATTTTGGTGGTGTTGTTATCAAAGTTCAGTATAAGTTAGGTACGTTTGTTGGTTTTAGTTTAAATGCATTGCCATGTGTTGTGTAATAGGACCAAATAATGGTCAAGCTGAAAAGATTCTAAAGTAGTCATTGGTCATAGGTTCATATAGGAGAACTTGTAAGCTTTTGGGAACAATTGAAAAGATGGAACAATGGAAGGAGGTTGATCTTTGTTTTGGTGAGTTCTTATGGCCTCAATAATATTCAATTGATTATTTTTTTAATCTCATATTAATGAATTATTATATGTACCATATTAGATGGATCTGGATCTTTCATTTCAGATTTTATTGAAGATTTTTCATTGTTGCGATTAAGATTGCGGAAAGTCATACATCATTGCTTCCAATTGGGATTTGCAAGTTTTATCATGGGTAGAGCTACATAAGCTTATTGCAATGCTTCTGTCTATCTCCAAAAGTAAGAAGTTTTTTGCATCTTTTGTAATGTATTTTTGTAAGACCTATAAACTTAATTAATTGACTAAAGTTCTTTCTATCGAATTTGAATGCTATAATATTTCCTTTGGCTAATAAATTGTTAGAAAGGCTTCTACAAAATCTTTAGTAATTAATAACAAAAAATTTTGTCTTAAGATAAACTATACATTTTGGAATACTTCTCTGTATACAACATTGGTTGTATTCGAAGGTTTGTTGTCCTTGTCATGGATTAGGATTCTTAACCCATATTTACTTTGAACTCTAGAGACTGCAATGTATAGCTGACCGTGACTAAATACCAGTATCGGCAATACAATCCAACAAAACGTAGTGATTGACCTTGAGATTTGTTTATTGTCATTGCATATGATAGCATGATAAGAAATTATTTTCTGATTAGCTTAAATGAAAATGAGGATTGTGAGGGAGACATTGACATTCTTGGAATATAAATATCTTGCTCATCTTTATTACCTGCAATCATCTTAGCTTCAATAACAAGGTTTGGAAGTCTTGTTATTATTAATTTGCTCCCATTGCACAAACCTTCTGCTTGGTCTAAGTTTCTCAAAAGCATTATTGGTAATCCAATCGATCAGTTTGATTCTATGGTTAGGAAGTGTGAGACCCGTGAAATTTAAATAAATAAATAATTAATTATTTAATAAATGCGGGTAGTAGAAGCCTTTATGACATTTAATGTTAATTGCCGTAATGTGGAAAAGTACTAGCTCAAGTGGTTGAGAGTACTTGTTTGGTGAGAGGACTTGGGTTCGAGTCCTATGTATGCCAATTGTATGATATTATGTTTTGTGCATTATTTTAAGGTTATGATTGAATAGGAGTAGTGACAATGTAATCCTAAAATTATAGGAATTATCATGAAACATGATTGGTTGAATGGGTTGTGTGTTGACTTTGTAATTGAGTGGTTGTGGGTTCAAACCTTGTTGAGAACGAAATTAGAACTCTCTTTTTGCTAAATTTAGAGTTCTGTTGTTCTGATGTTGTTTGAGAAGCTGTTTATGCTTTGGTATGGATATAATGGGGGGGGGGGGGGTTTGTGTTGTATGATTGTTTATGGCTCAATTTCAGGTTTTGAATGATCCAATTGAGTTCAAATTTATCCATGAGAATTGTCATTGTTTGGATTGTTTGGTGATGGTCAAATTGTGGTTTTGGCATTGTGTCTTGATGTTTTGCATGCGTGAACAGGGAGAAAGTCTGCTATTTTCGCCTTCTACTCGAGCGTCTCGCTCAAGCGGGAAGCCCAGGCTTTGGGCGACAAAGCATCTCGCTCAGGCGGGAGTGGCTCGCCTAAGCGAGAAATCGTGAGGAGCTGTGTGTGTTTGATGGACTCGCCGCCTAGGCGAGAGATTTGGTTTTAGGCAAAAGGGTGATCTCGCCTAAGCGAGAAGGTCTCGCTTAAGCGAGCCTTCGCAAATTGCCACTGTGATGCACTTGTCCAGGCGAGAAAGCCCGGCTTAAACGATCCAGGCCTAATCGCTTGAGCGAAGGCTTTTAGCCCAAGCAAATATAGTGCAGTGTGTGTGCGTTGTTTGTACGCCTTGATGCAGACGTGGATTAGGAGATGTTGTGCCATGAGCGGATAGATTTATGGATGGTGGTTAACATGTGATGGTATGAGCGGGGAGGTTCATACTTAGTTGCTCTCATATGGGGATACGAGCGAGGTAGGTTCGTATGTTCCGTGCTCACATTCAAGAGATGCTGCGTGCGGGGAGGTACGTAGCTGGTGGATCACATGTGTTGGACTACGGGCGGGTAGGTCGTAGAGAAGAACTACGAGCGAGGAGGTTCGTAGAGACAGGACCACGAGCGAGCAGGTTCGTGTGAGCATCATAAATCTTGAGTTCATGGTTAACTATGTTGTGTGGTGAGAAGATTGGAAAGCCTTGGGGTATTAAGGACTTGGACAATGTCTAAATTTAATAATATATAACTGGAGTAATTATATTATTGAACTGATGTGTTTTCTTTCTATTAATAAGCTCACCCTTTCTGTTTGTGCTTGACGATGATCGTGTAATTCTTTACACGGAGCAGTTGATGATACAGGTGATGTTGCTGATGTTTAAGACGGAGAGTGGGGCTAGCTTGGGATGAAGCTATAAATTTTATTATGATATTATTATTTTATCAAAAGTTTGGAAATTGTAATAAGATTGTTATTTAGCTTTAATTAAATATGTACACCCTGAACGATGTTTTAAATTTTCCCGCGGTTGGGAATAATGAAACTATGAGGTTATTTTATAAATTATGTATTCATTTATTTTAATTAAGTAATTTCCAGTAGGGATGTTACAGGAAGGCCAGACGTAGACAGAGAATATAGGAATTCGGAAGTTATAGTGTTATAGCTATCGTTTGAAGCAGATTCAGTTTCATCAACTGAATCGTAGCTAAGATACTCCTTTTCTTCCCCTGTATTAGTAATAATATTAGTCACAATAAATTTCCAAATTATAATCATATTAGATTGAGGGTCTGGATAGATATACCTGGAATTAGTGATAACATGTATTGATTGATTTCATTGACTGTCTCAATCCTACTTGCCAATAGTATTCTACATTGGAGAAAGGACTCGTCCGTGTACTTTTGTATCAAATTTGGGTAAGTGGCACACACAATTGCTTGTATAGGATCATTGAACTCTAAAATTAGGAATTCTTGAGATATTTCAATTTCAGTCGTTAGGTTCTTCTAACTTACCATCACCAATTTGAACAATCTAGTCTGAGAATTCTTGAATCTCTGATGCAGTTGATTGTAGGCCTTCTTGTAGCAGACACATATTTTTTGTCAATTTTAATACTTCACAGTGATCCCATAAATAAGATGAATTAATTGTGGCGTTGACAATATAAGATCTGGACCCTCCTAGTATAATAGGTAATATTTGCCTAAAGTCTCCACCGAATACTATGACTTTTCCTCCAAAAACTGAATCCTCTTTTGTGATATCGTTCATTATGTCATTTAGAGTTCTATCCAGAACTTCAAAACAAAATTTGTGTGCCGTTGGAGCTTCATCCCAAATAATCAGTTATGCTTTCTTTAACAATTCTAATGCTTCAGATCCTTGTGAAATGTTACAAATTGAGTTTTCTAGTGTTGGTACCGATATCTTGAATTTAGAATGTGTTTTTCTTCCCCCTGGCAATAGTAGGGAAGCTATTCCACTTGAAGCTATTGTTAGTACAATTTTACCTTCGGAACGTACTGTCGTTGGCAGTGTTTTCCACATGAATGTTTTTCCAGTTCCACCATACCCATACAGAAAGAATACACCTCCTTGTTTATTAACGACTGCTTGCTTGATCTTTAAAAAAAAAATTGTGTTCACATGTAATAGAATGGTTATTGAAACTGATTGCATAGTGTAATTTTCTTTAATAGTCAAACACAAAAAACGATAATAATACTTAACTTGTCATGCATCTGAAATTTGATTGGAATAAATCTCGTTGATTAGCAGCATTATAGTCAAGTTTTGCATATACCAATCTATTTCCATAATTTTTTGTAACAAAATCATTCGGGTATGGCATTGTTGGAAACAATTTTAAACTGCTTCTGTTAGATTCCAAGAGCTTTTCAATCTCCATTAAGGTTAGATTTTGGAGCACTTCTATAGTAAGATTTAGTTCTGCACAAAAAAACATTTAAGACATTTAATTTTGCAGGAGATCGTGTGGTCATTTTACATATATATTTATGAATACAATTTATTGGACCTAACCTGGAAGTCCTGCTATATTTCTCTCTCGGTAGAGAACTCCATCTGTTAACCACTCCTATGTCTTGTTCCATAGCTCTTCTGGTCAATTAACACTATTTGACAACATGATAGTAAGAAATAATTTTCTTAGATAATGTCCGAAACCCCAATCCTTTGCTTTTTTTTATAGCTTCAACATATTTTGTATCATCTGCTAAGATTTCCAAAGCTAAGCAAGCTTCTCTAAATGTAGAATATATTACATTGTTAACAGTTCTGATATCAATGTAGTATGTTGGTCCTCTTACATGGGTTAACATTCTTTTAAGATAAAATACTTCACCAGTACTTGGAGGAACCCAAATCAGTCTTCCAATAGTATTCCCCATTTTCCTTGGTTTCCAACATCTATCTTTCTTGACATATACACACTTAGAAACAAACTCAGCATATGTTAATTCCATGGCTTATGAGTATTTCTTATTACATTCCATCTAACCTATAAACATTGATTCCGAAATTGTTGCCTTTCTCATGATTTCATCAATCACGTCATCATCCTTAAAGTATACTACTTGTTCTCCGGGAAGATGGAAAAACAGTCTTTCTACTGCTGGATTTCGTCCATGAATAGGAAACAAAAATATATTCCAACATGCTTCACAAGGAGATACATATCTGCAATCAAGATATTGCTTGATTTCATCTATTGGTTCTTTGTTCAAAAAGAATTTATTTTGCTCTGGAACTATGGCATTGTTATTCTGTCGTAACCCTTGTTGATATATTTGAATAAATACTTGATGGAAGTACTACGATTACACCATTCAACATTTATGTGTGTTTGGCACTTCAACAACAATTATGGATTGTAAGGAACCACAAAACGATTATCTAGACAAACATCATTCTTGGTTACTGTTAATGAATCGTTCCTTCTACGATAATGAGAAAAACCATCTTCTGATATGGTAGTTGTCCTTAGAAATTTTTTTGGAAATAGCCGTGAGCATTTTCCATTTTTCATGCAAGGTAGTGATTTGTTTGATATTCCACAAGGACCATGAAGCATGTGATCTTGAACACATTTATGCAATTCAGGACTATTTATTGGACAAGGGATTTCGGTACAAATTACCTTATTAATATCATTAGCAGTTGGGTATTTGCTAGTGGGGTGCAAAAAAATCAACAAGTGTGCATGAGGTAGACCGCACTTCTGAAATTCTATAGTATACATGACTACAAATGAAGCAGAAAACATTTATTCTCATACAAAAGAATAATAAAATATTTGATAGAAAACTATATTAAATAATTATGATTACAAAAAGGGATGACTTACATGCTATAGTTTTGCCTAGTAAATGATTCTTAGTTAAGTCTGTCAAAAGTTGTTTAAACTTAATCTTGAAGACCCTTGACACTATATCTTGATGGTCTGTTGGTGATAGCTTTAGCTTAGTGAGTGTTGTAGTTATTTCTGGCCATTTAGGATTGCATGTGAAAGTTATTAAAAGGTCTGCGAATCCCATATAACGACAAATTGTCATTCCATCAAAATATAGTTGGTCCATGAATCTTCGGCTACAAATAAAAGATGAAGGAAGAACAACTCTCTTTCCTTGTTGTGATCCTTGAGTTTGTGAGCTGGTGGAAGCTTGACAGAGGTTATTGTATTTATCAACCCTTAACTTCGATTGATCATATTTAATGAATGACAATCTTTCAGACTCCATCATTGTATATCCATCAACTATGAATTGTTGAAAAAGTCGTCTAGATCTAAGCAAAGTTTGTGCTTCAGATTGTCTGGTTTGTAATCTAAAACAAAACCACTCCCTAATTGTCAGTTTGTTCCTTTTGTTGTTGAATCCTGGTTTATCATGATGATTGACATCATGTCTACAACTATCTTCCCCATATGGAAAGAGTAAAGGATATTGAAATCCTAAATAGCTGGTGTGCAATTCATTTATTCTTTGCAATTTGCCAGATTGCTTTTCCATAATGATGTCTCTACCTGAAGCAGTGTCAACATCACCAACTATAAGGGCTGCATCTAATGTGATTTTGATAGTTCTTGCTCTCTTTTGATTCATTATCAAATAAAAGACGTTGCAAAACAATAGGTGGGTCTTTTAGAGTTGGTAATTGAACTTTACCATTACCACAACACATATGGAATGTCGGATTGACGAACCTTCTGTTCTTGTTAATCCTTTCCTCGTACCACATATAGGCGTTGCATTCCTTGCATATGAATACTGGATCACCAATATCTGCATACATTGTGTATAATTAAATATAAGGTCAGTAAATGGAATTCAATATAGATTCAATAGACACTATAACTATTAAATACAATCTTATCTTGGAACTATGCTTTGTGGAATTTCGTCATCTTGTTCTATAGTTTCATCTTCCATGTCTTCGTTTACATAAGGTGCTGAATCTGAAACACTTACTGGTATGTCTAAAATGATGTTGTAGTTATGTCAAAAGATATTTCTTTAGTAAATATGGTACAAAATATAATTTACAATGTATAAGTTATATAGACACAAATTTAGTAACTACTACCTGTAGCCATATTTTCAATTGGAGTAGTTCTACTTGGACATATTGTAGCATCATGTAGTACTGTCTGGAAAGATGATTGACCTATGGATCCAGTAACTTCAAACTTTTGAAATGGATTTTGATGATGAGAACTCTGATGAAACAATCTGTAGTTCATTAGATTACTTCTTCCCTGTGGTCGTTGACCTTTATAATACCTTGCCAAATCATTATTTCTTGGAGTATCTTGATTCAGGAAAGTATTCATTGTTATATCAGATAGTGGTGTGAAATTCCTTTTCTTCCGTTGGTCATCGTCAAGTAGGAGACTTTGACTCTTTTGTGCACACTTCATTTTCTTTTCTTTTAGCATTAACTTTCTTTTTAGTCTTGCATTTGCGCAAGCTAGATTTGACGTTCAGATCTCATATTGGCTATTATGACAATAAAACTTGTAACTGAAACAAAAGCAATTTACACATTCACATTAATTTATTAAAGTAAAAGACATTCTAAAAGCTTTTCTAGAATGTACTTGACATAAATGTTTGCATCCATTAATTAAGCTTTCATTTCCATCGTTATTTTAAATATAAAAAAAATTAGTGCTAAAATAGAACATTCCATTTTGATAAGTCATTGCGTCATTTTAGCATTATATATAGTCTTTACTTTTAACTTTTTGTAAATGTATTTGTAACTTCACCATCCAACCTCTTTAATCGCGACGTCTGAGGAGAATGAAAACAATTCTGCAAAACGCTACTCCTTCAAAAATTGGTTCCAAACTTCAATGACCTTTGTATATCTACAATGGGTAAGTTTTGAAGTTGTGATTCCATATACTTTTAACACTACTTTTATTGTTAGATTGCTTGTAAAAATTCACTCTTTCATGAAATGTTCAACCTCTGGACCATGTATACTTATTTCTTTTGTAAAAATTCCATTTTTGTTGGATTTTATAATTGTTTGTAGGAATTCCTTCAGTTTGATGAAACTTTCTTTGCTTACTGGGGACAACACATGCTAATGGGCCTAATCTATTTTCGTGATCCAGTAGGAAATTATGTTATGGTTGAATTTGAAGATTCTTTGATGCAAAATCGTACATTTCGTATAACTAGTGAACATGCAAAGTTTTATAAGTTGGATGATCTGTACTGGTTAGTGATCCTATATTGTGGAAACCGGTATTTTCAATTCAGAATTTTCAGTTTGCCCATGGAAGAAATACATTATCCTGCACCCAACATGGTTCCTATTCTGCAACGACCTTTGTCTTCTTCAAGGTTTATGACTTGTTTAAATCCGACCTATTGGTATCTGAGGTGCTATTTAAAACTTCATAACATTGTCTTTGGGTATTAAATTTATCATGATTTTTTTCCATTTAACTTGGTTTCAAAATTTCATTCGGCAAGACAACTCCTTTGTTATTTTTTAGGCACATCAATTGACTTTCGAGAAATTTAAACTTATTGATCCGCGTCAAAAGAAACATGATATTAGTATCCAGAGGGCCAGACAATGGAGATTTTATCATACATAAAGGTGTCTTAGAGATATGTCAGTACTACAATCTCAAGGAAAACAAAGTCATACATATGAATTATGTTGACAAATATACCTTTTTATTTAAGGTTTTTTCTGCTGAAGGTTATGACCCTGCAAATTTCTACCATTCAATGTCAAAATGCTTATCTGCAATTGATGCAAAATCTTCTTCACTGGTAACAGATTCTTAAACTTGGATATTTTCGTGCAAATTTGTTTAATATGTTCTAATTTAAAAAAAAATCAAACTCTTTCAGTACTTGGATTCTGAATTTGCTACAAAAGCTTTGGTTAAACAGAGGAAGCGTTACTTATTGGTGAATGTCAAAGGTGATTGCTGGCCTTGTAAAATTAGATGGTCTGGAAGAAACAAAACATAATGTTATTTAACTTGTGGATAAAGACCTAAGCATGTCTATCCATGTAATGGAGATAAAAATATAATTCTGGTGTTCATGATATGTTTTGTCAATAGCATCAAGTATATCTATATTTTGTAAACGTCTTTAATGAAATATTATATATATATATATATATATATATATATATATATATATATATATATGCTTATGCATTTAACTATTACCTATATATAGTTGCTTATGCTTATGGTTGTGATGTCATCATGTTTGATGTTAACTATTAACATTAAGCTAACCATTAAGAAAAAAGTCACGAAATATAATTTAAGAAGCTTTATGATTCCCCAATTTTAAAGGTTATTTGTACATGTTATTATTATTCCAAACATCAATTTATTTTTATACCAAATAGTATCCAATTTTGATTGATGTCCATATAACATTTAAACTTGTAACACCACTTGTAGCATATGAAATTAATAACCACCAGTAAACCCTTTAACCCTAAATATATGTATAACGATACTTAGAATATAATTAACATGTGATTACATCAAAATTGGAAATTGTAAAACAAATTTACTATCAATAAATATTTACATTCTTCTAATAATGTTCGATATCCATTGGTGCTACCAAAATTAATTATAACCATTGTCTGTCCTTGATAGCCAACTCCAAGCAAAAACAAAAGTGCACCATAAAAAACATTAACATGGCTATGGTTTCTAAAATACACCATATCATGGTCAACATTAACCACCACACATTTTATATATATATATATATATATATATATATATATATATATATATATATATATATATAATTACAAACATCAGTGGCCCACATTAGTGGTTTTCCTGTTTCATTCGTTTCTTAGTCTTGGTCCTAGAAAATTCTACACTTGGTATATCTTCAAGGTGATCGCAATCAACTTCAAAGTCCAGCAATAATTCCTTTGTAGGGGTAACACATAAATCAATATAAGGATCATGTTCTGTTGAACCACTCAGAATCAACTGCAACATGCCAAAACAATATTACTATGACATCCATTTTGTGAGTTATAAAAGATTTGATATTTAATGAAATTATATATTTTATCTTACCATATAAATGTCAGCTTCGGTATTTTCATTACAACTTGCCTTACCCCTGGATTCTTTAATCTGTGCATTTAAAAATAAAGTGGTTAGAACATGGTAAATTTAGTGCAATGAAATAAGTATACAAATAGTTTAATTACATACACCTTTCTTGTATGAGTTGGAGTTTTAATGGAACCAACTGTTCTAGGTTGGGTACTGGAAGCACGTAGATCTATAGGAGTGGAATCTTTAATCTATAATTTGCATAAAAATAGCATATCATAAAATTAGTGTCAACATAGAACTATAAAAATAGGTTAAAGTACACATACCTTTTTTCCATGAGATCTAGTTTTAATCAAACCAATTGTTTTAGATTGGGTACTGGAACCACATATAGTAGTGGGACTGGACTTTTTAATTTGTAATTTGCATAAAAGTACCTTATTATAAATTTAGTGTGAACAAAGAACTATAAAAATAGTTTAAAAGTATACATACATTTTTTCCATGAGATCCACTTTTAATCAAACTAACCGTTATAGATTGCATACTGGAACCACATATACCTGTGGGACTGGATTCTTTAATCTATCATTTCCATAACAACAGTTAATACATCATTTATTTAGTATCGAAAATAAATGACAAACATAAATTTAAATGACTCTTACCACTTTTGTCTGAGACTCGCAAGTAATCACAAGAATTGATTCATTTTCGATGTTAGAATCACATATAGGTAGACCAAAAGACTCTTTACCCTGTGGATTTAGAAATAAATCTTTTACATCATAAAAAACTATATATAAAGCAATTAGTGACATATCAAGTATTTGACCTCTTGTATTTCGACTCTGCCCTTACAATTTTCTTCGGTACTGGAATAACATGTACCTTCACCACTGGAGTCTTTAATCTACGTATGAAGAATCAAAAATTGAGTAATTCAAAACGTTTCATTTTATGTAACTATTCCACTACAGTATAACAACTTAAAAGGATGATATAAATGAGTTACCATCTTTGACTCAAGTTTACTTCTAATAAAAGCAATAGTTTCAAGATTGTTTGAAGCTTTCATGACCGATGAAAATCTATTTTTTGGTTGAACTCTAACCTTGAATGCAAGAGTACATCCCAACAAAACATCTAAATCCTCTGGAAAACATTTGGGATCATCCTCCCTATCCTAAGAACAACAAAAAAATAACCAACATTAACATTCAAATTTATTTAAATTAATGAATGAACATAGTAATACTACCTTAATCATCTTATTCATTAACTCAACAACTGACACACCAATCAAGTTAATGCAGTCTTGATCCCATATAATGAAATTCACATAACTATCTCCATCACAGACCTATAATTCCAACTTATATCTACAATAAAATAAATTTATTTAATTCAAACCATACAACTATTGGTTAAAATGTACAATAGGAAAAAAATACAAATCTAATTCCAGATTTTCATTATTAAACCCACACATGACACACTTAAAAGCACTTATTTCTTCAGTCTTCTTCCTGCAACATTGCATACTAGATAAGACCATCCATCATTCCCTAAATTAAACTTGATAGTAGTTGCAACAATGACACAATACACTTCTTTTTTATATATATATATATATATATATATATATATATATATATATATATATATATAAAAGAGTCATTACAATTAACAAATTTCAAAATTCAGTAAGGATGTTAAAACCATTAATTAGTGCTATATTACCTCCTTCATTGTTGTAATTTCAGATATCGTACTAATAACAACTTTATACATAAATTTCTCATGTTCACTATATTGAGACGGTGAACTCAATTGGCTAGCTTCTTGACTTTGACTAACTTCATTGCCAAAACGTCTATAATTCCAATATCTAAGTCATTATCCTATAATAATTTGAAAACAATGTTCTAAGAACAAAGTAATTCAAGAAACACATATTGTATCCATTGCTCCTTGAACTAGACTAATTCAAAACATTCATCACCCATAAACAACTTTAAACCACTCCAGGAATTTGATATTGACACTAGCCACCGTCCTAAAACCAACAAAAAAATAATTATTACAAAATCACATTACAAAACCACAAAACAATGAAATTAAATTCACAAACCTGAACATGGTTTGATCTAAGCTTGAGTCAACATAACAACAACAATAAACGAATCTGATCTCATAAATTTAAAGTAATAGGAATCCCACAACGTACACCCAATCATAGCAGAACTGTAGAAGGAAACCACAATACTTTATCAATACTAACTGATAAATGAAAGCATAATAAAATAAAACACTATACTTATATCAAATACAACAACCTTAAATTCCTTATATGAAATACAACATTCTTGGATTGGGGATTACACCTCACATTATCCACCACTCCAATAATATCTAAAACTAATATTAACATGAAAACAAAATCATTAAATATTTACATGGTAATGTAAAAAAACAATATTATATGTACCTACCATACACCAAATCAGCAGAGAAATTGCCATCAACTATATCCTTGATACTTTTGAAGTTATAAATGTTCATTGGAATACTTGAAATTGGTTGTTCTTTTATAGTTGTTCCACCTATGAACAATAACTTGTAAGGGTGGTCACAAACCCAAAATTGTCCTTGGTTCTTCAAGATTTTAAAATTATGCATTATGTAGGTATGACCCTCAACCAACTTTTCTTCCCACAAACCTATATCTTCCTTTTTTACCATTGTAGGAATCATATCGCCCCGAAAAAATAAGGTCAACACTAGAAATCATTCCATATCAAAAAAAAAAAATACAACACACTTTATTTACCTTTTGATCCACAAATCTTTTACTCTAACAACAAGCTTCAAAGTTTCTTTCTTCTAATCTATATCTTTGATCACATCAAATTTTCTCACCATTTGAAGACAACAAATAGAACCTACACGAACTCAAACAAAACACCAACGTCCCAACCTCAAAAAAAGCAGACACCAAATAAAATCCATGTACTGATACGATCCTATCCAGGAAAGAGTATGATAGATGATATGATCCTATCCAAGAAAGAGTATGATCGTTTCTGAATTTGAATCCTCAAGAGGCACGATATGAATAAATCAGAGAAGAACATGAAATAAAACAGATATGGAGGATGCCACAATCTAGCAGATTGATAAGTCAAGTGAAGATTCGCCGCAAAGATGTTAATCTTTGATAAGAATTGAAGGCCTAAGCTAAGAACAAAGAGAATCATCTCTTTAATGAAATCAAATTCAATATATGACTAAAAGTCTCTACATTATTTTTGGTACCTCTATATATAGGCACATAAGTTTAAGGAAACTTGAGAACCCTACAAGAAGGCCCAAACCCGAAACATAAAAACATAAATTAATTTATAAAGAAAGCGCAAAGCCCAAAAATATAGAACATAACTAATTCCTAAGAGGAAACCCAAAGTCTAAAAACATAAACTAATTTTCCTAAAAACTATCCTTCAAATGTGCTTCAAGCCATGATCTTCATATTCTTTGAATTTCAGATTGCTTGTAGCATCAAGAACCTTGAATAGTTTTGATCTTCCAATCTCTTGCTCCTTGCCTTTGTCATAGGACTTTTAAATTGTAAAGGTTCATCTTCAAGATCTTCTTGTATGGAATCTTAGGATAGTCCTCTATCATTCCCTCATTCTTGAAGAGAATTTGTCCTCAAATTTGTACCACTTGAAGTTTAGGAGATAGTCATCTATCATACCCTCCTTCTTAAAATGAATTTGTCCTCAAATTCGTCTCACTTCAAGATTTCTTATCATTCTCCCCTGTTTGGAGAGAATTCGACTTGAATTCTAGAAGGTCCTACGCATAAACACAAACATAAATCAAAGACACAAATCTAAAATAAAATAAAATAATAGTTCTACTAAAATAAAATTTGGATCCTGAAAGAGGCCAATATCTTATTATCAAAGATTTTGGAGGTCTTCCTCCAGGGTCAAATAACCACCTGCACAAATCATCAAACAATTTTAAATTAAAGATAAAATGCTCAAAGAAAAGAAAAGGAATATTGCTCAAACAAACAACCCAATTATAGGTATGACTTTGAGCACCCATAGGTTTGTTAGAAATGGGTAAACAAGCTAATTCATGAGCATATATTTATAAGCTTGTGTCTTTTTTATCATCATTTCGTCTTCCCATTGTTGATCTCCTTGTTGCTTGATGAACAAGTCTTCCCTAAGTATCCTTTCTTCTTTCCATTGTTGATGCCATTGCTCTTTGATGAATAATTCGTCCATAGGCAATAAAACAATAAGAGGAAAGTTAGTACCTTTTTTCATTGACAATTCATAATGCTCTCTTATTTCTTCCTCTTTTTCTCTCTTTTCTTCCTTCTCTTTTTTTCCACTCTCTTCTTTCTTTACTTTTTTCTCGCTCTTCTTTCTCTTTTCTCTCTCCTTCTTCTTTCTTCTCTCTCTCGCTCTTTTCTTTCTCTTCTTTTTCTCTCTTTTCTTGTTCATCTCTTTCTCTCTTTTCCTTTGTTTCATTTTCTATAAGTGTTTCCTTCTCATGGGCTCTTTTTAGCTTTCGTCGTTGTCTTCTTTTCAATACATCTAATCTTTGTATTGTCTTGTATTCCTCCTCTCTCAAGTATGAAATGTAGTTTTTGAGGTCTTCGTGAGTCATGGGACTTGCATCCCCATTAGAACATTGATGATTTTGATGCCTATATCCTTCACATTTGGAACATCTTAGTGTACTGGTCTTTGGTAATGATTTTCTATCAAAATTATGCTTCCGTTTAATACTAGCAATCTTGCCATTTAGCTTTATAATTCTGGATTCCAAGGCATTGACGTCCTCTACCAAGGCCTCATAAACACTAGGTGTATCTCTACACGTCACTCTCTTGGGACATTCAATTCCTCTAACCAGATGATCCTAGGTTGGTGTAGAATAATTTAAACCATATGTTAAACCAGTTCCAGAAGGATGCCTTTGTGGAAACATGTTGCATTACTCAATATTGCTAGTTCCTGTAAGAAAATGTTAGTATAATAATTTTTTTTTTTGGACCTCACCACTCTGCTAAGTGTTTCACTCAATTTTCCACTCATATATCACACTTATAGGCTTTTTCTTAAATGTACTTTCTTGCCTTTTACCACTCAAATTTCCTTTAGGCCTTGGCAAAGAACTCTAGTAGGTTAAGCAAAGAGTGAACAAACAATGTGAAAAATGTTGCGAGATCTAAATCTTGACTTAAGAGGACAAAGAAAAATCAAAACTCTAGACAAAACTTCAAGTGATTTTAAAAACACAAAACAAGAAAATTAAAATTAGAAAATAATAGGACTACCAAAGATATGAGACAACACAAAGACTCTAAGAGAAAGAATGATTGCAAGTAGATATCAATAAACCACAAATAAAATTGCAATAAAAGTTGTGTTGAACTCCCCCCCCCCCTTTTTTTTAGATCCTTCTTTTTTTAATTTTTTTTCAATATATATTTGTTTCCTTTTGACTTTGATCCACAATTTTTTTTTGTATTTTTTTTTTCAGTTCAACACAAAAACAAACTAAACAATTTATCCTTCAAACCCTCATACTCATGTAAATCAAAGTAAATGCACTTGTAAATCCCAAACACAAAAACAAATAATTTCCACAAATCAAATGTAGAAATACACAATTTAAACAGAGAACAAAAGGAAAAAAATATGCCAAATAAAAAAAATTCAACCAAATTGGAAAGAACCTTAGGGGTTTTACTCCTTACAAATGAAAAAAACAAAATTAAAAATAAGACACATGATAAACAGACATTGAAAAATTATAGTTTTGTTTTTTTTTTTCATATGATAGAAAAATAACATAGAAGAGGAAATTCAAACCAGAACTTTGCTCTAGATACCAGATGATACGATCCTAACCAGGAAAGAGTCTGATCGTTTCTGAATTTGAATCCACAAGAGACACGATACGAATAAATCAGAGAAGAATGTTGAATAAGACAGAGATGGAAGACGCCACAATCTAGCAGATTGATAAGTCAAATGAAGATTTGCCACAAAGATGTTAATCTTTGATAAGAACTGAACGTCTAAGCCAAGAACAAAAGAGAATCCTCTCTTTAATAAAATCAAATTCAATATATGACTAAAAGTCTCTACATTGTTTTTGGTACCTCTATATATAGGTACATAAGTTTAAGGAAAATTGAGAACCCTACAAGAAAGCCTAAACCCAAAACATAAAAACATAAATTAATTTATAAAGAAAGCCCAAAGCCCAAAAACATAGAACATAACTAATTCCTAAAAGGAAACCCAAAGTCTAAAAACATAAACTAATTTTCCTAAAAACTATCCTTCAAATGTGCTTCAAGCCATGATCTTCATATTAGTTGAATTTCAGATTGCTTGTAGCATCAGGAGCCTTGAATAGTTTTGATCTTCCAATCTCTTGCTCCTTGCCCTTGTCATAGGTCTTTTAAATTGTAAAGGTTCATCTTCAAGTTCTTCTTGTATGGAATCTTGGGATAGTCCTCTATCATGTACACAATAGGAAAACTATAAAAAAAAAACAAAAAAATAGACTCCAAAATGAAGCAAAGAAAGGTCATACCTCATGTAACTTGGGAAACAGAAACACAGACGAATAAAAAGTTAACGTATACCAAGTAAAAAGAAAAACGATAAACACATCAAAACACAATAACAGTAAACAACAAACAATGAACTAAAAAATACAAACACGAAATGTAAAATATTGTCAGAAAAAGTAATAAACAGGATCGAAGCAAAAGGAAGAAAAGAAAAATCCTCTTAGAGCAACTGAGTTATATGATCACATTAAACAACATCCAAAACACAATAATAGTAAACAACAAACAATGAACTGAAAAATACAAACACGAAATAGAAAAAAAATGTCAGAAAAAAATAATAAACAGGATCAAACCAAAAGGAAGAAAGGAAAAATCATCTCAGAGCAACTGAGCTATACGATCAAACCAAAAACTCGGACACACAAACGAAGAAAAGAAAATGATATCAGAGCAAGCGAGGTAATGGATCGAACCAAAAACTCAAACACTAAACGAAAAAAGAAATGTTATACCTAAACCGGAGAAAATAAAACGCAAGAACCATATGAAAAAAGGAAACCACTAAACACTACTCTTAAAAAATGATTTCAAACGTAGCTCAAATAATTAATGCATGCAACATCAATCAACTGATGCACAATATCCCTCCTTTTAACACTCAACAAGCGGCAAATATAAAATGACTTTTAACCACGGTCAATAAAGTCAGACTGAGTCTGGAGAAAAGGGTTACATGAGTAAAATACTCAACATTGTGTAGCAAATCACGAGTAATCACATGGTAAAAGATTAATTTACGAAAAAACATGTTAAAACGACATGTGTCAACGAATTAAGTTAGGATATTTGGGTATTATTCAGAGGTGTTTATTTTCATATAGTATGCAATCTCCTTCACTCTTAAAAAAAACTCATTCATGGTAGGTGCAATCATTACTCAGAATCATAATGTATTTAATATTCATTATCATCACCTAAAATTATTTAATACTAAATTTTGATGTAATCATTATTAATAACATATTTTTTGAGGTACTTAATTTGATTATAACTTTAACTTAACGTTCTTTCATTAATTCATATTTTATTTTTTAATTCATTTTAAAATGTAATTTTACTTATTAATACTAATATGGATAATACTTGCCTTTTTCTCTAATCCAACGCTTTATGAATTAAAATCATTGTTAAATAATTTTAATACTTTATATCACTACAAAAAAATACTTCATTAGTAACTAATTTTAGTGATAAAAAATTGTTAGTTACTATAATTACTAATTTAGATACAAATTTACAAAGTAAAAAAAACATTGGTTACTAAAATAGTTACTATTATGAATAAAAAATTATAATTGGTCGCTAAATTGGTTTTTAAAATTAGCTATCATAGTTTTGGCTACCAAAGAAAACTGGTCACTAAAAATTAGTTACCTAAGTTTGGCTACCAAAATAACTTAGTTACTAAATTGCTCTCTAATTAATTAATAACAAATTTAGTAACCAATTATAATTTTTTATTTATATTTGTGACTATTTTAGTAACCAATAAATTTTAATTTTGTAAATTGGTATCTAAATTGGTCACAACTAACAACTTTTAATCACTAGAATTGATTACTAATAAAACATTTTCTTATAATGTATAAAATTTATTAACAATATTATTTTAGTACTTAATTTATTCATCAAAGTGTTACTGTTAATTCATTTAATTAATTTTAATTATAGGTTTTTTATATTTGCTGTTCTTTTGTTCTTTTATTTTATTTTTTTTAAAAGAGAAAACCAAACCTGAAACCTGAATTCTTACCGGTTTTTTGGTGTGATGAGGGTGAAATGTTAGGTCAAATTTTGGCTCTGGAATAAAATTCTAGGATGCTAAAGTAAACTGGTAGATGTGTAATTACTTTCCAGGGTATGCCGTGTGGTAAAATTTTATTTTCCTATATGTGCTACTTCACACAAATTTCTTAGTGAGGTTGTTTATCATATTTTTCACAATTAGGAATGGAAAAAATTCATCCAATATTAAATAAACATTTTTAATGAATATATGTGCGTAATGACATGAATATCGTAACATAATTTCCGCACACACTTTACTCGTTAAATATAATTATTAAATTTTACTTGAATATTTTAAAAAAATTGAATAGTTAAATAAAATTTATTAATGAAAAATATTAACGATTTAAAAAATATTTAGAACATGGTATTACATATTTATATTTTTTATTTAGATATGTTAATAGAAATTATTTTAAAAAATTTAAATTTTTAAAACGTATACTTTGAGAAAATATATTTTTTTAAAAAGGCTAAATTTATTTACATTAATATTTCAGTTTTCAAATTTATTTAAATCATACTTTAAAATTAATTTTTTTATCTAAATTTATGTTTGAAATAATTTTGTTTAAAAAAAAAAACTATGAATATCAACCTATTAATATTATAAGATTTGAAAATATTTGTTTAATAAACTTAACAAGTAATGAAACAATAAGATAAGAAATTAAATATATTCATGTTTGACTTGATCTCATCCTTATTCACCGTCATAATTTATTTAAACATTTGAAAAAAAAAAAACGGAAAAGAAAAAGTCTTATATTAAACATTTGAAAGCAAGTGGAAAAAAAGTCTAATAGAATATAAGAGAATACTTAAAATGTTAAAAGAAATCCTTTGTCACAATAAATAGTGTAAGGCCATTTATTCTACTCCTTTTATTTTAAGGGCTGTCCCAATCTTATGGGCCTAAGGACTGGCCCAAAAGGGAAGGATCATACCTAATCTGCCTCAATCCTAATCTTGTGCTCTTTTTCGTAAAACAGAAACCTTTGTGCCTCCTTGAGCAGCCGCACTCTCTGCTAGGGTTTGTCTCCTCACCACTTTCAAGTTCGTTCGAGTTGTTCCTACTTCACGTAAGTCATCCTACATCTCGTGTCATCCATTCCTTAGTATATTTTCGTGTTTTACCCAACTAAGCCTCTGTGATGAGCTTGTCTTGTATTATGTTTCGTAGTTTTTCCAGCTCCTAAGCGTACTCCTTATTCTGTTGCGTCCATGTCTACCATCGAGGTCTTGCTCTAGCTTATTCCAGGTAAGGGAAGCTAGAACTCTCTAGTTGTGTGATGCATTTTCTGTGGTTGTGTGTTTGTATCGTGATTGGTTGAAATTGCATGTTGTTGTGAACGTATGAGATCGCTTGAATTATTTTTAGGTGTGAAAATATAGTTGATGCAGGTCGAACAGTGGCGTGGTCTGTTATTCTCGCCCAAGCGACTCGGTCTCGCCTAGGCGAGACTTTCAGAGAACCAACCCCCGTTCGCGCTCGAGCTCTCGCTCAGGCGGAGGGTCTTAGTTTTGAGCAAGGTGCTATCTCGCTCAGGCGAGAGACGCTCGCCTAAGCGAGCTCGCGTGGGAGTGCGGGGTTGGGTCGCTGCAGTTGCAGCCCAGACGAGGGACCGCACTTTTGGGTGAGGAGTGGGCTCGCTCAGGCGAGGGAGGACTCGCCTAAGCGAGTACGCGAGAAACACTTCATTCACCTCTGTCACGATCTCGCCTAAGCGAGGGCCTGTCGCTTAAGCGAGGGAACCCCTCTCGCTTGAGCGAGGGCTTCTGACCTAAGCGAGAGTTGGGCGAAAGGATGTGTGGGTACTGTTTAAATCTTTGTTTTGGGTATAAAATACATGTTTGGTTGTATTGCTATGTCAAAGTATGAAATGAATGAGTATGCATGAAATGGGAGGGTGTATGAGTTATGAATGGTGAACTTGGATAAATTCTTGGCATGTGATGAAATGAGATTGGTTGGTTATGAATGTGACATGGTAATGAGATGCGTTGAAACCCTATATTCATGGGTGGAGTATGACGAGTTGGTATAAATTTGACCTGGAACACGAAAAAGGATTGGTTATAAGGGTTGACATGATACATATACATGCATGATAAATATTACCTGGTTTTGTGAACATGATTTGGTCCGTGTCAGTGCGTAATTCCTTGGGATCTTTAGGTGAGATTCTTAGGGCCGTGCTTCAGTGGTCGGAACGTAATTCTATGGCTCCTGATAGTGGGTGTTCATGGTGGTGCCCTATCTATATAACTCGGTAAGGATTCAAGGTAAGGATCACATCCTGACACTCTAAGGAGTTAGTTAGTCTCACTTAGAGCGAATTAACTCCTGTGGTGAGAGTAGCAGGAGGCCTGAAATTCATTAAGGACTAACTTTGTGGTGAGGAAAATTGATTCATTGTAACACTTGTAACACATAGCTTGGGGGTGAGTAGCTCGGGGATGAGCAGAGGTATCTACCATAAGTGCAAGCATCCGCTGAATTCGACCAGGTTATATGTAATCCGAATGAGTCGAGTCGAGTCTTAGTGTATTGATTGAAAGGTCATAACATGTTTGGTTGATATGTATACATGGAATTGTGGAATTATATCTGATTGTATTAATGAAATTCTTGTTGGCTCTAGCTTACCCTTTTGCTTGTTGGTTGCTTTGTATGTTGTACTTTTATCCTTGCGATGATCATCAATTTATTGATGGGAGCATATGAGAGAATTGCTCGCGGTCAACAAATGAGGGATGATTCTGCTGCATAGTTTGCATGGGCTGGACTTTAATTTCTTAATGGGTTTTCTTTAGGGCTATGACCCATGTATTGTCTTATGCTTTATTACTCTACCTTCATCTGTTAGACTTTTCATCTGGTTTTTTGTTGGCATCGTGATGTGCCTAGCTTTGTAGGGGTTGTGTTAAGGATCCCAGGACTGTGCTGTTATACTATTTGTGTGTGACGTTTTTTTTAATTACGCTTATTAATTAAATGGGACGTTACAAATAGTCTCCTCAATTTTAATTATTTGTAGTATGAACTTATCAATATGACTAAACTTTAGAGAATAATTTCCTCTGGGAATTGAGATCTAAGAAGAAGAAAGATACCTTCAATAAAGTGGATAAGTCTATGTAAAGATTGTCTTATCGGCCAAATGGGGTTGGTGATGATAGAGAAACATGCGTCAGGTATGCGGAACTAGTGTATGAAATGTTTGGTTTGAAAATAGTATAGAATGAAAAGTAGATCAGGAAATAAGCTACGATTCTGGAAAGGTATATGGGTTAAAGACAAGTCACTAAGGAACACATATCCTAGAGTGTATGCTAATTCAAATATTCAAATATAAAACATGTAACACTAAACTAAATGAGTGTGGACAATGGAAGGATAACATATGGGAATGGACCATGATTTCAATAAGGAGTGGTTTGAGGGGAAAAAGTCTCAAGTAGCAGATTTAATGCTTGAAACACTATTAGAAAACATCGATTGTTTTAGACATTCTATACCAGTTTTAAAATCGATGTAGATGTTGTTGATGTAAAATGAATGACCCTTTGCATTAGTTGATAATTCTGTAAAATGGTATACATACCATATGGATTGTGTACTCAATCGATGTAATATCTCCACTTTCTACATTGGTTGTAGGTCAATACAATATCTCTACTTTCTACATCAGTTGTATTCCATAACCAATATAATATATGATATTATTATTATCTTTTTTAAATGTTTGTACGTTACATTAATTCATTACTTTTATTTTTTACACTTTTCACGCAAGGCAAAGAATATAACAATACTAAATAACAATATACGTATTACATCAAACAATTTAACATTATTATACAAATTTTTGTAACCAAATGTAATTTTTTTAAATTATTTGTTTAGGATGAAACATGTGATATTTATTGCAAGAGAAAGTTGATGGGGTTTTCATGATAAAGAGGAAGAGGTGCCTTCTCCATATATGAATGGAGCCAAATTTTGTAAAAAAAGTTACGAAATTATTTTTAAATATTAAAATCAAATTAAAAAATCAAAATTTTACACTAGTAAAAGTAACATGAAGTTAAGGAAAGAGAAGAGACCTATGAATGGAAAAATAAAGAAGACAAAATGTATACAATAAATGAGACATGCACAAAGTTGTTGAAAGATTGCAGTGATGAGTATTCATATATGTTCCTTGAATTTTGGGGAGTGAAAGCAATTCCATCAAATACTGTAGTAGCCAGAAAGTATAATATAAGATGCTGGGTGTACCCCTGATAGTAGTGTTAGAATTAATTGACGAATTAATTCTATTATGTAACTCATTTGAAATGATGGATCCTATTGTGATTTAATAAAATGTAAGAACCTATTGGTTATTATGGAAAGTCGTAATAAAATAAAATAAAGATAAAATAAAGATAAAATAAAGCACAACCCAATTTGATGGACGTTGGCTTATAAAAGAGTATTAGAGTTTTGTCTGTGGTCATAATGTTCTCTCACAATAAGCCATCAAGAGAGAGAGAGAGTGAGAGGAGAAACAAAACAAAGAAATAGATCGGGAAAATGAGAAGTTGAAGAACAAAGATTGAACAACGCATTATTGGATTGGATCTCTTATGGATCAAGGTTAACATCCTATTATGTCTATGTGTATGAATGTGTGAGAATCATGAATCTTCAGATCTTAGAGTAGTTTTCTAGTTTTCTATAATGAATTATTATTGCATGAAAACTAATAATTGATTTACATGTGGTATCAGAGCCTTTGTGTTATTAGATTTATGATTCTCGAATTACCATGTTTTATCTGAATTGTGTTTTTCCTAAATTATTAGGAACCCCAATTATGATTTTAGGGATTTTATAAAATTATGAACTTAATTATAAATTTAGGGATTTTATAAAATTATGAATCCTAATTATGAATTTAGGAATTTTATACTATAATAAACTCTAATTATGATTTTAGGAATTTTTATGAAATTTGTATGAACCTCGGTTTATGTTTTTGTCCAATTTTCAAGAACCATAATTATTAGATTTTGGGATTTTAATTTTCTTCTATTGCTAATTGATTTCAAATTAAAATCATGTGTGATGCATATGATGATATTATTCATCAATTAATCTTTTTCAGCCGCCTATGTAAAAATATGAAAGGCACCATATGGTGCTACGTGAATTAGTTGCAATACAAAAGGCTTTGAATTGAAAAGGATTTCCGGTAACATGAATTCAATGTTTAGAAGTTGAAAAGCTTGTGTTTGGTGCACATGTAACGATGGTGTTGGATTAAGATTTCTAAGCATATTAATATTGCATGAATTGCATATAAAAGACTTGGATTGAAAATCAATCTTATCACCTAGATTGAAATAATGTGTTTCAATTTTATTTACGATGTTATGTATGATTTATAGCAATTAAATATATATTTATTTGAAATTAAGTATGTTGAATTTGGTTAGTCACTAAAGTAATCAAAATTTTAAAGTTTTTAGGTTTCAAATTATTAATAGTTTTTATTTCAATTACTCGTAATATGGATGCTAAATTATGAATAATTGATTTATGTGTTAATTGAAGTTCATTATTATAAGGCATGTCAGGATCGTCCAAAGGTTGATTAATCGTTCTTATAATTAATGAGCATGATGGTAGATAATTTTATATGCGTCACTAGTTTTATTTATATACCCAAAGATAGTAGATGATTCTAGTTGATGCATATTTTAATTATCAATAATGTTATATAATATGATTAGCATCATTATGTTAATGTTTGTGTATTAGTGGATCTCCCAAAGCAGAATATTAGTATCCATAGAATAATTATTTATGTATGAATCTGTATTTATGTTTACTTTTATGACTCAAAGCATTAATGTTAAGTATGTGTTAATTGTAGTCTCTGTTCCGATATCTTTACACTCCACGCTATGTCTGGTCTAGTCTTTAATGGGTTGAATTTCATTTACTGGAGTGAACAAGTCTGATTTCACTTAGGTATGTTGGACCTTGATTTAACTTTTCAAGTTGAAAAGTCGGCTGCTATCACAGATACCAGTAGCAATGAAAGGTCAAATAGACTTAGCTTAATGTTTATGAGAATGAACATAACAAGCAATATTAAGTCAACTCTTCCTAAAATTGACGACGCGAAAGAATTTATGAAATTTATGGAAGAGTGCTCCCAAACTATTGATAAGTCCCTCGTTGGGACATTGATGAGTACGTTGACCACCAAGAAGTTTGACGGTTCGCGTACTATGCATGAGCATGTGATCGAAATGACAAATATCGCAACAAGACTTAAGTCTCTAGGAATAGCAGTGGATGAAGGTTTTCTCGTGCATTTCATTTTGAACTCATTACTGTTTGAGTATGGTCTGTTTCAGATGAACTACAACACCATGAAAGACAAGTGAAACGTGCATGAATTACACAATATGCTAGTTCAAGAGGAGACCAGACTGAAGAACTTAGGAAACCACTCCATTCATTATGTGAATAATCAAGGAGTTGGAAAGAAAGTTGAAAAAAAAGATGGAAAGGGTAAAAGACCATTAAAGATTGACAAGTCCTCAACCAAAATTCAGAAGAAAAATGAAAAATGACATTTTTGCGGGAAGTTTGGACATTTCTGCAAAAATGAAAAAAGAAGGATTGCATAAAGCGTAGAGCTTGGTTCGGAAAGAAAGGTGAGCAAAATGCTCACTATGTTTTCAATCAAACTTAACTGAAGTTCCCCATAATACTTGGTAGATTGATTCTGGATGTATGACTCATGCTTGTAATGTGATGCGGAGATTTCTTTCAACATGAACCATAAACCCAAATGAGAAGTTCGTCTTCATGGGCAATAAAGAGAAAGTTTCAGTGGAAGCCATCGGAACTTATCGTCTAATCCTTGACACTAGATATCACTTAGACCTTATGGATACTTTTTATGTACCTAGTATCACTATAAATTTAATTTCTTTGTCTAAGCTTGATGTTGTTGGATACTCTTTTAAGTTTGGGAATGGTTGTTTCAGTTTATTTAAGCGTACCTGTATGATTGGATCTAGTACACTTTATGATGGTTTATATAAATTGAATTTGGATAATTTATATGATAAAACTCTTAGGTTAAATTACTCTTTTGGTCCCTCTATTTGTCAAGAAATTTCAATTTGGTCCTCAAGTTTTTCGTTGTCTCAATTTGGTCCTCATTTTCTTAAAAATGATTCAATTTGGTCCTCACCATTAACTTTGACCAAATGGTGTTAAAGTCAACGTCACCTGTCAATTTCTGGTTTTTTTAAATTTTTTGAATTTTTTTTTTTGAATTTTTTTATTTTTTTACACGTGTCACTTAACAGTTGTGCCACGTGTCAAAATGACTCAATTTGGTCCCTATATTTGTCTTTAGTTTCAATTTAGTCCTAATTTTTGTAAAAATGAAGCAATGTTGTCCCTCCTTAGATTGGCACTCAATTTAATCTTTGTATACAACTTATGATGATATTCTTAATAAAATTGACGTTTTTATTAAATATTTGTAGAAATATTTTTAAACAAGTTATTTTTTTAGTTTTATTATTAAACAAAGTTAAATCCCAAACTTAATTTCAAAAATTAACAATTTTGTCATCATATATAAAGGCATCAAGTGTATCATATTATACAAACTTAGTGAAGATTAAAAATCAAATAACTTGTCACACATAAGTTTAGGAACTAAATTTCAAGTTCAAAACAAAACCAAAGTCTAATGTTTTGTATAGAATTTAAAGTTAATATTTAAAATATTTATCAAAATATTTAATAAAAATATTAATTTTAGTAAGAATATCACCATAAAATTTATAAAAAAGTAAATTTAGTGTCAATTTAAGGAATGACAACATTACTTCCTTTTTACAAAAATTGGGACTAAATTGAAATTAAAAACAAATACTGTGAGATCCAGGAAATTCATAAAAATTAATAATTAAAAGAATATAAGAGATGAAGGGTTGAGACTACCTTAGGAGAATTCTTTAATAAATCTTAGACAAGAAACAATGTGAACAAAGTGGTTTAGAGCACTTAATTAGGTTGAAAGGAATTGGGTTCAAGTCCTGAGCATGTCATTAGTAGATGTATTTAATTTTGTTGTATTTTGCTCTTAAATTGTGAATGTGAAAGCATGATTTAAGTTCATACGAATGGGTAAATTGACATGAAAAACTATAGGAATTCCCTAAGAAAGCAGAGAGGACTGGGAATTTGGTGGGTCTGAGAGAAAGAGTGAGGGTTGAAGGAGAGTGGAAGAAGATACATTTAGAGGAGACTTTTGACAACAAGCACCAACCATTTTAATTGCAATTGGAGCGAGGATCAGAGGTAAGGGGAGCTGACTAGATCTTTTTCTTTTATCTGAGTATGTGTTGTTTAGTGATGATGATAATATTTGAATATGAATGAATATACAACTAAGAATTTGTATGTAATTTAAGCCTCGAATGATTGTTGTTCTGCTTGTTTATTCCAAGGGTGGTGTTGTGTTGAATTTTATTTTACTGTTAAAGTGTGGGATTTTTGTGTGTTGTGATGCGAAGGTGAATCAAAGTATTTAGGGTCTTGTAAATCATTTTTTTCCTTGAGGCTAGATGCAGTTTTCATAGATTGGTGGCATCTGCGGAGGTGTTGGTTAAAGAGAAATTGGGAGGTCATGAATTAAAAGGGTCGTGGGGTAAAATTAGGAAATTAGAAAATTATTTGGGAGAATTGGATGCTCTGGAAGATAATTAAAAGGATTCGGGAGGTGAAATGAAAATTAGATTTCGCAAACCAAGGATGTATTACAAGAATTAAAATAAGATGTAAGTACTGTGCAATATTACCATTACTGTATACTTGTTCTATTTAGGAACATAGAATTTAGGTTTATGGTTGAATTGGTTATAGTAATATTGTAATTTCTTTATTTGAATTTATAAAATTCTAGAGATAATTGGATGTGGTTCCTTATTTCATGAAATCTAAATGGGTTCCAGTAATTTAAAAGGTATGAGTTATTTTAGGAAGAAATGATTATATTATATTATAATAATAAATGTTCATTTAGGTGAAAATAAAAGTGAAAAATGATTTGATTTGTTATTTGGAAGAGTGATGAATTTGGTATTTAATTATATTGTTAACCGAAATGATTGTGATTAGATATTTATATAACCAATATAATGGTATAAGCACGTGGTAATCAGGATTTTAATTATTGTAATTGGTTATGACTTTAGTATTATAATATAATATATAAGAAGCTGTGATGTTCATTTGATTTTTGTTTTTGGTATTTGATTTTGTAGTATTAATAATTCTATGCATATAAATAGAGTTACGACCACTGCAAAATGATTTATTCGAATTGGGGAAAATTGTAGCAAGGCTTCAAAGTTTACGTGCTTAGTGGCGACAATTGTGTTTATTATTTTTAGGTATATAATGGCAATAGGATGCTTGCAGGTTCGTGTTAAGTCTTGAACAGTCTATAAGTTAAATTATGGAATGTGCGAAAATAATTTTTTTATATATAAAGTAAAGTCAGTACAATGTGGTTGCTAAGGAAAAATATTTGGTACTGTTTTGGAGGTATGTTGAATTGTAAAAATACACACTTGGTATTCTAAGTGTGTAGAAATAATTGCTTAATGTGTTAGGATCAATTTTGCAGTTCCTAAACCAGTAGAATTTATTTTTACTGGTGTGGCGCCTCGCGGTGGGTGTGCTTCCGCCAGGTGATAAGTCACAAATAGAGGGGCCATTAGCGCAAGGCGCCTAGTGGTATAGGATTACCGCCATGAGGCTTGGAGCACAATTTTGCTTGGCGGCGCTTAGGCAACGTCAGGCGATAGTGCAGGGACAAGGATCCATTGCAGATGGATTTACATGGATGGGTTTGATGGCTTGGTCAGGGATATGCTGGATTAGTTACGAACGGGGAGGTTCGTAACAGAGATTGGAGATGCGTGATTGATGCGGGCGGGTAGGTCCGTATCTGTTGTACTCTTGTGTGGGGATACGAGCGGGGAGGTTCGTATGTTCCGTGCTCACACTTGAGGCTACTATGAGCGGGGAGGTTCATAGTAGGTGTTCACGCATGTTGGACTACGAGCGGGCATGTTCGTAGAGTTGGACTACGGCGGGGAGGTCTGTAGAGTTGGACCACGAACGGGTAGGTTCGTGGGAGCATGATAATCCGTAAGGACCAAGGTTGGGGTTGGATCTTTCTCATAGTGGTTATGAGATTGGAAGTATATTGTGATAACAAGAGTACCAAACTAAAATTAACTAAGTTAGATTGGGTAAGGGACAATTTATTTTATCTTATGATTATATTGTGTTCTTTTTAGCTCACCCTTTCTTGTTTGTGTGTTTGTGTTTGGCGATGATCACGTGACTTGTTACGTGGGAGCAGATGTGAATTCAGGTGAGAATGTCGAAGCATAGAGATGGAGCAAGGGGCTTATGATGGGAGATTTTCCATATTTTTATTTCATGAATTTCTGTAATAGACTTTGTGATGTCATCTTTATTATGAACCTGTGATGAGGATGAAGTACTATGAATGAATTAACGCGTTAAAAGTTTTTAATTTCCCGCGCTTGGGAACTTATCATAATGTCTGAATTTCTTAAAGACTATTTTTGAAAATAAGTTTTATCTAGTAATATCCACCTGGGGTGTTACAAATACAGGGACCAAATTGGGTCACTTTGACATGTGACACAACTATGAAATGACACGTGTAAAAAATTCAAAAAAATTCAAAAAAATAAAAAATTCAAAAAAACCAGAAATTAACACGTGGCATTGACTTTAACACCGTCTAGTGAAACTAATGATGATGACAAAATTGAATCATTTTTAAGAAAATGAGGACCAAATTGAGACAACGAAAAACTTGAGGATCAAACTGAAATTTCTTGACAAATAGAGGAACCAAAAGAATAATTTAACCAAACTCTTATGACCTTGCATCACAATGTTGGCACTAAACATAATTTAGTGGATGAACGATATGCTTACTTGTGGCATAAGCGTTTGTGACATATTTCCAAAGAAAGAATGCAAAGATTAGTAAAGAATGAAATTCTTTCGGATTTGGATTTTACTGATCTGAATGTTTGTGTGTGAATTGTATTAAAGGCAAACAAACAAAACACACAAAGAAAGGAGCCACAAGAAGCACTCAACGTTTTGAAATCATACACACCGATATATGTGATCTGTTTGATGTAAAATCCTTCAATAAAGACAAGTATTTCATCACCTTTATTGATGATTTTTCGCGTTATGGACATGTCTATCTACTGCATGAGAAATCTCAATTAGTGAATGCCTTGGAAGTTCATATAAATGAAGTGGAAAGACAATTAGACAAAAAGGTGAAAATTGTAAGATTAGATAGATGTGGTGAGTATTATGGAAGATATGATGAAAGTAGACAACACCTTGGTCCGTTCACTAAGTTCCTTGATAAACGTGGTATTTGTGCTCAATACACAATGTCAGGCACACCACAATAAAATGGTGTATAAGAAAGGCGTAATCGAACCTTAATGGATATGGTTAAGAGTATGTTAAATAATTCATGTTTACTTGTATCGCTGTGGATGTATGCTTTAAAGACTGTCATGTATTTGTTGAATAAGGTTCCTAGTAAAGTTGTTCAAAAGACTCTTTTTGAGTTGTGGACGAGTAGGAAACCCAGTTTGAAACACCTGCATGTTTGGGGTTGTCAGACAAAAATAAGAATATACAATCACAAGAAAAGAAAATAGATGAAAGAACAATCAATGGATATTTCATTGGTTATCTTGAAAAAATCAAAAGGGTATATGGTTTATTGTCTTACCCATAGTACAAGAATCGTTGAAACTGGAAATGTTCGGTTCATTGAGAATGGTGAAACCAGTGGGAGTGAAGTTTTACAAAATGTGGAGATTAAGGAAGTTAGAGTACAAGTTCCTGTAGCTAGTATTTCTTCTTCAAGGGTTATTGTCCCCTATGTTGTAGAAACTAAAAACAATCAAGAAGAACAACAAATTAATGATCATGAGGTTAATAATGAGTCGATAGTAGAACAACCACAAGAAGTAGTATTAAGAAGATCTCATAGAGATAGAAAGTCTGCTATTTCGAATGACTATGTGGTTTATTTACAAGAGTTAGAAAATGACTTAAGTATTGATAATGATTCAATTTCATTTTCAGAAGCCATTAATGGTGATAATTCTGATAAATGGTTAGATGCCATAAAAGATGAGCTTAAATTAATGGCATAGAATGATGTATGGGACCTTGTGGAATTTCCTGAAGGATGCAAGAGAGTTGGGTGTAAATGAGTCTTTAAGATTAAGCATGACTTTCAAGGAAATATCAAACGTTACAAGGCCCAACTTGTTGCCAAAGGTTTTACTCAGAAAGATGGTATTAACTATAAGGAAACATTTTCACCTGTCTCTAAGAAAGATTCTTTTAGAATTATCATGGCATTAATAGCTTATTATGATCTTGAACTGCATCAAATGGATGTTAAAATTGCCTTACTGAATGAGGATTTAGAAGAGGATGTTTATATGGATCAACCGGTGGGGTTCACTAAAGAAGGAAAGGAACACATGGTGTGTAAACTTAAGAGATCAATATACGGACTTAAGCAAGCTTCTCGACAATGGTATCTTAAGTTCATTGTGTCATTTGGATTTAAGGAAAACATTGTTGATCAATGTATATATTTGAAGGTCAATGGGAGAAATTTACATTTTTTATTCTATATGTTGATGATATCTTGCTTGCAACTAATGATCTTGGTCTATTAAGTGAGACTAAAAGGTTTCTCTCTAATAACTTTGAATGAAAGATATGGGTGAGGCATAATATATGATAGGAATAGAAATATTTCGTGATAGATCACAAGGACCGTTAGGTTTGTTTCAGAACATATATATTAATAAGGTTTTAAGGAGATTCAGAATGGATAAATCTTCAATATCTCTCGTTCCAATACAGAAAGGAGACAAGTTTAGTCTTATGTAATGTCCAAAGAATGATTTGAAACAGAAACATATGGAAGATATCTCTTATGCATCTGTTATTGGGAGTTTGATGTATGCTTAAACATGTATGAGGTCAGATATTAGTTTTGCAGTTGGTATGCTTGGTAGATACCAAAGTAATCCAAGACTGAAGCATTAGAAAGCTGCAAAGAAAATTTTAAGATACCTACAAGGAATAAAGAACTACATGCTTACTTATAGAAAATTGATCATCTTGAGGTGATAGGTTATACAGTTTCAGACTTTGCCGGTTGTATGGATACAAGAAAGTCTACATTTGATTATGTGTATCTTTTAGTCGGAGGAGCAATTTCACGGAAAAGTACGAAGCAGTCTGTCATTGTTGCATCAACCATGGAAGCTGAATTTGTGGCATGCTTTAAGGCCACAGTTCAGGCTAATTGGTTGCGGAACTTTAATTCAAGACTTGGAGTAGTCGACAGTATTTCCAAGCCACTAAAAATTTATTGTGATAATTCCGCAACAATTTTATTTTCTAAGAACGACAGATATTCCAAAGCTGCTAAGCATATGAAATTCAAATACTTTACCATTAAAGAAGAAGTTCAGAAACATAGAGTGTCAATAGAACATGTTTGCACAAGTCTTATGATTTTTTACCCTTTGACAAAAGGGTTACCGCTCAATTTGTATGTTGGCCATGTAAAGAATATGAACATTATGTCTACTAGTGAATGTTAAATGTTGAATGTTAATGTTATTAATGTTTATTGGACACTCTAAGCTCTTTAATGTATAAGTTTATGAAGTTGTGTTTTCTTCTTTATGTTTATGCATGCAAATTATGATGAAGAAAACAAATTATGTTATGTTATTGTTATTGAAAAAATGACATTATGTTTGAATTAATTATTATGGACTTCTCATCCTAAAATTATATTAAGGAGAAATGAATGATATAATAGTACATGGAAGGGATCATGTCGAGGAGTGAATGATGTGTAACCATCGTGACTATTATTATTTCTATATCTTTGATTGTGAATAATGATTGAACCAATTTATGTAAGGTACTTTAATGCACATTATGTTTATGTATTAAATCATATAATGTTATGACATCATATGAGTCAAGTGGGAGAATGTTTCAATTAATTCTATTATGTGACTCATTTAAAATATAATGATGGGTCCTATTGTGATTTAATAAAATATAAAGATCTATTGATTATTATGGGAAGTCGTAATAAAATAAAATAAAGTCGGTCCAACTTATTGGACGTTATAAAAGGGTATTAGGATTTTGTCTCTAGTCAAAAGGTTTTCTTACAATAAGTCATCAAGAAAGAGAGTGTGGGAAGAGAAACAATCCAAAGAGATAGATTGAAAAAAATAAGGTTGAAGAAAAAAGATTGAAGAACGCATTATTGGATCTCTTATGGATCAAGGTTAATATCTTAATATCCTATTATGTTTGCATGAATATTGAGAATCATGAATCTTAAGATCCTAAAATAATTTTCTATAATGAATTATTATTGCATGAAAACTATTAATTGATTTACAAGTAGTACATGCCTAATATGAGGGAAGAAAAAGATAATTGTTGTTGAAAGCCAAAATCAATATCATATTTCAAAAATATTGAGCTAAATCGAATAGCTAAAAGAAGGAAAGAGAGATAGTGTCATTACAAGCATGAAAAACAATTAAGAAGAGTATTTGGGTATTGTATTCATAAGCATGGAAGCATACAAAACAAATGAAAAAAAATATAAAAAATATATATATATATATATATATATATATATATATATATATATATATATATATATATATAAAAGACTTACAAAACATATTTAAAAGCTAACTATATATAAAGTTTTGGTACAATTTTCCCTAATTCAAGAGTCAACTATATAAATGAGGATAAATATAACTTAAAAGTTGAGATTATAGTCTTGTAAACAAAGAAACTTGATTTATTATATCGCCTAATTTCATTTGAACGAGGAATTGGTACAAACATGTTTTTCAAGAGTAATCTATAATATGACAACCGAAATACTTCAAATATTTCGTAGCTATCTATCTATATATATATAATTTTATTTTGAAGCTAAAAAGTCAAAATGGAATATTAAAAGTATAAAAGACCATAAATACTAACAACTAAAAGTGAAGCTAAAAGCTAATGTTAATATATATATATATATA
>Ga0214542_1000831_pt1 | contig 59549 bp, 13 predicted proteins | sample CNSS1metaG_FD_160096 | JGI IMG/M metagenome (GOLD analysis project Ga0214542, IMG submission 160096) | Root nodule microbial communities from cowpea collected in UCLA plant growth center, Los Angeles, California, USA - CNSS1 | ecosystem: Host-associated > Plants > Roots > Nodule | place: USA...
TATTTTAAAACTTTAATAAAATACTATAATACCCCTATGAAGTGAGAAGTGAGGGAATTAATTTAATAAGTCTAAAATAATCCCCATAACTTTAATAACTTATATTCTAATAATCATCACATTAGAACCTTTACATTAAAGTTATTCTTTAAATTACATGAACCAAATATTAAATTAATATATAATTTAACACGTTAGATTTTTGATTCTCCCATTACTATATTTCTTCTAAATTAAGTTTTCCCTAAATTAGTATGAAAACTAGCTTGATTTAAGGTATTTTTTTTATGAAATTGACATAAATTCTAATTATATTTTTCTCACATTAGTATAACCTTACATCATAAAATGTTGGGATTTTATGTTTTACCCTGCATACAATGAATTAGTTGAATAATCTTGAATTGGAATAGAAATTAGAACACCTATTTTGCATGAATTCAATCAATTAGGAAAATAAAAAATTGAGAAGTGTGAATTGTGGTATGAAAATGGTTTATGTAAAAAAAAAATTAGTAAATTATATATAAAAAATCTAAATTGGCACCTCTAGATTTTTTGCCAACTTCCGCCAATGATATTATATATTATGTTTGTATGAAAAAAAAAAGTAAAAGCTATGATTTGTGTTAAGATCTCATGTTTTGCGATTATATGAACCCTTCTCCATCTTAAGCATAATCTCAATTTTAACTACCTTGCTTATGGTGATTGAATAAGAAAACGTTATTCTTCGTGAGTATACTTGTAATGAATGAAAAACATTGAGTTTGTTCTCCAATTAACTTTGGGTTTGACACAAAAGGAGAATGAATAAGAAAGGAATATGACTAAATTTAATAGATAGAGCATTACTCTCCATAAATGGAACATTTACAATAAACTTATATGAACCCTTCCAGATCCTAAGCATAATCTCAATTTTAATTACCTTGCTTGTGCCGTTTGAATAACAAAACGTTATTCTTTGTGAGTATACTTGTAATGAATGGAAAACATTGAGTTTGCTCTCCAATTAACTTTGGGTTTGACACAAAAGGAAAGTGAATAAGAAAGGAATATGACTAAATTTAATAGATATGGAGCATTACTCTCCATAAATGGCGCATTTACAATAAACCTATAAAAATGTATTTACAATAAAATAAAATAAAAGTGTAGAGAATCAATAGAAAAATATAATGATTTTAGATGAATAAATTATTTTTTTATAAGAATTCAATTGAAAAAAACATGTTTTTGGTATATTTAATAGTCTTACATTGTTTACAATTAAAGACAATAGCATTTTAAATATGTTTTCCTCCCCTAATCCTCTAAGATATCTTTTATAAACAAAAATATGATAAAACTATCGAGTTTTAGAGTGAACAATGCTCTGGAAGTAGTGATTAATCATACCAATGTTATCTTACTTCAGGTTGGAATTAAAAAGTGGATTTTAAGTTCAACCCACTCCTTACAAAATCAGTTTGTAAGGTGAGGTTTGTACTAATTTTTATTTTATAAAATTATTTTATCTCTAGTTGATCTAACGCACCCCTCATGCTGAGGCACATATATCTCAAGTGTGAACTAAACATTATTGGATAGTCCAATAATGGCCAATAGAGGGTGGCGTGATAGCTACAACAAACAGAAAATCTCGTTAAGGTAGGTTTCAAATGACTTTAAAACTATCTTAAGAAGCTTTAACTTTGGGCTCAACCTTACAAAACCAAGAAGTAAGACTTGCACTCAGTTATATATTATGAATTCGTCTTATCTTTAGTTAATATGAGATCGCCAACATGGAACACTTGTCAAAGTTTAAGCAACTTTAAAACTTATTAATGATTTTTAAATAAAAATTGTAAGTTTCTCTTCTTCTTTTTTCCTTTATAAGCTTTATAGAGAAAAACAAATTTTCCTATAAAAGAAATACTTAAGAAAATTATGAGCATTATAAGAAAGGTTTTAGAATATGCCTCGTATAATTAATTTATCACCTTTTCTAAAATGTTAACCATAAAAGAGACTTGGCTATGGTGTGAAGAAAGGATACTACAAGAAAATTGTGTATTACCGACGATACAATTTGTTGGTAATAATGAAAATTCGTTGGTAATTTGAATTTTTTTGATAGATTATTGATGATCATAAATCTATCAGTAAAGTGTTTGTTGATAAATTTTATCGATGAGTCCCGAAATTTGTCGATAATTACCGATGACCACAAATTCGTTAGTGATTAATGATAGATTTTGACCATCATTAAAAGTTACAATTAGGTTCTTCTTCTCCCTCTTCTTCATCTTCATTTTCCTTTTTTCTCTCTTCTTCTTCCTTCCCTCCTCCTCGTTGTGCGTCCATTGTTGCCATCGTCGTCGCCTTCATTACCACCACCTCTAACTCATCTTCATCCTCCTCTTCCTCCTCCTTTTTCTCCTCCTCTTCTCTTCTTCCTCATCCTCATCCTTCACTATTTGTCATCGTTGTGCCTCCGCGTTGCTATTGTGCCACCACATTGTTGTAGTGATTCCACTCCATAATTGCAATCGGCTCCAACTTTTTTCCTCTTCTTCTTCCTCCTTCTCTTATTCTCATTTGCTTCTCACCTATCTCCCCTTAGTATATCAAATATATCATCAAACTTGGCAAAAAATTTCTCATTCAATTTAACAACAAAAAGTCTATCAATAATAAGAGTTACAAGTTACATCTGGAATTGGTTGTCAAATCAGTTATTGAAAAAAATATTTGTCGGTAATACAAATTATAAATTACTAAATGATTTTATCAAAAGATTTACTAATAGATTCATTATCTATAAAAATATTCAATAATAATTTAAATTCTAAAATTGATTGATAAATTTGAACTTTTCGATAAATTTATTTTTGTCGGTAAAAACCTATCGATAATAATAGGAATTCTTGTAGTGGGACAGCACTCAAGTACAACTTATAAAAGGTTTGGTATGTCATTAATGATCGGAATATTTTGTTGGAGCAATGGGTAAGGTGGGTTCTTCACTTTACTAAATTACGACTGTATAGAATATTTTTGACAGTTGATAAAATGTTTTGTCAAAGTATTAATGGTATAACTTTATTTTGGTAAGCTGGTTAAGTTAAAGAATCGTGCTAAATATTTTATAATAGAATGCATTACATAATTAGTTTTGCATATAAAGAAAGAAGAGCATGAGTGGTAGCATTCAGTCTTAATCTAACACGCACGTACGTCTCACTCCTTCTCTCGCTCTCCTTCTTCCTCTCTCTACATAAATATTTAATTGATATAAAAATTAATATAGAATGTCCAAATATTAAATATTAGTATTTATTGAGTTGTCCCACAACTAATTTTAATTGACGATATTTATATCAGAAAGTTATAATAAATATGTAATGTTCTAAACATAACAAAACAAAAGGTAGCATATACATTAAATCTCAATTCTCATTTTACGTAACAAAAAGGTGTCTTTATTTATCAACAAAATAATATAAACATATATACAACAAGTTTAAGCAAACAACATGGTGATTCATATTCTTCTTCTTCTTCTCTTATATTATAATTAATATCAAATCATAAACTAGTTCTATCCAAAGTCGTCAATCATGTCTCTAAATATAAATGACGAGTAATTACTTATGAAAGATTTGCATTTAGTTCAAATTCAGAGATTAACATCTTTCGTAATTTTTTGTTTACTTAACAATCTAGCTTATTTTATTGAGGATTTTATCTAACAATCTTCTATACCAAGGTGATTTCTTATGCATTTCTTGTTGTATCGATGTTTCTTCATGCCAACATAATGTAAAAAACTTTTATTGAAATCTTATTGAATCTCTTAATTTTATACACACACAAAAATCAACAACTCTTGTACCTCCCTGGTTACTACCTAAGTATGGTGGTATATGATATTTCAATGCAAACCATACAGAAAATATGAATAACATATTCAATATTCAACCAATAGCAATTAACACATTTTTGGACAAAGAATGTTAAAAATGATATACACAAAAATGCTGAGGAAAATCATATTTAATTTTATTCAATTCATTCTTTAACTTTATACAATTTTGTTTAGTGAATTACATTTCGCTAACTGAATTCAAATAATTAAATTTATCTAACTCTCAAGTTGAAAACTAATTAGAAATTTGGTAAAGCGCTAATTAAGTAATTTATGTTAAGAACAAATTCCTTAAATTTTTAGATAAAATCTCTTGAATGGTTTTTCCATCCACTAAATGAATTATGCAGAATAATTTTTTTTCTTTACATAATTTCCACATTGAATAAATTTGTCTCACAAATCAAGTTAACTTATCTTCCTTTATAAACACTTGTCTTCGAAACTCAAGGATTCAGGACATAAAAAGATTAGGAACTACGCTTAAAAGCTCTAAACTATTAGAAAACACCAAAAACATCAATATCAAATGATCTTGATAAGACTATATCTCCTCATCTGACAAAAACTTGTAAAGTTTCATAATATCTACATAATCCTACAAAAACTAGAAAAGAAATATATTAAAAAGCATAATTGAACTTACTCTATTAACCATTATGATCGGTGAAAATTATTTGTTTACTTTGTCACCACTTTTCTAGTGAAATTTGTTAAAAACATAATAAGAAACGGCTCGTAATAAAAACTTACAGATAAGATATCATAAAAAATGAAAAATTCTAGAAAAGAGATTTAAGAAATGCATTGCTTAAAAAGATACAAAGACAATATAATATTTAATATATTTATCCATTTGCAATTATTACCATTCTTAAAATAAATAAAAAATAGACAAATGCTTATGAGAATGGGTCATGACTAGAGGGGAATTTACTCCTATATAATGGCTTTAAATCTGTTCTTGAAATCATTACTTTGACTATTTCCTTCTATGTTCACGTTCGGAAAATGAAATGTGTTAACTTGTTGACCGATCTTTTCTTTTACATTAATTATGGTCCAATCTTAAGATTTTATTTATTGAGAGCTTAATTATTATTTTTTTAATCTAATATATCTTTATGTTAGAAGTAAAAATTACTTTTGTACTATATGGCTCATCGGCAGATCAGCTAAGCAGACTAAGGTCAAGCGGCCGCAGGCCGCCCACTACAAGCGAATCTCACATTGGACACTGAGGCGACTAGACCATTGGAGTCTCAACTCTGAACACACCAAATTGGCTACTCGTCGGTCAAACGGATTAAACACTCCCTTCGCCTTCATTTTCAATTACATTTTGTCTCCACCTTCATGGAGATCCTCACCTATAAGGACACCCATCAGGCCGAACGACCCTCGGTCGGTCGGCCAAACCAAAACCTGGACCAATCAGTTAGACATTAATTAAGATAAAGCAAGTCAGTAATCAAAATTAAAAAGCAGTTGGGCCATGATTAAGGAACCTTAATCATAGGCCCACATCGGGAAACTATAAATAGGGGCCTAAGGTAAGTTGGTGAGAATCTTTAATTTGCATTTATTATAGCAGTTACAATTATCTACCGATCGACCTTAACTGACTTAAGCATCAGAGCCTTTAGACCGGTACACCAATCGCCCGCCTGACCGATCTAGTAAGAAGGAAGATTGTGTTGAACGGAGGATACGACGAATTACTTGAGGAGAACACATAGAGAGGATTAAAGGGTAACTTAAGTGTTGACTGTAGATGCTTGGTCCCTACACCCAAAACAACTTTGTAATGTATTGAGTTCTTTTCAAGGAATTGATCGTTTGTTAGTCAAATCTTCATATGCAAGTAGAAATAATACGTGACTCCACATTAATATGTGGAGAGAGTAGAGAGTTTTATCTAGTTATCACATTTTGATCCAAAGGAATAAGTAAAAAGGATCTTGAGATCTAATTGGAGTTAATGCACATTTGGATATATGTGGTTTTCAAAGGGATAAAGTATAAGAAATAGTGTAAAAAATCACAAATGAAAGTTTCATAGATATGGATATTAAAAAATTTTGGCTGTTAAGTGTAAAAGAATTTTTATAGGAGTTGACATGTTTGAAATTATTTGGTAACAGCTGAATGGCTGCAAAATTGACTATACCACATTCATCTGCATGTATTTCGATAGATACAATATTTTAGACAGAACTGACCAGTGGCTGCAAAATTTGATGCATACAATACTTTGATTGATGAATACCTCGTAGATATTTTGTCTTTTTTTATGGCCACCAACGACCACAAAGTTCGAATTCTACAACACTCACGTGTGGTTTCATTTAAACAGGTTTTCATATCATATATATTTATTAAAGAGCTTCTATTGTAAGTTTATTTGAATTTGAATTAGTTCGAGAATAATAATACTATATTTGAATTATATATATATATATATATATATATATATATATATATATATATATATATATATATATATATATATTATGTGTATGTATTGAGTTAGATTGCCTCTATTATTTATATCTCGTCATATTTTTCTAATATCAATATTTTACTTTTGTTTGTGTAAAGGAAATTTCATTGATTGAAAATATGAAAACATTTTGAAAAGTTATAGATGAAATCCATTTACGCTTATTAAATAAAAGTCAAGTACATGATAAAATTCCAAAATTAAACCTTGCGACGAATTAAAAGTCAAAATAAATTCAACTTTACTTACGTATAGAATAAAAATTAATAAATTTAGAATTTGAAAATTAAAAATTAAACCCGTAGAAATAAAATGATGTTTATTTCAAAAAAATAGCTTTTTAATATACTTAATAATTTAAAACTGTTTGCATAATGTTTTAAACACTCATATTCCTAATAATGCCCTAGAGTGTGAAATTCCAGATTGAAAACGATTTCCCTGAAAAACACATGTCATTTTCACTTTCTAGATCATTGACTTCTCTAAACATTTGATAGGTTGCTTTCACATTCTTCCAATTAAGGTTTTGATCCGTGCTTGTCTTAGCTGTGAATAAGAAATACATAGGCTCTTTTCAGATACATTTTTATTCTTAATAAAATACAAGAGTTTTTTTTTTTGGATATTATTATTGAATTATTATTTTGTTTACCTGAAAAATACGTAAATTTTAATCTTGATCATCGTAAAATATATTTTTAAATTTCATTCTTTGAGTGTCTGAAATCATTATTCATGTTAAAATAAATAAATAACGTACATGTTAAATATATAGTTTTTAAAAAAAATATCATATATTAATATGGTGGATATCTGATACTTTGAATAATGTTGGTCACCTTTCGTTAAATATATTAATAGTTAATAAAGTCACTGAAAACAAAATTTTCGTGTCACTTACGGTTAGGAGTCAAAGGAGAATATTGGGGAACCAAAATTAAAATTTACTTATTTAAAAACAATTAAAATTGTTTATTTAAATACCTTTCTTTTATCAATATGTAAATAGATGTTTAATATCATCGAACACATAAATCGACCTATATAAATAATTTAATTTAAATAATAATTTCAAGATCACTTAAAATATATTGTATTGAATATTTACAACAACAAAAATCTTAATAGCACATAAATTATTCAATCTGATTAAAAAAATTGCGTTCCACCAACGACTTATTATTTATTATTTATACTCGATCCCTCTTCAGTAAAATATATGATTTTAACTTGGTACATAAGAAGTGTTGTTGAAAGGAAGAATTAACAACTTATCGAGACACATAATTTTAAAATTAAAAGAAGTTAAATATTAAAAATATATTTGTTCTGTAATTCTGTTATTAATATAATCATCATGTAAATGCAACAGTTTTTTCCAAAGAGTAGTTCATAAAGAATGTCCTTTATTCAAAACATTGTACAACAGTTTAGAAGTCTTTGTCGAGCATAAGATGATTCAAAGCATTAGACCGGTTCAAGTAGAGCATAAATGACAAACAAAAGTATAGAAGATTTTGCCATGTAGAAAATATTGCATATGAATATTTTATTCATTTTTCAAAGTACATGCAAATGATTTTCTATTCGTTTATTAAATTATAAAAATGTATAATTAAAATAAGGGATACCGATATAGTTTTTATAGCTTTATCATTAATATATATATATATATATATATATATATATATATATATATATAGTCTTATTTCACTTTATAATATATTCAAATTTATAAATGTCGAAAAAATACTTTTGATTGTGTAAGATAAAGATATCACATGAGAAGTTTTTACGTATATAGATTGGATGCGTCAAGATTTTATTCATTATGTTTGTTAGAATGCAATAAATTGCCTCTTCATTACTATTTAATATAAAAATAATAATAATAATCTTAGTTCAAGTGATCAATATATATATATATATATATATATATATATAACTAAGATAATGTTGACACGGAATCATTATGTTTAACACCACCATTATTTACCATGTATCATTACTTGGTTTTATCAAAATATGCATTAAGTTCTAAATAAATTAATGTTTATTTTATTTTTATGTTATTATGTTCTTATGAGCACCAAATGATTTAACATTACATTGATTAAAATTAATGGTGGTCAGATGAGTCTTTAGCATTGCAATTAAATTATATAATGGTGGTCAAATGAGCCTTTTGTATGTGAATACTAACATTTTGATTAAATTAATTAATACATTCAATGAATATGACTTTTATAATATGATGAAAAATAATATTATACTATATTTCATAAATATAATAATTAATATTATATATATAAATATTTTTTTTATATATATATATATATATATATATATATATAATTTTAATTTGAAATATATTTATGAAATAATTAGTAAAAATAAATCATTTTTAAACATGCGATTAAATTTCCATAATTCATATTGATTTGTTTAAAATAATAACTGAAATTAAAGTATAAATTAAGAATATTTGTCTATGTGGAGGGACAAATTAATAGTTTGATTAAAGGGGTAAAGATAAGCATGTAAAAAAAAATTGTACCGCTGGTTACGGAAGATAAAATTAGGTAAGAAATTGGTTACGGAAGATAAAATTAGGTAAGAAATTGATATTCGTAATTAATAAGTACGAGTATTTTTTATACTTGTATGTTAACAAGACGGGTAGAGGTATTATAGTATTCGTATCCGTAAATACTCACCTATACTCGCTATACTCTAATTTAAATTTTAAAAAAATAAACATGATTAAAACATTAACACATTGATTTTTAATGGGTTATTTTTATCAATTAGTTTTAAAAATTCTCCATTTCTTTATAAACTCTCATTCAACATTATTTAAATAAGTTATTTGCACTTTGTTTGAAATTTATGAATGTTATACAATGTGTTTTTATTTGATTTTATGGTTAAAATATGTTGTTCAATATTAAATTTTTCTTTTGAAAATACACGTGGGTACACGTGAATATTCAAAAAATATACGGAGTACTTACATAACGGATACCCACACGGATATGAGTACGGGTACAAGACAGAAGCGAGTAAGGTACAGAGGAGCTACTACATGTACCCTACCCGCGTCGTTAACATCCCTAAATAAAATTTTTTGAAGGAAGTGTATATTAATATGATATTTATATAATAATAATATATATATATATATATATATATATAATATCACAAATAAAAAAATATATATTATATTTAATTAAAGTTTAAGTCATTTAATAAATTTGAGTATTTTTTATTGAGTTCTTATTAAAAACAATTTAGTATATCAAGTAAAAAATATATATTTTTCAAGTAAGAGTATGTGATTTAAATTTATTTTTGTTAATGAGTGACATGATTATTATTTTGTGTTTTTTTTGTCATTTTACTTAATTATATTTATGTGTTAAAAATATGAGGTTTTGTAGTTAATATAAAATATTATTGTAGTTAACGTAAAATGACAAAGAGCATTTATTATTTTAATTGAAAATATGTTTGATATCGACATTGTCATATTCTTCAATAACTTTAATGTTTTTATTATTTACACCGGTACCATCATCATTACCATTTATAACAATCAAGGGACTGTCGTTGTTACTATCATTGATGTAGATTAGAGTTATCCCACATGTTCGCATTGAAAACATTAAAAGTTATTTATAATTTTATATTAATCACACTATCATTTTATTAACATGTTGGAGATCCAACATAGATTATAAGTAAAAAATATAGTATATAAGTGGACATAAATCTTCTATTACTAACATTACACAAAATTGCCAGGTTAACGAATTTTTATTTTCATCAACAAAATAGAATTTATCGACAAATTTTAGAATTTTAATTATTAAAAAAACCATGAGTGATAACTCTCTCTATAAATTAAAATATTTATTATTGATGGCTAAATTTTGTTGATAATTTAATTTTTTTACAGACAATTTTCATTGGTAAACTTTGTTTGATAAAATGGGTGCTAAATTTTTCACTTTAAAGTTTGACCATTTTGTGGTAAATTTTGTCAGTAATTAAGTTTTTTAGAATTTGTCAATAATAGATTTTTTTAATCCATTAGTAAATATGTTGGTAATTAAAATTTTTGAAAATTAATCAGTAATTGAATATATTTCAAAATTCATTGATAGTTACATTTTTCAAAAATATATTGATAATTTTATTGGCGAAATGGACACCAAATTTATCATCCAGAAGAAATAATAGTTATAGTTTAATTAAAGATAAGTGAGAAGAAGGAAAAAAGAAGTGAAGAAGAACAAAAGAAGGGGGAGGACGACAAGGATGAGGAAGCGATAGTGACAAATGTGTGTTGTCTTAGGAATTCAAGTGTGACTCTAAGTCCCATATTGATTAAAAATGAAAAAGTAAAGCACTATATAAGAATAAAGACCCATAAATTCATTACCTTAAGGATGATTTCATCAATATTTCTTTTTGGACTGTGAGTTACTTTAGATTTGGGTTGGAATTCACATTTAAATAGTGGGAGCAAACCTCTCCCTACTAAAATAATTTAATAAGAATGAGTTACAATTTCACTTATTAACATATAAAAACAAATAATCAAGATGATCGCATAAAATAACAGTAAAATCATCAAGTCAATGGTGAAAAATCAATTAAAACAACATATCAACAAAATTTTATAAAAACTTATTTAAAAATATTTAAATTTTAAGAGACTTAAAATTTATTTTCTTTTTATGATGCATCTACCAATAAAGATTCACAAATACTATATAACTATCAATCAGGGAAAAAAATAATAATAAAGTTTCTCTCACCATTTTACCGCAAGAGCATCAAGCTCACCTCCTTGTGTTGCAACCTTCCATAACAATAACAAATAATTACACAAAACTGTAAAAGATAAGATGTTAAATTATCTAGAGAGGGGGAGTTTCAGGGAAATAACAACTTTGAATGAAACATAAGACTTAAATTATTGTGTGTGAACATAGAAATTATTGTCACCATTAAAGACTTTTGCATAGGAAACACACCACACGATATTCCATTCTTCCTTAAATTATCTCCATCCAATGTATGTTGCCAAAAATGTAATTGGATTTGTTTGATGAAACTATGTTAAGACCAACTCATTCATAACAATGTTTGCACACCAAGTAGCTTTACCATAGAACAATATAACACGAATAAAAAGCTTTAGTCTTTTTCATACAAAATGGGGATAACATCCACATTCATTCTTTCCAGTTGATTTCTTTTTAGAAACTATTTATAAAAAAATGTTTTCGTATGAAAAAAAAAAAAAAAAAACTGTTTTGGGGTAGTTTTTTTATTCCGTGTTACCTTGTATATATATTTATTTGAATATTTATTCCCTTCTACCCACCTTTCCCTTTTACTCCACCCCTCATGTATGAGGTTGTTTTTATCTTTTGACAAATTTCTCTGTCTCTATATTTTAACCATTTCTCAATAATGATTAATTGAAAAAAAAAAGTGTATTAGTGTTGGTATTATTACTTTTATTGGCTTAGTTATGGTTTTGCTTTGATGGTCAATTCTATTATTGTTGGGCGGTCACAAGGGCCAGAAAGGTCTAAATAGAAGAGGATGAGAAAGAAAGAACTAGAAATTGAAGAAATGGGAGTTGCATAATAGAAGATAATTATATTGATAACATAATAATATTGATAACGATGAAATAAGCAATTGATAAATGAAATGGAAAGTGGTAGGTGGGATCGATGGAAGAAAAAGTCACCTTACCCACTTCGATAAGCTTCTTACTCTTTCCCATTCTTCTTGGTCTCTTCTCTTGTATTAGGAAAAGTAAAATAAAAGAATCTATCACACGTCCACACATTATAAAAATCAATACACATTGCACGCTCTTCTTTTTCCACCAAAGAAAAAGGTTTTCCAAACTAAGGAAAAGAAAGATACTCCTAGTTTCTTTTCACAAACACAAACTAACACTTGAAGAAAAACATCACCACAATACTTGCCAAAACCCTGTGCCCTTCATGGTTTTTTCAGGCAGGTTGAGCCTCATAATTATTCTGCATTAATAGCTATATATACTACTTGGGATATTAACTTTTTTTTTAACTTTTTTATAATATTTCAACCATGATCTTTTGAAACATTTATAAGAAATCTCTCTATCGTGAAACTATTTTTCAAAATATAAAGTAATGGATACATGTTTAATAATAAGTTATTACACGGTAAGTGTTCTTAAATAATCGGATAATTTTTGATAATCTTGGTTTTACGTTTCTTCTGAATTTGAAACTTTTGTTGTTGTCTTGATTATTATTTTTCTTTAGATGTGTACGGTCTTTTTATACTCTCAGTGTGAAAAGTTCCAAATAATTAGATATAATACAATTTCATAATATATAAATAGGTGTAAACTTTATTTTAAAGATTAATTTTATAGGATTGAGTTAAACTTAAAATCTATTTCCTAACATATCAGAGTTGTGTTTGTTGGACATATAGTTCTACTCTACCCGCTATAAAACCACACATTAATTTCTAGTATGGGAGAGAATATATTATAAGTTTCAAATTGACTAAAAATAAGATAATTTTATAATATATAAGTAAATACAAATCTTATCTTAATAGTTGATTATATTTAAAGTTAGATTTAATTCTTAATTAATGTATTAAATGTTATCAAGCTACCTTTTCAGTAGTAACATATTTATATTACTCATAATGAATTTTTAACTTTTTTTTAATCCAACTCAATTACTCTGTAATCGGTCATTACATTTTCTAATCAGGTTTAGAAACCTAATCATGTTATTACGAGGATTGTCTGTTTTGGTATTCGACTCTTTCGGTCCATTGTTGAAAATAAAATGTGTTTACTGCATGATACTCCGGGTCCTTTCAATCTGAATGATATTTTTTTTTTACGATGGTTTTGAATTTATAAAAGCAAATTTAGTCATAGTAGGTTTTGAAAAACTAGAGAAGAAGATGGAAATTCCCTGTAGAATGGATTAGTATTGACCGTCGCCACCAATCCTAACTGTATTAAGATGATAATAATTAATGATAACTTTATTTTTATTATTATTATTATTATTGAGGAAGTAATTATATAAAAAAACTAAGTTGTACATGTTAAATTTTGTTTGTGATAAAAAATAATAATAAATGTTCAAGGAATGCGGATGAGGATTGTTGACAAATCATGAAGTTGGTTGTTTTGTAGGATGTATAAAAGAATAATTAGTAATAACATTACTTTTTTAACAGCAGAAACTATAAAAAGTAGGACAACTTATTTAGAATCGATACATATTAATTATGATTATTGACTGACCCCATGTAGTTCTTTAATGTAAAGAAAATAATAATAAAAATAAACATTTTTTGAGGAAGTTATAATTTTAAAATATATAATTAACAACAGTTTGAAAATAAAACATTTTATTTAGAATATATAAATTTTACAAAACATTTAATATAAAAGCCAACAGTTTAAATTAGTTGTAACCTAAAAGAGTTTGCACCCAATGAAAAAGAATCCAGATTTTCTTTTTCCAAAAAAAAAAAAAACGTACGTAAAAAGGGTGGATTGGAAAGATGGAAGTATTCTTCAAAAGCGACTGCCAACATTATACGAGAAAATAGGCTAAGTATGTGCTAAAGCACTGTATTATTTAATCACAAGCACATAAAAAATAATTTTTACTCATAAAATTAAATGCAAATATAAAAACTATAAAAATTTATCAAAAAATATATTTAAATGATTTTTTGTATAAAACATATAAAAGAAATAATGAAATGGATTATGAGGACGGAAACTATGTATTAAAAATAAAAAATTGAAAGAAATGTTGAACAAAGATGTTGATTAGGTGCAGTCAAATAGGGTGGGGCCAAGAATCCTTGAAAGTGGGTTCGTTTTATTTCGTCTGGTCTCGTCGCTGTGATTAATTTTAGACTTGAGTGCCTCTAAAAATTTCTAGAACCCACGTCACTTGTGGCATTGCCTTGCATTTCTTTTCTTTTCCATCCTTCCCTATAATCCATATATATATATATATTTATACACACGCAAGAGTCTCCTGCAAGAATCCAGAAACAATAACACCTCTGTTCACCTTTCCCTTCTTTCTCTCTCCTCTCTCTGGAACAACAAGTTATGGTATTTGTCATTCATTTCACACAACTGGTTCTGCTTTGGACCCATGGATTCTGATCGTCCCAGAAACTCTACCCTGTTTCACTCTCGCTTCTTTCTCTTCGGTTTCTATTGCTGGGACTGGGAGTTTCTAACCGCTCTCCTCCTATTTAGTTCCTCTTCCTAATTCTCCATCTTATTTTTCTGTCTTTTTTTATTTATTATTATTAGTACTATATCACCAGGTGATAATAAACCAAACAAAGGAGGCATAGCTTTTATTTTTATTTTTATTTTTATTTTCATTTTATAAAAAAGTTGTGAGGTAGGTGAAGGGTAGATCGGGAAGGAATGTCACAGCGTTCGACGCCAGCGCCGTTTTTGACGAAGACGTATTTGTTGGTGGACGACCCTGCCACCGACGACGTTATTTCCTGGAGCGAAACGGGAAACACTTTTGTCGTTTGGAAACAAGCCGATTTCGCTAAGGATTTGCTTCCCAAATACTTCAAACACAACAATTTCTCCAGCTTCGTTCGCCAACTCAACACCTATGTAAGTCTCTCTCTCTTTAACTCTTCTTCTGTCGTCTACCCTTGAACAAATTATTACACAGTTAGCACCATAACCTTTTTCTTAGGGTCTTAATTCTAGACGATTGTGGAAACCAATTTTGGTGCATTTCATCATATTTGCGTAACGGATTCGGAGTGGAATAAATTAACAACGCATGATGCTTTTTTTCCTGTGGTGTGATTTGATTAATTTGGTTGGTTATTTAAATGAATAAAAGCCTGGGATTGGAATCTTGTGTGGAAGTTTCAACCCGAGGATCATTTTGGCGTATATCGAATACAAAAAAGTGTGCTGTAAATTAATATGGAGGTTCGGTTGCTTTGAATTTGTCTCTTGATTGTTGAAGCATCGTTGTTAGATTAGATCAGTGTTTTTAAAGTATTTTTCCACACCGAATATTCTGTTTCGTGGAAGATTACTACTACACATGCGGTAGGATTTGAAGAGGAGATTTATGTGTGGTAGAAGGCACGTGATGCTTTGTGCTTTAGATCTTTTCTGTTAGGTGGCCTAATTTCCCATCCAAGGCCTTAAAGTGCTTTTCGGTTATTTTCAAACTTCAAAGAAAATATAGTAGAAACATCGAAAGTGTAATTACGGAAAGTCAAAATAAATAAATAAATGATGGAACTGAATAAGATAAAGACACTCTTTTCTATGAGATTGAACAAAGTGATTATAGAGAAAGAAATGTTGGTTGCCGAGGTGAAATATATTGTTATATATAAATTAATATACAAGAATTTCATTTAGGTTTATAATTATTTTTTAAGAAAAAATGTGTCAATAATTATTTGTATCTGACATCAAACTCTTGGTCTTATCTTCTGAAAAAATACCTTCCATATATAATGCATGGATATGATTATTACTGTTAAATTGCTTTTAATATGAGGTTGATTTTGGTGATAATTATTTCAAAGGTAAAATAATGGTTGGTAAAAGATAAACTCTATTATATCATGAAGGGATGATATAGAAAGTGGGGTTGGTGGCTGAAATCCTTTATAATTTTAAGTTTTGTTGAATGAAAATTGTAGTTGCCACTTGCGTTTGTTTAAGTGTAAAATTAATTAAATAGTGGCGACAGTAGTTGCGCAGCCACTGTATAAACCGATCCGATTATTCTAGGATGTGGGCTAATGGCGAATTGCGCGGATCATGTTTTATTTATTTTTCCCTCTTTTCCTTAATTTCTTTCATTTTTCACTGTTTTTTAACTGGAAAAAAAGTTCATTATTTTCATTGCGGGGTGGAATGAACAGGCTGATGTAGACCGAAAATAAAATTACTTTTGGTTATGTTAGACTCATTAAAAGTTAAAAAATATATTTCAATGAACAAATTTGGTTTTTTCAAAATTTTAATTTACTTTAATTAAAACATTTCTCCAAAAAAATATAGAAATAAGTAATACATGTGTTTTCAGATGTTATGTCTTACAGATGAATTATTTAAAAAAGAAGATTTTTTAATTTTTGATAATTTTTTTTTACAATCTGAGGTGTTATTTTTTAGGTGTTATTTTTTAATTGATTTTCTATTTTTTTATCTTTAATATTTTAAAATTATTTAAGAGATGATATCTCATAATAAGAAGAGAATGTTGTAAGAAGAAATTTGTTAAAATTTAGTAGTCAAAATATTATTTTTTTTTAAAAAATCATTAATTGAAGTTCAAATGAGTATAAGACTTTTCTAGCATATTTTTCAAACATACATTGTATTTATTCTTATTTAATTTAAAATTTTGAGTATTAAAGTTTAATGTGCATTTATTTTTTTTCGTTTTGTCACTCATTAATGAATTTTGTTTTCTTATGCTTCTGGTAATGTTTTTACTAAGAAAAAAAATATTTTTCGTCAATATATTATTAAAAACTTATTTTTAATAATATGTAAGTTTATATCTATGGTACTCAACATTTAGTATATACATTGTTAAAGTGTAACGGTTAGTTAAGGTGGAATTGCATAAAGTGGGTCTTGCACTATTAGTTCGATTTTTAACAAATTATAAATTTGTCGCTGAAGATACGTTTGTGTGTTTTTTTACTTCAGGGGTTCCGAAAGATCGTTCCCGACAAATGGGAATTCGCCAACGAGTGTTTCAAGCGAGGGCAGAAGGAGCTCCTCGCCGAGATCAAGCGGCGGAAGACGGTGATGCAATCTCCGGCAACCGGAAAATCCGGCGGAGGGAACATCTCAGCGTCGCACTCCGGCGGCGGCGACGACATGGGTTCGACGTCGACGGGGTCGGTGGAGGGTGCAACGACGATCCAGTGCGCGGATTTATCGGGCGAGAATGAAAAACTGAAGAAGGACAACGAGAAATTGAGCGGCGAGCTGGCGCGTGCGAAGAAGCAGTGCAACGAACTGGTGTCGTTTTTGAAGGAGTCACTGAACGTGTGCCCGGATGTGATCAACCGCATCATTCGGCAAGGAACGTGTGGGTCCAGCGACGATGCGGTGCGTTTTGAATGTATTCGTGATGATGATGACGAAAATGCGGTAGGTGGGTGTGAACCCAAAGTGGATGATGAGAGCGGTGGAGAAAGTTTGAAACTGTTCGGTGTTTGGTTGAAGGGCCAAAATGGAAATGAAAAAGAAAAATTGAAGATTGGTAGTAACTGCCGCAAGAGAGGGCGCGATGACCCTATTGGTGGCAGTGCGAAGGAGCTGAAAACCCTTGTGTAGGACACATCATAAGGTTGCTCTGCTTGCTATTTTAAGACATTATAGTGAGATCTAGAATCCTCTCTCTTGGTCATCATGGAACATGTATGGCTTTTCCGTTGTTTTTTAGTTTTTTAATATATAAAATGGCAGTTGTTAATTCATGGCATCTTATACTCTGGCTTTTGGTGGTGCAGTAAAGTATACTAATAATGTGTATAAACATTAATTCGTATGATTCGATTTAAATGCTTCTTGTTTGTTTTGAATGGTACTATTAATTAAGATATTTGACATTGATGGTACCAGAAGCAGATCATTGCGTGGGACAGGCTATAGTAGCATAGCATGCTAGTGTTTCGTTACTTGACTCCGGTAATAATTATAATAATTATGATTCTCTCTCAAGAAATACTTCCGATATTCATATATGTTTTCTATAACCAAAATTTCTGAACTTAATTCCTTCCTACTGCTTTCTTTTTGTGATATAATAACATTTTGGAAAATAAAAGGAGATTTTCATTAGGAGGTTTGTGTGATCATTGTCAATCATAATAACGAGTGGATGAGAGGTGGGTTGAAACATTCATTTTTTTTTAAATTAAATTAAATATAGGAAGAATGTCTACTTTTATATTACGTAAGAATGTTGGTTAAATATATATAATTTTTGTGTTTTATGATGAAATATTTTGTTAAAAGTCTTCTTAATAGACCATATTTATATTTATTTTTTCATTAAACACTAAACTGTTTATGTTTAATTTCTTTTAATAATGGATTAACCTATTTCATAATGATATAACACTTTAACACTAATATATATGTATATATATATATATATTAATAATAATGATTAAATATATTATTTTTTAATATATTATTTTAGTTACTTTTTTTTTTTTTAAGATCCGTGGATAAAATGATTATAAACTAAAACATCAATTATAATGTATAAATCAATGCTATAAAGAATGCTATAAAGAATTACCTAGAAGCGAAGATAATAAATAGATCATTCATTAACACAGATGCTGATACTCGTTAGCTTTAATTGAACAATATTATACAAGCAGAAAAATGTTTAAGAAATTTTTTTTATTATATTGTTAAAACTTATTAAATAAAGTATCTCACATTGCTAATTTATTGACTATAATATCAAATACTATTAGAAAAATGAACTAAGACATATAATCAAGGCAATATGTATACCTATATCACAACAAATATGATCAAATGCACGAATTCTATTTTGAAGGAAACATGTGCCTTACTTATTTAAGTTCTTGTCAAGACAAATCTTCAGAACAACAAAATCATAGTTTGTTCAATGAGGATTTAAGAAAAATTACATTTATAAGCAAATAATTAGTATTATAAAGATATTATTCTCTTACTCATAAAAAGTTAATATCAATGAGCTATGAATCATGTCAAAAAGTATATCTAAACAAATTTAAGTTTGATGTTTTCGAGATAGTGACTTCCTATCTTGATTGAAAATTAATGTCATATCTAATAACATTAAATGAATGACGGTACGATTGTGAAGAGTTTCAAACTCTGACTTATCTTCACATTATCGTTATTTATTCTTGTCATTTATAACTAATGACATTTATCGACCTATTATACAACTTAAATATTTATAAAACTTATTAAATTTAATTTCATCAAGTTCAAAATAAGAATTATTTATTTACTCATACAAGATTCAATTTCATACATGGATCAATACAACATAAACAATCAAAATGATAATTACTAATTGTATCTACAACCAAATAGGTAGATTAATTAAAAGATCTTATTATTAGAACAAAAATCATTAACATTTGTCTATATAAACAATTAAATATCTTTTGTATTATTTACGTCACTTTATTACAATATTTTTAATTTCATCATAACTTCCTTAATTTCTTCCTTTTTCCTTTTATGCATTTATCTTCTTATTTAATTTAAAAACGTCTCAAACCAAGAACATTATTAGGTATTAAAGGGTATTTTAATTATTAGGTATTAAAGGGTATTTTGATTTTTTTTTTCAAATTTAATCCACTCACTAAGCTACTTATAACATTGTTGTTTTTGCTCGTTAACATAGAACAAATAATAAATTTAGCTAAAATGTTTTCTAGTCTTTCTAATTAGAGAGCACTTAATATTGTTTTAATTCTACAAACAATGCTTTTTGTTGACCTCAATTTTTAATTTAATAATAATAAAATATATCAAATGAAATCACACCTTTAATCATATAATCATTATATATACACAGAAATAAACTTCTGAAAAATTAAAACCAACTACAAAATATAAAACAGCAAAAACATTAAAGAAATCATATTCATATTTATAGGTACTCAAGAAATCATATGTGCTTTGTTTAATTTACTTCTAATTTTTTAATACAACAAAAATATTTTTTTTCAGCATTCCTACAAAATAATAAAAATATATTAAATCTTAAAACAAATTCAATATCTTAAATAACTTATTAAAAATTTATCTTAACAAGAAAATTACAAATTGAAAACGTAAACTATTTTCACATTTTTTTACGCATTGTTCTTTATTAATGAAAACAAAAAAAGATGAGAATGCATGATTAAGATGCACACTTTATATTAAAATTACGTTACTCATACACCATTTCATTCTAGCACAACATGACACAAATTGTTCTTTCACTTCACAAAAACAGTTAAAAGAAAGAAACAAAAAACTCGTACTTCATACATATGAAATAAAGAAAAATTCAAACTAATTAAAAATACAATTTTGACAACAAATAAATAGAAGAAGACGAAAGTCATAACTTCTAATCACACAATTTTTTTACAATTTCAATTTTCAAATTAAAGGGATATTTATAGAAGATGACTTCTTGGGAATGAAGAGGTACTTAAGCATGACATACTCATGAGCATGAAACTGTCCATTGAAGTTTGTTTTTTTTAAATTATACCGTATAGTTAAATTTTCCTAGATATTGAAGTAATCTATATTTCGCCTCTAAACAAGGTTTACAAGGGTCATATGGTAGGTAACGTTTTCAAGGGGTAGAAAGTTTATACTTCCTTTGAACAAGAAATGTATCATACTTTATTTATGGACTATATAGCATATCAACGAGTATCTGCATAAAGGGGAATGAAAGGCAAGACTAGGCAAGACTCATTTTATAGATAAGATTTGGGGTTTTATTTATTTATCACGGTTTTTATTGTATTTCTAGCCATTATAGCTTTGCAATATTGTTTTGGCATTTTATTCACCAATCATAGAGACATTGACAAAGAAAACGCATGCAGAAATAAAGAAACTCTGGCAAGGGCTGCAAGGACGTAGATTCACAATTACATGAACTTACAGAAATTTGCCAGACTCCCCTCATTCAGCTGTTTTAAAATTAATAAAACTAAAACCCAACCCATGATCAACTACTAATTGGTCTCAGTATTCTAAAACAAAAAGAGTTCAAAACACTCAGAAACCAAGTATTCAAGCAGAAAATAAAACTAGCATTCCTCAAAACTGATACTTCCCACTTATTAATGGAAAGAATATACGAGGGCAACTAATGATTTGGATACACAAAACCCAATAAATAATCTGCCTGGTTTGTTTTTTTACCGACAAAAGAAAACAAAGATCGACCAAGCTTGGTTGATAGATACACCATTGCAAAACGAGACCGTGTCCATCAAAGCCACACTACCATGCTAAATAGTTACCGCACCCCGTATGGAATTTGTTGTGGCCAGCAAAAATCCCAATCTAACAATCAACATCCCAAGTAGAAGCAACTTAATCAAAAAATTTATTTCTGCCAGACCAAAAATTAATAATAAAGCCTTCCTCGGGTTTTTCAAATCCAGCTGATATTTCGTGCTCCTCATGACACTGTTGATGCCCCACTAATAGTCTGTTTAGCCACATATATTTGTTTTACCTTTGTCGAGGAAAAGTTCTTGTCTGAACCCAGAGATTGATTTCTTCCCTGGTACCCTCTACGATGCGACCATTCACCCCCAGAATTATTTCTCTGAGAAACACCACCCCTCTGATAATTAGTATGTCCTGAGGAATGGTCAGATTGCTGGGCAGAAATATTAATCTGTTGTGAGGGCTGACTCTTGAAAGAAGAACTTGCGTTCTGGTTATTACTATTGTTACCACTGCCATTCTGAACGTCAACCTTCACAGCTTCTGTAATGGGGATCACGGATGGAGTCTTGTTCACAACACTCTGTGCAGTTTTGTTAGCAGTAGAGTTCGAAGTCTCCACCAATCCAAGTTCATCAGGCAATTGATTAACATTCACATCAGCAGTTCTAGGAAAACTCCTATCACCATCAGAAGATGTTGAAGCTCTAGAGCCAGTAAACCTTTTGCCATTCAATGGCTGATCAACAGAAGGACCATGGCTGAATTGAGAAGTCTGCACCCCTTCTAGTTGCTGCAATGGCATTGACAGAGGTAGTTGCGAATTAGGAACGTGTGGCCATCGAGCTTGTACTGACATCTCATTTGAGGGCTGGCAAAAGTTTACAATATTTAATTACTAAGAAAAACTACCACACTAAACAGAACATAATATTAAACGAGCACTTATTGATGACTTTTATTGTCTTTTAGTACAAGGTTAAGTTATAATATTCACGAGTCCCAAACAAGAACCATATTAACCCCAGATACTGTAAAACAAGCATAAAAGAGTATGTATGATTATTGCACAAACCAACGCGCAAGACATGCAAAATTTTACCTGGAAAGGCGATACGTCAAACATAGCCACAGGAGAGGCCATTGGCATAAGTGGTGAACCAGGGGCGAGATGTTGAATTGGAGACGGCATGTTAGCAGGATTCCGCTGCGAAGATGCCATATTCATACTGTTCATATCTCCTTCACCAGCCCCTGTGGCAGAAGAAGTAGGGACGTGTTTCCAATCAGGCTGCTTTCCAGAAGGTATATAAGTAGTACCCATGAAACTCAGGCCAACTTGACCGAATTGTCCAACAGGAGCGAAATGGTTATAAACAACCATGTGTGGTGGCCCCTGGACTCCTGGAATGCCTCCAGGAGGAGCAATAAAAGGGCCAGTAAATCCAGTTGGAGGTCCATAAAAAGATTCCACGCCGGAATGGCACTGTTGCCAGCTCCCAATTGGTCTTGACGCTGATGTAGTACTATTTTGAGGCTGCGACTGTGTTGTAGATGCAGACTCGTCATGTGGTCCAAAAGCAAAGACAGGACCACCCATCATCGGATTCATTTCATAGAAAGGAAAATGAGAGGGAGGGCCTGAAGGAAAATGAGGAGGGACAGAAGGAAAATGAGAAATCATTTGACCCGAAGAATTTCGTGTAGTTGGTAAGGGAGGCCACAAGGAAATTGGTGGAGTCTCAACAGATAAGTCAGCTGGAAGGGATACACTAAGAGGCTCCTCGGATCTAGATTGACTAGATGACTGCTTCTCAACACCTACTCCTGCCCAAGTAGCTACCATAAATAAATAAGAAGTTCCAGAATACAAATTGATGTCAAGTCAAATTATTAGAGCTGACGTCCAGAGAAAAAAAGAAAAATACGAATGTCTAATAATGAAAGAGAAGATCCACCTGCTACTACCCTATCAATATCAGCAGCGACAAAACTTTTTCCATCTGGAGCAGGGACGGAACAATTACCCAATCCACTTCCAACAATCTCATCACTACTAATGGCAGCAACAGCAACAGCTGAAGCAGCAGCTTCAGCTTCAGCTTCAGCATCACAATCCTCTAAATGACCATGAGATTTATTACTATGTTTCTCTTTATCAAAGAAAAGACTGCAATCATTATCTGATCCAGCAAGATTGTGGGTCATTTGCATGTCCGATCTAGATGATCGAGGTGGACCAATGCCATGAGACACAACACGGCTGCTAGATGGAAGAATGGTTGGAGATGTTACTGCCCCTGAATACAAAATAAAAATCCTCCATCAGTAAGGAAACTGAAAATCCAGAAATATTCCCTCAAACTGCCAGAAAACTTACTATCAATGTTACTACAATAAATGAATGACTAAAGAATCGCATGCAAAAATTTATTTACTAACCAAACTGAATTTTCTCTCCGGCAAGCAAGGAATTAATTGGGCTGGCTGCAGACGAGAAGGTTTTCTCCTTTGTCAAAATGGAAGATGATGGCAAACTGGCTTCATTAACAGCGCCTGTTATATTGGCAACAGAAGCCTGTGAATCAAACTTTTGAGGCTTCATAGCCTCATCAAGTTGTGTCTGTGTAAGTGCCATTACCTGTCATAAAATTTTTTTAGATTCAAAACAAAAGAGTAGAACAAATAAAATATGTATGCATACGCCTGAATTCAATACTGCGTATTAAAGTACAACATTCTTAATCCCCAAACATCCCACCTCTAAAAAGTTCAGAACAACTAAGTTAGTCCTGGAAAAAAACGACATTTCAATCCCTCCCAAAAAAATAAATTGGCAAATTTGATCATCGCGTAACTCCTCCGTGGAACTAAATTGTATGTTGAAGAAAAAAAAAACAGGTTCTAAATTTTGAAGGAGATAAAGTGCAACAACGAAACAAAAGGAAACCACATAATGAGATTAAATCATGTTTCTAGAATTGTTGAATCCAAATAATCAAACATTAGTTAAATACTGACAAAGAACACAGGAAAATCATAAATGATACAGTTTTAATTGCCATAGTTCTCTAACAAAATGAGGGAGGAGAGTTCGAACCTGTTGACTAATTTGTGCATTATTCCAAGAGCCCAAAGATGTCTGAACATTATCTAGAACCTTGTTCTTGCTTTCAAATATCACACCAGAGCCAGGATCCTTTTCACTACTACCAGAAACAGCTGGGACACTTGTCTGAAGTGACCTGTAAGAAGTAAAAAATACATTTGATTCTTGTACAATGATAACCATCAAGAAATCCTGCAAGTCGGCAACTACCTGCTTATCTGAGATCTTAACTCAGTTTGGGAATCAATTTTCAAAGGAGGTGTTCCTATTGGAGGTAATGCTTGGGACAACATGCTTGAATTAAATCCAGAAGAGGCATCCATCTTCGTCATTCCACGCACTTCAGCAGCAACAAAAGCAGCATGAATACTGTTAACCACTTCAACTGGAGAGATGGATCCTTTGGTAGAATTGGTCACGGCCACAACACTTTGTGAACTGGAACGGGGTCTCCTTTGCACCTAGCATTGAATAAAAAAACAATGAAGAAAGATGCAAGAATTTGACATAAGGTTAAAAAGCACAGATAGGAGTTAAAACCTTTGCAACCCGAGATTTGGCCTTAATTTCTTTCTCTCTCTGTTCTCGCCGATCATTTAACATTTGCCTCTTTGACCTAACTTCAATAAAGTCATCTTCATCACTAGGAGCTTCAATTCCAGGTTGCTCAAACACACGTATAACTCCACTTTGCAATGGAGCATCAACATCGTCCTCAGGACACAAGTTCCTTTTGAGATTTCCAGGATGTGAGAAGTTCTGAGTCTTTATTGATTCTTTTCCATCAACCTTTTCAACTCTGCTTCCAGAATCCATCACTTGTGAGTTCTCTGTAGCTGATTCAACAATCTGTTTTCCGAATTTATTGTTCATAGCCTTCCTAGGACCAGGCCTACCAGGCATGCCTGCTCCCCTTCCATTGGTATTTGACTTGTTCTCCAACCCAAACTGATCAGTGAAGACAGAACTAGTAGACTGCCTCTTATCACCACTTTCCCGAACTCGAAACTCAGTGCGCTGCATATTACGTCGCGGCCTCCTCATAAATCCTCCAGGTTCTGGGCGATTAACCCTTGCAGATGGGCCTGATGGTCTTGAGTTTGAATTTTTCACAGTAAAGATATATCGTTTTCCCCTACTACCGGATCCAGGAAATTGTGTTCTTGACTCGGTAAAATTCTCTTTTGAAACTGAATGATGTGGAGAGTCTCTAATGACGGCATGAACTTCTGATCCTTTAGAATTGGATGGAATATTAGTGTTCTTTCCAACTACATTTTGGTTCTCCTGCTTGTCCAATTGGAAACTAGTAGAAGTCCTAGTGCTATTATTAGGATCTTGCGCAGCCTCAATTCGACCCTGCTTTATTCCAGTGATGTTTCCTGCATCCTCACTTGGCGGTGAACCTTGAGGTAAGTTTCTAGAATTACCAGGTTGGCTGTCTACAGAATGATGTCTCATCTCATTTTTTATAAAGGAGTCAGAAGTTTCTGGACCAGTTTGAACTGTCATTTGACTTCCAGGTTGTTGATTATAAGAGAAACTGGATGGTATATTAGGCTGAACAAATGACATTGATTGAGGACCTAGAGGCATTATACCTTGTGATATGGGAGATGTATATCTTAGCTGGCCAAACTGAAACAAAGGAGGCTGTGATGGATGCATGTGAGAAAGGGGTGTGCCAACCTGTGGATGCAGATGCAATGGCATCTGTATAGAACCGATCTGTATGGCTGGTACAGGTGACGGTATCAAAGATGGACCAGAAAACAGACCAAATTGAAGCTTAATGGGTACCTCAGCTTGACTTGGAGCAGCAGCTACATTAGAGGTAACAGCTTGACCAGAAGACGAGTAGTAAGGGGCAATAGTAACTGAACCTGGTGTACTATGATGGGTCAACAGGCCATTAGAAGCTTCCACATTACCTAAACTATCAGACACCACAGGGGAAAGAGAATCACTAGGCTGAATGACCAAATCTTGAGCTGGCTTCTCTGATTCCTGGAACACACTGGGAGTGCTGTTAAGATTCACCTGAGAGGTATCATTAACAGGTTGGAGGTTCGTGTCGTCTTCGTCATAAGATAAGCGTTCTTCTAGGGTGAGGCCAGAAGCTTGAGCCATAAATGTAGTTTCTTCGTCTTTTGAGGTCCTTTCAAACTCTTCATTAGGCATCCCAACCTGGACACCCTCATCAAATCCTAATACCAGATTATCCATCAGGTGGGGCAAACCTTTCTCCTGCAAATGCATATCGTCGAAATCCTGGTTGAGTTGAGCATGGTCATCTCCTTCATGCACTTCATCTTCTTCCTGATAATCTTCATCTTCATATTCTTCTTGTTCCTGGAACTGCTCATTATTCTCAGTAGTCCATTCATCATCTTCACCACTAGACACGGCACATGGAGCAACTACATTCTCATTTCCAGCTCCAGCAGCTGTTGTAATGGATTCATTATCTGGTGCTGTGAGGGGGTCATTTTTTATATCTTCAGAAGTCAGTATCGCATGGGAATCTCCCGAGTCATCCAAATCATCGTGAGAGAGATGTGTTGGAGAACTTGGGGGACTTGAAACAGAGAGTGAGGACTGAGAATCACACCTAGGGGTGGTTTCCACTTTATGGTCCTCGTTCTCAGCAGTCTCTGGCCGGGTATCCACTACTTCAGGTTGTCCTCGATTCCCATTGTCATAACCCGTTGCCAGGGTCGAGTCACTCCTGGTTGCTTGATTATAATGCATCTCATTTTCTAGGAAAGCAGACGGACCAGGGTGTTCGTTTTCATTCTTGTAAGTTCTGTGTACAGAACCTAGTGAAGGAGGAGGAAGTACTCGAGGCTGCCTGACAGAATACCGTGACCTCCCCAAGCCATAGGGTCCATCTGATTCAGAATTTGGATAGGTACGCTCAGGGAATGAAGGAAATGGATTGCCACGGGAGCGGCCCTGCGTCCAACCATCACCAAATTTTTCAAAATAATTTTCATGAAAATCAGAATCAATCTCTGTATTCCTGCTAAGATGGTCTCCATCTGCAGATTGATTCCACCTCTGCGGTTTTACATGGGCATATTCATCTAAATGAGGCTCAGAAATTGCTCCTTTATAATACGTCCTAGAAGACACCAATCCAGAACCGCCATTATATTCTTTCCTCATAAATGCCTTTCCACCAATAGATAAATCTCTACGGGGACTGTTGTGACTATTCTCCTGGTCTTGTGAATAAAAAGCAGAGCTGTTCCAATTCTCATATGTATCTCTTCTCCATGAATTAACTGGTTTTCCTCTATCCACAAAGGTGGAAGATAAATCTCTAGAGAAATGAGACCTAGAGCCCATCTCCAATGGCCTATTCACACTTGACGAATCAGATGATGCAGAAGTCAATATCCTATCAACCATTCTTTCACTATCCTCCCAATCACCCACATCTGTAGCCCTTGATGTTTCTTTCTCGTTCACTATAGAAGGCATTTTCTCTTCCACAACAACCGGGGCATTACTGCCACTTTTGGCGGCCTCAGCCTGCCTCCTAGCAATCTTTTGCTCCAATTCTATAAGCTTCTGCTTTGCAGCTTGTTTCCTCCTCTCTTCTTCTAAAAGGATCCTTTGTTTCTCCTCTTCCCTGGCTAACCTCTGCTCTTCAGCCTTCCGCACAGCTTCGATCCTCTCTTGTTCTGCTCTCCATGCTGCCTCTCTCGCTTCTTCTTCCAATCTCCTTTGCCTCTCTTCCTGTTCTCTAGCCTGCCTTAATCTTTCCTCCTCTTCTCTGCGAGCCAACTCCATTGCCCTTTCTTGCTCCTCAATGATTCGCTGTCGCTCCTGTTCTTGCATCCTCTGAACCCTTTCAAGCTCAGCCTCAAAGGATTCTCTCACAGGATCATGAAAATCAGTTTGCTTCAGCACATCCTTCTTCTTCTTAACCACCCCAACAAGACCACCCGAAAACAAATCTCTTCCATCAAAACCAGAACCTCCAAAGTCTTTCATAAACGGATCCTCCAACAAATTCTTTTCACTTTTCGGCAAAGCCCGCTTCTCTCTACCAAAATTAAGCAGAGGATCATTAACAGGCAGACCCTTACCACCTGAGGAAAATGCTGACCTTGAAACCGAGCTTTGGACAGAATCAGCTCTGCTTCTGTTGAGTTGTTCACGATTCCTATCACCATAAGGTTCCATCACATTGTTCCAGGGCTTCTGTTTCCCACCCTGACCATCCCTCCTTCCAAAATCCCGCTTTCCAACATCGTCATCTCTAAAAGGTGAAGGAACATACTTATTACCATCCTTCGCCCCATCCCGACTCCCACTTGACGGCCTCGGACCAACACTGACACCATTTCTCTCATTTCCAGCATCCTTAGGAATGGACAAATTCGAACTCCTCCAGGAATTCCCTTCAGGCCCCATCCTATCAAAAGCCTCCACTTCACTGTTCAAAACCTTTCCTACTTCACTGCCCCTCAGCGGTCCCCTCTTATCATGCTTATGAGGCAAAACACCAACCCTGGGAATATCAAAATCCCAATAAGCCTCCCCCTTGGGAAATCCATGATCCCTGCCCTCCCTGCTCAAACCATGGCCCGTGTCACGCTCATCATCAGCCCAGTCTGAACGAGGGTTCAACCGAACCAGCGGTAGAGGACCTGGGAAATACTCTTCCTGCTTCCTCCCCAGACCATACTTCGTATTCACCACCCGAGAACCACGCGCATCATCACCACCACCAACCACATTCACACTGCGAGAAACACTCGACTGATCAGTAACCAAAGGACCCTCTTTTTTCTCATCAACAAACGCATTCTCATCACCAAGTGAATGTTTCTGCTTCGGATTCGGAATGGAATTCAAATTCTCCTGGATCTTCTGATTTGGGCTGGGCACAGGTGCCAAGGTGGCCCGCAGAGAAGGAAAATCCTCTCCTCTCAAAACGGCAGACGAAACCGGTGCAGCCGCGGTCACGGTGGGTTTGCCTTGGATGACAGGCCGCGACACATCCTCCGTGACGGGCTTGGTCCAGCCCAAACCAGCAGAACTGGGCCTCGAACCGCTTCCGGAACCACCAGGGCCAGCAGACCCACCTCCTGATCCCAGAGAATCGAAGCGCTCATGCTCCTTCCGCAGAGAAGGAAGGTTCAAGGGGGGCGGAACGGAAAGCTTGGGCCCAGCCTTGTGTGAACTGCGTGGCCGTGACGGAACCACCGCGGCTCCTGGGCGCTGCGATCGTACGGATCCAAGAGCGGTGGAATGCTGGCCATAGGACTTGTTCAGATTCACTGAGACGTATTTGGTGCCGGAATTGGCCGCCATCGCGAACCAAGTGTGAATCGCCAAAGCATGAAAACCTTGCCCCCGGTTTGTTTTGATCCAATTTGTTGATGATCAAATTCGAACCCTAACCCTAATCAAGTTATTATACAAGAAAAAAATTACAATGGTGACCCAATGATAGAAAGGACTCGATCTGAATAAATTTCTTCCTTTTGTTTGTAATTAGGGTTCAAATGGGCAGAGGAGGGGATAAGGGATGAGCTAGGGGAAGATAGATAGAGCTTTACGCCGCCTGGTTAGAAGTGCCACCAATAGGAGAAGCCCTACTCTATACCGGGGAGAGAGAAAGAAAAAAAGAAACACAAGTTAACCGAACTACCCAGCTGAGTGAATAAGCCAAACAAGGAAAGCCTTTCTTTTCCTCTCTCTACTTTTATGTCTCTCACCTATAAGCATTTATCAATTCAGTCAAATATATCTTTAAACATTGATTAAGGTGTGGTTTTATCTTTATAATTATTGTTATATCCATAATGTTTTCCTTCTCATTAAAATTATTATAAGATCGCAAAAAGTATTTTTATAATCTAATGGTGTATATATTTATTTTAAGTCTATTTTATATAATTTCATTTTATTGTTAGTTTTAAAATTCTCTCATTTTCAACCTCACAATTCCTTCTATCATATATATAACAATCAAATATTAAAAGACACATGATACTTATTAACTAAAATTATTTATAGAGTATAAAAACCCTATTCAGATGTTCATTACTCACACATGTTCACTCTACCTCATAATAGTGCTATGTTTTTTATAAGTTTTACAGTTTAGTTTAAAAAAATAACTTTAAAATTTATAGAAAAATTAATTTTTATTTTTTTATGATTTTAGCATTTTAAAAGCTGCTACATTTATATTTTACATTTTATAGTTGAGTTAGTTGAAAGATTTAATTTGGATGATAGAAAAAAAAAATATCAAACTTGATTAATTAAAACAATCTTTTTGTATTCAATATTTTAATTGTTTACTTTTTGTGTTGTCTTTTAAATCATTTATAATATCTATAACAACATGTAATTAGATTATAATTTTGGTGCACATATTTTATACTTTTTTATATTCAATTATATTTTAAAATGTAATAATATATATACATTATTTGTATACTTCAAAATAATTACACCATATACGGTATTTTTATGTACTATTATTCATTTTTTGTTTTTAAAAAAAATATAAAAATATCTTGTTATCAAATAAATTTACGTTAAGTATCATTGTGAACTTTGACATTTTAGTTATAACGATTCATCAATCATTTGTCATCACATGATTGAAAATTAAAAACATTTCTATAGGGTTTCAAGGACCATTCTCATGATCTTCTATTTATATTGATAAAGAATTTATATAATAGGGAGATGGAAGGTCAAAGGATTGCCCTATATTGCTAAGTACATAACTTATAGTAAGTAGAGATAATCGAACATTACTTCATACTTTAGCCTTATTGACTACACTTACATAAGTAAATTTAATAATTACTTCAACACTCTCCCTCAAATTGGAGCATACAAATTGTATGTACCAAACTTAGAACAAATAAACTCAATTTGAGGTTCCCTTAAAGACTTGGTCAACATGTATGTGAGTTAGTCATTTGATCCAACAAACTTAGTACATATTTATTTTGTAAATAAATATTGCTTTTCAACAACCATTTTCAGCAAATACACTGGTGTGTAGCAGTATCAACAAGTGTTGTATCCATATGAATTTAACAAGTATATTGATGAAGAGTACATGTAAATATATATAGTAGTAATTATATAGATTAAGTGGGGTAGAGGCTATGATTATATTTCACCTTATATTCTTCTACTGCACCACTAATATTTTATCTACTTAATATGTAGATCATTCAATATCCTGACTGGGAGTACTCTCTCTATGTAGATATAGGCCCATGTAGATCTAAGCCCATTTTTGTTGTGATGACCAATTTTGTTCTTATTATTATTTTCTATATTATACTTATAAAATTTTGACACATAATTTTACAATAACATATAACATACTTAAAATATTCACATATACATATATTTATATATTTTACAGTATTCTATGCATCTTATAATTACATCATTTGGTACATATTACATTTTCTATACCAGAAGAAGAAGGAGTACTATTTATTTACAGTTTTCCCTTAGTATAGTAGCCTTCAAACATGTGGAGAAAAAAGGTTATGGATAAAATTCACTTGGACTATTGGGATAAATAAAAGTGACTTCAATTTGTCCTTTAAGGACAATCGATGCATTTGGAACATTTAGGAATGTGATGGTAGAATTTCTTGTTCCTTGAAACGTTACCGAATCATTTAACCCATTTGTCTGCCATGCATTTCCTAGAATAGGCAAAAAAATATGTTGAGCATGTTAGGGGCAATCACCTATGATGAGGTTATAAGATTTTTTTTATACAGAAACGTAAAATAGGAAAGTGAGACAAATATCACATAAAAATATAGCATATCTTAATAAAATAAAATGAAAACTTTCAAATTCTTGAAACTAGATTTTTATCATACTTTATAAAGATTTTGATTAATTTTGTAGTGACTAATCAGGATAAATAAGTCTCATCATGGCTAACAAAGTAAACTAAGAACATCTCATCTTGAGTATCCACTCATCTAAATCCTCAAGGTCATACCTCACTACAATGATCAAATCTTTATTTATCATAAATTTTGATATTAAATCATATAATTGTATAAATAAATAAATAGAATCAATGCGTAACTAAAAACAAATGAATTCTTATTTGCTAACTTCACAGTTTTCTATCTCTTCGTACAAGAGATCAAATGTATCATATGTATGTTTTTTGTTTTAAATGTATACATAATCTATTTCTATATAATGTTTATAATATTAATATATATATATATATATATATATATATATAATATTAATTGGATATGTATCTGTTGATATACTTATAATTATATTATTTTATAATATTATTGTCATTACGATGGTTAACACCAAATTTTAAATATACATTTTATTTTTACAATACTAATATTCTTTATTTTATTATTTTTACTAAACTTATTTTATTTTTTAAAATTTATTTATTAATTAATATATATATATATATATATATATATATATATATATTATATATTTATATTTATAATTTTAATACATTGTATATGAAAAGTAATGTATTATAAATTTTAGGTATTATCGTACTAAATTCATTTTAGTATAAATTTGGGATGTTACATTTGCAGCCTAAAACCTAAGGATTTCAAATTCAGTGTGGTTTCTCAACTCCTGGTTGAATGAATCATTGCTTTATTATGCAAGACGACTCTCTCCTCTGACACACCTTCTAGATCTTGTGAAAGCCTCTAACAAGAGTGTGATGGTTTAATTGGACCTTAGTTTGAGACCAGACTTCCAACTCAATCCAAACCAGTGAAATAGGATGAGTTATTAATTCATCCACACAAGTTGAGACCAATCTTCCAACTTAATCCAAACCAGTAACATAAGATGAGTTGTCAATTCATCATTAAGCATAAATCAAATCACAAACTATTGAATGAAAGCATAGATAAATTCTCAAGAAATAGAAGTACATAGAATTTGAATTGATTACATCAAAACCTAAACACAAGAAAGTTCAACTACTCATAAAATATTAAAATACAATTCCAACAACATCTAGACATAGATTTTACAAGAAGAACATTTGTCTTTCTCAACTCAGCCCCTTGTTCTGCTGCTGCTTCACCTATATAAGTTTACATGTTTGTGACGTCACCCCTTTATGATAGGTTTTAATTTTGTTTAAACAATGGTTCTGATACCATGTTAGAAATGGACTTAAGACCTAACTCAACCCCACAAAATCGGCTTATAAGATAAGGTTTGCATCTCACTTATATATTATGAAATTGACTTATCTCTAGTCGATGTGAGACTTCTAACAAAAATCTTCCTAGCATGGAGTTTCATGCAAATGTGTCTCATTGTTATGATAAAATGACGATATAAGAAAATGAATAATGAGGTAAATTCTTCCAGATCTATCAAAAGTTTGTATCTATATAAAAAAATGAGATTAGGATTAGAAAATTTTTACTTTAAACCAAAATCTCATGGATTCCAATTATTCTAAATCATGTTACCTACTGAATTATGAATTTTAATAAATAAAATAAAATAAAATAACCTTAACAACTTACCGAGATTACGAACATTTCTAAAATAAATATAGAAGATATAATCTTCAAAATAAATAAAAGTAATAATTTTATTATATATATATATATATATATATCAATTTTATTTTTAAATAATAAATTATTAATTCCCCGTTAACTTAAACCTTCTTCATCAAGTCTATAAAATATGTCTTACCATTTCAACTTATAATAGAAAATATGATAATTAATCTGATGTTTAATTTAACAATTACAGAAATAATTAAAAAAATATAGTAAAATTTGTATACTTTATACTAAAATTAAATCGGACTATTCTCTATGATATAATTCTCAAGCTTTTCACTAATGGTTATAAAACTTAATTCTTTATTTTCAATTTTATTAATAATTTTCCTAATGATAGTATTTTAAAATATTAAGACATATTAACATAAAATTATTAAGGTTATTATTATTATTTTTCTAAAATAATTTAATAAATTTCACGTGTTTTATATTAAATATAAAAGAAAGGTAGTATCTTCCATAAAGTTAAAATAATAAATATGCTACTATTTAAATTATACTGATTAATTGTTACAGAAATGTAAAATAGTTTTTATATATTACAATACAATTAAAATTGAGCATTCTTTTATTTCTAAACTGTTCCTAATGTTTTTACGTTTCTTTTTTCTTTTTTTTTGTTTTGCTATATTGATTTGCCACTATATGCACTTCTTGTCTATCTAAAATAATTAACATATTGATAATCCACATTGTCGATAAAAATATATAAAAAAGATATTTTTTAAAAAGGTCTTATCATATTATAACTTCTATATTTTTGTAAGAAAATAGTATTTAAAAATATACTAATAACTAATTATTTCGTCTGTACTGCTTCACATATAGTAACCATAAAAGCTTGTTTCTATGCAACTATAAAGTACTTGTTTTGGGAACAAGTTGACATGTGGAATGCTCCTAATAATATTATTTTCAAGGACGTGGAGTTGGGCCTTATAACGTGGATAAAAATGCATTCTTGATTTTGGATCAGGTTTTGAGTTTCATTCTGTATACTGGTTGCAAATTCCATATTTATTTCGAGTATTAGTATTTTCTAAAATTGAAGTATACAATGAATTAAACATTTAGATTTAAGATACTTCTATTATTTATATCTGTTTTATTATTCAATTAGGTTAAACTATATTTCAAATAATTTAAAGTATTAAAGAACAATATACACTAAATCATTTGTGATACACATTTTTATAAAATAAAAAATTTAATAGCTGTTTTTATAAAATTGAGAAATATAATAAACTAAAAATATTTTAGGATTAAGTTAAAAGCGACGGTGTAGTATAGTATGAGAGACAAAATTCAAAGATTTTTTTTTCAGGAATTTAAATAAAAAAATTTATAATTTAGTAGGTGCTAAATTTGAAATATAATTGATTGGGTATTAAAAATAAAAAATAGTACTGGGACCTAAAATTTAAATTTTGATATGATATTTAAAAATTACATTAAAAACACGTTTATTATAATTGAATCAGATCGACTTACAAATTATTATTAAAAAAATAGATTTAATTCGAACTGTGGTCTGTTATAAGTTTGAAGAATTAAGAAAATTAGGGGATTGAAAGATTCAATCTTATTACACTTTCAAGTGAGGTTTAAATTTTAATTTCATTATTATCTTATTTCTTGATTGATTCTCCTTAATATATTGCATTATTATATTGAAAAAAAATGACAATATTTTATAGAATTTGATTCCAATTTAATTGAATCTTTGAGATTGTTAGAACACTTTGCCACTTCTGAATGAATAATTCGAGTATTGTTTGAATACTTTGTAACCATTAATTATTAATGTGTAAGTATTTTTTAGGAATACAATCATTCCTAACTAAGACTTAGTATCAATATACAATTCAACCCTCATTTTCTTATGTATCTAATCAATTTTTCACACCACTTATGTTGAGTTCATATATATAGTGTTATTATACTTTTAAGGAATATGGTAACAAAGGATGTAGTCTTCTAGTTAATGTTTCATCCAAAATATTTGAGCACAACAACTTCCAACAATAATACTCATCATTTGTCATGTACCACAAATACTTTCTATACATATTACAATCTCGAAGCCATAATTTGAATAAGCCATAAGGCTAATAGATGCACCACTAGGATAGCGAAGCCACAAAATATTATGCATAATATAAAGCATATTAATAGTTGAGTATAAATAAATTTACCTTTTCATCAACATCCGGATAACATGTGTTAATCATTATTTTTTTTATTCCTTTGAGTTTTTCATGGCAAACTTCTTAAGGACTTAAGAAAGTACTTGATCTGACTGATGAAAAGGTAAAGTATTAGTTGTTTAATTTTGATACCGAAAAAGAAAATTATTCTCTCAATAAGGAAATTTCAAATTCCCTTCACACAATACTAGCAAAATCTTCACTTCGAATTTTGAATTGAGTACAAAATTATATCAACAACAAGAATATGAATTGAAAAAATCTCACTCCAAGACTTCTTCATAAATAAATTTACCTTTTCATCAACATCCGAATAACATGTGTTAATCATTGTTTTTTTTTATTCCTATGAGTTTTTTATGGCAAACTTCTTAAGGACTTAAAAAAGTACTTGATTTGACTGATGAAAAGGTAAAGTATTAGTTGTTTAATTTTGACACCAAAAAAGAAAATTATTCTCTCATTAAGGAAATTTCAAATTCCCTTCACACAATACTAGCAAAATCTTCACTTCGAATTTTGAATTGAGTACAAAATTATATCAACAACAAGAATATGAATTGAAAAAATCTCACTCAAAGACTTCTTCATTAATATAATAGAATCAATGTTACCACTTTTGAAATCATTCTCAATTAAGTAATTATCTAACCTTTCATACCATGATCTCGAACTTTCTTATAACCATATAGAATTTTCTTCAATTTAAAGTTATGATTTGGATATTCCAAGTCAATAGAACTTGGTGACTTCTTAACACCCACTTATTCTTTGATATAATCATTTAAAAATTGCATTTGTTTTACATCCATATGAAAAAACTTGAAATTCATTGATAAACCATAGATAAATAGTAGTCTGATAATTTCAAGTCCTGCAAATAGAACATAAATTTCATCATAGTCAATTTTTTCTTCTTAACTATATCCTGCAACAAGTATTGCCTTATTCTTCATAATAATTCCATAATATTATTTTCATACATTCTAGTATATACGATCTAGTAGTTACTAAAACAACACCTACGATTATTATTTTGATGTTAAATAACATGTTTAGGCTATGAAGAGCTAATGTTACACTCAATATCAATAAGATTATATATTATTGAGATGAACAAAGACATGCAAGATTCATTCAAAGTTATATGAACTTCCAAATAACAAATTGTCTACCTTCTTAGTGTTCTTAAGAAGCCAAAACATACAAACAAAAACTCATAATACAAGACATGACTATGAAGATTAGAAACTCCACATGCATGAATGATTTCCTACAAATGACATAGGTTGACCAACCTAATTCTAAGATTAATTAATAAAAAGAACATCCTGTTTGCCAACTGGTGTCTTTGTACAATTATATACACGCAAAATCTTTAGTATCGATTGTAAAAATGAAAATCAAAAAGGTTTTACAAGATAGAGAGGGGATAAATTAGTTCAAAAAAAAAGTGTTGTCTTTCAATAAAATAAAATGAAATCTTTTAATTTACAAGCAATTTAAATACCCTTTATATGCTAATAAGAGAAAATAATAATGACAAATAGTTAAAAAAGAGATATAAATAACACAACATACTTTTATATTGTTTTGATTATTCTTAAATCTACATCTAATTTCAGTTCAATCAACCTAAGATAAAATTTCCACTATTATTAAAATAACACAAGTTTACATACACTCTAGCACAAATAACATGTAACACATTTAATAATATAAAGTTCTTGAACACTAAACACAACTAAGTGTGAAAACGCTAACAACACACCAAACTTAGGTGAAAACACACTAAAAAAAATGAGTTAGAAGGATATTATCTTAGATGTAATTTTCTAATCAAGTACAGAAAGAAGAAAACTTTTTTTAAAAAACTTGGTGTTATCGAATGATTTAATGATTCTTCTTCATAATATAATTCAAATTGTTTTTCTAAAATAAGAAATCATCTAAACAAAATATTTTAAGTTTTTCATATAAACTCAATTCTCATCTTATCTTTCAATTTGAGGAGAAACTCTCTTTTTTTTTTCAAACAAAAGAGTAAATTGATTATTGTAAATGATAATCAATTATAGTTTTCTTGAATTAATATATAAATCCAATAGTAAAATAAATTAATTGATTATTTGAAGTAATAACTAATTATATTATAATTTATTTGCTTATGTTAATAATTATAAACTTAACACAATTAATTATTAGTGATTTTATGACTTTCCTAAAGATTGAACATCTCAAAATAAATTAACAATATTGTTCCTTGTGTTTCTTAATCACTATAAACTTATGTAAACAACTAAAATTGTCAAATTTAATGTATATATCATAAATAATCAGACACAAAAACAATAACATTTATTTAAGTATCTATATACATAATAAAAAGAACTAATACTAAATCTAAATTACCAAAACTAATGTATTTAGTGTACATATTTATTTTAGTTTTGTAATTTTAAGCTCATCACACTTTAGCTCATTATTTTGATTATAATTTTTTTACGATATTATTTTTGACAAATTTTAGTTATGTTGGATTCTATATTTTTAGGGATTCAAAAGAACATGTCTTTATAGATTTGTAGTTCTACACTATTTTCTATGACTACTTTAAAGTTAAGGCAGATTTATTAAATTTTTGTAAAAAAATAAAACATATGAATTCAATTCTCCTTATTTTGTTTAGACTTTTGTGACTACACTTATGAACCTATAACTAAACTTTAGATTTTAGAGCTTATGTATAACCTAAATGTCCTATATAGTTATAAAAAAGATCATATGCTTAATTTTCAATTTTAGAATTATTTCTTAATCTTTTTTTTTCTCTTGTTTTGACTCATCCTCTTCTCTCGATTTTGTATTTTTGTTTTTTCATCAATGGAGAATTAATTCACATAATTAAGATTAAATAAGTAAAATTCAGTGTTGCATAATAGTTTAACTATTTGAGTTTTATTTTCTACTCTCTAAATTTGGTTTTTCAAATTGTGATTACAAATTGTTTCTAAAAATATTTTAATAAAATTTGAAAAATATATATATTAACCAAGATTAACTTAAAAGGATATTCAGTATTAATATTTTTAATTATTAAATACTTATTTAGTATTTAAACATTTTTATTTTTTGCATTTAATGGTAATTAAAATATTTTATTTAAATTCAAAAATAAAATTCCATAAATTTAAAGAATTTATCTAAATAATATTTTTATAAATAAATCAATATAAAAATATCAATTTAAATTTAACATATTTAAATATCTTAAAAATTATGAAATTAGTTTAGGTTAAACTTGATTAATGAGAAATAAGCAATCAATTTGTCTCTTATGGTCCACCGTGGACCACACAATGTTACTTGCAAGTGATGCTATTCTCATCATCCATCAAACCATGTTCTTAGAATGCCATTGGTTTCCCACTAAACCTTAGTGAATGGATTCACATTTGAAAATGTACTAGAAAAGGATTAAAAGTTAATTAATTTAATTTATTTTCATTGAATAACTAACTACTGATTCTAACAACAACAATATAGTGAGTAGTTGATAATTATATGCTAAGGATACATAATCTGTGTTAGACTTTATTCATGACATATAATGTTGGACCACAACATATTTGTAATTAATTTATCAGTAATTAATTGGTCATTCATGCATTTAAACAAAAACTCATTAAAGAAAAAAAAAAAAAACCTCAATAGAATCAATAATGTCCATACAAAGCCACTAATCTCCCATAGGCATCCTTAAAAGCAATGTGGAATACAAAGTACTCCAATTCATTTAATTCTATTTTGATTGATAAAGACTTTTGAAGATCTTTTCTTAGAGTAAAAGATTGATGTTTTGGTTATCTGCTTAAAAATAATGATGGAGGGTTGATTTTGTTTCTTCTTGTGAGTGTTAGTGTGTCATACATTAATTTAGGTTTATCTATTACATAATTTTTATGTATATATCTTCTATAAAACCCAAAATCTTTTTGGAAAGTTTTAGAATATAATGATCACTTACATAGTTAGTTTCTAGCAATACCTACAATTGTGTTTGTGCATATATTTAATTATCCTATACTATAATTGATTATTATAAATATAATAATATGCTACTTTAAATAATATTCAAAATTATATGAATACCAAGAAATAAAGAGTTCATAAATAATTAATTAGTATTAGAAATAATTGATTATATTGTTCTTAATAAATATTCAAATTCAACTAAAAAATAAAATAACAAATTAATATTTAAAATAAAAATTAAATATATTTTTAACTATTTATATATGTTTTTTTGGAAAAATTGCATATATGTTGAGTGATTGTATTTTTGCTTAGGAAATGTATCTAATATGAAGTGTTAAGATTGGTAAAATTGTAACTTTGTTTATAAAGTGTGTGTAATATAAACATTTAAGATTAATGAAATAATTTGACCGGTGATGTAGTACTTGAAACAAAATGCACATTTGAGAATAACTGAATTATCATTTTTTTTTTCTTTACCATTTTTCTTACTCTTGCATTCTTTTATCTTTTTTAATAGATTGTGATTTTTATATTTTATTTTATTTGTAATCATTTAGTGAACGGTTTCAAGAGATTCTTTTAAGATTTTATTGATTAAATTTAATCTTGTTATACATTTTTTCAGTTATTTGTCAAAAAACTTTATCCTAACCAATAATAATAATAAAAGTAAAAATGTGCATAGTACATTATAATTATATTATTTATTAAATTTTGTTAAAGACAAATTAGAATATTAAAATAGCTGACATTATTTAAGTAAGGTGAATAAGTTATTTTGTCCAACTTAAAAGATTAAAATTAAAAAGAAATTAAAATTTAAGATAATGAAATTAATTTTAACTTTTTAGATTAAGTTATTTGATATATAAATCATAATATATATATATATATATATATATATATATATATTATTTTAAAATTTTAAAAAATAAAATATTATTTTGTACGCTTTTGAATTCAACTTATTGAATTTAAGGATGAGTGTGGGGACAAGTCACGTGGATCTACTTACATCACATCTAAACTTGTCAAACTATGTCTAGCATAATGTGTAGTTTGTATGAGCTGACAACTATGTCTAAAATTGTCAAACTATTTTATAATCTTTTATTCTTGTACAGTGTCATTTGAAATTTGAATGTAACTAAATATTTTGATTCATTATTTCATTAATATAATATATTTATTTATTTATTTTTAATTATAATTATTTAATAATTATTTGTGAATATTCTATTTAGATAATCAAATGCAGGGAAGCCTAATATTGGAAGATGAATATCACTCCTAATCAAATCAAAGTTATATATAATATCTTTATTTGTTTAATTCTGAATTTTTATTATTTAATGATTATTCAGAAATACAAATATTCTCATAAAATAAAATTAAAAAATAAAAATAAAAATCTAAATTTGAATAAAATAGTATAAAATTACTTTTATAACATTATAAATATTAATTTGTGAGTCTTACGTGAACTAGCTGACTCTAATCACTTTTAAAGGTCCCAACTGGCCCTGATCACTTTTAAAGACCCAAATGCAGGGTGGACCAGGACATGAGTAATGAAATGCATTATTACTCCTAAATGAGCCAAAACTATTTTAACATTTAATGAGAAATAAGTAATTTACTCTACTGCTAATTTTTGTGTGAAGCACAATAATTTATTTCTCGTAATAAGTTATTCCTAACATAAATAATTTATTTAATTTTAAAATTATATTAAGATAAATTTCTGTATAACAATTTGCTTAAGTAAGAAGTGGAAGTAGTATAATATACAATTTTTTTTGTAAGATAAAATAATTTGGTAAACAAATTAAAAATACACATTTAAATATAATAACATAAAGAGTTTTTTATAAACTAATTTCTAAAAATTATTTATTTATTTTTAATTTTAATTATTTAATAATTACTTGGAAATATTCTACTTAAATGAACAAATGTAGCTTGGCCTAGGATAGGAGGGATCAATTGCAATTTTCCTCCTAACTAATTAAAAGTTATTTTAATATTTTTGATTTATTCAATTTTTAATTTTTAATATTTAATAATTAATCAGAAATACAAATATTCTTGTAATATCAAATTAAATTAGATACAAATAAAAGTCTAAATTTGAATAAAGTACTTTAAAATGGCTTTGATAACATCATAAGTATTAATTTGTGAGTTATATGTGAACAAACTAGCCTTGATCATATTTCAAGGACCCAACTGGCTTTAATAATTTTTAAAGGCTTAAATGCAAGATGGACCAGGACATGAGTAACCGTATGGATTGTCACTCCTAAATGAGCTGAAACAATTTTAACCTTTAATGAGAAATAAATATTTTACTATACTGCTAATTTCTGTATGGACCACTATAAATTATTCTTCACATAAATAATTTATTTAATTTGAAATTTATTTTTGGATACATTTCTCTAAAAAATTTTGCTTCAGTAAAAGGTGGAAGTAGTATAATATACAATTATTTTTTGTAAGATAAAACAAATTGGTAAGCAAATTCAAATTACACATTTGAGTCTAATAACATAAAAAGATTTTTGAAACTAACTTCTGAAAATTATTTATTTATTTATTTTAATTTTTAATTATTTAATAATTACTTAGTAATATTTTACTTAGATGATCAAATGCAAAATGGACTAGGATAGGAGATATCAATTGCATTGTCCCTCCTAACTAATTAAAAGTTATTTTAATATTTTTGATTTATTTATTTTTTAATTTTTATTGTTCAATAATTACTCAGAAATATAAACATTCTCATAATATAAAATTAAATTAGAAACAAATTAAAAATCTAAATTTGAATAAAGTAGTAAAAAATGGCTTTAATAACAACATAAATAATTATTTGTGAGTCTTATGTGAACCAGTTGGACCTGATCACCTTTAAAGGGTTCAGTTGGCTCTGATCAATTTTAAAGGCCCAAATACAAGGTGGATCATGACATGAGTAATCAGATGCATTCTCACTCCTAAATGAGCCAAAACTATTTTAACCTTCAATGAGGAATAAATAATTTACTCTACTACTAATTTATGTATGAACCACAATAAATTATTCCTCACAATAAGTTATTGTTGACATAAATAAATTATTAAATCATAAATTTATTTTGGGATATATTTCTCTTAAAAATATTTGTTACAGTAAAACTTCGGTCTTGATCATTTTTAAAGGTCCAAATGCAAGATGGACCAGAACATTATCTTTATAGCTAATTTATGTGTTGACTACAATAAATTATTCCTCACAATAAGTTATTCCTAATATAAATAATTTATTTAATCTTAAATTTATTATGGGATAAATTTATATATGAATATTTATTTCAATAAAAAGTGGAAGTAGTATAATATGTATTTTTTTTAAGATAAAATAAATTAGTGAACAAATTAAAAATACACATTAGTATCGAATAGCATAAAAAGATTTTTATAAACTAAATTCTGAAAAATATGTATTTATTAATTTTTTATTTTAATTATTTAATAATTACTTTTGAATATTCTACTTAGATTACCAAAAGTAGTGTGGACTAGGACAGGAGGGATCAAATTTATTGTCTTTCCTAACTAATTAAAAGTTATTTTCATATTTTTGATTTATTTTATTTTTTATTTTTATTATTTAATAATTACTGAGAAATACAAATATTCTGATAATATAAAATTAAATTAGAAACAAATTAAAAATCTAAATTTGAATAAAATAGTATAGAATGGCTTTAAAACCACATAAGTATTAATTTATGAGTCTTATGTAAACCAATTGACCATTCACTTTTTAAGGATCCAACTAGTCTTAATCTCTTTTTAAAGGTCCAAATGCAGGGTGGACCAAGACATGATTAACCTTACGGTAAAAAGTGGAATTAGTATAATGTACAATTCTTTTTTGTAAGATAAAATAAATTGGTAAACAAATTAAAAATACACATTCCAATGGAATAGCATAAAAATATTTTTGTAAACTAACTTTTGAAAAATATTTATTTTTATTTTTTTTAATTTTAATTTTTAAATAATTACTTTGGAATATTCTACTTAGATGAGCAAATGCAGGTGGCCTAGGACTTGTCCCTCCTGAGTAAATCGAAGTTATTTTAATATTTTTAATTGTATTAATTTTTATTTTTATTATTTAATAATTACTCATAAAACAGATATTCTCATAATATAAAATTAAATTAGAAACATATTAAAAATTTGAATAAAGTAGTATAAAATGACTTTAATAAGATCATAAGTATTGTTTTGTGAATCTTATGTAAATAAGATGACCCTGACCACTTTCAAAGGTTAAGCTGGCCTTGATCACTTCTAAAGGCCCAAATACATGATGGATCAGGACATGATTAACGAGTGTCAGTCTCACTTCTAAATGAGCCAAAACTATTTCAACCTTTAATAAATAATAAATAATTTATTCTATTGTTAATTTCTGTTTGGACCACAATAAATTATTCTTCACAATAAATTGTTATTGAAATAAATAATTTATTTAATTTTAAATTTATTTTGGCATGAATTTCTCTATAAAACTTTGCTTCACTAAACAGTGGAAGTAGTATAATATATAATTTATTTTTGTAAGATAAAATAAATTTGTAAACAAATTAAAAATCACATTTGAATCGAATAGCATAAAAATATTTTTGTAAACTAAATTTTGAAAATTATTTATTTATTTTTAATTTGAATTATTTAATAATTACTTGGAAATATTCTACTTAGATGACCAAATGTAGCATGGACTAGGACAGGATGAATCAATTGCATTGTCCCTCTTGACTAATTAAAAGTTATTTTAATATTTTAATATTTTTAATTTTTAATTTTTATTATTTAATAATTACTCAACAATACAAATATTCTCGTAATATAAAATTAATTTTGAAACAAATTAAAACTCAAAATTCGAATAAAGTAGTATAAAATGGTTTTAATAACACCATAAGTATTAATTTGTGAGTCTTATGTGAACCAGTTGATCCCTGTCACTTTTAAAGGGCTTAGTTGGCACTGATAACTTTTAAAGGCCTAAATGTAGGATAGATCAGGACATGAGTAACCAGATGCATTGTCACTTCTAAATAAGCCAAAACTATTTTAACCATTAATAAGAAATAGGTAATTTATTTTTACAGCTAATTTCTGTGTGGACCACAATAAATTATTCCTCACAATAAGTTATTCATGACATAAATAATTTATTTAATCTTGAATTTATTTTGGGATAAGTTTCTCCATGAATACTTGTTTCTATAAAAAGTTGAAATACTATAATATGTAATTTTATTTGGTAAGATAAAATAAATTGGTAAACAAATTAAAAATACACATTTGGAACAAATAATGTAAAAACATTTTTGTAAACTAAATTCTCAAAAATATGTATTTATTAATTTTATTTTTAATTATTTAATAATTACTTTTGAATATTATACTTAGATGACCAAATGTAGCGTGGACTGGGTCGGGAGGATCAAAATCATTGCCATTCCTAACTAATTAAAAGTTATTTTCATATTTTTCGATTTATTTGATTTTTAATTTTTGTTATTTAATAATTACTGAGAAATACAAATATTCTTGTAATATAAAATTAATTTAAAAACAAATTAAAAATCTAGACTTGAATAACGCAATATAAAATGACTTTAAAAACACATAAGTATTAATTTGTGAGTCTTATGTGAACCAGCTAACCCTAATCTCTTCTAAAGGCCCAATGCAGGCATTCTTACTCCTAAATGAGCCAACATTATTTTAACTTTTAAGAGAAATAAGTAATTTATTCTGCTGCTAATTTTTCTGTGGACCACAATAAATTATTCCTCATAATAAGTTATTTCTGACATAAATAATTTATTTCAGGATATATTTATCTAAAAATATTTGCTTCGGTAAAAGGTGTAAGTAGAATAATATACAATTTTTTTCGTAATATAAAATAAATTTGTAAACAAATATAAAATACACATTCTAATGGAATAACGTAAAAATATTTTTGTAAACTACTGAAAAATATTGATTTAATTATTTATAATTTAAATTATTTAATAATTATTTTGGAATATTCTACGTATATGACAAAATGTAGCATGGACTATGTAAGGCCCATAAAAATTCACTTTACTATTTCTGCCCTAAACTAAAGGGTTGTCCTTGTAAGTGGGCCTAAAGGGCTGGCCCAGTAGATAAAGTCCTTTCCAGTTGCCCTAAGTCACATTTTCACTCCATTTCAGAGAACTTGAGCTGCAGACGTCACCTCCCTCCGCCAGGGTTTTGTTCCACTGTCACGTAAGCTAAAGGAACTTCTACTCCATGTAAGTGTCTCTCCCAGCCGTGCTAGTTCCCTTTTGCTATCTTGTTTTGTATTTTCGATTAAAAGCCTCCGTTAACTCGGTTTCCCTGGTTCCATTTCACTGTCCTGCCAATTCTGCGAGCCATCCTTGAGTTGTTGCGCCCCGAGGTCCCGTGTCGAAGCTCCGTTAGCCCTCTTCCAGGTACGGGAAGTTAGGGGTTTATAGTTTCGAGTCATTCTTTTGAACTGTGTATGAGTTGGTTGTTGATTTTATGGTCCGATCTTTCGTTTTGATGCGTGAGAGTATCTTGCATGAGTTGTTTGGTTGGAAAACATGGCTGTTGCAGGTGAAACAGTGGCGAGATCTGTTAATCTCGCTCAGGCAAGCCAGTCTCGCCTAGGCGAGACAAACAGGGGCTCGCCTAGACCAGTTTATGCGAGTGGTCGCCCAGGCGACCCACTCCTTATTTTGAGCGAGCGAGCATCTCGCCCAGGCGAGAGAGGTCTCGCCTAAGCGAGATCCTGCGTTGCTTCCTGATGCCCTTTTCGAGCCCTCGCCTAGGCGAAGGGGACTCGCCTGAGCAAGAATGTCTCGCCTGAGCGAGGGATTGGGCGAGATTGCTCTGTGTTTGGTTATGTGTTTACACTATTATGATTGGAATTGTATGGGTATGACTGTCGTGATGAGATACATGTATATATGTATGGATATATGCCTAAATGATTGATATGTATGCGCGACATGATTCATAAATGATGAATGATGGGTGTTGTGGGAACTTGACATGTGAGACGAATGAGTGTTTTGGAACTAAAGGAACATGGTATTGATATGAGATGAGGCCCTAGACTCATGGGATGGTGATGATCAGATGTATGGATTCAAAATGTGATGCGTATGAGGAATTAATCTCAGGGATTGGTATGGAATTGTAAATATGATTTTGATGTTCTCTTACTGCTGCTTTATGAATGTTGGTCCGTGTCAGCGTGTAATTCCTTGGGGTCTCTAGGTGGGACCTCCGGGGTTGCGCTTCAGTGGTCGGGACGTAATTTCATGGCCCCTGTTAGTGGGTGCCATGGTGGTGCCCCATCTGTATAACCAGGTAAGGATTCAAGGTAAGGACTGCATCCTAAGACTCTAAGGAGTCAGTTAGTCTCACTTAGAGCGGACTGACTCCTGTGGTGAGAGGAGCAGGAGGCCTGAAATTCATTAAGGGCTAACCTTGCGGTGAAGGAAATTTGATTCATTGTAACACTTGTAACACATAGCTCGGGAGTGAGTAGAGGTATACACCACAAGTGTAAGCATTCGCTGAATCCGATCAGGTTATACGTATCCGGATGAGTCAAGTCGAGTCGTAGTGTATTGAATGAAGAGTAATAACATGCTTGGTTGTTATATGAATATGGGATGATGAAAATATATTTGACTGTATGAGGAATATGTTAATGGCTCTAGCTTACCCGTTTTGTTGTATGGTTGTATTGTATGTGGCTGTTCTTTCTTGCGATGATCATCAATTTGATTGATGGGAGCAGATGGGCGAGGTTCTCGTGGTCAACAAGGGAATGGTGATTCCGTTGCTTAGCCATCTGGGCTGGAGTTATTTTCTTCATGTTTGCTTTAGGGCTATGGCCCACGTATCGCTTTATGCATTTCTTCGCTACACTCTTTGTTAAACTTGTATCTAGTTTCCGTTGGCATCGTGGTGTGCCCAGGTTGTAGGGGTTGGGTTAAGAACCCCAAGACTACGCTACTGCACTATCGTTTGCGTGACGTTTTCCTTTAATTTCGTTTAATAATTAAATGGGACGTTACAGACTAGGATATGAGGGATTAATTGCATTATCCCTCCTAACAAAATAAAAGTTATTTTAATATTTTTTATTTATTTAATTTTCAATTTTTACTATTTAATAATTACAAAAAAAAGTATAAATATTCTCATAATATAAAATTAAATTTGAAACAAATAAAAAATATAAATATGAATAAAGTAGTATAAAATAACTTTTATAACATCATAAGTATTAATTTGTGAGTCTTATATGAACCAACTGACCGTAATCAATTTTAAGGGGTCCAACTGACCCTGATCACTTTTAAGTGTCCAAATGCGAAGTGGACCAAGGCATGAGTAACCAAACGCATTGTCCCTCCTAAATAAACCAAAACTATTTTAACTTTTAATGAGGAATAAGTAATTTATTCTGCTGCTAATTTTTGTGTGAACCAAAATAAATTATTCCACACAATAAGTTATTTCTAACAAAAATAATTTACTTGATTTTAAATTTATTTTTGGATAAATTTCTCTAAAAATTATTTGCTGCAGTAAAAAAATGAAAATAGTATAATATACAATTTATTTTTTGCAAGATAAAGTTAATTTGTAAAGAAATTAAAAATACACATTTGAATGGAATAGCATAAAAATATTTTTGTAAACTAACTTCATAGAAATATTTATTTATTTTTAATGTTAATTATAAAATAATTACTCTGGTATATTCTACTTAGATGAGGAAATGCAGCGTAACCTAGGATAAGAGGGATCAATTGCATTGTCCCTCCTAACTAAATAAAAGTTATTTTAATTTATTTATTTTTTATTTTTTATTATTTAATAATTACTCATAAATTCAAATATTTTCATAATATAAAATTAAATTAGAAAAATTTTAAAAATCTGAATTTGAATAAAGTAGTATAAAATGACTTTAATGACATCATAAGCATTAAATTTTGAGTCTTATGTGAACTAGCTAGCCGTGATCACTTTTAAAGGGCTAAGTCGACCACTATCACTTTAAAAAGGCCCAAATGTTGGGTGGACCAGGACATGAAGAACCAAATCCATTATCACTCATAAATGAGCCAAAACTATTTTAATCTTGAATGAGAAATCAATTATTTATTCTATTGCTAATTTCTGTGTGGACCACAATAAATTATTCCTCACAATAAGTTATTCCTCACATAAATATTTTATTTAATTTTGAATTTATTTTGGGATATATTTTTCTAAAAACATTTGCTTCTATCAAAAGTTGAAGTAGAATAATATACAATTTTTGTAGTAAGATAAAATAAATAGGTAAATAAATTAAAAATACATCTTCAAATGGAATAAGTTAATATTTTTTTAAACTAACTTCTTAAAAATATTTATATATTTATTTTTAATTTGAATTATTTTTTAAATGTCCATGTGTCAACCCAATATGTCACATGTCAAAGTCAATGTTCTATATTCAATTTGGTCCTTATATTTGTTATTTTTGTTCAATTTAATGCAAATTTTGTTTAAAATTGACAAATTTTGTCCCTGTCGAAAATGTGACCAAATTTAATTTTTATATCAAAGTTATAATGATGTGAATTTTAATATAAAAAATAAATTTGGTTTCAATGTGGAATGGGACCAAATTGGTTCATGTTAACAAAAATTGGGACTAAATTGAAACAAAAATAACAAATATAGAAATCTAATTAAATATAGAGCATTGACTTTGACACATGGCACGTTGTTGAGTTGACACATAAACATTTAAAAAAATAAAAAACAAATTAAAGAAAATAAAAAAATTAAAAAAAAACCACGAAGTGATACGTGGCAGTCGCTGTTCATGGTCGTTAATGATTTAAACGATGTTAGCAAAAAAGGACCTAATTGAACAAAATTGATGAAATTTGGAACCTATTTGAACACAAAACCAAAATTAAGACTTATTTGACAAATTTTGACGAAAATTGGGACCAAAAAAGTATTTTAACCTTTAGTTTTTAATTTTTCCTATTTAATAGTTACTCAGAAATTCAAATATTCTCATAATATAAAATTAAATTAAAAACAATTTAAATATCTGAATTTGAATAAAGTAGTATAAAATGGCTTCAATAACATCATAAATATTAATTTGTGAGTTTTATATGAACCAATTGGCCTGATCACTTTTAAGGGGCCTAGCTGACACGGATGACCTTTAAAAGCCCAAATGCAGGGTGTTCCAGGACATGAGTAACCAAATGCATTGTCACTCCTAAACGAGCCAAAACTATTTTAACTTTTAATGAGAAACAAGCAATTTATTCTACTGCTAATTTTTGTGTGACCCACAATAAATTATTCATCACAGTAAGTTATTCTTGACATAAATAATTTACTTAATTTTAACTTTATTTTGGGATATATTTGTCTAAAAATATTTGCCTCAGTAAAAAGTGGAAGTAGTATAATATACAAATATTTGTTGTAAGATAAAATAAATTGGTAAACAAATTAAAAATACACGTTTGAATGGAATAACGTAATTTTTTTTTGTACACTAACTTTTAAAAAATATTTATGTATTTATTTTTAATTTGAATTATTTAATAATTACTTGAGAATATTCTACTTATATGACCAAATGTAGCATGGACTAGAACAGGAGGGATCAATTGCATTGCACATCCTAAATAATTAAAAGTTAGTTTAACATATTTAATTTATTTAGTTTTTAATTTTTATTATTTAAGAATTACTAAGAAATACAAATATTTTCATAATATAAAATTAAATTAGAAACGAATTAAAAATCAAAATATGAATAAAGTAGTTAAAATGGCTTTAATAACATCATAAGTATTAATTTGTGAGTCTTATATGAACCAGCTGGTCGTGATCACTTTTAAAGGGCCTAGCTGACCCTGATCCTTTGTAAAGGCCCAAATGCAGGGTGGACCAGGACATGAGTAACCAGATGCCTTATCAGTCATAAATGAGTCGAAACCATTTTATCCTGTCGAGGAATAAGTAGTTTACTCTACTTCTAATTTCTGTGTGGACGACAATAAATTATTCCTCACAATAAGTTATTCCTCACATAAATAATTTATTTAATTTTAAATTTATTTTGAGATATATTTTTCTAAAAATATTTGCTTCAGTAAAAAGTAGAAGTAGAATAATATAAATTTTTTTAAGATAAAATAAATTGATAAACAAATTAAGAATACACATTTGAATGGAACAACATAAAAAGATTTTTGTAAACTAACTTCTGAAAAATATTTATTTATTTATTTTTAACTTTAATTATTTAATAATTACTTGAGAATATTCTACCTAGATGACCAAATGCAACATGGACTAGGAAGAGAGGGATTAATTACATTGTCCCTCATATCTTAATAAAAGTTATTTTAATATTTTGGATTTATTTAATTTTTAATTTTTATTATTTTATAATTATTCTGAAATACAAATATTCTAATAATGTAAAACTAATTAAAAACAAAGTAAAAATCAAAATTTGAATAAAGTAGTTAAATTTGCTTTAATAACATCATAAGTATTAATTTATGAGTCTTATATGAACCAGCAGGTCCTGGTCACTTTTAAAGGGCCCAGCTGGCCCTGATCACTTTTAAAGGTCCAAATGTAGGGTAGAACAAGGCATGACTAACCATATGCATTGTCATTCCTAAAAGAGTCAAAAGTTTTTTAATCTTTAATGGGGAATAAGTAATTTATTCTATTGCTAATTTTTATGTGGACCACAATAAATTATTGTTCACAATAAGTTATTCCTAACATCAACAATTTATTTAATTTTAAATTTATTTTGGGATATATTTTTCCAATAGTATTTACTTAAGTAAAAAGTGGAAGTAGTTTAATATACAATTACTTTTTGTAAGATAAAATAAATTGTTAAACAAATTAAAAATACACATTTGAATAGAATAGCGTAAAAAGATTTTTTTAAACTAAGTTCTAAAAAATATTTATTTATTTATTTTGAAGTTTAATTATTTAATAATTACCTGGGAATATTCTACTTAGATGACCAAATGCAGCATGGACTAGGACAGGACGGGTCAATTGCATTGTCCCCCTAACTAAATAAAAGTTATTTTGGTATTTTTTATTTATTTAATTTTAATTTTTATTAATTTATAATTACTCATAAATACAAATATTCTCATAATGTAAAATTAAATTAGAAACAAAATAAAAATTTGAATTTGAATAAAGTAGTATAAGATGGCTTTAATAACATCATAAGTATTAATTTGTGAGTCTTATGTGAAGCAGTTGGCCCTGGTCAGTTTTAAAGAGTTCTTTGATCCTTATCACTTTTAAAGTCCCAAATGCAGGGTGGATCAGGACATGAGTAACCAGATGCATTGTCTCTCCTAAACGAGCCAAAACTATTTTAACCTTTAATGAGGAATAAGTAATTTATTCTACTATTAATTTATGTGTGGACCACAATAAATTATTCCTCACAATAAGGTATTCCTGACATTAATAATTTATTTAATTTTAAATTTATTTTGGGATATAGTTTTCTAAAAATATTTGCTTTAGTAAAAAGTGGAAGTAGAATAATATATAATTACTTTTTGTAAGATAAAATAAATTGGTAAACAAATTAAAAATTCACATTTAAGTGGAATAGCGTAAAAAGATTTTTTTTTAATTATCTTCCAAAGAATATTTATTTATTTATTTTAAATTTAATTATATAATATTTACTTCAAAATATTCTACTTAGATGATCAAATGCAGCATAGACTAGGACAGGAGTAGAGTTGTCAAAATGGGTAAATCGGCCTGATCCAATTCGACCCACCACGGGTTGATAACTTAGTGAGTAAACTCAACCCGACTCACTTATTAGCGAGCCAAAAAAATTTGAACCTGACTCGACTCACCACGGGTTGGTGAGTTAAACTGGTTGTCTCACGGGCTAGCTTAATTAAAAAAATATTTTTTTTTTATTTTTTTATTCAAAACTAAATTTAATTCTAATTAAAATATAAATAATTTATGTGTTAGCTAAAAAAACAACTTAACATGACCCAAATGCAAAGCCCAACTTAACATAAAACACTTGTGTGACCCTTTATTTGTGGGTTGGTGAGCCAACCTGGTTCAGTACAGGTTCAATCATGATGACCCGAGTCAAAAATCAACACGTATTGAAATTTGTAAAAAAAATTTAACCCAACCCGGTCCAAACCCGTGGTGAGTCGGGTTGGCTCACGAGTTCCAACCTATTTTGACAACTCTAGACAAGAGGTATCATTTGCAATGTCCCTCCTAACTAATTAAAAGTTATTTTGATATTTTTTACTTTTTTAAGTTTAAATATTTTTTATTTAATAATTACTCAGAAATACAAATACTCTCATAATATATCATTAAATTATAAACAAATTAAAAATCTGAATTTGAATATCTTAGTATAAATGGCTTTAAGAACATCATAAATATTAATTTGTGAGTCTTATGTAGACAAACTGACATTGATCACTTTTTATGGGTCCAACTGGCCCTGATCTCTTTTAAAGGCCCAAATGCAGGGGGGACCAAGGCATAAGTAACCAAATGCATTCTTACTCTTAAATGAGCAAAAACTATTTTAACTTTTAATGAGGAAGAGGTAATTTATTCTGCTGCTAATTTTTGTGTGGACCAGAATAAATTATTTCTCACAATAAGTTATTCCTGACATAAATAATTTATTTAATTTTAAAATTATTTTGGGATATATTTTTCTAATAATATTTATATCATTAAAAAGTGAAAGTAATTTAGTACACAATTACTTTTTGTAAGATACAATAAATTGGGAAACAAGTTTAAATACACATTAGAATGGAATAGCGCGTAAAAATATTTTTTGTAAACTAACTTCTGAAAAATATTTATTTGTTTGTTTTTTATTTTTATTATTTAAGAATTACTTGGGAATATTGTACTTATATGATCAAAAGTAGCATGGACTAGGATAAGAGGGATAATTTGCATTGTCGCTGCTAACTAATTATAAGTTATTTTAATATTTTTGATTTTTAAAATTTTTATCATTTTATAACTACTTAGAAATACAAATATTCTCATAATATAAAATTAAATTAGAAACAAACTAAAAATCTAAATTTGAATAAAATAGTGTAAAATGACTTTAATAAGATCATAAGTATTAATTTGTGAGTCTTAAATGAACCGGGTGACCCTAATCACTTTTAAAGGGCCTAACTCGTTCCAATCACTTTTAAAAACCCAAATGTAGGGAAAACACGACATGAGTAATCAAATGCCTTGTCACTCTTAAGTGAGCAAAAACTATTTTAACCTTTAATGTGAAATAAGTAACTTACTCTACTTATAATTTATGTGTAGATAACAATAAATAATTCTTCACAATAAGTTATTCCTGACATAAATAATTTATTTATTTTTAAATTTATTTTAAGATATATTTTTCTAAAAATATTTGCTTCTGTAAAATGTGGAAGTAGAATAATATACAATTTGTTTTTGTAAGATAAAATAAATTGGCAAACAAATTAAAAATACATAATAGAATGGTATAGTGTAAAAAGATTTTTGTAAATTAACTTTTGAAAAATATATCTTTATTTATTTTTAATTTTAATTATTTAATAATTACTTAAGAATATTCTACTTAGATGACCAACTACAACATGGACTAAGACAGGAGGGATCAATTGCATTGTCCCTCCTAACTAATGAAAAGTTATTTTAATATTTTTTTATTTATTTAATTTTTATTTTTTTATAATTACTCTAAAATACAAATATTATCATAATATAAAATTAAATTAGAAACAAATTAAGAATCAAAATTTGAATAAATTTGTATAAAATGGCTTTAATAACTTCATAAGTATTAATTATTGAGTTTTATCTGAACCAACTGCGGCTGATCAATTTTAAAGGGTCAACTGACCCTGATCATTTTTAAAGGCCCAAATGCATTGTGGACCAGGACATGAGTAACCAGATGCATTGTCACTTCTAAATGAGCCTAAACTATTTTAACCTTTAATAAGGAATAAGTAATTTACACTACTATTTATTTTCTTTGTGACCCACAATAAATTATTCCTCACAAAAGTTTTTCCTGAGATAAATAGTTTATTTAATTTTAAATTTATTTTGGGGTATATTTTTTAAAAAATATTTGTTTTAGTAAAAATTTGAAGTAGAATAATATACAATTACATTTTGTAAGATTAAATAAATTGGTAAACAAATTAAAAATTCACATTCGAGTAGATTAGCGTAAAAATATTTTTTTAAACTAACTTCTGAAAAATATTTATTTATTTATTTTTAATTTTAATTATATTATAATTACTTGGGAATATTATACTTAGATGACCAAATGTAGGATAGACTAGGACATGAGGATCATTTGCATTGTCCCTCCTAACTAATGAAAAGTTATTTAATATTTTTTATTTATTTAATTTTTAATATTTGATAATTACCCTAAAATACAAATATTACCATAATATAAAATTAAATTAGAAACAGATTAAAAATCAAAATTTGACTATATTTGTGTACTTAGATTATCAAATGTAGTATGGACTAGGATACGAGGGATCATTTGTGTTGTCGCTCCTAACTAATTAAAAGTTATTTTAATATTTTTGATTTATTAAAATTTAAATTTTTATTATTTTATAACTATTCAGAAATACAAATATTCTCATAATATAAAATAAAATTACAATCAAATTAAAAATCAAAATTTTAATAAAGTAGTAAAAAATGACTTTAATAAGATCATAAGTATTAATTTGTGAGTTACTTTTAAAGGGCACAACTCGTTCTGATCACTTTCAAAGACCCAAATGTAGGGAGAACAAGACATGAATAACCAGATGCATTATCACTCTTAAATGAGTCAAAACTATTTTAACCTTTAATGAGAAATAAGTAATTTATTCTACTTGTAATTTATGTGTAGACAACAATAAATAATTCCTCACAATAAGTTATTCTTGACATAAATAATTTATTTAATTTTAAATTTATTTTTTAGATATATTTTACAAAAAATATTTGCTTCAGGAAAAAGTGGAAGTAGAATAATATACAATTTTGTTTTTGTAAGATAAAATAAACTAGTAAACAAATTAAAAATACACAGTAGAATGGTACAACGTAAAAATATTTTGTAAACTAACTTCTAAATTTTTTTTTTTTAATTATTTAATAATTACTTGAGAATATGTACTTAGATGACCAAATGCAACATGGACTAGGACAGGAGGGATCAATTGCATTGTCCCTCCTAACTAATGAAAAGTTATTTTAATAATTTTGATTTATTTAATTTTTAATATTTGATAATTACTTTAAAATACAAATATTACCATAATATAAAATTAAATTAGAAACAAATTAAAAATAAAATTTGAATAAATTTGTATAAAATGGCCTTAATAACATCATAAGTATTAATTTGTGAATTTTATGTGAATCTGTTGTCACTGATCAGTTGTAAACGGTCAGCTGACCCTGATCAATTTGAAACTCCCAAATGCAGGGTGGACCAAGGCATGAGTAATCAGATGCATTGTCACTTCTAAATGAGCTAAAACTATTTTAAGCTTTAATGAGGAATAGCGTAAAAGGATTTTTTAAAACTAATTTCTAAAAAATATTTATTTATTTATTTATTTATTTTAATTATGTAATAATTACTTGGGAATATTCTACTTATATACCAAATGCAGCTTAAGACAGGAGAGATCAATTGCATTGTCCCTCCTAACTAATTAAATTTTTTTTTGATATTTTTGATTTATTGAAGTTTAAATTTTTATTACTTAATAATTACTCATAATACAAATAATACAAAATTAAATTGGAAAAAAATTAAAAATATGAATTTGAATATTGTAGCATAAATATGCTTTAATAACATCATAAGTATTAATTTGTGAGTCTTATGTAGACAAACTCACAATGATCACTTTTTAAAGGTCCAACTGGCCCTGATATCTTTCAAAGGCCCAAATGCAGGGTGAACCGGTGCATGAGTGGACCAAAGGCCCTGATATCTTTCTGCGGCTAATTTTTGTGTGGACCAAAATAAATTATTTCTCACAATAAGTTATTCCTGGCATAAATAATTTATATAATTTTAAATTTATTTTAGAATATATTTTTCTAATAATATTTACATCAGTAAAAAGTGGAAATAGTTTAATACACAATTACTTTTTGTAAGATAAATTAAATTGGTAAAAATTTATAATACACATTCGAATGCTAGAGCGTGAAAATATTTTTGAAAACTAACTTCTGAAAAATATTTTTTTAATTTTAATTATTTAATAATTACTTGGAAGTATTGTACTTAGATGGTCAAATGTAGCATGGACTAGAATAGGAGGGATCATTTGCATTGTCGCTTCTAAATAATTAAAAGTTATTTTAATATTTTTGATTTATTTAATTTTAAATTTATATTATTTTACAACTACTCAGAAATACAAATATTCTCATAATATAAAATTAAATTATAAACAAATTAACAATCAAAATTTGAATGAGGTAGTAAAAATGGCTTTAATAAAATGATAAGTATTAATTTGTGAGTCTTATCTGAACCAGTCGACCTGGTGACTTTTAAAGGGTCCAGCTCGCCCTGATCGCTTTTAAATACCAAAATGCGGGGAGACTAAGACATGAGTAACCAAATGCATTGTCACTCTTAAATGAGTCAAAACTATTTTAACCTTTGATGAGAAATAAGTAATTTACTCTACTTCTAATTTATGTATGGACACCAATAAATAATTTCTCACAATAAGTTATTTCTGACGTAAATAATTTAATTAATTTTAAATTTATTTTTCTAAAAATATTTGCCTAAGTAAAAGGTGGAAGTAGACTAATACATAATTTGTTTTACGATAAAATAAATTGGTAAACAAATTAAAAATATAGATTTGAATACTTAAAAAGATTTTTGTAAACTAACTTATGAAAAATGTTTATTTATTTAATTTGAATCTTAATTATTTAATATTTACTTGGGAATATTCTACTTAGTTGACCAAATGCAGGGTGGACTAAGACAGGAGGAATCAATTGCATTGTCACTCCTAACTAATTAAAAATTATTTTAATATATTTTGATTTATTTAATTTATAATTTTATTATTTAATAATTACTCAGAAATACAAATTTTCTCATAATATAAAATTTAATTAGAAACAAATTAAAAATATAAATTTGAATAAAGTAGTATAAAAGGCTTTAATAACATCATAAGTATTAATTTTTTAGTCTTACCTGAATCAGCTAACCCTAATCACTTTTAAAGGGCCAACTAACACTGATCACTTTTAAAGGCCAGAATGTAAGATGGATCAGGGCATGAGTAGCCTGATGCATTGTCACTCCTAAATGAGCAAAAACTATTTTAATCTTTAATGGTAAATAATTAATGTTCTCCACTAGTTATTTATGTGTGGGCGTCAATAAACTATTCCTCGCAATAAGGTATTTTTGGCATAACTAATTTATTTAATTTTAAGTTTATTTTGGGATATATAAATTTAATAATATTTGCTTTATTAAATAGTTGAAGTTGTATAATATAAAATATATTTTTTGTAAGATAAAATAAATTGGTAAACAAATTAAAATTACAAATTCGAATGGAATAGCTTAACAATATTTTTTTAAACTAACTTTTGAAAAATATTTATTTATTTATTTTTAATTTCAATTATTTAATAATTACTTGGAAATACTGTACTTAGATGACCAAATTTAGCACGAACTAGAATAGGAGGGATCATTTGCATTGTCGCTTCAAACTCTTTAAAAGTTATATTAATATTTTAGATTTATTTAATTTTTAATTTTATTATTTAATAATTACTCAAAAATACAAATAT
>Ga0214542_1000835_pt1 | contig 59400 bp, 25 predicted proteins | sample CNSS1metaG_FD_160096 | JGI IMG/M metagenome (GOLD analysis project Ga0214542, IMG submission 160096) | Root nodule microbial communities from cowpea collected in UCLA plant growth center, Los Angeles, California, USA - CNSS1 | ecosystem: Host-associated > Plants > Roots > Nodule | place: USA...
TACATCCAATCGTACGAGAATTAAATTATAGAAATTGTTATATTGTTTTCCTATAAATTTGAATAATTAATTTTGTTTTAATAATTTGTTACTATAAGTCAGGTTTATTATAAAAACAGGTGAATGTGGAGAAATAGTTATGATAAACTATATTATTTGTGTTTTGAATTATATTATTAATTATAATAAATTTAGTGTAAAAATATAGAATGTTACTTATGTATGTAAAACACTTTTAATTTTTTATTAAAAAAATATAAAAATGAAAAAGTAATCGGTTATTTGTGGAAGAGTATAGTCGAAATCAAAGGGGAATTCTTAGCTCATTCTTGGAGCTCTACACGATTTTTCCTATCCAATTTGCTTGCTTCATTTACAAGCACAACATTACAATGTAATGTTGGTTATTGTTTTCATCACTCCCATTTCAAATACATTTTTCTTTCAATTTTTTCTATCAATTGCCGTCTCTATATTAAACACTTTTTATCATTACAAACAAAACAACATGTATATAAAGCCAATCATATTTCAACACACAAAAGTTAATACAATTAGAAATGAAATTACCTCAGCAAATATGTTGACAGTCACCTGAATCCAGATGTGTGTCATCAATTAACAATAATCTGCACGGAACCCATAAAAGTTCATAAGAATAGAAACAAAAATTCAAATTTTATTTTCTATCAACCTTCAAAACTCTCCTCATTTCTCTGTTTCTAAGAGTGTTTTTCAAAAATGAAATGGTTCAGAACATACTTTCACGATAAAGTTCATGGATCTACTTCCAATGAAGTAAATCGCAGCCGTAATAGCCAAAATCAGCATTGTCAGTTAAACATGAAAATAGCGAAAACTTGTAAAATGAAACAAAGAAAGTTAGGATTTAGGTTTACCCGTTCTCCTTGTAACCTCTGCAAAACCGATTTCAGTAACAATATCAATCCCATTTACTTTCTCAACTTTCTGATTCGCAGATCTGAAAACATCTCTAAGAAGAAATCATCCCCAGATCTCATTCTTTCCCTATTTCTCATTCTCTCTCTATCTCTCATTCTCTGTTAGCTTTGATTCCCAAATCCCTCAAACAGACCAATTTAAATTCCTTCCATCCAAACCTTATTTTAATATATTATTTATTGTTTATTTATTATGCTATAATTTATGACGCTAAAAACAAAAATACAATTTTTTATTATATTAAAATAGAGATGTGACTTTTCTTATAGCTGCCATTTCCTCTGTTTACGGCTTTTATGATGTCTCTCTTCCCTTTTCTGTTTATCTTTTTTATTTTACTTCGTCAAACAAAAAATAATCATAAATAAATAACCTCAACTTCTATGATGTATAATAACCGGTTTACATACATAATTATGACACGATTGCATACATTAAAGAACCTCACCCTACAAAATAACAATAATAAAATGCCCGTAAAATGACGCATTTTTTTGTCTACACTAGTTGCCAAATCATTAAATTAAGAAGAACAAAATCCTTTTAAAGAGTTTTCAATTGTTTTGGGAGAAAATTTTCATTCGAAGTAATTTTTTCTTAAAAAAAATCTATTCATCGTCTATTTATAATTTAAAAGAAATTATATATTAAACTCAACATGCATCTTTAGATAACTTCTTTATATAACTAATGCAAACATGGGGCAAATTTAAATTAGAAGTTTAATAGTGAAGTTAAGAATTGTGAAAACGAGTTAAAAATGTGAATCTATTTTAACATATTACAGTGATGATGTGTTTAGTTTAAATCAAGTTTTTTATAAATCAGGTTTTCTCTGACTTTTTTCTGTATATATCTCTTTCAAACACAAAAATTAGGGTAATGAAAACTAATTTAAGTTATTTAACCTACACCATAATTAATAATTCTAACAATGAATGTAGTTGTATAAAACCCTATAATAGATTATGTTAAATAATTGTTATGATATAAATGAGATTGATTTGGAATGAGAAAAAAATCATTTAGGTGTGGGTGAGAAAAAATTGTGAAGAATCGATAGAAGTTTCTTTAAAATTAACATGTAGAATTACGGTAAATACGTTTAAGATGAGTGTTTTTTTTTTCTATATTAATTAGTTTGTTTGTTTATATGCTTTATTTTGTGATAATATGAAATGCTATGATTTTATTTTGACAAAGTAATTTAAATTTTTTTCACATTTTAATATCAACGCAGATTTAGATTAATTCATTAAAATGTATAAATTACAAATATAATTAAAAATTAATCGTGATTATATTATTATTTAGAAAAATAGTTATTTTAGCAAGTATTATTAATATATTTTGTTTCTTGTATAAGAAAAAAAATACATATTCTTAGTATATAAATTTTAAGTATGTTAAAATTGTCTCAACGTTGACGGATTCAGGTAAGTAAACAAGTGTTTGATTTTTAGTATTTCTCAAATGTATTTATTAAATTAATATGTCATAGATATTAAAAGAATAATATGAATTTTGAATTTACAACAAAAAAATAAATGTTTCCTTTATAAAGATATTATATATGAATATCATTATTTTTAAGGAACACATACGATAGTTACCAAAATTAAAACAAATTTTCAATTACATTAATCTTTAACAAAATGTTCAAACAAAGTTAACAAAATTAAAAAAAAATTACTAAGACCGTAACTTTGTTACATTGCACTATTCTTGTTATACAAAATGTACTAGTTCTCATTCATATTTAATATAATATTTTAAATTGTGCAATGTAAAAGACAAATATTTATTTTTATATAAACAAATTTATAATAAATATTATAAATTTTATGTGCACAACGTACACCATAATTGGAAACTCTAAGCGGGCGACAACATGAAACCACATGTAGCAGAACTCATTGACAAAATTGAAAAACTCTGCAATGAAGGGCATCAAACGGAAAGTGTCTCAGTGCCTATTCCTTCAACACAAGAACAAGAGGGTCCTTCAAGTCATACAATTGCGCAACGTCGAACCAGGAGACCATTCTCTGTGGATGAGGTAGAAGCTCTTGTGCGCACGGTTGAATTACTTGGAGTTGGGAGGTATGATGTTATCAATAATATCAGTATCAGTTTACCTGTATGTGAATAAGTGAGTTTCTAATAACATTTATACCATCATGAAGGTGGCGCGAGGTTAAGCTACGAGCTTTCTCGAATGTGGACCACAGGACTCCTGGAGATCTAAAGGTATGATAGATCTTTGTTTTGTTTTTTCTTACTACAATTTTTATTAATTCTAATTTGATATGCACAGGATAAATGGAACACATTAGTGCACACGGCAAGAATTCCCGCTGAACGAAGGAGGGGTGAGCCCATACCTCAGGAGCTCTTGGATAGAGTCTTAATTGTTCATACTCTTGGATAGAGTCTATATGGATAGAGTCTAGAAAACTGCTTGGTATGTAGGTATATTTGTTAAAATAAAAACAATTTATCTTATTCTAACTTTTGAATAATGATAGTGAAGTATTTGTATTCAAAATTGCTTTGCATTTATAATTAACTATGCAAAATAATTTATAATTAACCATGCAAAATAATATTGAATATTAACTGTAATTATGATCACGACTTAAAATAATATTTTACTTTCTCGAGGATTAAATGAAATCTTAAATTGATCTTCATATCCATACCTTTATATATAGAGTTACTTGAATGTGATAAAACGTAGTTCTTATCAATTATGGAGAACTTTGGACAATTACTTGATTGGCTGTCAACCTGTTCTATCTTTGTGAATATATAGACTTAATAATATATACTCATTTATAATTGTTCATTGATGTTAAGGGACTAACGGTAACAAGCAGTTTTTGTATTTATGTTCTGACCTTTATTTGAATATGATGTATGTTATGAATATGTTTTTGCAGGTATTTAGATGGAGGTGTTATTAAGTTTGATATAAGCATTAACGCCAAGAAGGTTATCTGAATTTTATGAGCTAATTGAGTGCTTTAAACTTATGAATATTGTGATGTGTAGTTTATGAAGTTTTATTAGTTGTTCTTGAACATTTATGTTATAGAGTGCTTATTACATGAAATTATGAAATATGATATGTGAATATGGTGATTGAGTTGTGTATGATTTGTGGGTATGTTTTATAGAGAAGTGATGAGGTTATAAGTATGAAAGAAAATCAGTGGAATGAGATGGTTAAAGTTAGATTGCATCTTTGTTTTGAAGTGTTGGATTCTGAGGAAATGTGAAGATGGTAAGAGAGTGAAAGTGGATCTTCATGGAATGGAGTGAGAAAGTTGATTTGAATTGTTTGTTGCATAAGGGTTGTGCTTCTAAGGAAGAAGTGCAATCCTCACTATTAGGTTGTTATGCATTGGCTATGGATATGTGTTGGTCAAAAATTATCCTATACTCTACTAGGTTTACAAACTCATATAGAGTATCGTGGTCTAGGTGGTGGGAGTTAAAGGAGGTTCTTATGGCGGGATTAGGGGTGGGACCACTAATCTGGCGATGCTATAAGTAACTTACCATGTCCAAAAGAAATTGATTCATGTTAGTTAGGCCGAGTGGAGCCAGGGCCTTTGCCGTAATCCACTTTTTGTTAGGCCAAGTAGAGCCAGGGCCTTTGCCACAATCCACTTTTGTTTGAGTCAATGCATAAATTCGGATAATTGAGTCTAGAGAGTATGCAATTATATGTTTGGTATTTCCTTTTATGAATGCTTGAAATATGCTATTTTATAATGTAACAAGTTTATCTGTTATATGATTATTCTTTTATAAACTATCTTACCATTGCCCTTTGTGTCTTTTGTTCTTTGTCTTTCTTTTGCGATGATCACCTATTCGGTGGTAGCAGATGAGATTGCAAGTTTAGAGGCACCTTTGGAGAATGAGAAACCATCTGTTAGGTTAGTGGAAGGTTTCTAAGAGTTTTAGTAAGTGGTTAACGTGTGTATAGAGCTTGATTGGTTTTAGCTGGTTTGTACAAATGATATATTTTATAGTCCTATCTTTTGTAAGACTGTAATGACATATTTTATACAATGAATATCTGTTTTGAATATTATGATGAAATATCCTAATTTATTAATTTTAAGTTGCTGAAATTGGGATGTTACATGATTTATGATTTATGATGATGATTGAGAAAAAGAAAAAAAAAAGAGCATAAGGGAGTGAACTATAGTTGCTGATTATCAAGAAATAAGAACATTGGCTTATGAAAGTAAGTGAAAAATTAAGAGGATACGATGAAGTGAAAAATATTGAGACGGGTTATAAATAAATCTTCAGAAGTTTTTCTTTTTTAACTTTTTCATTGCACGGTATAAAAAAATAAAAAATGAAAATTAATTTATTTGACGGTGCAGAAAGAAGCTCCATCGGTCTTATCATCTTTTCATCTCATGGCCCATTAGCCCAGCCCGTACTTGTATGAATAAAATTTCTATTTTGTTTTTTTCTTTTCCATTTTGGTTTTCTTATGACGTAATTTGGAAGTTAAAAATTATGTTTTGCTAGAATTCCAAAATGAGTTTTTCTGAACATATATATTAGTTTGAGCTTTTTGAATTTAAATAAAAATGAAGATAAACAGTATATATAACAATATATATATATATATATAGAAGTGCTCCTTTTATTATTTTAGTTTTATTCATAATTATTATTTTAAAAGATAATTATTTTATAAATAATTTATTTTTAATTGTTATTTTAAAATTCTTTTTTATTTTTAATAGTTATTTTAAAAACATCTTTTGCCTATATATTTTATTTTTTAATATTATATTTATCAACTATTTTAAAAATTAATTATATATATTTTATTGATCTTTTAACTTTAACTTTTATAAAATTAAAAAATGTAAATGCACGACAACAAAATTGTTTTTGCTAGTAATAGATAATAATTTGTTTATTTAATATTAAATGGTAATTACGATAATTGATAAAAGTGAAATTTAGACTTAAGTTTTAAATTTGTTATAAATTTAGAATTTTTTTAATGAATATTTATTGATCAAGTATAGAGATGTCAAAAAAATTCGTACCTGCAGATATCCGCGGATAAAATTCGTAGCGGGTAGGAAACAACTATTAAAAATAATACTCGCTACCTGCGGGTACGAGTATTTTTGATACCCGCATGTTAACGGGGCGAGTACGGGTATCATAGTATCCATACCCGTGGATACCGTACCCGCTAAACTTTAATTCACAAAAGTACACATATATATATATATATATATATATATATATATATATATATTAAAAAACATTTTAGTCTAATTTTTTCTAAGTTGCATATTTTGTCTTCTGTCTTCATTTTTTCAAACTTCAAGTATTGGTACGTTATTTTCTTCCAAGTACACCCCTTGACATTCTTTGGACATATACATCCTATATAGACAATGACGTTTATGGTTTGCTTGTTGTCAGTGATGGAATCAAAATAAGAATACTTGGCATGTAACAATTGAGGTTTTATCATTTGTTTATTTTTTAAGAATCCGTTGGAGAAAGGGACTTTTTGATCAAAATCTATAACAATATATAAAGGGGATTTTCCTTTTTGTGTCCACTTTTCAAAATATCGATTTTATCCTTTAAATACAATAATTTATTAAATTTTAAAAAATTGACCGTTACTTTTACAAACTTTTTATAAAATCAGATATCTGGTTCTTCTCTTCTTATTTATTTATCAATGATTATTCCTTTAGCTGTTCTGATATATTTCACTTTATTTTTAATAAATATAATTTTAATATATATTAACTTAATAACATTATAATATTATCGCCTACTAATATAATATCACACATATTGCATACACACAGATGCGATAACACTTGTGTTACGCTAGTACTAATTAAAGGATTTTCATTGTGTTTTGAATGTCATTTTATATTTACTTTTATAATTATTTGGACAGTGATGTATTTTATTTTATTTTATTAGAATTTATGATTAAATATTTATTTTTTAAATAATTTTGTAAATATCTGCGGGTACTCGTGGATACCCGCGGATATGAAAAAAATAGGCAGGTACCCACATAACAGATACCCGACATATATGGGTACGGATACGGGACGAACATTTACCCAGCGGGTAGGGTACGGGAAAGCTACTACCCGTTCCGTACCCGCCCAGTTGACATCCCTAGTCAAGTACACACAGATTTTATACTTTTCTATTGAATTTTTTTATCATTTAACTTCTTTTACTTTTATTTTATCATGTCATCTTAATTATTTTTACATATTAAGAAATATAAAATGTTGTAGTTAATATAAAATAATATTGTAATTAATATAAAACGATAAACGAATTGTATTACCCTTCATTCAAAATATATTAGGTGAAAAAAATTATCATCATCACTACATATTATGACAACAAAGTCACTTAATTGTTGCAAACAATAATATAAAAGTCATCAACAAATGTAAGAATATCCTGTTTTCAACTAAAAAGTCACATGACTTGTTATTTATTTTACATCAATTGTAATATTGTTTTAAATAAACCACAAAATCTCAATTCTTTACAAAACCTCAACATTTCTTAATGAAAAACCTCTATATTTCTTAATGGGTAAAAACAAGTAAATTAAATTATCAATGAAGATAACAATCATCACTCAATTAAACGAAAATAATTCAAAATGAAGAAATTATGAAAAAACTTAATTAAAAACATCAAAATTTTCAAAGATTTGAAATTAATTAAACAGATAACTAAAATGACAAAATAAAACTGTTACAAAAAAAATCCAGCTGGTAAAGTAATATCCATTTTAAGTAGTACAATTCTAACTTTCTGAAAATTCTGTCCCTTCCCCCCCACCCCACAGTGGATTTTAGAGCCTTACAAATTTGTAGTAGTACACTGAGAAATGAACCTTTTATCTGCAATAATGGATTCAATTCAACTTTGTCTAAACCTATAGAAAAACAAGGTCTAATGAACAAATAACATGGTCTCAACAACATTTTTTATGAGCTTGAAGCAATGAGAGAGTAACCGACCGAAAGGTCACGGTCCTTTAAAATTTCACTTGGTTATAATCGATTTCTAATTCTGAAGAAATATCGATAAGATGCTGATCACTTTAAATTCAATATCTCAACAAGATGTGTTGTATCATAAGGAAATTCAAATTCTCCTCAAATGCTTCCTCAAATGCTTTCTCCAAACACAGCATAAGCTTAAAGCTAATATTAGTACATAGTCCAAATATAACTCTTGATGCAAAAAACTTGAAATTTCTTTCTAGTTAAATGGGGAAGAATATCATCGGCAGTAAAAAAAAAAAAAGATATCACGGCGTGATATTAAAGGTTGATTTATAAGAATAAATTAAAAATGACATGTCATAAAAGACGGGATTACATGTGACAGATAAGTTCTTGTATGATCGTTCTATAAACTCATAAATATAATGATTCCAAACAGCAGAAATCGTTGTCACAGAGGATTAAGATATGGCAACTATACAGCAACTCTTCCCTGGATTAAGGAGAGAACCAGCAGTACTAAGAATTGACTATTTCTTTTTGGTGAATCTAAGAATTGACTTTAAGTCCAAACTTAAACTGCTACCTGTTCAGGGACTTCTGATTGCTGTTGATGTGATTCCTCAAATTGAGAACCTACTCCTGACGATGGGTGATACGGTCCAGTCACGTGAGAAGATGGTCCTGGGGCTGTACGATAAGGCGGTGACATTTTAGGTGAGGCTCCATATGAAGGAATATATGACCCTGATACCGGAGGAGCTGGACCAGCTGGTGGATGGTGTTGTCCAACCATCGGAGGGGACACTCCAGACGATGGATATCGTGGTTCTGACATTTGTTGGATCCCATGTCGTGTTCCATAAGGATGATATCCTGCCATTTGAGGTGGTGTATAATGCTGGGCTGTCATTTGCGGGGCTGCCCTGTTCGTTTGAGAAGGAAGTTCGGATGTAGTAGGGTGGTGAGGTTGTCCTGGCATATGAGGTGAAGGTCCAGGTGCTGTCGTGTGAGGCCCAGTCATTGGAGGAGAAAATCTCCATGAAGGTTGATGCATTGGCGGGCGTTCGTGTCCCGACACTTGATGTGGAGCCACATAAGGTGAGTTATGTGGTGCTCCGGCCATTTGAGAACGTGGCAATTGAAACCCAGAAGGTGGATAATGTGCTCCAGTCATTTGAGGAGAAGGAGGTGTTGGACTCTGTGGCGCCCTTTGTGTTGGAAACCCAGAAGGTTTAAGTGTAGCTCCTGACATCTGAAAAGGTGGTGGTGGGTGCAGTTGAGCTGCCATTTGTGTGGTGGGAGGGCCAGAATGTGGGTTATGTGGCGCCCCTGCCATTTCCGAGGGCGACCTGACCGGTGGTCCACGGTAAGCAGGTCTTGGAGGGGATGGACGAGGAGTATATGCAAATCTGTTGATATCTAGCAGCCTTTCAATCTCGTCACCTCTCCCTGCTTCCTTAAAAACCTCGGTAACAGATTCCCGCAAGGCAGAAGTAACCCCAACACCATACCTCATAACCTCATCCAGCAGCTCTACGCTTTTGTCCAATAACCCATGAGCACAAAGTCCCTTGATTACAACCTCATAGCAAGTGGGGTCTGGTTTGGGATCTTTCTCTCCTAATTTACTCAAAATCTGAGCACATTCACTGGCCTTACCATTCTTAATCAATTTATCAAAAACCGTGTTACCAAAACCAGCAACTACCCTAAGACCAGCATCCGCCATTCTGTTGAACACTCTGAGAGCATCATCGATCCTCTCCATTCTCAAGTACGCTTCAATCAAAGTTCTGTGAGTAGGAACATCGGGGCTCAAAGACTTGGAGCACAGTTCTTCAAACAGGGTCTCAGCTTGGGAAAGCATCCCATTCTCACAAAACCTAGCAATGATATTATTGTAGCCTGCAACGTCCATGGCAAAGGGCTTAGAATTAGGTTTAGTACCAACCTTCTTAAAAGTTGCAAGGGCCTCCTCAAAGTTTTCGAGCTTAAAGCACTCATTGACCATAATATTGAAGGTATCAGAGTTAACAGCTTGGAAATTGGGAGGAGTGTGATTGTCGAGCATATGATCAAACAAGGCCCAAGCCTCAGTTTTCCTGGCATGCTTGAGCAAACACTCCAACAAAACATTGCAAGTGGCAGGGGTCATCCTAAACTGGCGCTCCAACAAGGACCTGTAGGACTCCATGGCTTCCTTATCCCTACCCTTTTTGAAGAACCATTCCATGAAAGTGGAATTCACAACCCCGTCATACACCAGGCAGCGCTCCTTAAGCTCGTCGAAGAGCTCATTTGCCTTCTCCAAATTCTCCAGTTCGAGAAAGCCTGAAATGAGGTTGTTGTAGACGAGGGAATCGGCGCCGTGGCCCTTAGTGAGCATCTCGCGCAAGAGGTCGACGGCTTCGGAAATGCGACCGGCTTGGATCAAACCTTTGGTGAGATGGCGATAGGTGACGGGAGAGGGACTGAAAGGAGCGTTGGCGAGGACGTGGCGATAGACTTCAAGGGCCACGTCGACACGACCCTCGTCGCAGTGGGTGTTGATCACGTTGTTGTAAGAGACGATGTTGGGGACGATGTTGAATTGGTTGAAGAAGAAGTGGAAGAGGGCAATAGCCTCCTCGTACCGCTTCGACCGGTACATGGCAGCGATGATGGCGTTACAGGTGAAAACGGTAGGCCGTGTCACCGAGAACACCGCGTGTCGGGCGATGGCGGATGCCGCCTCGAGGTCGCCCGCGCGGATGAGGGACTGCACGCGGTTGTGGAGGCTCAACCGGGGGCCCACGAGCGCCGAAGTGGAGTCTGGGAGGCGAGGAGCGTTCGGGTCGCGCGGAGGGCCCTGCTGCGGCGGAGGACGAATAGCATTCAGGGGAGGCTCGATGCGCAGACGCCGCTTCCGTCGCCGGCGCTCGGCCGCAGCTTCTTCGGCGGAGGAAAAGGCGTAGGAACGGGTTTGGATGAGAGAGAAGATGGGCCGAGAGGCAGCGATAGATGACAGGCGGCGTAGGAGCAGGCGGTGAAGCGACATATTGATATGGAAATGGAATGCGAACTGAATCTCTGCGCAGTGTTTCTTTCACTCCTCCCACACCAACAGCGCTAAGCTAAACCCTAACTAACCCTTTAACATTTGGGAACACTTTCTCTTTTTCTCTATCTCTTTTTTTTTTTTTTTTTTAATTTTCCCTTTTTTTTTAAATATTTTTTTTTTTTTTTTTTTTTTTTTTTTTTTTTTTTTTATATAAATTTTTTTTTTTTTTTTTTTTTTTTTTTTTTTTTTTTTATGTTTCAGTGTATTGAAACTTGTGTTAACTAATTTGTATGCATGAAATCTGTTTGTCAATATGTTAAAAGTGTAAATCCACGGTTACGTTCGTGAGAAGTTAGAAATTAAAGTTAAACTGTGTATATAAAGAAGACACAACTCTTATTTTAAAAAATGGTTATGTAGAATTGGAAAATAATATATTATAACTTATTTTAGGACTCCTATTATATTATCCACGGAGTAAGAAGATAAGTGTTTTCGTGAAAAATAATATTAGGAATTTTCAATAATGAGAGACAAATTAGAAACTGCGAATAATTTATTTTCCAAATTTATATTTCTAGTGTTAAATTAAGATTCACTTTGAACGGATTGCTAAATATATATTTCTAAAAATGCGATAATTAAATAAATTTAAAAAGTAAACAAGTTACTAATTTCAAAATTTTGAAATGAAATTAAAATAAAAGACTTTACAACTTATTTTTAAAAGACTTACTCAACCACTTATATAAATTCATGTAACATCAATTTTTCAATAGTAATGATGAATTAGACGATGTTGGTAAGTGAGGTCAACAAGAATCCTACACAATAAATAAAAGTCTACAATATGCGTTATATTGCTAATTTGTTATGTTGATTTAAGTTTTTGTTGTTTTGAGAGGGTTGTTTTCTTTATCTTCCATTTGATGTATGTAACCAAAGTTTTCTTTATCAATTAACACACCAAGAATTAGGTTTCTAAAATAGAAAAATCTAAAGTCAAATTTATGCAATAATTAGGATAATTAACAATTAATAGATCCATATGTTAAATATCAAAATTCAACATGTAGAATTATGTTAATTTCCAATAATAGACTGATGTGAAGAAATTAAAAATCTTATTTTTTATTTTTTTTATCAATTAGAGATAAAACTAAATTATAATATATATATATATATATATATATATATATATATATATATATATATATATATATATATATTATTTTAGTAAGAATATTTTATGTTAGGAAATTATATTTAATTAAAATTCTCTTGTCTCAGAATTATTTAGGACAATTTAAAATTTATACTAATAAAATTAATTAGATATTTTTTATTAAAATCACTTATATATAAAATATATATTTTCATATTTGATACGATTGATCTTCAAATTAGAAGAGTTATAAGATTCTACAAGATTGAGTTAATATTAAATTCACTTTTAAATAGTTATTACCATATAAAGGAACTTAAAACAAAGGTATTTTTCTTGTACATTATATCACATACGTGCTTGTATAGTATTCTAATTGTTTTTTATTAGCTGAGTTTTTCATACAAAAGAGTAAAACATGTGCTCTTCGTTGCATAAATTTTCATACAACTTATATAATTACTTATAATTAAAAGTATACGTGACTGTCTCCCATTATTTAAAGTCAAAGTCGCAAAAACAAACCATAATAGAGGCATTTCAATGCGAATGAGAAAATAGTTTATTTCAGTAAGTAATTCATTACTGAAAGGATTAGACTTGACTTTTGTAACTTCTAACATATATGATATCGATCCTTGAATAATGAAAGTGCGAAACTATTATTTTTATAAATATTAGTTATATATTCCTAAAAATACCATAAAGAAAAATAATTGATTAAGAGCATTTCAAATTAATATGAAAGTAAATGTCTGCGAAAAAGAAAATTGAAAAACAGTAAAAATATAAAAGCAGAAGGAAGAGATTACATAGTAGTAATTGTACTTTTCATTTACCATATATATTTTACACTAAAAATAGTATCCAAAACACTTTATTTATAGACTCGTGATGATTATTTATTCCAAAATTAATGTGGTCAACACGTCTTACTTTCTTATTCTATGTGAATTATTTATAATATATATAATGTATGTATGTCTTTTGACGACAAGATTACTCTTTTTGATAACTGCCCACCACTACTTTTTTGTACTTTGTAATATCTCTCTTAATTTATTTAATTTATCCAAATACCTTGATAATTGATTTTTTTTTTCATTTATATATTCCCATGGAGTTTCTTCAAAAATATCTTCTTTTTCTTTAGTTATTTTTCTCAAAAAATATCTTTGATCGATTTTATTAGTGAGTTGACCAACTTTACTTTATGAACCTAAATAACTTTTTTTAATAGCATGTTTGACTTCTTTGATCCTTTCATGGAACGTAGTACAATATATAAAAACTTTAGTGTAAGAATTCCTTCACTGAAGCCACTGCATAAGAAACTAAAATACTTTCATATGAATGACAAGATTGGAAAAGAAAAATGGATTCACATGCATGCCTTGAAAAGTCAGAATTGTTTATAAGAATAATACAGGAGCATAACAGAATTTTCAGCCTTTTCACATTATTGCATGAAAAAACCGAGGTTGGAAAATGATAATTGAATACGTAGTGATGAGATAATTAATATCATAATAGTGATGGTGTGCTAGAAGCTGGAAATTTGGTTAAATAGGTAAACGAAAGAAGGCAATGTCCATTATTTGACCAAAAAAGTGAGAGGATTGTTGCTATATAGCATCTAGGTTTTTGGAAGGTGAAATTTGGCTACCAAATTTAGGCTCGCCTCAATTTCGAATGAATTGCCATTTGTTTGCTTGACAATATAAAAAGGAAAGTGTTGGGAAGTTATAAATAATAGGACTAATTAAAAGTTATTTATAAATTTTAGAATTTATAATTAAGTTTTTATATTTTTATTATTTTATTTATTTTTTAATACGTGTTAAGTGTTAAGGAATGTGAGGTTTTATAAATATTACAAAATAATATTACGCTTAATGTAAAGTAATAAGTGATTTTTTGTTTTCATTGAAAATATGTTAAATAAGAAGGGACGATTGTTAACATCTAATGAAGGTAAGAATTTCTCGATTGTTGTAGATGATGACTTAGAAGTCATAAGAGACTAATTTCATTATCCATAAGATTTTCAATAAAAACAATAAAAGTAACTTGGTATTTTACATTAAAAACAATATAATTTTGGTTTAATTACTTGAATGTACCCATTTTAGTAGAGGTGTGTTAATCTGGTACATGTTTTTAAAAAAGTGTCAATTGCATCCTATCTTTGAAAAACTGCTTTAATTAGATCCATTTCAAACGGAAATGACTAACGCCATTAACGACGTATCACGTGTCAGTCTGTGATATTTTTGATTTTTTTGATTTTTTTTTTAAATTTAAAAAAATTATTTTTTTTATTTTTTTGAAAAAAAAATGCCACGTGTCAGGTCCCTGTGTGACACGTGGCATTGTTAGTGCCACGTGACATTACAATGCCATGTGTCTGTCACTATAAACGTCTTTGTGTTGATTTCGATTTAGTCCCCATGTATGTCTTTTTGTTTCAATTTAGTACATATTTAGGTGTATCTGATTCAATTTTAACCTAATTTTTTTTAATGATTAAAATCTATTTTTTATAAAATTAAAATTAATCAAGTATAAATTTTTTACAAAAATTAAAATTAATCAAGTATAAATTTTTTACAAAAATTAAAATTAATCAAGTATAAATTTTTTACAAAAATTAAGTATTTGATATTTATATTAAAATTTAGTGGTAAAAGTCATTTTATTAAGTGATTTTTAATAAAAAAAATTAGTATCATATAAATAGAAATTTTGGTTTAAAATTACTAAGAGACAATATTGTTCTATTTTGAAAAAAAAATAATTAACAAAACATGAGTACTTAATAAAAAAATAATTAATAAAGTAATGTGTTAAAAAGTCGTTTTTAATTAAAAATATTAGTATAACATTTATACAAATAATAAATTTGGTCTGAAATTGAGAGAAACAATATAAATATTGGTACTTAATTTTGTAAAAATATTTATACTTAATTAGTTTTAATCTTATAAAAAATGGATTACAAAAATATTTTAATTATTAAAAAACATTGAGACAAAATTGAATCAGGTACACATAAGTAAGTACTAAATTGAAACAAAAAGACATAGATGAGAACTAAATTGAAATAAACACAATGACATCTAATAGTGACATTGACACGTGGCATTGCAATGTCACGTGACTCTGACAATGTCACAAGTCACACACAGGGACCTGACACGTGACATTTTTTTTCAAAAAATTAAAAGAAAATTAAAAAAATTAAAAAAAAATTAAAAAATTATAAAAGTTAAAAGAAAAATTTTAAAAAATAAAAAAAGCCACATACTGACACGTGGCACGTTGTTAACCGTGTTAGTCAACTTCATATGAAAAGACCTAATTGAAGCACTTTTTCAAAAGTTGGGATGCAATTGACACTTTTTTAAAGGCGGGTACCAGATTGACACACTTCTACCAGAGTACCATCTGAGTAATTAAACCTTATTTTTTATTTCACGAAGTAAAATTAAAAAGGAGAAATAGAGAAGAAAAAAAAGAAGGAGAGAGATATCGTAAAAGCTGTAAACATAAGAAATGGACGACAGAGAAGTCATATCATTGTTTTAATATAATAAAAAGTTTTCTAGTTAATTGATGAAAATAACTAATGCTAGTTAAACTTATATACCATGAAGTTGAAATGCTTGTACATCCATGAACAATATAATTTTGGAAATCTAATATAACTTCATATTATATATTATTTTAGTGGTTGTCTTCTATTACAAAAATTTGAAACAAAACCGAGTGTTTGGATTATGTAATTTATATCTTTTGTTAAATTATTTGGCCCGATGTGTAGGCAAGGGAAGACGTGTGATAAAAATCCAAATATCCTCTTGTTGCACAAAATTTTCAAGCAAGAATATTGTATTTCAGTTTAAGGCTATTAAATTTTTAAGGGCACTGAATGTTATCTTACTCGAATTATCAATAATTGATGAAAATAATTTTTCTCTCTATAATTAACTAATGATCTAAATATACTTGGATTCCACCTAGAGTAATTGATATTAGACATTTATATTTTAAAAATGTTGATACTTTTATATTTTAAAATTTTTATATTTTGTTTAGTGTTTTCGAATTATTTGAAAATAAGTTACACAACATGAGTAGTTGAATAGACACAAAAAAGAAAAAGAAAATATTTCTCACTTATTTTGGTTTTTCTTTTTTTTTTTAATTTTATAATTTTTAAATATTTTTTTTAGAAAAAAATTAAAAAGGTAGAATTTAATTAAAAAGGATAAAAGTAGAAAACAAAAATATAGGGGTGCATGAATAATGTGTGAGGTGCAGGAGGTAGTCATTGAATGTGTGTAGTAAATGTGGAGGTCCAACGAGTAATCCAAAAATATGTCCAATCACAAGTAATATCCTCATACACAAAGCCTCTAAGGGTTTTCATTCTCCTTTTCAATCGTGAGAGGCACAACACCTTTCCTTCGCCATCCACGAGACAACTTCTTCCCTCACCCACGCAAGCTGCAACCCTCGTCGAGCCTCCACCTCACCGCACCGCCAACGACATCACTGGTAGTGCCAGTAGTCACCAAAGTTGTTTCTGGCGTCAATCACAGCCTGCACTGTTCTTTTCCTCTCTCGCGTAAGGACTCAAGAGCACACATAATGAGATCATGATGTGATAACATAATCTGCATGCAACTGTCATTCCATATTATTAGCTTGTGATCATGCAAATCATCTTTAATGCAAACGTAATCTTAGCAGTTTTATTTAGGAGAATCAATCTACAGCCCAATCTTAGGAGATTTAGTTAAAGGCCCAATTTTAGAAGATTTTATTGAATCTCTCGTGTATATATTTATGCTTTGGCAAATCATGAAATACAGAACATAATTATTTTGTCATATCATTCTTTATGGTATCATAAGCAAATAGGTTTTGTTTGAAATTTAGTGGTGATGAGTCACGTGAAAAGAGGCTCCTAATAATGAGTCTCACAAGTAGGAAGAACATAAGATGGTGAAGAAGACTTCATCATCGTATGAATTGAATTCCAACGACAACCTGGGAAATTTGATTACTCAAGGGCAACTTCAAGGGCAGAATTATGAAGAATGGGCCCGTGCCATGAGAATATCTCTGTGTGCTAAAAAAATGGGGTTTTATAGAAGGCACCATTGGAGCACTGAAGGAGGGCTCGCCTGAGATGGAAGACTGGTGGACTGTACAATCTATGTTGGTGTCATGGATTCTAAATACTATTGAACCAAATTTGCGTTCCATCATGTCTTATATAGGAAATGCAAAAGAGCTATGGACATATATCAAAGAAAGATTTTCTATTGTGAATGGTCCCAGCATACAACAACTGAAATATGATTTAGCGAGGTACAAACAAGATGGGATGGTGGTGGTGGCATACTACAGAAAATTGAAAACATTGTGGGATGAGTTGGCTAATTACGACCAAATTCCAACTTGTCGGTGCAAAAGGTGCAGTTGTGATATAACCTCAAAATTAGAAAACCAGAGAGAAGAAGAAAGAATTCAACAATTTCTCATGGGATTGGACGAAGCCATTTACGGAACTGTTCGATCCAACCTCCTCGCAACAGATCCGCTGCCCATTCTGAATAGGGTTTACTTAACAATGATTCAAGAAGAAAGGGTAAGGATGATCACTAGAACAACCGAAGAAAGAATAGAAGTGATGAGCCTGACTGTCTAAACAAGTGGATGAGGAGTCAAGGGAAGAAGGGATGGAAAAGACAAGTTTGTAACTTGTATTCACTGTCATCGCACAAGACATGAAGCAGAAAGTTGTTTTCAACTCATTGGTTATCCTGATTGGTACGGGGATAGACAAAAAAATAGTGGACTAGGCAAGCCAATGCAGCGAACGGGAATTGGACGAGGAAAATGAGGAATAGTGCGTGCAAATGTCGTGCATAGTGGTGGAACAAATGCAGACACCAAGATCTTAGAAGGAGATAGTTCAGGTTTGACCGGGCTCACTACAAAGTAGTGGCAGACATTAGTAGAATTACTAAATGCTTAGAAAACAAACCCTAATGATAAGATGACAAATGAACGTGATACCAATACATGGATAATTGACACAGGGGATTCCAACCACATGACTGGAAACCTAAATCATATGCATAAACTACAAGATATTCAAAGTTGTCCGGTTGGAGTTCCAAATGGACAACATGTAACATCCCTGGCCCGCCAGACCATGTCAGGTTACTGCAGCCCAATGCACCCCAACCCCTCACCCTTCTCCGTCCATTCATACTGGGTGGGTTGTTGCCAGTGGGAATCGAACCCCCAACCTGACCTTTAACACCCCTGGCAAACCTTTTTGTTACATAAGGATTCTGACCTGCAACTGTCTGGTTGGTGTGACTCTAATTGGGCTGGATGTCCTTTAACTTAGTGGTCTCTTACCAGATGGTTTGTTCTACTTGGATCCTCTCCCATTTCTTGGAAAACTAAGAAACAAAAAAACTGTATCTCACTCCTCTACTGAGGCTGAGTATCGATCCATGCCAGCTATAACAAGAGAATTGAAATAGTTAAAAGGTCTTCTCCATAGTCTTGGTATCTCTCATTCTCAACCCATGCGACTTCATTATGACAATTAAACATTGCTTCATATTGTCAAGAACCCGGTTTTCATGAATGCACCAAGCACATCGAAATGGATTTCCATTTCAATCGCAACGAGTATCTCACCGGCAATATTGCACCTACATATGTTTCTACACATGCATAATTAGCTGATGTTTTTACTAAGGCTCTTTGTCTGACTCATTTCACCTATTTGCTATGCAAGTTGGGCATAAGTAATTTACATGCTCCAACTTGAGGGGGGGTAATGAGATCATGATTTGATAACAGAATCTGAGTGCAACTGTCATTCCATATTATTAGCCTGTGATCATGCAAATAATTTTTAATGCATATGTAATCTTAGCAGTTTTATTTAGGAGAATCATTCTGCAACCTAATCTTAGGAGATTTAGTTAAATGCACAATCATAGAAGATTTCATTGAATCTCTCATGCATATATTTATGCTTTGGAAAATCATGAAATATAGAAAAGAATTATTCTGTCATATCATTCTTTAACAGAGGAGCTCCTGCCGCAAGCCTCCTCTGGCGAGCACCGCCAGCGACGACAATTGCCTTCGTTGAATGCCCCATCGTTGCTATTAGAACCCCTTTCGTTTGAAACACCTTCTCCTTCGCATTCTCTATTATGATTTCGTGTTTGAATGGGTGAGGATGAATGATTATGGATGGAGCTAATTTTTAAGCAATAACAAACAACATTGCAAAAGGAACATTAAAACAACATATTTTACAACTAAGCATTTAAAACCACTTAACAAGCTTCACACACATCGGATCAAGATCATACTGATGCAAGTATTAAGATTGACACTCACGCAAGTATTAAGACTCATGACACTTACCTCTTGGAGCTCTCTTATGTTGCTCCTATGGCTGCTCTAGTGTCTGCTGCTCTTGCGTCTACTTCATTATTTGTAGTGCATTGAGAACTTGTGTGTTTCTCTTTTTTTATTTATGGTATGTATCCTGACTTATTTTTCTTTTGTATTATGCAATTGTCTCAATCTGCTGTCACCACGATTGTCATATGTGCAGTAGTGCATGCGACTACCATGGTACCAATATTTCCTTTTATATTTAAAGGAAAGAGTTTGATTTTTTCTTTGGATGAGCAATCATGACATTAACATCATATAACAACATACACGACCAACTAATGAATGACATTAACATGATAAAAGCATGCAAGACCAACTAATGAAGATACCGTAATAATTAAAAATTGTACTCATTAAACTTGCTATATGAAGAAACTGTGGAGTTTGCTTCAGAAGATCAAGGGCAAAATAAGAAGTTCTACAGGTGGCCTGTGGAATTTTCCCACAACCTGTGGATTTTTTAGCGAGAAATCGAAAGATAACGTGGACTCACAAGAATTTAACAAAAAGGAAAATAAAAGAAAGATAAAGAGGGGAAAACAATTAGAGGAGAGAGAAATTCACCTCAACAAACGAGAGAACATGGAAAAGATAAAAGGATGAGTGTTCATAGAGAACTTTTTCTTCTTCTCCCGTTATTTTTGTCAATCGCTTTGTATATCGTGTTTAGTTTTCCTTTTCATTATGTAGAACTAATTTCCATTTTTGTTGGAAGATTAATGTAAGACTTTGGATTATAGGTTTTACTCTTCACATTTGATGTTATGTTAATGTGCAGTTGTGCATGCCACTACCATGGTACCAATATTTCCTTTTTTATTCAAAGGAAAGGGTCTGACATTTTTCTTTGCATGAGCAATCATGACAGTGACATAATATAACAACATACAAGACAAACTAATGAATGACATTAACAAGATAAAAGCATGCAACACCAACGAACTAATGAGAACACTGTAATAATTAAAAATTGTACTCATTAACCTTGCTTTAGAAGATCAAGCACAAAACAAGACATTCTACAAATGGTCTATAGATTTTTCTACAACCTGTAGATTTTTTATCGAGCAATCGAAAGATAACATGGACTCACAAAAATTTTAAAAAAAGGAAAATAAAAGAAAGATAAAGAGAGGAAAACAATTAAAGCAGCGAGAAACTCACGTCAACAAACGAGAGAACGTGAAAAAGATAAACGAATGAGTGTTCACAGACAACTTCTTCTTCTCCTGTTATTTTGGTCAATCACGTGGTATACCGTGTTTAGTTTTCCTTTTCATTATGTAGAACTAATTTCCATTATTGTTGAAAGATTGATGTCAGACTATGGATTATAGGTTTTCCTCTTCATATTTGAGGTTAGGTTAATGTGTTGTTGTGCGTGCCACTACGATGGTATCAATATTTCCTTTTTTATTCAAAGAAGAGGGTCTGACATTTTTCTTTGCATGAACAATCATGACATTAACATGATATAACAACATACAAAACAAACTAATGAATGACATTAACATAATAAAAGCATGCAAAACCAACTAATGAAGACACTGTAATAATTAAAATTGTACTCATTAACCTTGCGATTTGAAGACACTACAGAGTTTGCTCTAGAAGATCAAGCACAAAACAAGACATTCGACAAATGGCCTACGGATTTTTCCACAACCTGTGGATTTTTTAGCGAGCAATCAAAAGATAACGTGGACTCACAAAAATGTTAAAAAAAGGAAAATAAAAGAAACATAAAGAGAGGAAAACAATTAGAAAATAGAGAAACTCACCTCAGCAAACGAGAGAAAGTAGAAAAGATAAAAGGATGAGTGTTCACGGACAACTTCTTCTTCTCCCATTATTTTCGACAATCGCTTTAGATACCGTGTTTATTTTTTCTTTTCATTATGTAGAACTAATTTTCCTTTTTCTTGGAAGATTGATCTAAGACTTTGGATTATAGGTTTTACTCTTCACATTTGATGTTATGTTAATGTGCAGTTGTGCATGCCACTACCATGGTACCAATATTTCCTTTTTTATTCAAAGGAAAGGGTCTGACATTTTTCTTTGCATGAGCAATCATGACAGTGACATAATATAACAACATACAAGACAAACTAATGAATGGCATTAACAAGATAAAAAGCATGCAACACCAACGAACTAATGAGGACACTGTAATAATTAAAAATTATACTCATTAACCTTGCGATTTGAAGACACTACGAAGTTTGCTTTTGAAGATCAAGCACAAAACAAGACATTCTACAAATGGTCTGTAGATTTTTCTACAACCTGTGGATTTTTTATCGGGCAATCGAAAGATAACATGGACTCACAAAAATTTTAAAAAAAGGAAAATAAAAGAAAGATAAAGAGAGGAAAACAATTAAAGCAGCGAGAAACTCACGTCAAGAAACGAGAGAACGTGAAAAAGATAAACGAATGAGTGTTCACAGACAACTTCTTCTTCTCCTGTTATTTTGGTCAAACACGTGGTATACCGTGTTTAGTTTTCCTTTTCATTATGTAGAACGAATTTCCATTTTTGTTGAAACATTGATGTCAGACTTTGGATTATAGGTTTTCCTCTTCATATTTGAGGTTAGGTTAATGTGTTGTTGTGCGTGCCACTACGATGGTATCAATATTTCCTTTTTTATTCAAAGAAGAGGGTCTGACATTTTTTTTTGCATGAACAATCATGACATTAACATGATATAACAACATACAAAACAAACTAATGAAGGACATTAACATAATAAAAGCATGCAAGACCAACTAATGAAGACACTGTAATAATTAAAATTGTACTCATTAACCTTGCGATTTGAAGACACTACAGAGTTTGCTCTAGAAGATCAAGCACAAAACAAGACATTCGACAAATGGCCTACGGATTTTTCCACAACCTGTGGATTTTTTAGCGAGCAATCAAAAGATAACGTGGACTCACAAAAATGTTAAAAAAAGGAAAATAAAAGAAACATAAAGAGAGGAAAACAATTAGAAAATAGAGAAACTCACCTCAGCAAACGAGAGAAAGTAGAAAAGATAAAAGGATGAGTGTTCACGGACAACTTCTTCTTCTCCTCCTGTTATTTTGGTCAATCACGTATACCGTGTTTAGTTTTCCTTTTCATTATGTAGAACTAATTCCATTTTTGTTGAAAGATTGATGTCAGACTTTAGATTATAGGTTTTCCTCTTCACATTTGATGTTAGGTTAATGTGTTGTTGTGCGTGCCACTACGATGGTATCAATATTTCCTTTTTTATTCAAAGAAGAGGGTCTGACATTTTTCTTTGCATGAACAATCATGACATTAACATGATATAACAACATACAAAACAAACTAATGAATGACATTAACAAGAGAAAAGGATGCAACACCAACGAACTAATGAGGACACTGTAATAATTAAAAATTGTACTCATTAACCTTGCGATTTGAAGACACTACGGAGTTTGCTTTAGAAGATCAAGTGCAATACAAGACGTTCGACAAATGGCCTATGGATTTTTCCACAACCTGTGAATTTTTTAGTGAGCAATTGAAAGATAACATGGACTCACAAAAATTTTGAAAAAAGGAAAATAAAAGAAATATAAAGAGAGGAAAACAATTAGAGAAGAGAGAAACTCAGTTCAGCAAACGAGAGAACGTGTAAAAGATAAACAAATGAATGATCACGAACAACTTCTTCTTCTTCTCCCGTTATTTTTGACAATCGCTTTATATACCGTGTTTAATTTTTCTTTTCATTATATAGAACTAATTTCCATTTTTGTGGGAAGATTGATGTAAGACTTTGGATTATAGGTTTTACTCTTCACATATGATATTATGTTAATGTGCTGTTGTGCATGCCACTACCATGGTACCAATATTTTTTTTTTATTCAAAGGCAAGGGTCTGACATTTTTATTTGCATCAGCAATCATGACATTAACATGATATAACAACATACAAGATCAACTAATGAATGACATTAACTTGATAAAAGCATGCAAGACCAACTAATGAAGACACTGTAATAATTAAAAATTGTACTTATTAACCTTGCGATTTGAAGACACTATGGAGTTTGCTTTAAAAGATCAAGCGCAAAATAAGAAGTTCTACAAGTGGCCTATAGAAATCAAAAGATGACGTGGAATAAAAAAAAATAAAAAAAAAAAGGAAAATAAAAAAAAGATAAAGAGGTGAAATCAATTAGAGGAGAGAGAAATTCACCTCAGCAAGCGAGAGAACGTGGAAAAGATAAATGGATGAGTGTTCACGGAAAACGTCTTCTTCTTCTCCCGCTATTTTCGTCAATCACTTTGTCTACCGTATTTAGTTTTCCTTTTCATTATGTAGAACTAATTTACTTTTTTGTTGTAGGATTGATGTAAGACTTTGGATTATAGGTTTTACTTTTCACATTTGATGTTATGTTAATGTGCAGCAGTGCATGTCACTATCATGGTACCAATATTTTCATTTTATTCAAAGGAAAGAGTTTAACATTTTTTTTTTGCATGAGCAATCATGGCATAAACATGATAATAACATACAAGACCAACTAATGAACGATATTAAGATGATAACAACAGTGCATGATCAAGCACAAAACAAGACATTCTACAAATGGCCTATCGATTTTTCCACAACCTGTGGTTTTTTAGTGAGAAATCAAAAGATGACGTGGACTCACAAAAATTTTAAAAAAAGAAAAATAAAAGAAAGATAAAGAGAGGAAAACAATTAGAGGAGAGAGAAACTCACCTCAGCAAACGAGAGAACGTGGAAAAGATAAAAGGATGAGTATTCACGGACAACTTCTTCTTCTCCCATTATTTTCGACAATCGCTTTATATACCGTGTTTAGTTTTCCTTTTCATTATGTAGAACTAATTTCCATTTTTGTTGAAAGATTGATGCTAGACTTTGGATTATAGGTTTTCCTCTTCACATTTGATGTTAGGTTAATATGTTGTTGTGCGTGCCATTACCATGGTACCAATATTTCCTTTTTTATTCAAAGAAGAAGGTCTGACATTTTTCTTTGCATGAGCAATCATGACATTAACATGATATAACAACATACAAAACAAACTAATGAATGACATTAACATAATAAAAGCATGCAAGACCAACTAATAAAGACACTGTAATAATTAAAAATTGTACTCATTAACCTTGCGATTTGAAGACACTATGGAGTTTGTTTTAGAAGATCAAGTGCAAAATAAGAAGTTCTACAAGTGGCCTATAGATTTTTCCACAACCTGTGGATTTTTTAGCTAGAAATCAAAAGATGACGTGGACTCACAAAAATTTAAAAAAAAGGAAAATAAAAGAAAGATAAAGAGGTGAAATCAATTAGAGGAGAGAGAAATTCACCTCAGCAAGGGAGAGAACGTGGAAAAGATAAAAGGATGAGTGTTCACGGAAAACGTCTTCTTCTTCTCTCGCTATTTTTGTCAATCGCTTTGTCTACCGTGTTTAGTCTTCTTCTTCTCTCGCTATTTACGTATTATTTATATTCAAAGGGAAGGGTCACATTTTTCTTTGTGTGAGCAATCATGGCATTAACATGATAACATGCAAGATCCATGACATATTAATTTAATAAACATGTTTGAGAAATACTAAAGACCAAACTCTTGTTTACTTACCTGAGTCCGTTAATGAATTTGAGACAAATTTAACATAATTAAAATTTGTATGCTAAGAAGATGTATTTTTTTTCTTGTACAAGAAACAAAATATATTAATATTTGTCAATATGACTATTTCCCTAAAGACTTTGTAAGCACTTATGTTATCGGATTTGGCTTTTGCATATGATTTTATATTTTGGCAAATTTTTGAATATTTATCGATGTAGTAAAGTTTTAATTTTCCCGCGTTTTGGGAAAAGTCAGTATAATAAATGATGTTTAATTATTATTTCTATTTTATTTTATTAAAAATTCGTAATATCCGGACGAGATGTTACACTTTCTATGCTGGTTATATGTAAAATCGACATAGAAATTTGACGCAGTGACAATTTTATAATAATGAAGAAAACCTTTTATGTCGATTATACCTAGAACCAACATAAAAATTGAATCGACATAAAAATTGAAGCGATGACACTTTTTGTAATAAAGTATAAGACTTTTTATGTCAATTTGTCACTATAACCGGCATAATATCTTAAATCCTCATCTCTCATTCTTTGTGCTTCACTTCACTTTCCTCCATTTGCTCCTCCTATGCACTTCTTCTCCCTTTTTCGTTGCATTATCGCTCGACTCGCTCATGTCAAAGTCTCCTCCCTACATTTGCATTGCTTTCACATTCATTCCTCTCTCTCATGGTCCTCGATCGTTGTCACTCCTCCCTTTTCTCCATGCATAACTTTCATTCTCCTCGCTATCGTATTTGTCTGCGTTGTTCTCGCTCTCATCATTCTTCCCTTTTCTACTATCCTTGTTGTATTGTCGAAGTCTCTCCTCGTTGTACTCTCGCATTCTCTACTCGTGGTATTTTCACTACTCTCCTTGCTGCAATGATTGCTTTTGCTCACTTTCTTATTATCCGCTTTTTCCACATTTAACTCTTAATTGAAGTTCAACAATTGTGAACCAAGAAGGAGTTGGAGAGTGAGAAGGAGTTGATGGAAGGTTTGAGATTTTGCACCATTGTTGAAGGTTTGAAGTTAACAAACAATGGTGGAATTAGGATCTCATGGAGATTTTGATAGAAAGCTTTTGTCCTGATTGTTCCATAACCATTAGTGAAAACTTTCTATGTTGGCTGTATCTATGCCAGTTCTAGAACAGGCACAAAAACTCTTTTTTAACTAGCATAGAAAACTTTTGCTGCATTAGTAAGTTTGGCCAGTGTGAATGTATTCCTTGGATAGAGTAAATCAGTATAAAAATCAATTGTGTACACCTTCCTTTTTTTTGTTTCCTTTTTTTAATTTTTTTTAATCTTGATTTTGTGCATGAAATTGAAAAGATCTTAATTTTACTATTAATTGGTTTAATAAATATATTATTACAGTAGTTGTTGCATCTTCCCTCTTTTGAACTTTATCCTTTAAATCTAGCACCTCTCCCTCTTTATGTTGCAGATTTGGAGATGTAAGAAATATTTTATTTCTCTCTAACATTTTCTTCTTTTTCTTGACGATGTCGAATATTATACTTCATACTTCATGAAAAAGCTAAAATCTAAAGACTAATCTCAATTACAATTCATAATTATTCTTCAAATGTTCTATTTTCTTTAAGTTTTTAAAACCTAGATGTTTAATGTGAAGATGAATTATTTTGTTAATTCAATTCATATATTTTATTTTTGAAAAAAAAAATCAATATTTGGTTTGTTTAATTTTGGACTACATTCAAGGTTTTCTATATTCCAAAATTAAGACATTAGAATTAGTATTTGATCTGTTAATTCGAATTTGTAATATATATATATATATATATATATATATATATATATATATATATATATATATAATTTGTTAATTTATTAACAATTATTGAATAAATTATAAAAGAGTCGGGGATTGATTTTCTGTGCTGAATTGTTTTTTCTAAATTTCTAAATTTTCCTTTTTTAACTCTGGAAACCACAAACAAATCTTTCTTACTGTTGATTTTAAAATTCTGAATTTGCAGTTGATTTTCTAAATGATTCTGGATTAACTAAATACATTTTAAATCATATAACTTTCTTAAATATGATCTCAATCAATAAATTAATTTTAATTTTGTCTAAAACACACTCCATTTGTTCAAGCTAAATTAAACATTTTAAATACATGCTTTCAAAACTATAAAATAAATCATTTATTTAAATTAAATTAAACTAAAACATATATTTAAATTATAGAAATGGTTTTCTTTTGTTGTTCACCGACTGTACGAGATTACACATGTTCACTATTATATCAGCCTCCAACCACAGTAAACATGTGAAATTTATCACCGTTTAGTTGTTTCATGCCTATCCCATCTTATCCCACTTTCCATCAAATTTTTAAAACACCCATTTGCATGTTCCACAAAATTATTTTTGCTTCTTTTTAATGTCTTCGGGTCAATTATTAGACAACTACCAATTATTTCCAAGGGAATCTTTTCAATTATAATCCATGTTCTTGTTTTATTCTCTCTATTCATCATACACATTCCCCTTCTTTTTCTAAGGTCAAGTTCATTCAAATAAACTACTGCTTCCTACACTATATATGTATATAATTTTAAAGCGTGCTAGCTTAATAGATGATAAGACTGCAAACAGAAATCATAAAAAACATTTTTTTTGAAGAAGGAAATTGTGTAGACAAATTTGAAAATGTTGGAATTGATAAAATATCATCTTTTAATGAGCTCAAGTTCGTTAACCTAACATCTTTAAGGTCGATCATAATATAGAGGTATCGTTAGTTTTTGAAGCTTGAATTTCTTATCACAATTTTGTTTTAAAAAAATCTTAAAAAAATCGAAGAAAAAAATGTGTATTTAAATTGTTTTTAATCTTCACTATTAGTTGATATAAAATTATTCGGGTATGAAAAATAAATCTTTATTGTTATGCTCAATTGTAACATTAAAAGTATTGTCCACTTTAAAGTTCGAAGTTTCTATAGCAATTTTATTATTAAAAGATATGTCACAAAGTTGAAAAGAAATATATATTTAAATTGTATTTGGTCTAAACTCTTAAATGATACAATATTATTTAGTGTACCGAAAAAGTTTTTACTTAAAGTTTTTGGTAAGGAAGTTTGTTTTATAATTTTCCACGTATGATTTGGTTTGATTCCTTTTTTTTATTTTTTATTTTTTAATAAATTCATATGATGACATGTGATGGCATAGTTCCTATTTAATATTTTTTTACGAAAGGAAACTTAGATTGTAACTATGTAAAATATTAATTTATAGAAATTAGTTCATATAAACTTTTGTAAAGATCATTTTCAACTCATTCCAATTAGTTTTTTTTTTATTTCTATAAAAAATATTATTCTAAATTCTTAACCAGTGTGAATTAAAACTCTTAAGTGTGAGAGAGTCTATCAATGAATAAAAATCTCATGAACACACAAATTTGCAATGGCAAGGGTTTGTGCCCTTACAACATCTACGAATAAAACACAAACACCATTGTTGGATGAAGATAAACCAGATCTGAATTTTGAACATGGAGATGTTCATATATTCTGAACTATTAGGAGCCAAATAGAACTAAAAAAAACTTTTAAATAATAATTAATTTTATTGACAAAAAATTGTTAATCAGTATACTAACTAATTTAAATATCAAATTATAAAATAAAAAATTATTTGCTATTAAAATAGTCACTAAATTAATTAAAACTAATTTAGAAATTAATTTTTTTAGTGGAAAAAGCTGTTAATTAGGTTTATAAAGAGGATTTTCATTGTGAAGAACAAACACCAATAAGACCTGAGTCCAATCAAATAAGACATTGACATCACTCTCAACCCATCCAAAATCTTAAGACAATAGATTTATGGGTTTTTATTCTTATATAGTGCTCTACTTTCTCATTTTTAGCCAGTTTGGGACTTAGACTTACACTTGGATTTGTAACACTCTTCCCCTCAAGTGTGAGTCCCTTCCACCACATTGGTACATTCTCCCTCGAAAACATTCTTAACCACGAGTACTTTTTTTTTTTTTTCTGTACTGCCGTTTTTCTTAACGAGACACGCTTACTTAGAACCCCTTGCGAGGAAGACTTTCGATACAAGGACCATACTACACTCGTCTGAGTCGGTTTTAACCATCGGCTCTGATATGACTTGTTATGTTTAGAGAGGAGGAGGTTTTTACCGAGGAGAACAAACATCAATGAGACCTGAGTTCAACCACATAATGTTTAATGACCAATCTTCTTTGATAACTAAAATCTTGATAGTTAAATTTTAGAAACCAAATTAAAGACCAAATATAATTTTTTATTTATAATAATAACTATTTTAGTAATTAATAATTTTTATTTTATAAATTAATTATTGTAATAACTAACATTTTCGGTCCCTGATATTATTAACTGTTAACGGAAAATTTTCTTGTATTTTAGTATATCATTATATATGCATGGTATGCTGTTACTCTCAACCAATTCACCAATTGTACAATTTATGATTATTTATGGAGTGTGCAATAAGTCAGTGAGATAAATAGAAGAATCACACACAAAAAAAATAGAAAAGATTCTTTGTCTGCATGTATTAGCTTCATGACAACCTACACTAAATGCCTCTGTCGGTTATATATATTCATATAAACACAATATTACAGTTATATAGGTGACTGGACCTTATATCCAAATATGAGGCTGGATATTATTCACTTAGATGATATATATTTTAAGTTTTTTAATTTTTTTTTTCATAGTACGTTTCTAATTTGAACATGCTAAAATTAATTATTATTTTTTTTTGGAACTTTGGGTACTTTTTTAGCTTAAAACATATTGAACCATATGAATGAAAATTGTGAAAAAGAAAAATCTTATAATAAATTATGGCTTATAAATACTGTTTTCTTTCCTTATAAGTTGAATGTCTTTTTTTTTTTAATGTTAGTCTCTATAAAATAATTCTTTGTTTTGGGTTCCTTTTAAAATTAAAATTACTATTAAAAAAATAATGTTATGAACTGAAAAAAAGTGGTTCAAAATTTTAGAGAATCGAAATCAAAGTAAAAATATTTTATATAAAACAAAACAAAATCAAAGTTCACATATTTTTAAAGAATTAGAAATACTCCTTTTAGTTCTATAGGAATAAAACCCAAAAGATATTTACAAGAATAAAAATCAAAACTATCTTACTTTTAATAAAACTACATTTACGTGACACTGCGAGAAACCTGGATATAGTCATATGAAATACTTGTGAATTCCTTTTCTCATGGCACTTATTTTCACCATGCTGTTTTCTTTCTCTCTCTCTATTATATATATAAATGAATCATTGAAGATATATATAAATTTATCTAAATTGTTTTAAATCTTCCATGTTAATTAATCAACCCATAATATTGCAATCATTCTAATTACCATACATCATTTCTCACAAGAACTAGTGAGCATCTGAAAACGACAACCACGAACTCTATATTTTAATTTTGATGAAAAACGAGTACTTATTGGTTAAAATTTAACCATGAATTAATAGCTTTTATATCATTAATCAGCATTCGTAAGTAACAACTAACATATTATAGTATTAAGAGAAGATATTCTCTCTATTATATGAATTATTATTTATTTTTTTGTTAGAAAAATCATTACATAATAATATTAAATACGTTATGCAGAATATAAATGCAAAGGGTGTTTAAAAAATAGGGTTAACATATAATAAAAAAACACAATTGTTGACAGTTGGAATGTTATTGCATGCATGTAAGCAACAAAAAAGAAATAGGAATCTTGCATGTGAATGATAGTTACAATTGGTGAGATGTGACTGGATTTGGCTCTTTTTGGATATCATCATGTGTAATTTTTCACGGGTTAAAAAACAATTATACTACTTTATCATCATTCACCATGCTTCACTCAACTTGCTACTTCATAACTTTTTTTCACAAAAACTCTATCATTAACGTAATTCAATGGATCCTTCTTAAATTTTAAACCTTGGCTTTGAACATAAATGTTTTCGAAAGGATACTTTGTGTGAAAATGATTGTAATTTAGTTTTTTCTTCGTTTTTATTATTTTTTCACTTTTATATTACTTTTATAACTTTCTTCAAAATCGTATGTGCAAGCATGGCATCAATTTTATGGCAATAGTTGTGATTGATGTTTAGGGATGATAACATGTTGGGTCGAGCTTGGATAACGTCTATTGTCATCTGATCCACAACAAAAATATTCACCTGTTACCTGTCAGATATTCGTTTAAAAAATATCCGCGATTTTTATTAGTGGATACCCGTATATGTTCAAAAAATATATATTTTATAAATTTTTAAAATAAAATCTAAATAAAATTACAAAAAAGTATAAAATATGATATAAATTAAATTTTAATTTTAATTAAATTTAACTTAACAAAACATAAATTAAATTTTTTTTTGAGTAACGAATACGGATAGTATGATACCCGCACACAATCCGTTTATAAATGAATATTAAAATATCTGTTATCTGTAACTCGTAAGAAATAAATACTTGTATATACTAACTATCTGTCACAAAATTTATTCGTGTATACCCGCATACACATGTAATTTTTGTCATCTAGTCATGACATGCAGGGTAAGAGGAGAGATTTCTTTTGCTCAACACGAGTTGGACTAATGTGGCAAACCCATGCTTTCTATTTTATGTTTTGAAATATGTTAATGATCTCTATATTTATAATTTTATATTTTATTTTATTGCAAAATGGTTGAAACACTACAACTGTTCTTAATATTCAATCAATTTTTTTATTGATGATAATTTAAAAAAACCATAAATCGTAAGAAATGGAGTAGAACTAATTTATTAAGTCTCAAAATACTTTGTTATAACGAACTCATTAAGTTATGCTTCGTAACTAAAGCAATAACAACAAGAATGATAATGACATGACAAGAACAACAATAATGAATAATAATTATAATTATAAAAATAATATGAAATGATAAATAAAGTCAATTCAAATAAAATAATAATAATAATAATAATATTATTATTATTATTATGTCAAAAAGAAATTTTGGAAATAAAATTACGACTAACCTCAAATATATGGATTAAAAAAATATGAGCTTTCTGAAAAACATAAACTCAAAGCTAAATGGATAAAAAAAAATGTGATTACAAATGTTTTTCTTATATTAGATTAGATGGGAATTTCGTATTTATAACTGCAAATGTAAGTTAAATGATATAACTCAAGGGTTATATAGACAATTCAAAAGTCAGTATTTATTTAAAATTATTAGAGGGGAAATATAAAAATGAATACACAATTATTATATAACAATTATTCATAAGGTATTTATTATTGTGTTAATAAATGAGAAAAACACTTTAAACGGAGTCATTCTAATATTAATGTAAAGGAAGTTTTAAATAAAGTTTATTAAGGCCATGTTAGTTTCTTAAAAAAGCTAAGACCATGCATGTAATCTAAAAGTAGAAAAAGTTGATAAAAGTACGTAACACTATCCAAGACTTTACGTATAGCAAACAAACTTGACTCGTTTTAAGGTAGAGTTGAACAATTTTAGTTTGTACAATTTCAGTATATGAAGTGAAACTTGGACACACAATTTAGATTTGTATATGTATAAATTGGCGTTATTAAAATTCATCCGTGTAGCCTACGTATAAAACAGTTCTTCATTTTTATAAATAACTTCTTCTTGCAAAATTCACAGCTCATACGAATTGGTTCATAAATGTAAGCATACATATATTATATTTTTTTTTTATATTTATTTAGATAAGATTAATTTATCCAATTCATCAAACAATAAACAGAAGGAATGAGAGATATTAAATTTTTGATTAAATTAAATTTGGTGACAAAACCCACAGAATTTGCAGGTAAAACCCATTTACATTATGAGTCAAATATGAAAAAATTCACACTCAAAATTTGATCAAATTAAACACAAACTCACAATATTAATTAATAATACAATGAGAAAATTCATAACGAGATATGCTAATATTTAAATGCTAGGAGGTGAAATTACCAATCTTCTAGATGTCTCTGAGATATATTAAAATCCAAACAAATTAAATTATATCACATTGGGTTAGTAGGTTTGAGGTTTCGTTTGGGAGTCCAAGTGTATTTCCTACTAGGAATACCAACTTTACTCATGTAATAAATATACGATGCATGTCCTTTTCTTATGCAACATAAACAATAATAAATGACGAGTTTGATAATTTTCTATAATTGAAGAAGTTATTAATTTTTTTTTTTGTTTTCTTTCGTATTATATGTAATTCCAACCTTATACACCACACATTTATGAGAATTAGAATGACATTATAGATAAATTTGTCCATTCTAAATTTTGGAAGAGTTTTCTTAAGATACTCAATTTTATTTTGATGAACTATGCAATTCACAATAAGAAAAACGTAACTTGTGATGTTGAAGCACAATTGCAAGGGGAGGAAGTTATTGATAAAGCATGATGTGTTGATTTGATGATCTTTACACCTCTTGTTGATTCCTCTCACTCTGACTAATTATATTCGATTGATCAAAATTTAAAGTATTAATCATTATTTAAGATGGTCTTAAACACATTTGTATTGAAAATTGATTTTATGCTGTTTATTTTTTTGTGGAGATCATTTAGACATCACTATATATTTTGATATCTCAGCTAAGCTAATACCCCAAAACACATCTATCACTTGTCATTAAATTGAAATAAAATAAGCAAAGAAACATAAAGATGGTCGACCAAACCAAACCCATGTGAATAAACAAATGAAACTTCCTCAAAATCTATATATAATTATGAGCATGGGAGGATCAAACCTATCATAAAAAAAAATCAAAGTTATAACCAATGGCAAGCTAGGGTACAAAGTATAATCTTCTCTATTTACTAAAGGCAAAACAACCAATTTATATGTACAATGATTACCCTCCCTACAATATGAGAAACTTGAAATTATATATTTTTACACAAGTGTAAGTATTTCCTCCATCTTCCTCTCAACACCCAAGACACAACTAAAATAGAAGAGAAAGCTAAACACAACAAAAAAGAATTACACTCAATCCAAACTTTCATGAAATTAACATTCTATGCATACTCTACCACCAAAATAATCCCTAACAATTTTGCATGAATAGAATTATGTACACCCAAAAAATAAGAAAAACTACTAATATATTCTACTCTACTACATCCAAGACAATGCCTTTGCAACACCATCCATATTTACTTTGATCCAATTACCCATAGGAGGTTGCCAAATAATTTGAAATTGGAAGATGATTTTGTGCTATTTCTAAACATAAAAATCAATTATAACATAATCTATTATTGTAAAGTAGATCAAACCTAATTTCACTCAGTTTAGCACATAATCAATTATGAACACTAGGTAATCGATTATTTCAAATTGTTTTGAGAAAATGCAACTTTTTAAAAATAATCAATTATTACTCCCAATAATTGATTATGCCAAGTTTTTTTTTATAAGAAACTGACATTTGTTAATAATAGATTATGTTTAATAATATTCAAATATATTTATTCAAATTTTTTTATGGATTAAATGAAGAACATATTAATTGATTATATTTTAACATAATTAATTATACCACTTAGTAATTTCTAAACTCTTTTGAAAGGAAAACTCTCTCTCATTCATTGTATGCATTCTACATTTTTTGAAGAGAGCATTGTTATTTTCTGAAAGAGATATTCTAAGAATGACACATTACTTCTTGTTTAGAAAATAAATGCTCAAGATTCATCAAAGGAAATTCATAATGCTATAGGTTTTTCATTGTATAATCAGTCACAACACATGTGGTATATTTCTTTTATTTTTCTTATAATTTGATTTTGAATTTTGTGCATCATTGTGTGGTGTGTTAGTGTAGGTAACTAAGCGCTTTCATTACTTTTCAAAATCTTCTTGAAGGGGGTTTCAAAGGATGATTTTTACATCTCGTTCTAGTTCATAAGTGTTTCTTAATATTAGATAAGTCAATATTATAGTGAAAAATCCAATAGATGTAGATTCAGTACGAACCAAACCATTATAAAAATCTTTGTGTGTTCTTTAGTTTTATTTTTTTCTTAATGTTCTTAGTGTTTATTAACCACTGCATTAAATTTCTTCTATTATAAAGAATTTTAAGCAAAGTTTTCTTTGAATTTTTAAAGAATCTTTTTCAGCGAATTCGCCCCGTGGTTATGTTTCAGCCATTATTGTTTTTAACAATTGATATCAAAGCAAGATTATTGAAAGTTACTCAAGTTTGATCCAAGAGCCATTATTGCTTTTAACAATTGATATCGAAGCAATATGTTATTCAAAATTACTCAATTTTGATCCAAAAATTGTCGGTCATTTACAAACATTTGTTGAGGGTGCATCCATAATTAGATCTCCTCTTTTTGTTGGAGAAAATTATCCTTTTTGGAAAATTAGAATGATTTTCTTAATCTATTGATAAGGGATTTTGGGATGTAGTGGTAAATGGTCATTTTGAATCAATTAGAATTGTTGATAATTATATGGTTTAAAAGGATTTCTTTATGAACTTCTGGTGAAAATAAAAGAGTTCATTATGATGTTAAAGCTAAAAATATTATTCCTTCTACTATAACACTTGATGAATTTTATAGAAATCTAGTATGCTCTTCAGTAAAAGAAATGTGGGGTGTTTTGGAAGTCACTCATAAGACGACTGAAGAAGTCAAGAGAGCAAGGAAAAACATTCTCATACAAGAGTATGAAATGTTTAGGATGCAACTAGGGAAAACCATCTATAAGGATCAAAAGAAATGTACTCATATAATAAATCATCTTCTAGCTCTTGGAAAAACATTTGACATAAAGGAACTTAACATCAAGATTGTGAAAATCTAAATAGATATTGGCAACCAAAGGTTACAATATCTCATAACCAAGACCATGATGAATATGACTACTCTTTTTGGCAAGTTAAGGGAGCATTAGTTGGAACGTGGTAGACTAAAAGAAACAGAGGGAGAAGAAAAGAATAGTAAAATTTTCAAAGCTAACATAAAAAGGATTGATATGTACAAGGATGAGAAGGACATTGAGAACTCATATGGTAAAATCTAAGCTTGTTGAAATTTGAGGAGAAGAAGGAAGCAAATAAATACAACAAGAAGAAAATATCCTACATTACATGGGAAGACAATGTTTCCGGCATATCTAGTAGCTCAAGTGAAATTGAAAAGAAGAAGAAGTGAATCTCTGCTTGAGGGAGGATGCAAAAATTTCAAGAAAAAGTAAATACATAATTTAGCATGACCATAACTACAAAAATGCACACATATCTAATGTTGTGTTTGGATTGAGGTGTGGATTTGGGAGAGTGGATTTGCGTTGATTTGTAAGTAAAGATGAGGTTGTTTGGATTAAAGAAAATATTGTATGATTTGAGTGGAAAGTTTATGAAATTTTGTATATGACGTGCTTGATAAAATTTAATAAATTATAATTTTTAATAGAATAAATTGTATGATTACCATTTTAACCTTCAATATAAATAGAAGAAATGATATTCAAATAAAATTAAAAATTTTACTTAAAATTACAAAAATATAATTTATTCATATTATAATTAATAACTTAAAATAATTATTATTATTCTCAATTATAATTTGAAATAATTTATAATATAAATTATTTTATTTTAACTCCACATTTATTTAAATATATTTTATTTTATAGAATTAATTCATTTACAAAAGATATTTTTTTAAATAATAATAATAATAATAATATTATATAATACTAATTATTATAATAATTAAAATTAAAATTATATATGTATATATAATAATATACGATGTTATCGATATCATATAATTAATATATAATTATTATATATATTTTATTATATATCTAATTATTATAATAATTATAATTATAGTTATTATTAATATATATATATATATATATATATATATATATATATTTAGTATAATATGTATATTTCCTGCATACATTCATGGAAAAAAATTAATAAATATAATAAGTATAAGTAAATTAAATTGTTAAAAGAGAGGGACAATAAAGTAATTTTAATATGATGATTTGGATTTTCCTGCACTTCTCTTCGTTTTAGAGAGTGTCAAAATTTGTAACTCACCTACAAATTCACACTCTCAAATCAGCGCAAACATGTAGATCGAAACACGTTTTCAAGTCACTTTGCATTCGCATGAACAATACTCATGCGGATCCAAACACAACATAAAAGATTGTCATTTATTCATTCAGATTCTTGAACTTGTCAATAGTTCAACTAGAACTAAAATCTTAAGTTATTTCATTTTCAATGTAAATAATCATATTGCCGACAAGAAATTCATCTTTTATTATTCTGAAATCTTGTTTTGATAATTTTCATTGCATAAAATGATTTTAGCTGTAAAAACAGAAAGAGTTAAAATAAGACGAATTAGACTATCAATCAAGTAAACGTCATTGACTTTCCTGTTATTGTAAAACATTGTCATAATTCAATGACAATAGAATTTTAAACCAATCTTCTCATCATCGATTTTTTTTTTTAAGTTTAAGACTAAAAATAATTTATCATAATCTAATAAAAAATTGAGACATAAATACTAAAAGAAAAATATATGATAATCATTGCACAATTAACAAGTGGTTATGAAAGAACACATAATGCATTATTTTTTCTTTTGTGCTCATAAAAAATGAATATACAAAAAAGATCATGAAATAAGAAATAATGCTAACTAGTAAACTAATATTTAAGTATCAAGTGAGACAAAAAATGTTTTTCTTTTTTTTTTCAAGAATAGAAAAAAACAAATAAAAAATAAATTTAAAAATAATGAGTTTATGTCTAGCTTTTTTTTTTCTTTGTAAACAAAAAGAAAACAAATGAAAGTAAGAGATCAGTATAATTTATGAACAATAAAATAAAAAATATTTCAATCAATATTTTTATTTTGTGTTATATTTGATTTTATATCTTATTATCTATTAAGATTAAATATTATGGTTTATAAAAGAAATAAAAAGATACCTAATTTAATTTTCATAAATTCTCATTATATAATTTAAAAAATTCCAAAAACTTTTAAATTTTTTTAATACATATACATATTATTTAAAAATTTCAAAAATATTAAGGACCATAACTCCTGTGATCCCTCTAATGATCCGTTCCTCTCTCTCTCTCTATATATATATATATATATATATATATATATATATATATATTTAAATTAAAATGAAAACCTATAACATCTCATGGACTTTTTAAGTTTACTAAAAGTAAAAAAAAAAAAATCTTAAAATATAAAAAAGTATTGTTCAACCCCTTATTTATTTTTCATTAATTCTCATAAATTGATTTTCTTCTTTCCGTCCTTTACCTACATATATGCATTAATATGCTAATCCAACCAATCTGAATGGACAAACCAACTCACACCAAAAAATGAATTAGCATGTGCTGAATTGCTGACATTAAGAAAAATATACATTTTTATGACAATTTTTTAAAGCATAAACTTACATAATATTATTTTGTATTTTTTTAATATAGACCGTTTCATATAAATCCATGAACAATTCAGTGACTTCACTGATTTACCCTATGCGTGTACTGTCTGGAAAACAACCTCTTTAAAAAAAATCTTAAAATTTTGTGATACGTTGCTTAAATATAAATTCAATTGAACTATTTTTATTTAAGTCTAAACTGTTCAAAGAAACTATTGCTCTTCAATACTAACCTCACTATATAAGTCTTTATAAAAGTTTAGGAACATATTTTATAGTTAATTATTCTTTAAAATGTAATTAATTTTAGTCTAGCATTAATATATGTTAACATTTAGTTTTTTTTCTTCCTTTTAAATTACATGATGCATTAGCAATGGACCTGTATTGTTTAATTTTGAAAAACTGGAAATTAAATAGGTATTTAAAATTTTACAAAGAGCAAAATTATACACTTACAAAATAAGGTAGATCATGAGTGAATTTATGTCTATATTTTTACACTAATCTTTATATTTGAATATGGTTAAAATTTTGTTTACAAAACAAATAATTATAAGTTATTAATATAATAATTTATTTGGAGATGAGAAATGAATTTGTGGTTTTATGATAAATTTTTATATTGACTATATATATATAGATAATATTTAATTTTTTAAATTGAGCATGAGAATATATATATATATATATATATATATATATATATATATATATATATATATATATATATATTCGTCTTATATTCTAATTTATATTCTCGTCGGTTTTTAGGAATAGGAATGATGATAGTCATTCTCAATTATTTAAAAAAACATTTATATTATATATATAAATATATATTTATTGAAAATTTTTAACTTTTTTGAATTTAAGAAAGAATATGTAATCTATATTGAGAATCGATAGAAATCAAATCAAGTATTTCTGTTTTTTCAATTTTTTTTTTATAAAACATAACATTTAATGATAATAAATAATAAAACATAAAATCAAATATAATAAAGAAAAAAAATATTTATTGAGATATTTTTTATTTTCTTTTTCTTTGTCTTTTTAACTTTCCTACAAAGTGTATTAATCTTTTACTTTTACATCTTTTTTTTTTTGTTTCTGAATAAAAAGAAACACTTAGACACAAAATTATTATTTTTACTTTCATCTCTCATTTGCTCTTTTTCATTTTTGAAGAAAAAAGGTAATTTTCTTGTCTCACTCACTTATTATTGAAATATTTGTTTAATAATTAACATTTTTTTATCTCCTAAGTCTTATATTGATTTTTTTTATTAATATAGATAAAAAAAATAATGTATTATGTATTTTTTCATAATCAATTTTTAAATGTTGTTTGATTATCATATTTTTTTTTCTTAGTAACCCTCAAATACTGATTAAATTATGATAAATTATTTTTTAATCTTAAACTTATAGAAGAAGTAAGAATATTGATGAAGAATAATAAAATATATTCATTTTTTTAAAAGTGGCAAAAAGGGGACTACCCTTTAAGATAAAAACAAGATAAATTTAATTTTAGATAGTCTGAAACATGATACTAATGATCATATTGTTCAATTAGAGGAATCTTCCCTTAAGGTTTAACAAATTAGATGTGAGGGAGGGAGTTTCAGATTAATTCTTGGAAACATTTCATATTTACATTAAAAAAAAGATTGCTGAAAATTTTAGTTCTGATTCAATAATTGATGAGTTGAACAATTTGAAGGAAAGAACAACAATCATTTAGATATAAGTAATATTTTGTTTGTAATATGGTTATACTAAATTATGTATTAAATTTTATTTTATTAGTAATAATAATTAAATATATAAATTTTGAATATATTATTTTGCCTCCTCCAAGATTATTAATCAAGATCTATTATCCATTCTCATTCTCGTTTAAATTATTAAAATATGCAATCTTATTAGATAACCTAATATATATATATATATATATATATATATATATATATATATATATATATATATATATATATATATATATATATATATATATATATATATATTTCTCTTAACCTTTAGTTTGATAATATTTTTCTTTCTTTGGCTATACACAAAATTCACTCATATTTTAAGTTGCTTTCTCTTTTATCATAATATCATACACAAAACAGGAAAATTAATAAAATAATTATTTTAATTTAAAAATAAAATAAAAGAGAATCTTTTAATATATAAATATGGATATATAAATATTAATTTTAGATTTAGAAAACGAACTAAAAGTAGAAGAGTTAAAATCCTATATAAGACTTAAAATAAAATTAAACGTATAAAATTTAACTTCGCCCTACCAAAGTCATTTGTTTGGATAATCATATCCAAGAAAACAAAACAAAAAAATATTTAAAGTAATCTTGTTATTACAATGGAAACAAACAAGAATCCAATTATTCCCACTTCCAACCTTTATCTTCTTCCACAGCTAGGAGCAGAGGCAAAGCAAAACAACAAAAACAGTGAGAAAGGAAAATTGGAATTAAATTTTCAATCCCGTGACCCTTAGGGGCAAAAGCGTAACTTCACAAGAGAAGATAGTTGTCCATTGTAGCGGGAACTAACACTCTTTCTCTCTCTTGGCACTGTGAGTAGTGGAACCTCTATTTTCTGATAAGAACACGACCATGCATTTCCACAAAACACTTTTTTTTTTTTTCATTGGTCGTGAGTTCCCATAATGCCCTTCTCTTTTCCCTCGGAAGCGTCGGCAGTGTATTTTGTAGGTTTGTGAGGAACAAAGCTACAAATAAGGAACCCCCAAGGAGGGGAATTTTAAGGGCCCCTCTCTTACTCAACCCTGTCAAAGGTGTCAAGCACAATATTTTGTTTGTATTTTGTGTGTGCAGCAAAGGGTGGTGGTGCTTGTTGTGGTTGGTGGTGGGGTGCGCAGGATAAGCAGCAAAGTTGGGTGAAGGGTAGTGAGAGAGAATCAAACAGTCCAAATTTTAAAAGAATATATATAAAAAGGGAAGAGAAAAAGGATTGGTCTTTTTATTAACAAGAAAACAACCCATCATAGTTTTAAGGCCATTTAATTGGTTCCTCTTGCTCTTGTGTGTGCGCTATAAATCTTTTATGGTTTTTGGTTACCCTTTGGGTTCTATTGGGAGTCTAAGATACCCACTTTCAGATTTCTCATTGAGTTGAATGCTTTTGGTTAGGAAGGTTGCTGCAATGGGGAAGGTTGTGTTGTTGTTTCTTTACATGTTGGTGGTGGTGGTGCTGCCTTTGGCTTTTGCTGATTCAAGTCAGAAGCTTGAGGTTCAGAAGCACTTGAAGAACTTGAATAGGCCTCCCGTAAGGTCCATCAAGGTATAGAGAGAGAAAGAGAGAGCTAGTTTTCCTTTCTTTCTTAATTCTGCTATGACTTTTATTTCTCTTTTGCCTCTTCTACTTTTCACTGATTCCTTAACTGTTTTTTCTAATTGGTGTTTGCACAACAATGGAACTTTTTGGGTGAAAGGAACTTTAATTCTGGATGCTCCTGTTGTCTCACCTGGGGGGCTTCATTTAGTCTCTTTCACTTGTTCTTGAATTTTGAGCAGAATCTACGTTAGCTTTTTAGTGGCACTTTTTTTTCCCTTGGTTTTGCTAGGAATTGTAGTGTAATTGGTTTGGTTCATTTGCTTTTTATGTCCATCCATGAGCATAATTCTTTTCTGCAAGTTTCTAATTTGCATTTCTGTTGTTGTGAAAGCAGAGTCCCGATGGAGATATTATTGACTGTGTCCACGTCTCTCACCAGCCAGCTTTGGATCACCCTGACCTCAAAAATCTCAAGATTCAGGTGAAGAATTTTACTTTTCTTATCCACTGCCTTTTCATTTTACAATTCAAAATTCTTTCCCTGGTTAGCTCCTTTTTTCTTTCTCTTTCCTTTGCTCAAACTTGAATTTCTAACAATCACGGGTTTTTGATACAGATGAAACCAAATTTCCATCCTGAAGGGCACCCTTTTGGGGAGAGCAAAGTCTCTTCAAATTCAAAGCCTATTACTCAGCTGTGGCACCAAAATGGAAGGTGCCCTGAAGGAACAATTCCTGTGAGAAGGACCTCAAAGAATGACATACTAAGGGCAAGCTCTATTCAGAAATTTGGAAAGAAGAAGCAAAGGAGCTTTCCTCAGCCAAAGCCTGCAAAGCCTCTACCAGACCTCATCAGTCAGAGTGGCCACCAGGTACTGCTGCTTTACCATGCATGATACTTGTAATGCAGCAACAGCCACTTCAATTGGGAGGTTCAATTGCTAATTACTCAGCAAAACTACCCTCATTTCTCATTTATTTCTTTTCTATGACCAATAAAAGGAAAATTAAAAAAGAAAAACTGTTTACTATATTGGGCCTCTTTTCTATGCAAAAGAATATAGAAAAAGTTGTAAACTACCATATTAGGTCTCTCCTTTTTATGCAAAAGGAAAAACAAGATAGTATGGGAGCAAAAGATAAAAGCTGTTTACTTATTTATTGATTTCTCCTGATTTTTTGTGTATTTTCCTTTATCCCTTTGATCTTTTTGGAGCATTTAGCATGCCATAGTTTATGTGGAGGGAGATAAGTATTATGGAGCCAAGGCAACCATAAACGTTTGGGACCCAAAAATTCAACAACCCAATGAATTTAGCCTGTCTCAAATGTGGATTCTGGGTGGCTCTTTTGGTCAAGATCTCAACAGCATTGAAGCAGGTTGGCAGGTATTATTAAATATTTTCTCCATTGTCTTCTTCTGTCTGCAAATGTTCTCAAATTCAGCATCCTCATAAAGAAGAGATTTATCACCTTCCTTTTAATTTCCAATTTCTGTTTTTTTTTTTTCTGTTCTTGTAATCAGGTCAGCCCTGATTTGTATGGAGACAACAACACTAGACTCTTCACTTATTGGACAGTGAGTTATCAATTCAAGCACTCAAATTTTGTCCTTTCCTCTAATTACTTTTGTATTTGTTATTCACTTGATTCATTCAATTTTTCCACCACCATGACAGAGTGATGCATATCAAGCTACTGGTTGTTATAATCTCCTTTGCTCCGGCTTTATTCAAATTAACAGTGACATAGCTCTAGGAGCAAGCATCTCCCCTCTTTCCAAGTATAGCTCTTCCCAATATGATATCAGCATCCTGGTCTGGAAGGTACATTTTCATATCCTTTTTAATATATTATCTCTTCATATTGGACATTCTGGCATGAAAATATGCCCAGCACTCAACAAACACCACCATTAGTATATTGCTACCGTTTGTTTTGTGCAGACCACACTAGTCAATTATAAATTGAAAGAATCTCTGACACACACTTCATTATATCTGAATGCTGCATTGTTTTAGGGGTCCATGAATTTAATAACATGGAAGAAAGTCATATAATGTTGTCTATTATGGAAAACCAATGTGTATGTAGGACCCCAAAGAGGGTAACTGGTGGATGCAGTTTGGAAGTGATCATGTTATGGGATACTGGCCAGCTCCTCTATTCTCGTACCTTTCTGACAGTGCCTCAATGATTGAGTGGGGAGGAGAGGTTGTGAACTCTGAATCTGATGGCCAACACACCTCAACTCAAATGGGAAGTGGCCATTTCCCTGATGAAGGTTTTGGCAAGGCTAGTTACTTCAAGAACATTCAGATTGTTGATGGTAACAACAAGCTTAGACCTCCAAAAGACCTTGGCACTTACACTGAGCAAGATAGCTGCTACAATGTTCAAACTGGCAGTGCTGGAGATTGGGGTAACTACTTCTACTATGGTGGTCCTGGTAGAAACCCCAATTGCCCTTGATCATTCTTTTTAAGCAAAGAAAACTGAAAAGAAGAAGAAAAAAAAAAAAGAATGAGTAGGTGTTCTTTTTGTCTAGTTTAGCTGTTTTAGTAACTTGTGGTACCACTTAGAGTTGTGGTGTATAATGAAGCTCTTGATCCTTCAAAGTCTCCAAAAAATTGTTGGAGAAAAAGGCTGTGAGAGTTTCTAGATTTACAAGAAACAAGTTTCTTCATTGGTTTCCCTGTTTATATAAATATATATAAATATTTGTTGTTTTTGTTTGCTCCTCTCTCTGGAGCTGTGAATGTGAACAGAATATTCTGTTATGGTACATGGAGACTGTATTTTTTTATTTCACTACCATGTTTCATCAGTGAAAAGCTGTCTCAATAAGGACATTTGTTTATGTTTATGCTCTTGCTTGTGACCTAACCTAAGTGGGTGGCTTTTTAATTGAACAAAGTAATGTTGGAAAGAAAAAAAAATAAAAATTGAGATGCATGCACACATGTGATTATGCAGTTGAAGGGTGGTCTAGTTTAGTCAGTTCACATCTTTGTGCACAATTTATGGCATTAAAGTTTATGTTTTTGTAATTGGAATATACTTCACATCACTTATCCTAGACTATAGAAGAGCTTAGAAAAAGAGAAAAAGAGAAAAAGATGTGAAGAAACGCGTTATTATCTCCTTATTGTGATGCTGATATAGATGGACCCATATGAGACTGAATGGTATGTTAGTGTGGCAAGCTAGCATTTTCTTTCATAAAAGCCACCCTTGTGGTTGGTTATGCACCCACCTCTTTATCACTTACCCTTAATTTATTCATATTTATATTTATTTCACCCTTTAAGAAAGTGGCATTATATATACATGTATACAAGTAGGGGAAAAGCTTTATGATTTATCTACTAAGTATATACAAAGAGTGTTCTATAGTGTAATACTATTTGAGTATAAACTTTTTTATATTGTCAATCAATTATTTAAAATGATTATAATAAAAAATTGTGCTTTGTTTAGTTTTTTGCTAATGAATCAAGTGTGCTTTATTTAAGAAATCAAGTGTTTTCTCTTGATTGAAAAATTGTGTTCAAACATATTCATATAAAGGGGCTTTCAGAAATTGTAATTAAATCAAGTTTATATCCAACTGAATTTCTTAGAAAATTTGAGATTTTTGAAAATTAAAAAAAAAATAGCTCTTAAAAATAAATTGCTTATAAATAGAACTATTTTGACTAAACTTTGATTAAGTTTACTTAAAATATATTACAATTCAAATAAATTTGTCTGACCAATTATGCATATCAGTTTTAACAAATAATTTTTATAGTTTAATTAAACTTACAATTATTTAATTCATGCATTAAGCTTCAATTTAAGACGATTTCATTATTGTTGGTTTATGTCAACTGCTTTTGATATCAATTGTTTTAGCAAATTAGAATGAGGGTTTTCATCTTGTTTGTTCGGTTCTTTTTCTTTTTTTTTTCTTAATGGAAAAAATTATATAAACTTCCATTAACAAAATAAATGTCTTTGGAGTTCCAAAGCAAATTTTGTAATTAATCAAGAACAAAAAACTTATTGTGAACTAATTAAAACGAATACACCATGAATAATCTTGTGGTAATTTTTATATGAATGTGTATAATGCTCATGAAATATACTCAATGTTAAGTCTACTCCGATTTTGAAAAGCATGGCTTTTAAGCTCAATTATTATGGCTTTTTATTGTATGATTTAAAAATTAACCTCGACCCCATATGTTTGGTTAAGATAGAGTAAAATGACACAATTAACAATATAATAACTTGAATTGAAATACGTCATTAGTGTTTTCTTTTATTATTTTTGTTGAAGTTTTTGTTTTTTTCTTTATTGTGACTGGTTGTTAAAGCTCTTGTTATGTCCCGTTAATTATGTTTCAGCTTTACATGAAGGAGAAATCAGAAAAAAGATACTTTTCTTCAATTAGGTTTAATAGCTTTATAAAAAGATTCCATCTTTTTCTTTCTTTAAAAAACCAAATAATGATATTGCAAAGAGATGTGAAAGTTCTATCACTTGTCATGATTGCAAAATTAATCTCATCACAGTGCTCATGGAAAATTTCCTATCAAAAAGACCTTCCGTTGGAGAACTACAAAGTTAAACTTGATCATGCAATTAAAATAAATAGTCAACATTATAATTACGTGACCAATTATATATATAATAATAGTAATGATTAAAATCTCAAATCTTATGTTTTTTTATAAATAAGATGCAGTAGTTAAAGTTTTGAATACGTAATAATATTTTAACTCATTATTTTTATCTATTTTTAATTTATTATTCCAATTATTCTTTTATTTTTTATTTTGATTTTTTCTAATGGTGTAATGTGATGATTTAAGAATGATTGAAGTGATAAATTAAAAATTAATCCAAAAAAATTGATCAAAATATTATTATTCGAACAGGAATAGGATAAGAAATAATGATATTTTGACCGTTTTTTTTTACTCAAGTAAAATCATCATTAATTTTTTGAATGATATAAGATTTTTATAAAGAGGTAAGTCTTATTTGTTTTTTTTAATCATGAAGAGCTGTTGAAACAAAATCTAGTGAAGAAAATATGGATATATGAGCAGTAGAAAATAGTTTTCTTTTTTTTATCGGTAAAAAAATATATTTGATATAGAAATACTTGGAGTGTTGGAATTCATTAACAAAATTCCATAAATTGTAGAAGGATATGAAGTAAATGGGGATGAAATTTAAAAATGTTTGATATTATATTCCTTGAGTTTAATTTCTCCTGAAGCAAATGTTCTATATATATGAGTATGTCTCCTACACATATACACCTATATGTTTATTAAATGGCATAGTTTTTTAGCAAAGGTCTATAAGCCCTAGAAAGAAGGTGTCTCTTCATTATTATTGAAGTGAGATCACATGTCCTTTCAAACCTATATGTTGTATATATATTTTTTCTTTGGAGAAATAGTGATACATTAATGGTGTTTGGGAAGAAGATGCCTATAAAAGGTTGGTGCAAGAAACACTTAGGAGTCAATTTCTCATAATGACTCCATTAATGTGGTTCATGGTGAGTTAGGGCAAATTGCTGAAAGCAAAACCCTTTTTACCCAAATGTTAGTTTTTGAAGTCAAAGCATGTATTTATGCCACATGTGATGTGAGTGCATGTTGTGTGCCATAGAGCTGTCCATCAATACATAAATAATTAATGATTAGTTGTTGTTCCATTCAACAAGTTTTTCAAACATATCCAAGTTAGGAACGCCAATTATGCTAAAAGGATAAGACTTTGATTTTGAGATGGCTTTATCTGTACTTTTTATTCTCTCCAAAATTTTTATAAACCTGGAATTTTTTTTTTTTTACAAATTTGTTAAAGAGAATTTACAAGAAAAGATTTTTTCATTTTTTTTATGAATTTTAATCGGCAGTTCGTGAGTAATTAATTTTTACAAAATTATAAAATTTACAAATATTTTCTACAAAATTTGTTGTAAAAAGTGTTTTATATAAAATATTTTAAATTGACAGCAATTTCTTGTAAATTTTTTTTTCATAACAAAATTTATAAATATTTTCTAAAAAAAATCTAAAACAAAAATTACAAGAAATGTGAATTTTTTTAGTAATCAACTTAATTTTTCGTGAATTTGAATTATATACGCAGGGGATAGATTTGTATCAATTTTTGATGACATCGTATATTAATCTTGGCATTATATATATATATATAGTTAAGTCATACAATTAAGAAGTATGTTTTTACAATTAAAATATATTTTATAATATACTTAATATAATAAAATATATATTGCTCGATATTATATTATTAAGTTAAGAAGTTGTATTATTAATACACGATTGTCTTAAAAATATACTTTTTAAAAATATATGAAAATGAACCAAGTAATGGCCTAAAACATAATTTATATTTATTCATAAATTATCAAACCTTTTCTTTTTTAAATTTCAATCAATATTTTTCAATTAAAACCACATCAAAGAAATATGTTCATAAAAATTCTCATTGAAATATGTTCATAAATGACATAAAATTTAGAACCATTAAACTTACATTAGATTCTAGACCTTTTTAAGTTCTGAAATTTTGAAGTGTAAATAAAAGAAATATTAAAATATGGATTTTATTGAAGAAAGATTGTAATAATAAGATCATAAAAATAATATAATATAATGAAATTAACAAAGAAATTCATTTTTTCTATCGACAAGTGTAAATATAAGTGTATAAAAATATGTATTTAAATAGGAGTATTTGGATACTCCAACTCACAGTACCTAATATGGATTAAAGATGATCTTATAATATGAAGTTTTAAATTTACAATCTAGATTAGAAATGTTTATATTTAACGTGCCTAATGGAGATAGTGCCTAACACGTATTTGAGTTGGAGTCAACCACAAATAATGCCTTTGACAAACCAAAAGTAAACAACGGGCAATGTTTTTTTCTTTTAATTATTATTATGTTTTGATTACCATGGAAGAATTTAATCTCATATATATCTCATATTAAAAAATATATTTTATCAATTAATTGAAAATAATCTCAAATTCAATCACTACTATAAATTTTCATATTACATGAGATTTTTCTTGCAAATTTGTTAAAAAGATTTGTAAGAAAAAAAAAATTTCTACTATTTTTTCTAAAAATTTTGATTGACAGGTAATTTCTTCGTGAATAATCACTTCTTACAAAATTATAAAATTTGTAAGTATTTTCTATAAAATTTATTGCGAAAAGTATTTTATACAAAATATTTTACAAGAAAATTGGTAGTAATTTTTTTCAATTTTCTTTTCTCATCCAAATTTGTAAGTATTTCTTACGAAATTTAAAAAAAAATAAAATTAACAGGAAATATTAGGTATTTTAGTAGTAAATATTTTAAATAATCAGAAAAAAATAAACAATATATTATCATGCATTTTTTTTTTCGTCTTGGCGTGAGTTCTTTTGAATTAGTGAATCAGAAGCTAATCATGTGACCCATGATAATATTGTGTTATTTGATTTATTTGACCATATTTACTGTTGTTCTAACTAAAGCTTTGCTGGTGTTTATCATAATTAATAGTTAGAACCTTTTAAATGAATGATATTAGATATCGAGATTAACGTTAGTTTAAATTGATTTGAATGGTTTCCAAAGCACACACACCTTGTTTTTATTTATTTTGAATTTTTAATACTGTTATTGTCATGCAAATAACCTTAAATTGTTCTTGAAATAGACATCAATACAACACTTGTGAACTTTAAATAAGAAGTGCTCTACAATCAAGGTAGATTGGAAACAAGATTCAGACAACATATTAAAAACAAAAAACATGCACTCAATGATGAATAAAGAAATCCACGTAGGTAGATTCCTGTTTATTACATAATATATATGTTAAGTTCCCATACATATACGTAGCAGAAAAAAATGTTGAGCATGCTTGCAAGACCCTCCAATTCCACGTTTCAACCAACCCTGCCAAAAGTTGTTCCAAACAATAAGATCAATTAAAATAATCAAGTAATTTAACTCGAGTGTAAAAAGTTTACCAATGGGTAAAAACTATATGAAAATAACAGTGAGTAAAGGAAATAAACCCTAACAGCAGACTTTTCATTATGATTTGAAAGTTAAGGCTTAAATATGTTTTTGGTTTTTCATGTTTTGGTAAAATTTTAAATTAGTTTTTCTTCAAAAATTTTGATCAATTTAATCTTTTATCTTTAAAAATACATGAATTTAATTTTTCTAATCAAATTTTGTTAAGTTTAGCTGACGTTTCAAACGTATTTCATGATAGTATTTGAATTGTTTATACGCTTTGACACATTTTCGTTTCAATGTTAACTCAAATATTATCATAAAATGCGTTTAAAATGTTAAATAAACTTAACAAAATTTGATAAAAAGAACTAATTTACGCATTTATAAAGATGAATGACTAAATTGGTATAAAGTTTCAAAGAGGACTTATTTCAAAATTTACTGAAAGTGGAGGGAGAAAAAACATATTTAAACTTTAAAGCTATTAAAAAAGTCACCTAAAATTTCACTCATTATTTGATACACTCGTATAATTTGTTTTAAAAATTCAATAAAGTAATAATAAAATTCATTAAAATTAATAATTCTGTACTAAAAAAACGTTTTCAGAAGTATTTTTAGGATTAAAAGTAAGAGAAAAAAAAAATGAAACGAGATTATTCACAAACTAAAAATAAAAACTTGAAGAAATCATATGAAACCTTGTACTAATTGCATCATGGATCAACTCAGTTTATGCAGATAAAATTGTCTGATAATGTTTTCTTCTGAAAAGATTATGCTAATTAAATAGTGTTCTGTTTTTTAGTTTCTTCTGTATATGTTTTATGTGAAGGCTACTGGTTTGAAAAGAAAAATAAGAGAGCTTATGGGTTTAACTCTTCCCCTAACTACGGTACGTGGATAAAAGAAAAATTGTGAAGGCTATAAAAGAATGTTACTTGGAACAATCTGCATTGGGGGAGATAGACACAGGAAGGGTTATTCCACAGTTCCCTGGAAGAGCCTGAGCCAATTGTGAGTTTATGGTGATACTCTTGGCAGTGGATTTGATGCAGTTACATGCAGCTTTCTTATCCTCTGAGGTTGATGCAGCAGAAGCAAGAGCTTTGGCTCCTGAGCAACATGCACCTGGTGGCTTTCCACTTCCACTCACCAAGTAACTCACACAAGGCCTCAAATCCTTTATCACATCACTGCATGAAAGTGCAGCCTCTGAAGTTGAAACAACAAGGATCACAAACACAAGCCCACAAAATGCCCCTGAGACCTTCATATTGCTCAAAACAGATGTTGCTATGAATCTGCATTGTTTCCTTTTCACCATTTATAGAGCTTCAAGGGAAGCTGATGAGTGCAAGAAACAAGAAACTTGTCATTTTGAGATTCTAGGTTAGGTGGAAGTGTGGTGAAAGAGGGTTTCTTCAGTTTCAGCAAGTAAAATAGCCTTGAATGTTCATTGGAGCAAAAGGGTTACTTTTCTTTTATGATTTCCATTCATGCAAGACTTTGATCACTTAATTTTGATGGAAGTAAACCTTGTGTAACAACTTTGTTGCTAACAGTGACAGTTTCTCTATTCATGAACAAAATCATGTGCAAGTTATTATCACAGGATCATTATGTGGCTCTGAAATGAGGCCCCTCAATTGGATATCTCAACCATACGTTATATAATATTCATAATTTACATTAATTTATCTCAGAGGCTCTTGCTATCACCACTCACTTTAGATGCATTTGCTTGGCTGTTCACCATTTACATAATTATTCACAATTTTTTGTCTGAAAGTCCTTACTGCACTTGTGAATTAAATGTAATTGTAGTGGAAATGACAAATGAATATGTTCTTAAGGATATTGTCTAAATCTATCATAATTTTAACAAGAAATCCTAAATTAATTGGGTACAATAACATTCTATTTTTTTAAATAGGATATGGGTACAAAGATGAGTTTTATATATATATTTTCCCTATACTCATTCCATCGTCCTTGTACATGTCACAATTTTTAATTACTAAAATACGTTTAGTTTATTAGATGATATGATAAACTTATATTAGCTTTTCTTTAGTCCTTAATTTCATAACTTATTTATAAGGCACACACTTCATCATTTACTCTTTCTAATAATTATATGACATTTATCCATTATTTTTTAATACTTAAATTTTTATTGTTACAATTTTTTGATTTAATTACTCTTTTGGTTCTTGTCTCCATCTAAAAATGTCAAGTTGATCTTCTAATTTTTTTTTTCAATTTGGTCCTGATTTTTGAAAAATTGATGCAATTTAGTCCTTTTAGTTAAATTTTTTGGAGCTGATAAAAGATTTTTCATCAAAATTGATATTATGACTATGGATAAGTTAAGAATTAGCTAGGGATAAGTTGTTAGAATTTCTATGGATCAGCTAGGGCTTAGATAGGGATTCATATGTTTTTACAATTTGCTACGAATCAATTAGGGATTAATTAGGAATAAGTTGTTAGAATTTTCTATGGATTAGCTAGGGATTTACTCAGAATATGGTTTCATAATTTGCTACAAATTAGTTAGGGAATAGCTAGAGATAAATTCCTATAATTTGCTATTGGTTAGCTTGTTAGTTTTGAGATGGTTGAAATGCCAAGAAGGGGGGGTTGAATTGGCTAGTTAAAATTTAGGCTATCTTTAAAAGCTAAAAGCCCTCTTTAATTAAATCAATTCGATCACCAAGTTAGGATGCAAAAATTACTGGACAATATACTTTCAATCGGTCAAAAACAGAGTTAGTCAATTGATTTTATTAAACAGGTTCTGTACTGGTATAATCAACCGATTGAAACAGAAAATAGTCAACTGAAATACTGGGAAAAATGCAGAAATGCAGATTCGAGATTTGAACCAAGAACAATCAAGACAACTTCTAATTGATTATGCAAACATGCTCTATGTTGTAGATGCCATCAAAGCACTCAAGAATATGAAAAAGGTGTTTTAAATTCAAGTTCTTTAAAAATTAAATGATTATGCAAGAGAGAAAGGTTAAAGAAAAGATTGGAGCACAAAATTTTTTATACTGGTTCACTCAAACCTGAGCTACATCCAGTTTGTCAAGGCAACCGAAGCCTGACTTTACACTATTTCAAAAGATTTACAAAGTTTACACTCTTACACTTTCAAAATAAGTAAAACACACACCAAAGACTCTTGAATCACACAAGAATCACAACAACACAGCAAGAACCCTCTTGCAGACCTGGAAAACCACCAGGCACACACACAAAGCTTGAGAAAGATCAAACCTCAGTGGTAGCATAGCCCTGCCTACCACAAACACCTTCTCCAAGCTTCAAACACAAGCCAAAAGCTCTAAGAATTGATTCAAGATCAATCTTCAACAGCTGCATCTGAATGATCACGAAAGAGAGATATTTCTAAGGTTTCCATAATAGTTTCACATTAAAAAATGATTAAGTTATCTCTCTTTCGAAAATCACAACACTTATAGTCAAACTGTTATGAAATTCAACAGGTTGATTTCCAAATTAATCGGTTGATTTCACTTGACTTAAGTGAAATCAATCGATTAAAAAATAAATCACTTGATTGAATAAGTCACAGTTTAAGATTACTGCAACTAACATTTTAACTTGTTGAAAATCCATTCAACAGATTAAAAGATACATTTTCACCTGTTGAAAAATATTTCAATAGATTAGAAAAACACAATTAAGACCAAATACATCAAATTAATGCTACAAGGTCTACAATGTGAATTACAAACATCAAACACACTTTCCTAATAATTGACTCATGTGGGGGGCACGCGTTTAAGGCTTGTCAAACATGAATACCATCAAATCTCCATAACTTCATCAACGAAGACATGATTCCAAAGCAATGGCTCTAAGTAGTTCAACAAAGCTTCATCAAATCTTCATGAGACACACCACCCAGGCTTCACATGTCAACATAGCTAAGATTAGCTATGGATAAAATCCGTAGCTAATTAGCAAGGGTATTAACTTGCTTTCTTTAAATTCATTAGCGAGGTTTTAGAGAGGACTTTGCTATAAAAAATGCGTCTAACAACGAGGAAAAAATTATCTCGTTATTTAGCTACGGAACAATATCTTCATTATTTTTTGGCTAATCCCTCATAAAATAATTTTGCAAGGGATCAATTGCGGTTTAACTTGAGATTATTTATCGCAAACAAGTTTTTTTCTTGTAGTGAGTAGATGATAATTTAAAAAAAAAAATATTAATATCGGCTAAACCAACATAAGTAAATTAATATTAAAAATAAATTGTATTAAGTGTTGGTTTAACTTATGGTAAGTTAAATAAATTTGCCTTTGTAGTTTCAAAGTTGCACTGCATAACAAATTCCAAATTCGATGATTATAACTATTAGTGTCGCAATTCGCTTATTAGCGTCAACTTTTTAACCTATGTCAAATATCTATTTTCTTACATTAAAGAACAACTAGAAGACAATTAAACTACTAAAATCTAACTGAAAAAAAAAAAGGTCCACAAAATTAATGGTCAAATGCAGAGATGAAGAAGCTTGAGCCTAGAAAAAAGTCCACATTCTTCGAACATTACCTTTCAAAGTTTCACGTTATCTTTAACTACATGCACTTATATTTATGACAATCCTATCCAATACGTGCTTCTATTTAGCCTCCTAACTTGTTAATGTAGTTTCTCGTGACCTTCTAACTTTTTCGTGATCGTGTGGATCCAAAGAAAATGACATAACCAGAAAAGCTATAAGTTCAAAGACAACAAAAATGGAAAATTAATTTGAAGAAAAGGATAGATCCGTAAAATAATTTACAAAAAGAGAAGAAGAAAGAATCTTAAAATATGGACCACTTTTATAGTTTTTTTCAATACATCCTTGTCACACACATTAATCATCATCGGAAACAATAATTAATAACGTAAGAAACCTTAAACACACACAAATATATCATCTCTTCCCAACGACATGCACTTTATTTAGGGAATACAAATGTTACTAATTGGATCTTCAATTCAAGTTAAAGAAGATAACAATAACCTACACTAGAATCACACTATATAATGTGGTAGAAAATTTAATTTGGATAAAGACGAGATCGTGTGTATATTAAAAAAAAATGGAAGCTCAAACCTGAAATGTTATATATGAGGATCCATTAAGACCAATAACTTGTGACATATAATGTGTACATGAGAAGACGAATGAATCGTTTTATACAAATTTTCACGTTTAGTAGTTTAAAAAAGTTGAGGGTGTATATAGTTTATATCTAATTTGGTTAAACTTGTTAAGTAATGGATAAAATTTGGATTATATTTTAATGTGTAATTCAGACTGGACTAATATGATTATTGACAGGTTGATTGGGATTTGTAATTTATATTTTAAAATTTTCTAAATTATGTAAATAATAATTAATAATTAAGTAAACGTAAAAAATATAATTAATAATTTATTAAAGACTCATCGTCAAATAATTTATAATAATAGTTTTTTATTTATTTAACCTTCTAACTGTTTTTACAGATTCTTCGTTATCATGATAGACCGTATTGTGATATTTTCCTTAGATATATAGTACAATGTTTGAATTTTTTTTAGGTGTATATATAGAAATCAATTCTTAAACTCAGCTCAAGAAGAATTTCAAATTTTCGAAAAGGTTTCTTGATAATTTTTTATACTTGAGAAAGATTAATTTATAACTTTGAGCCAAAATACTATGATTCAGTTTAATGATGGGTCCGTGCACAACTCGACGCTCTTGTTTTCTACCGCGCGCAAGGAATCATTACCATCCGAAAAGATTTTATATTCATTGAATGAGAAAGAAAATAAGAGTTTAAAAGTTTTGGAATCATTGAAATAAAACCACCACATGTGACATTGTTCAGTGTGGTGCGATTTGAAAAACCTTGATCAAGACATGTGAGCCCCATGTCTAGAAATAGAATAGGATATCAATTTGAATTTTGGAATCATCAGCTTCATTTTATATTAATATATACCCTGATAAACTTTTATTCACAATGAAAAGAAGATAAAAGAAGATAAAAGAAATTATATCCAATTTTTTTATAAGATTATTTTCTTTGACGTTTTGGAGTGATAAAAGATATTTTCTTTCTTATTGTTTTCATTTTTCTTATCCTTGAAGCTGCGGTTTTAACTTGTTTCATTCTCTTGTTCCTTTTGAGTTCTATCACTATGTGGTTTTGGTGCACCACTTTTTGGTTGTAAAGGAGAGGTGTTAATTTGGCCCAGCCCATGAGACTTGGCCCGACTCACGTGAGTTAGGGTAAAAAAAGTTCATAGGGCTAAAACGTCTTCCATAAAAAAAGTTCACAGGGTCAAAAATTTCAAAAAAGTCATGTGGGTTAAAGCCAATCTATGGACTTTCTTCTTAAACATGAAAAATATCTTATGTTTTAAAATATATTATTAAAATTTTCGTCCTCGCCACGACCAGGACGGTAGGACGTGCACAATGACCCGAAAGAACCTCGCGGGTCGGACAACACGAACAGGCCGGACAGACCCAACAATCCAAACGAATTAGGCGAGAGGACCTGATGACCTTGACAAGCCTAATGACTCGGATGGCATGCCTGACAACCAAACTGACCTAGCAGAACCAACAACTCGGACGAGCTTGACGACCCAGACGAGCCCGACGACCCGAGCGATCCAAGCAAGCCGAACTAGCCCGACACGCCTAACGAGTCTGATGACCCCAACGGGCATTGCGAACTCGACGGGTAAGGCCTGATGATTGTTTGGGCCACTAGGCCTATTTGGGTCATAGAGCTCATTTGAGTTGTCATGCCCATCTGACCTAGACGGGTTGTTAGGCCTACCAGGCTCTTTCGAATCGTTTAGGCTGCTAGGCCCCTTTGGTCATTGGGCTCGTTCGGGTCGTTCAGTTTGTCTAGGTTATCGAGCCTGTTCGAGTTGTTAGGCTCGTCCAAGTCGTCAGGCCTATCCAGATCATCCCGATTGTTTGGCCCGCCCGGGCCATTTGGGTCGTCAAGCCCGTATGGGTTGTTGGGTCCGTTAGGCCCATTCGGGTCATCGAGCCCACCTAGTCCGTTTGGGTCATCGGTGTTGGATAATCTTTAATTTTGTTAGATAATCTTTAATTTTGTTACATAATATTTAGATTATATTTTAGATTATAGAGTTGTTTTTATTTAACAAAGTGATTGGGTATTTTATATTTGGTTAATTAGATTTAAGTTAGTTGGTATTTTAGTTAGTTAGAGTATATAAGATTTAGTTTGATAATATGGGGTATTAGATAAGATTAGATTAGATAAAGATTTAGTTCGGTTTGTTATTATTTGGTTTGTAATTGGCTATATAATAGCGCATTCTCCATCAATGAAAAATACCACATTGAGTTACATTGCACATTCTTTTAGAATGTGTGAGTTTTTTTCCAACAAAGTGGTATCAGAGCTTTATGCTCTGAGTACCGAGTGAAGAGAGAGAGAGAGAGAGAGAGTGTGTGAGTTAAAAAAAAGTGTGTGCTTGAGTGCTTTGGGAGAAAAAAAAAGAGGAGAGATGGCAAAAGTTGTGAATGGTATGACAGTACCGCAATTGACAAAGAAAACCAATTATGATAATTGGTGTCTGCAAATGAAGACCCTTTTGGGATCCCAAGACATTTGGGATATAATGGAGAGCGGATACGAAGAACCCGCGGTGGACGCGAATCAGATGGCGACCCAGATTACTGCGCTGAAGAAGACGTGAGTGAAAGATAAGTCGGCTTTGTATTTCTTGTACAATGCGGTGGACGAGTCAGGCTTCGAGAAGATTGCAAACGTTGCATCTTCAAAGGAAGCATGGGATATTCTGGAGGTTGCATACAGAGGGAACGACCGGGTCAGACAAGTCCGGCTTCAAGCTCTTAGAGGAGAGTTTGAAGGGTTGAAGATGGAAGATAAAGAGCAGGTAACCGAGTACATAACTCGGGTAGAGAAGGTGGCTAACCAACTCGGCAAGAATGGAGAACCAATGCCAGCAAGCCGGGTTGTGGAGAAAATCTTGAGATCATTGACAGATGATTTTGAGAGCATTGTATGCGCCATTGAGGAGTCGAAGGACCTGTCAGTTCTCTCTGTGGAAGAACTTGTCGGGTCATTGGAGGCCCATGAACAAAGGAAAAGGAAGAAGCACGAACCACATGATCAAGCACTAAAGGCGCAACTTGATTTGGATGAGACTTGGAATACTCAGAGCCGAGGTCCTGGAGGCAGAGGACGAGGTGGCAGAGGACGAGGTGGCCAAGGTCGAGGTAGACAAGGTCGAGGTGGATGTGACCGAGATGATGTTGAAGAGAGCACAGATCCGACTAGGCAGTAGAATTGGCATGGTCGTGGTCAAGAAAGGGGCTAAGGAGATTGATCTAAGTCAGAAGTGGAATGCTTTAGATGTGGCAAGTATGGCCATTACGCAAGAGAATGTAGATCAACATGTTGCTACAACTGTGGCAAGATCGATCATATAGCAAAATATTGTCAATCGAAAAAAAAGGAGAAAAATCTTCTCACAAAGGAAGATGACGAGGAAGAGATAGGGATTTTAATTATGATGCAAAACTCAGATGCCGAACTCAAGAGCGGTAAATTGGATGCTGAGTGGCGTTCAGGTCGTGTGAAGGAAAGGAGATCAGGTGACGAGCTTAGTCCAGGTTGTTTAAACTCAGTCTGGTATCTGGACACAAGAGCAAGCAATCACATGTGTGGAGATGATAGTTTCTTCAGCGAACTCACCCAGATGGAGGTCGGAGTAGTGTCATGTGGAGATGATTCAAGGATGGTAATAAAAGGGCGTGGAACAATCCGACACATGCAGAAGGATGGACGGGTTGGAGAAATCAGGGATGTCTACTATGTTCCTGAGCTGAAGAGTAATATTTTGAGCATAGGTCAGATAGTGGAGAAAGGAAACTCGATTATGATAAAGAACCAGG
>Ga0214542_1000836_pt1 | contig 59321 bp, 26 predicted proteins | sample CNSS1metaG_FD_160096 | JGI IMG/M metagenome (GOLD analysis project Ga0214542, IMG submission 160096) | Root nodule microbial communities from cowpea collected in UCLA plant growth center, Los Angeles, California, USA - CNSS1 | ecosystem: Host-associated > Plants > Roots > Nodule | place: USA...
GTTTAAAACAAAAAAGTTTTTTTTTTTTTTGTTTTTTATAGTGATACCATATTAGTGTTTCTGAAGAGAGAAAAATAGAACACTCATAAACGAAACACTAAACACTATTGATCAACCTAGCATGAAAGATCAGTATACAAGAGTATATATACAACTGAAAAACAGATCAATGGAAAAACTTATTATAACGGAATCAATTGTATACAAAAGCAGATATTCCCTAATAGTCTTTCTTAATAAATTATATTAACCCAAAAAATTCATTTAAAATTCAAGTCTTTCCTTTAATCTTTATTTTTAAAAACTACACCATTGTCCCCCTAGTTTCATATGTTCATACAAAGTACATAAAACAAAGTTTTTAAATGTAAACTTCAAATAACGAAATACAACATTCAAATAGAGGCGATTTGAGGAATTTACCATTCTCAAAAGAGCTCTAATGTTGTTGCCATGATTAACTAATTGAGACGATTGTGAAGTTCACCAACTCCCACGTTACCTACAAAACTACCAAAGTATGGAATTTCTAAAGTGATTCCAACTACGATAACGACATTTTGAAAAAAAAATTAAATGCAACACACAATTGACTTGTTGGTAAAGTTAAACGATGAAATAACTATATTTCTCTTAGTGTAAGCATGTAAAGAATATAAGGGTACCAAACGTGTGACATTAGTCGTGTTCATTCTCATTAAGGTAGCTTTTGTAACTTGCTCAATGCTTTTCAGCAAGTCCTCATTACCAGTAATCATTACATGAGCATTTCCCATTAACAAAGTGATGGAAACGATTAGCATCCCTCACAATAATTTCCCTCTGAACTACTTTTGATATGTATTTGGTAACAGTATGACAGTCAACACATACACGAAGGTTTTTGGTGATCCTAATCAAGCTTCCATATGGAGTGCTTAAAAGACCAAATGCAATGGCTAGTCTCTCACTGTGTCCCCAGAGTAACTTAACCTTCATTGGCTCATTTACATCACGAAGAACACAACTAGTATCAGGAATGTAACCTTCTGCCTCCACCTCAAGTCTCAAATTTTCTAATAATTGATAAATATCTGACCAACAAGGATGTGAATCGTCACTAGCAAAAAATGTGTATAGCCGATTCCCTATTTCTATCAAACTGTAACCTGGTACCTTTTTTAGACCATGCATCCTCATGAGGCCTCGTATGTAATTCACTGATTCCCATCTTCCTGCTTCAGCATAAATATTTGATAACATGACATAAATTCCAGAGTGCAAGTAATCTAAGGAAATTAATCTATCTGCTATCTGTATCCCCATGTTAATATTCTTATGGGTTCTGCAGCCACTGAGCAAAGCTTCAAACACGTCTGTGCTGGGTTGGAAGGGCATTTGTTTCACCAATGTATCTGCTTCCTTGAGGCGGCCAGCTCGACTAAGAAGATCCACAAGACAAGCATAGTGTTTGTCCTGAGGCTTGATATTATGATCCCTTTCTATACAGTTGAACAAAGCCTTACCCTCTTCAACAAGACCTGAGTGACTGCAAGCTGTTAGCAAAGAAATAAATGTTGTTTGATTTGGCTTGAGCCTTTCCTCTATCATTCTATCATATACAGCTAGAGCGTAATGCCCAAGACCATGCATTCCATAACCCATAATCATAGTGTTACATAGTATAACATCTTTTAAAGGGAATCCATTATTGAATAACTTCTCAGCAGAGCGAATTTTACCACACTTGGCATACATATCAAGCAACGCTGACATATTAACTGCATCAAATGCATAGCCATGCCGGATCAAATAAGCATGGACACTCCTTCCTTTCTTGAGGGATCCTAGGTGGGCACAACAATGCACAAGGCTAACAAGAGTGACAGAATTGGCGGGAACCTTTTCTTCTTGCATTTGACAAAATAATTTAAGGGCATCCTCTGCATAGCCATTTTGAGATAAACCCACCAGCATGGCAGTCCATGTAATTACATTCCTTTTCTCCATTCTTCCGAAAACAATAGTTGCTAGCTTTATGGCACCACATTTAGAATACATGTCAACAATTGAAGTGGACAAAACTATGTTCGACTCAATTCCTTTTCTTATAATACAAGCATGGAGGATTCTTCCATTTTCCATGTCAGATGTTTGAGAACATCCTCGAATAAGGCTCACCAAGGTCCCAGAATCAAACCCAGAACCACTTTGGATTAGTCTACGAAAGAGTGCAAAAGATTCAGGTATCAAACCATTTTGAACGTATCCTGAAATCATAGTATTCCACGAAATCAAACTTCTATTGAACATGCCATTGAAAACCAAAGCAGCATTGTCTGTGTCACCTAAATTACTATACATATCAACCAACGAAGTAAGCACAAATACGTCATTCCCCATGCCTAAAGCAATGAGAACACCATGAGCAGAGGTTCCTAGTTTTTTAAGTCCACTCTCTCCACAGGCTTTGAGTAAGCTCACCATTGTCACTGGACTCGGCCTTAACCCACCACCAATCATTGCAAGGAACAGTTTAATTGCCTCCTTGAAGAATCCCTCCTGCACATAACCACCAATGATAGAATTCCAGCATACAATATCCTTTTCCGGCATTCCGTCAAAGACTTTTCGCGCATCATCAAGATAGCCACACTTCACAAAAAAGTTAACAATCGAACTACCAACATAGGGATGCAAATGAAACCCCCTTCGAAACACTGTCATAACTATTTCCATACCAATTTCATGATCCAACAAGCTGGTGCATGCCTTGAGAGCAAACATGCACGTGTAACTATTGATTTCTAAATCACCAGATACCATCATTTTGAACAACTTGGGAACCTCCACGTGTTGCTGGTTCCTCAGGAACCCAGCCATCATGGCATTACAAACAGCTGTACCACGTAAAGAACATTGATCAAACACCTTGCGGGCAGGGCAAAGAAACCCCAAATCAGAATAGACCTTGATGAGTTTTGCGGCCAGATAGTTTTCAGTGGATATCCAGTTCTTAATAATTTGTGCGTGGATGGACTTGACATGGATAAAGGTGTTTGAGAATTGATGCAAGAGTGAGTAGAAAATTGAAAGAGGTTGGTTGAATGGGGCATAATGAAGAGAAACAAGTGTAGGGAATGGTGCAGAGTTGCAGATACACCTGCACCTGCAGTGGATCCTGGTCTTCGCAAATGTGTCTCTGAGGTGGAAGTATGATAAAGGCATCAACAACAACCAACCATAGATGAGGAAGGAAAATTTAGTTACGTGCTTCGTTAAACGACCTAGCTCCCTTCAATTCGGTTTCTTCTGCCGTGTAAATATCATATAACCGTTATTATTACATAGTTAAGAATTTAAATATTTGGCAAAAAGTACTTTTGAGTAAAAAACAAGAATATATCACGAATTTTTAATTTCTAATACTATGTATCATCAACATTTAAATCTAATCGATTTTCAAAAAAAAATAATAATTGCTTTCATGAAAACATGACAAACCCTGATGGATCAAATGAAAAATTATATTGGTATAATTTGATCAATATTTTAAATAGATAAAGAAAAAAAACTTAACATAACTGGATTTAGACAAAAAAAAATGATATTACTTGTTTCAAAAGGCTAGAATCAATTAGGTGGCAAAAGTTAATTAAAATAGGTTACAGTTAATACATAACATGTCTAAGTTTTTATATGATAAGTTTGCACATGATATGAAAAACCTGATAAAGTACTTTCTTTTTAAAAAAAATTAAGTTATATAAATGAAATTCATTTTAATTTTTTATATATTGATTTGATAGATAAATTCTAAAACCTGTTTGTGCTATAATAAAATAAATGCTACTTCCACCTTTAACAAAAAGTGGCCGCTTAATTTAGGTTGCTATTTTTTTTTTTCAGTGTGGCCCAGTTTATTTTATGAAATTTTTGGACTAATACATTGAAACATACTTATTTTATCAATTCTACAAACTATGATGATTTTTAACTTTTGTACTACATTATTTATTGAAAATTACTCTTCTAAGAAGTCAAATGAAATTGAACTTTTTGTAATGTAATAAAAATCAACTTGACTTTCAGAACCATTCAATGCTCATAAGTTTGAAATGTTTTCCAATGTTGGTTAAGTAATATACCCACAGCAGGAGTTTCTTGGTCAAAAGTCCAATTTCTTATTGCATGTCATACACCATTTTAAAAATGTTTTTTCACACCAATTGCACCGGTTGCCAATCGGCTTTTAGAGGTAATTTGGTCATTAAAAAAATTAACATTTTGTATTTGTAAAAAAAAAGAGAGATTGAAGAGTAAAATAGTAGATATAGCATGATATGAAGTCGCTCCATATGTTGAACAATGGTTTCAACCTGGCTTCGAATAACATTAATGGAATCAGGGTCGATGCAGATGCTTAAATCTTGCTTCTGGTTAATATTTTGTAGCTTGTGATCGGGAAAGAGTTTTACCTGGATCTTATAATAGGGGCCAAATGTTCTTATCTGGAAAAATCTTTGAGATAAGTTAGTGTTTTTGGGAAGTTGGGCTACTATTCAAGTCAACAGAAAGGAGATCAAACTCTAACAGAAATCAGGAGAGATCCATTTGCAAAATATCCTTCAATAACTGTATAAAGTGTTCAGTAATGATTAAAAGTTTCTTCATGTTATAAAGCACACCCAAGATAATAACAATATACAAAAAATATTATATTTATCGAACTCGGGTTGAACTGAAGTAAACTTTCATTTAAAATGTTATCGGGTCTGGATTATATATATATATATATCATAAATATCAAATATGCAGTGTAACATTTCAATTTTAGTGGCTTAAAAAAAATTAGGATATTTCATTATAGTATTTAAAACTGATGATCCATTTATATAAAATATATTAATACAGTCTTATAAAAGATATGATTATCAAAATATATCATTTATACAAACCGAGTAAAATCAACCAAACTTTATACACACGTTAACCACTTATTACAGCTCCCAGAAACCTTTTACTAACCTAACTTATGGTTCCTCATCCTTCAGAGGGACCCCTAAATCTGCAACCTCATCTGCTACCACCAAAAAATGATCATCGCAAAAGAAAGAAGAACAACACAAGACACAAAATACAAGGGTAAGCTAGTTTATAAAAGAAATAATCATATAACAATTAAACTTATTACATCATAAAATAGCATATTTCAAACATTCATAAAAAGAAATATCAAACATATAATTACAGACTCTCTAGACTCAATTATTTGGATTGATGCATTGACTTAGACATAAAAGTTGTTCACCTGTCATAAAAGTGGATTGCGGCAAAAGCCCTCACTCCACTTGGCCTAACCAACATAAATTAATTTCCACTGGACAGGGTAAGTTACTTGTGGCATCACTAGATTAGTGGTTCCACCCCCCTAATATTGCCATAAGAACCTCCTTCAACTCTCACCACCTAGGCCACGACACTCTATATGAGTTTGTAAACCTAGTAGAGTATAGGATAACTTTTGACTAACATATATCCCTAGCCAATGCATAACAACTTACTAGTGAGGACTACACTTCTTCTTTAGAAGCTTAACCCTTATGCAACAAACAATTCAAATCAATTTTTCTCATTTCATTCCACTTATTCTCTTTTATACTTATAACCTCATCACTTCTCCATAAAGCATAATCTCACACCGAGTTCCTCATACCAAACAGTCATACACAGCTCATTCATCATATTCACATATCATATTTCATAATTGCATGTAATAAGCACTATGTAACATCAATGTTCAAGAACAACTAGTAAAACTTTATAAACAAAAATAAAAACACAAATGTCACACATGACAAATGGGAGTCGAGAGTTCATGTTAAAGTTGAAGAAAACAAACAGAAGGTTTCGCAAGTAACTTGTGGATTTGGTAACAGGATGCAGATTTCATACCAGCGTGTTCCACAAGTAACCAGTGGATATTTCCACAACCTATGGATTTAACTACAAGAAGCATAATTCAAACAACGAATTCCATAGGTAACCACTGGATATTTCCATAACTTGTGGGTTCAGCTACGACAAGCATAATTCTAACAACGAATTTCACAGGTAACCAATGGATATTTTCACAACTTGTGGATTCAACTTTGAGAAGCATAATTTAAACCATACAGCAAAAACAACCATACTCATCACATATCAAATTCATCAACATGCATTCATTAATTTAGAAAAACACTACAAAGTAAACCAATACTAGCTTCTCTTACCTGACAAAGCAGATCAACCAGCTCAAATAGCTCAACAGACCCAAGGAACACCAAAACACCTTTAACTCCACATGATGCTCTATCTATACCTAGGAACAACACAAGAACGATCATGACCAACCATTATGATCACTAACCGACAAAGACTCATATTGATGATTAAAATGTCACATGCAATCAAAGCAGGGTGTAACATCCCTAGGGAATATTACTAATTAAATAAATAAAATATAAAATGAAATTTAGTCGACGAGATATTATTATTCCCAAACGCGGGAAAAATTCAAAATGTTTAACAACACGCCAAAAATTTATACAATAGTAGTATTGAAAGCATTAAAATTTCTAAAATCCTTAATCATAAAATAAAACATGATAAAAAATCCCTAGCTCTAATCCCAGCTAGCCCTCACTCCGTCGCCTGAGCATCCTCAACATCACCTGTATCATCATCTACTCCCGTGCAACGAATCACACGATCATCGCCATACGCAAACAGAAAGGGTGAACTGATAAAAATAGAAATAACATATATAATCACAGAATATAATAAGATACTCATCTTATTTAACCTAATTAGTTCTTGGCCAAGACCTTAACTCCAAGGCTTTTCAGCCTTCAAATCACACAAAATGGTTAGCCTTGGACTCAAGAATGTGATGCTCACACGAACATGCCCGCTCGTGATCCTGCCTCTACAAACGTCCCCGCTCGTAGTCCTGCTCTACGGACCTACCCGCCCGTAGTCCAACACATGTGATCCATCAGCCACGTACCTCCCCGCACGCAGCACCTCTCAAGCGTGAGCACGAAACATACGAACCTACCTCGCTCGTATCCCCACGCGAGAGTAACTGGATATGAACCTCCCCGCTCATATCATCACATGTTAACCCCCATCCATGAACCTACCCGCTCATGGCACAACATCTCCCGACCCAGGTATAGCATCACTGCTTAAAAGCAACGCACACAAGTCATAATCTGCAGCACTATCGCCTGGCGCAGCCCCAAGCGTTGCCAGGCAAAACCCGTGCAGACCGCCTAGCGGTTCAAGCCACGCCGCCAGGCGCCAGGTCCATGAACAGAACACCTACCTCTTCGCTACCACCTGGCGGATCCTACCCTACCGCCAGGCGCCAATCATTGTAGACCCCTTCCTGGAGCTCCTATCGCCTGGCACGCACGCTCCAGCCGCCAGGCGTTGTATCAGCAGCGTACCAATTGTTGTTTTCGCACCTCAACCAGATTATCTCACACTCTCTTAACTCCTCCAAGGTAGCAAGGCACTCTCATTCATCCAAGTCTCATTCTTGATTCCTTGGCACCCCACAGGCGATCCCATTACCTATAATTCTCATTCCCAATCTCATAACAATACCTAGGATTTACCAATTTCTTCCCTCATTATCCAATGACTCAACCTAACTCCAAATTAGACCACACAGTACAGTTCCTTATAGCACACATTACCTACCTTAATCACATTACAATAGTAATACACCGTCTACTCATTTAACTTTCAATCCATATTACACAATTCATAGCTAATACCTTAACTCACTAAGGCACACTATCTCGTGACCTAATTGTACATCCCCAAGTAAACCTATACTTCCCAAACCTGAAACTTTGAATTAGAATCATCATTCTCCCTTTCTTTAATTAACTTTCCTACAATTACACCATAATATACTCATACTTCCAAACCTCTTTCAATTCACATAATTTAGTACTATAATTATATTTTTCCTTACAATTTCATTAATAAATTTCTAGTACCACTCACTCACATAGGTTCCTCTCTCCATTTTCCACTACTCAAACTCGCAACCCAATGACTGCACCTCGCCATCGCCTGGCGACAAGCATAGTGCCGCCAAGCGATACACCAGTATTCAGCCTAAACCTAGGTTTCTCCATCCCTGCGAGTGATTTCAGCCTCCTTCAATATACGACCCTGTTGTCAATCGAACCAAACTGTAGCAATTTACCTAAAATAGGCTGGACTTCTCCTCTCAATGTAATTCTTAAATTTTACTCAACCCTTGCTCTCTGGAATCCACCCCAATTCACTCCCTTCTCACATTAGAGCATATGATCACAGATTCTCATACATGAGTATGTCCCCAAACTGTACTATACACACAATTCTAATTAATTTCCTATCAACAATGCCCCCAATAGGGTTTACACAAATCAATTACAGAAACCACCTTGATTTTCGTTCAAACAGCATCAGAACAAACCAAATCGACGTGAGCACTGTCTCGCCGCCTGGCAACAAACAAAAACAAAAACAATGCACATATTGATGAGCCGTCAGGCGGTTTCTGGGCAGAAACCCAGAATCGCGAAAACAACACAATGAGGGAATGGGTTCATGCAATAAGGTTTATTCAATGAAACAGTACATCATAAAGGATTTAAAACATGCGAAAGTAGCTCCCCTTACCTGGATTCCTTGCTCCAAATTCGAATTCTTGATATGTCTCTAACTCAAAAGCTCTCTTAGCCTTCTCTTGCACTTAACAATATTTTCCACTCTCAATTCTCTCAGCACTCATCACGAAACATTTATGGAAACCATTGCTTGAATTTCACGCACAATGCAGTACCATTTCCCTTCCAATTCTCTTCTCTCTCACAATTACTACCCTAATTAAATGAGATTAACTCTAAAAACGAAAATACCATTAAGTTTTTGGTTTAATGGTTAATCAAATATCATTATGGTTTTGTCTCTAGCCTCTCAAGCTATCTCCCTTGGCAGCTAGGGTTTTCTATCTTTTTGTCTCCATGCCAAAAATAAAATTAGGCAAAAAAATAAAGTTTAGTTCTTATTCTTAGATTAAAATAACACACAATTGGCATACATAGGACTTAAACCCAAGTCCTCTCACACAATCAAGTACTCTCAACCATTTGAACTAGTACTTTTCCACATCATAGCATTCCGCATTAAATGTCTTAAAGGCTCCTATTACCCGCATTTATTAAATAATTATTTAATTAACTATTTAATTTTCTCGGGTCTTACACAGGGTCACATGCAAGCCAGAACAGAAAAGACCCACAAGAAAATAAGTAGAAATTCAACATACACAGTTGAAGAAACTAATCAAATAGAAAGGAAGAGCTTGCCAAGAGGATCACCATAGCAGTCTTCGATCTTCCAACAGATGAACAGAAGATGAGAACTTCTAGAGAAAAGTCAAAGAACTCTAGAAAAGTGATTTCTAGAAAAATTGCGTTAAAATAATGAAACTCGTTTATAATAAAACTATTTATACTAAAACCTTTCAATATTAAAATAATTGAGTCTTACTACTTTTAAACATATATCAATTCTAAAACGCTATTTTCTAAGATTTAACCTAATAAGAAAGTTCAACCATAGGATGCTAAGAAATGTTATTGTAAATGTAGATGTTTCTTAAAATAATTAGATTTAAATGCTTCAAGTTTTGTTTTTTATCATTTTTCTGAGAATTTTACTTTTGGATTTTAGGGGACGGTTGTTTTAATTAAAGCTATGTAATTATTCTTAACTTTTTAACATTTCTAATAATTGAAAAAGTGCTTAAAAATACTAAAAAGAGTTAAAGCAAAGGTCAATAAGTGAAAATCATTTTTACCAAACATCAAGAAGTTAGATTAGTTTAAAGTAAAGTCTCGGAATACTAGTAGCTCGTGTGGAAAAAGAAAGAACAAAGGTCAATGAAAGTGAAACATGTGGTATGATTAGCGGATCATCGATTTCTGAAGTAGCTAATATAAAAGATATGAAAAGAACCTTTTACGAAGAAGGTGAAAACAAGAAGCAGATTAAAAGGACTGGGACACCATAGAAGAGGGAAGGGATCCGATCTTGCAGCTTAACCACTTGTCGGCATAATCCAAGACAAAATGCCAATGAAATAGTGTAACAATTTTTTATTCATCAATAACTCCAATAATACATCTTATAAATCTAAAACGAATTTAAGTATAGCTTTTTTAGTTCTTATAATAAAAAGGTAAATTAAGTTATCACTTTTACAATTTCTGTTTTTTAATTTTTGCATGTATTTTTCTCAAAAGTAAAGTAATATTATTTAAAACATAGTTAGATGTCAAAATAGGAAATTAAATTGACTGATCCTTATTCAATTTTAGGGAGTAATTTTACAATTGATTTGAATACGCGTGGAGGTGTCTGCATATCTTGGGTGATTGGCTATTTTGTGGACTTTTCCTGATAAACTGGATCCAGTTGCTTCCTTGCTGTTTGATTCAAAGATGACTTCTACTTGAAGTAAATGAGGCAGATGTTCTAGGCCAGATCTCTCACATTGACCTCACACTGAATCTAGTGTGCATTTATTCGAGGAAGATTCCTTTTCAATTTCTCAGTTAATCTCAATGATCCTGATGGAGTTAACTCAATGATTGCACAGGAAGGAGCATACCAAAAATGTTTGGTTCAAACTGAGCTCATGCCCTTCAAGGAAGGAACATATCCAAAACAAATATTAGTCACAGATTCTCTGAATGAGTATATTCGTATAAACTTCTCTTTTTCTTTCCATCTTCTACTTTTATGATTTGATTACGAAAAGCTGAAAAAGAAAAAGGGAGACAACTGTTGACTTTTCTATCTGGGAAATTTGATGTTAAATCTGAGTACATTTATTGAGATTCAAAGAGTGCCTTGATTCTGGCACGATCTAATTTAAGTTGTAGTCGGTAGAACAAGGGCTAGATGCTACAGTTAACTATTTCAACAGTGCAAACAGCTAAAAAAGACGAAAACAGGAACTTGTGTAAGAATTTCATAAGGAAACAATATATCAATTGATTTCTTTACACGCTCATACAGGGGTTAAAAAAGAAGAAACCAAGAAAAGAATAACTGAATCAAAGAGGCTGACTTTCTTACTTCACCTCGTATGACCAGTTTGCAAACCGCAGTGTGGAAAATTATGTCAAATAATGAGAGAACAGAAGAAACTTGAAGTTGTTTGCAGAACTACACCATTCAAAGTTGCTGCAACTTACGAAGATGCTCCAGTAATGAAGTAGCCTTCCGTTTGGCCCTCTCTGTACCAGTTCGAGCAAGTTCAGAGAGAGGTATGACGGCACCGAGTCTACTTATACAAGCAAGATTGTCGGCATCCCTTTTGCACAAGGCCAGAAGAATAGCAGCTGCATTCTCTTTATTGCGAGGCAATCCGGTCCTCAAAAGATCTATCAAAACTGGTATAGTGCTGGCTTTTACTATAGCAATTTTTGCCTCTTGGTGGCTGGCAAGAACTGACATTATTGTCAGGGCTTCGTCAACCATTGATTTGCTTGAATCTGTAAGCATTTTCAACAATGCTGTGATGATCCCTGCTCTAATGGCCCTGCCCTTGTTCCCTTGATAAATGCATAGATTGAACAATGCTGTTGCTGCATCCTTCTTTCCTCTAGGACTCCCGTTTTGGAGCAATTCTACCAATGCGGGTATGGCTCCTGACGCGCCAATTATTATTTTGTTCTCATCTGCAAGTGACAAGCTGAAGAGGGTTGCTGCTGCATTTTCTCTTGCTTCCATGGTTCCAGCACGGAGGACTTGGACAATGGATGGAATGGCACCAGCAAGCATTATAAGTCCTTTGTTATTTTCATAAATGGAAAGGTTTAGAATTGAAGTAACAGCATTGTCTTGCGTCAATACATCTTCCGATGTTAGAAGGTTCACTAGAACTGGAATTGCTCCAGCTTCAGCAATTAGTATCCTATTGTCAGTACTTCGTTTGGATAGTGATCGGATTTCAGTAACGGCTGCTCTACGCTCCTCAACAGATCGGCTGGAGAGCTTCCGCACCAGAGCTTCAATTGCTGCTATGTCACCCGTAACGTCTCTGAACGACCCATCACTCTTCTTTATTTTCCCATTAGTTAGTCCTGTTGGCTGCTCGATATGGTGCTCTATACACCACTGAGAAATAAGGCTCCTTAAAACATAATTTGGTGTTAGTGTCAAATGTTGGAGCTTCTGCTGAGTTTTCGGACACGTTGTATTTCCACAATCTATCCATCTCTGTATGTAAGATCTCTCATACGTCTGCAGAATAAAGGAAGCAGGAAATTTAGAAGACCAGAAAAATTTGCAGGAATATTTCTTTTGTTGATGCAGCATTTGATCTGAGAGATGAATTTACCTGACCAGTCGCCACAATAACAGGATCTCTCATTAGTTCCAAGGATATAGGGCAAAGAAAATCTTCAGGAATCACAATTGCTTCAGGCCTTTTAACCTCAGGTAGACTTTTTGTCTCAGAAATTTCTTGACTTTCAGGATCAGATTCATTCAAAAAGAGAACTTCAGAAGAAGCAGGGATGCTCCTTGCTCTTTCCAAGAGAGATCCAAGCCGATTTGTGCTGCAATTATTCTCTCCATTGATTTTAGGAATGCTGTCTAGTTCTGATAAATTTTCAGGACAGCTGTGTTGTTTGTACAATCCACCTACGGATTTGGAAAGAACCTGACTAATTTCTTCAGTCAGTGGCTGGGATAATTCATGAGATGGCATCTTTGAAATCATAAACCCATATTTATCTGAGGCTCGTTTCAATTGCGTTCTCACCAAATCCACCTAGAAAAGTAAATAATATCAGCAAATTAACTCAAGCAAATAGTATATCAAATTAAAACCCAACCTACTCATCCAAAGTGTACCTGTTCTTTGACTTCCTCTGAGATGTCCAAATTGTCATACGGCAAATCACTCAACAGTTTCTCCAATTTCCACGTCACACACTGAAATTGGAAGACAATGGTCTTTGCAGCTCCATCCTTAAATCAAGATACATCAAATTTCAGAGAAGTACACAAACATCCTTTTACATATAGACATGGCCACAGAAATTCAACCCCCCGTAACATTCCGACTTAAACAATTGAACAAGTGCAAAATTATCTCTCTATATAAAGAACACATCGTAAGGACACAAATTTAACAAAGACACGAAGAACAAAACCAGAATGCCAAACAGAAGAACACTCCCATTCAATGAAACAACACAGTGGACATTTGTTTTTTTTCTACAGATATCCTCATTGAGCAAATTTGTTTCAGACACCGTTTAGCCCCAAATGCAAGAGCCTCTCTCATAAAGGACTCAAACCTTGATTCGCCACGCTGTGCGAGAATAGTCTTTCTACAAAACCGACCCTCTTTGTAAATAACGCAAAGAACATAAGCAAGCCCTGACTAACTTATGAGGTATTTTACTTTCTCCACTGAAACATGACAATAGCTAGTGATTTGATTGCACGCATTACACCCACTCAACAAAAAATTAAAGTAACAATTTCCTGAAATATCTACTCTCACAAGTAACAATTGAACTTTATAACCAACACAAAATTAAAGAGCAATCTTCCTCAAAAAACTTTGTACGATGCCGTTACGGTTACTGAAAGGAATGCAAAAAAGACCTAAAAGTTTGGGAATTTTAGGCAGCGAACTACAGATCTAAATTACTGGAAAACCGAAGAATACGAAGTCGTAGCTTAAGTTTCGAAACCCCCAACGCGTTAGCGTTGAAATAGATCAAGAAACTCACAGAGGAGCAATTGGAACGGAAGTTTCTGGCGACGGAAAGCAAGCTTCTTGCAGACTGAAGAGCGAAGATAAGATCAGAGGACCAAGATGCGGCGGAAGATGAGGAAGAAGACGAGGAAGCGGAAGCAACAACATTGTTGCTGTTGTTGTTGTTGCTGTTGAGTTCTCTAATCTCCTCGAACAAGTGGGTGAGGAGGGAGATCCGGCGAACCAGATCGGTACAGTCCTTGCGGAACATGGCGTCGGCGGCAATGGGTGCGGCGGAGGAGGAGTCGACGCACATTCCGGCGATGTCGTGGACCAGACAGAGGAGCTCTGGTGTGTGGTCTCCGGCGAGTTCGCCGGCCATTGTCGCTGCAAAGGTTAAGGTTAAGGTTGTGTTGTGTGTTGAGGAAAGTGAGTCAGAGACAGTCTAATAAGGTGTATGAGGAGACTTATCAAGTGTGGACACGTAGAAACACCGCAAAACGCTGTAATAATGTGTTTCATCGGGTTTTCTAAATTAATTAAATTATATAATATATAATATTTTTTTAGAGAAAAATGAAAAATAAAATAGTTAATTTAGTTTTTGTAGTTAATAAGAATTAATAATTAATTGGTTGGTTCATTCTGAGAGGGTTAACGTGACGCCTTAACTGGGCAAAGCGAGAATCTCGGAGGAATTGAAATTGAGAAGAATGATAATGAAAGAGAGAGAAATGAACAAGAGGATACAGTTGGGTTTGGAATATTATGAATTGTAATGCAACTAACTACTATTTTTCCTAAAATGTATAATATATTTTAATGTCTTGGAATTTCTAACCAATTTTTTATTTTTGTTACAAACTACTATATATGTAGCTATATCCTACTACCCGTTGTCTAATTTTAATTTTTAGTCTTTCACAGGTTTAGATTATATTTTAGTTTAAGTAATTATAATTTGGTATTGCAAGTCCAATTTTACCATAGTTCAATTTAAATTAATTGGATTGGATTTAGTTTACCTTCTATTTCATTGGTTCATAAAAATATTGTCCAATACTTATGAATAATCATCAAAATACTAAAATGTCATGATTATAATGATGATCAATTTTTTAATTGAATTGAATAATTCGATTAAGAAAATTAAGCAAAATATGATATTTATTCACATGTGTGACATATTATATTTATTTCGATAAAAAAAATATTCAGGATGATTACAAAATTGCTATTTACGATATTAGATTAACTCTATATTTATTATATAATTAAATTAAGTTTATACTTTGAAACCTTATTTCTAATTGATATATTAGAGAAATTCAACTTAAATTAATAATTCAGGGAAGTATAAATATTATTCAGTAAAATAAATTCACAAATTGTACCAACGAAGATGTTCACGTTTAGGTTTGAGCAATTTTAATTTAATATAAATTTTGAATCCAACAAATATTTTGCAGTATGATTTGAATTGTATTGTTTCTAGTATTTGATAAATGTGGGAATTTTTAATTAAGTCTATTATTATATTGTTATTCTTTTAATGTAATTATTAATTGAGACAGAATAATCATCACATTACTCGATTCATAGTCATATTACATAATTAATAAAAATAATTTAACAATAAAAATATAATTTTTAAGTAGTTAATAGACCATAAATATTTATTAAAAATTAATTACAAGTTTCTAAATAAATTTAAAACTTAATTAAGTCTTAACTTTAATGATATTATTAATATAAAATTGTCAATTTTTTTAATTAGTTAACAATTTTATATAATAACATATTTAAAAGTTTAAAATGTTCTCCTTTTCCTAAATAGATTATACAATATCGCAATTAAAAATACAATACAAAATTACTATCATATTTTAATAAATGTAAATATAACAAAATGAAACTCTAAAACAACCTTCCATAACCAGTACTTATACAGCTTCTTAATTCTAAATATAACATTATATCTTCCTTTTCAATCCAAAATATAAAGCAAACCGTTTGATGAAAATAAAGTAAATTCAAAATAGTTAAAAAATATTTATTATTATAATCAATTTTCAAAATGTTTTTACATCAATTAGTATTAACCACAAACAATACACAATCCCATTTGTTTTATGAAGTATTATCAAGAATTTTATTTAGAGAACCAACAATATAAATGATTTTATTTCATTATTGAACTACATATTATTTATGCAATAAAAAAAATAATTTTTATAATAATTGATTTAAAAGTTATATATTTAAGTATTTTTGTTATATAACTTTTAAATACGATTAAATAATTGTTGAATATAAACATTACGCAAAGTAGCAATAGTCATAAATTATGAACGTAGGCAGCGGCGGAGCCGCGTGAGAGCAACGTGGAGCACAGGTCTGTCTGAATTTTTCCTCAAAGAAAAAGCAAAGAAACTAAACATTTATTTATTATTAAAAAAATAAACATTTATTATTTTTAATATTATCTTATCTTTTTCTTTCAACGTCATAAACTGACATTTTTTTTATTAGTTTTTGAACCATCTATCTTCTCTCTCTTCCGTTCTTTTTCCAATGCACCAAAAATCCACTACCGTTTATTTCTTTCCATTTTCTACAATAGCTGCTCATTACCTTTTCTACCCTCACTCACTTTTATTAGGCCATAGAATATCTATATTTACCAAACATAAGAGCTTTGTGATTTGTATTGTGTGAGTGTTTAGAATTTTCTTTATTTTATTTTTTTGCAGTTGAGCTTGTAATTATTAAATATTTAAGCAAATTAATGGAGCAATATTATGGTAATATTAACTGTGAAGATATTTAAGAGTTTAAAGAGAAAATGAATTATGTTTTAATTAATTTACAAAAGAAGGGGTTTTAACATTTAGGTAATTAGTTATCTGTTCTGTTTTTAATGTGATATTTTGGTTTGTTATGATGATTTTGGTTGCTAGCTGGAATAGAAGCATTAGAAATAATGCATGAAAAAAAGAAGGAAAGAAAAAGGGTGAGGACGCAAGGTCTTCTGCCAACCTGTAAAGCCATCATATTGTCGTCTTACAAAAACAACTATCAACCATTTAGATGTTTTTATAATCGAATAATATAATATATTTGTGGGGTTAATACAATTACATAATATCACTAACGAAAACAATTTATATATATATATATACAATAATCAATTTTAAAAAGAAAAAATAATAATCATTATATTAATCAATTTAAATAACAATTTATTAATTAAATATTATTAATAACTAAAATAATTTTTAAATTGATTATTATAGTAAATTGATCATTAACATTAGTTATTAAGGTTTTAGATACAAAAAAGAGTTAGTCTATAAATTTGTCCTATTAGTGACCAATTTAGATACAAATTCACAGACCAAATTTTTTAGTAACTAAAATCTTGGTAGATAATGTTAGTGACCAATTTAGAAACTAATTCACTATACTGATCAATTTAGAAACTATTTTAGTTACCAATAATTTTTAACTTATAAATTAGTATCTAAATTAGTCACTATAGTGACTAATTATTCTTTATTACTAAAATAAATCATTAATTAAACATTTTCTTGTAGTGATATATATTATTCATTTATAACTACATCTTAAAACATGCATTACATTATTTTAGCATTTTTAGTGATAAATACTTTAAAGGAAAGAAAATTGATTTAGTTTCTTTTTTTTTAAGCAATTTACTTTATGCTTGATCATCTAATACTCACATAAAAAAGAGCCAATGTCAATTTTTATTATTCAAGCATTACAATATTGCTTAAATGATGCCAATTCTTATATTAAGTCATACATTCCAAAGATTACCCCAAGTCTCTAAGTCTTCATTAGTTAAAAGGCAAAAATCACAAAAGAAAAATAATTTATTCGATATATTCCCGATTCGTCGGTTAAGTAACAACCATTATCACTTGAGTGACCATGTTTTATCGTAATCATGATTATCATCATTCTAGTATGACTCAAGTAATCAATATAACACTCAAGTAATATAGGTAGAAAATCATAAAATCACAACAACAATGAATAATAATGGATAGTACAAAAGTCATAAAACAATACATTCTAATACATCTTACAAGTTTTAACCATTGTAATAAACTTATTTACTACCCCCAACTTCCAAATATATACTCTCAACACAATTACAAACTCATATGCTCTAGCTAAATTGTAAAATTATCACTAATATAAATAAAATTGTTTACATAATCAACACACTTAATATTTTAAATTCATAGTCTTAACTTTATAATATTTAACACGATTCCAATATTTTTTGATATCTTAAACATACCAATTCAAACTGCAACACTTGATATTATCCCAACTTAACTAAATTAACATATTTTAATAAATGTATATCATTAACTTATCTTATCTAAAGGCAACTTAATACTTAAGAAATCTTCAAAACTAAAACTTAGTTTAGAAACTTTTGAACTAACTTCTAAACTTTAATATTGTAAAAACAAAAAAAAAAAAACAAATCTAGAATCTAAGTTTCACACCAGTTTAATATAACTTAAGTTTCTACTCTTGAGTTGATTCCACCCTTAAAGCATGAATATAATCGCATTAAAAGAAAAAAGACAAGAAAAAAGAGAGACAGAAACTGAACTATGAAATTAGAAAACTTAATCTATTCAAAGTTCTAATTTTGGTCAATTTTAATATATTTCTCATTTGTGAGATCTAATCATAAAAAATAATACACAATCAATGTATAAACTTAATAAACATAGAAAATGTAAAGTTTAAAGATATAAGATTTTAGAAGATGTATTTATTCATTTAATTTAAATTTTATTATCTAAACTTAAAAGATTTATCATATCCTACCAAAACCTGTAACCATTTTAACATCTAACGATATCATTTTTAATTATATAAAAAAAATCATCTATCAAAAGGATATTTAAATTTTAGAGGGATAATTTCTTTTGAAGATTTAATATATTTGAAATTTTACGAGAAGAGAAAACATATTTTACCATAGTATCTTCTTTATTAATAGCGTAAAAATTGATTATATGGTTTTTTTTTAAATCTTGTTATTTTTTTTAATTAGCTAAATGATTTCTGAGTTATTCTTTTTTTTTTTAATTTCATTTATATTTTTACCATTTATGTTTAATATTGGTTTTAAAACATATCAAATAAGCCTTAATTTTGCAAATTTAAATATTATTAAAATTAAATCATAGTTAACTGTATAATTTAAATGAAAAAAATAATTATTTTATTAATTAAAAAAATGTATTGATACTCTTTAATATTCAAGATACCACATAATTTGTATTTATTTCATTTTATATTTCCAATTTTTGCTATGGTGCAGGCGAAGCGATACACTATAGGTGAGAGAGGTGGACTTTGTCTTAGTTGGAAACCATCATTTATTTATTTATAATTAAATGAGTTTTGAAATGGTATTGCTTTGTTTTTAATACGTGTGCATTTGTCCTAAATATTTGTTTTTTTCTTTGTAAATAGCCATAAATAACAATGCTGGTCCCCCTTTGTTTAAATAAATTCCTTCATGAGTACCTATAAAAAAGTAAATAAAAAAAATCTCTCATAAGATAATTTTAGTTTAAAGAGATTTTTTTTTCTACATTTCTTTTGAATATTTATAAAAGCTCAAGAATATCATACATTGATGAGTAACACTAACTATTAAATTAGAGATAAAAGAATAATCCGTGTAAATTTAATTTAACTGTGGTGTGTTCTTTTCAGTTATATTTTCTTTTTAATGTACTTGTAACCTCAATCCATTTCTTTTTCTTTGTGGTGATTTGTGTTTAACTAAATTAAATCGGTATTCAAATACACCTTATACTGTTGGATGTTGAGGAAAAGGCCAAACAGAAGAAAACCCAATCGATAAATTAATAAGCAAAGTATATTATCATAGTAAACTTGATACAAGATCTTAATCTAAATCCTTAAAATATATATATATATATATATATATATATATATATATATATATATTCCATTTTATATATTGTCCACACTCATCACATTCTCAACCAACATGTGAGATTTCGAGCTTGCTAACATATGCTTTCAGAAAATTTATTTTATTTTGAATAAAAATAGCTCATTTAATACAGTTCTTCTTTGATGTTTAAGTTTCAGCAATATGTTATATTTTAAAAGGAATAAAAGTGTTACTAAAAAAGGAGTGTAAAAGATTGACATTTTAAAATACTTTTTTGTCTATAGTTTTTTATGCTATTTACATAAGATTTTAAACTAATATACTACAAACTTTAATATTATGGTATTTATCACTTGGATTATTTTATTTTTAATTTAAAATATATAATTATTAACAAAACAATAATCATAATAAAAAAATCCATATTCATGCTTTAATAGATTAAAAAAACTTTTTTATTTAAATATTAATACTTTTTTTACTTATTATATGTTTTTTACTAACAAAGGTTATTAATGAAATTAATTTTATATATTGATTAATAATTTTTTTATTATAAATTTAAAAAATAAAGTAAACTTATTTAAATTATTAAATTATAAAAAATAATATTGAATTATAATTTTAAATATATACTATTTGCAATATCAATTTTATAAACATTCTAAATTTATAAAATTATTATGTTTTATTTTTTATTTTCCTTATATAAATTTAAACTTTTTATATCTTGTATTATCAATATTAATATCTTATTTTTCTATTAATGTATATGTTTAACTTATGTTTATTTTTATATCTTGATGAACTTGGTTAGGAGATGAGTTATGTTGACTTGGCTAATGATGTTAAATGTTGATTAGTTGTCCTTGATAGAGTGTTGGCTAAGGTTTGAACATTCCAAGATGAACAAAGAAGAAAAGAAGACATTTGGCCAAAAATAAAAGAATAGAGATGAATTAAGACTCACCTTGAATCGAAATGTACATTTTTTCATAAAGTCTTAGTTAATATTTGAAGAAGCTTTCTCTCCCTTTTGGATATGACTCATCAAGTCAAAGGGGAGTTTCTTTGCTTCTCTAGGATATGTCTCACCAAAGGTGATAAAGAAAAAAGATAAGTCATTGAGAATATTATTGGCCTGAGATGAAACTCTCTCACTTAAAAGAAGACACAAAGACTCTTCTTGAATCACTCTTATGATTTCTATTAAAAGGAAATTTACAAAGCTCATTATACAGGGAGGTCGAGATACACTTGACCCAGGGGAAGCCGAGATGTGCTCAGCCCAATATGTATACAAAGCTAGCCTTGCCAGCAAAGGGGGGAAAGTGGGATGGAGGGTGGCCCATTTCGGCATGGAAAATTCAAAATGGAGGGAGGGAGTGATGAGGGGCTAGTGTAAGAAGGGGTCAGGAACATCTCGTCCATGGAGGCCGAATACTTCTCGGCCCATTAGGCCGAATACAACTCAACCCAATTAAGGGCATGCCAAATCTTAACCCAGTACGGGAATAGACAATGTAATCTCAATCGGAATAAGGACATATAACGGTGTATTCAGGTCTGGGACAATTACAATAGGATATTCATAAGGTTTATTACTATTTATGAAGGAAGGAAAATGGCTATGAAAGCAATGAAGTCAAGATCGAAACCAAGTAATATAAAATAAGGTCTAGTATTCGAAGCTAGGGGAAACTAACTCAACTCAGTTTGAATACACACGCTCTATTGAAGTGTCACTAACTTGAGCATCAAAGTGCCTGCAGGTACCCTAATTCCAGGAGTGTGGTTCAAAAGTTACTTAGAAGCGAGTTCCAAGAAGTAAGGGCAGAGGATAAAAGGCTCTTGAGATAGTTTGGTTCTATTCAAGAACACTCACTAAAGCATCCTTATATAAGCTTGAGTGATGAGATTCTAAAAGAAAAGTTTTCAAACAAATAGTTTGAAAACGTTTCCTCAAGAAGACAAGTCAAAAAATACAAAACATGTGAAAAATATTGCACAAAACCTCTCATATGATAAAAATAGCTCGAAGAGAGACACAAATTAGTAATTTATAGAATAACTAATTTTAGGTTAGAATAATGATAAGGATTTATACAAAACTTTAGGTGGGAATTCAAGTCCCACATTTGTAAATAAGATTTGGATACTTAAGACTAAGACCTCATAATAAGAACTCATATGAGTGTTGTTAGAATCCTTTGAATTAAATATACATTTGAGAGCTTGAATAATCTTTTTGTATAGGTGGGCTTGGTTTGTCATTCTATTTGTCTTTCTTGGAGCATCCGTGAGACTGTACCAAAAGACCTCAATGATCTTTGTCAACCCTCTTAGGTTATGGACATTTGGTAAGATACTCACATCCTATTTCCATTTAATTTTCTCATGTTCATTATTATTCATTGTCAATTTTTATTTCATTTCTTGCATATCTTTTGTGTTATTGTTAAACGTGCCTCTCTCTTCTTTCCACCTCTTGAAGTTGTGAAGAATAAAAAACAACACAATAAAGGATCATTGAATTGTGTTTTTAAATCTTTCATAATTTTTCATGTGTGTCATCTGAAGATTTTCCTTGAAATGACATGTTGATAAAGATTAGATGACTTATCAAACGCTTTTGCATGGTGAGTTTTAAAACTTCCTCATTTTGTTAGTTTCACAATAATAAGATGTAATATAACAAATTAAGCGAAAGAAAATATACTTTGCTTTTTTATATTTGTTTGTCTGATCACATAGACTACATTAGTTCTTTACCAACTAGTCATGTTCCACTAAGCAAACTATGGTTGCAAAGTACAATTAAGTATTATCTTGGCTCTCAACCCCTTTTGGCTGACTTTGTTCAATTATTCTTTCAGTAAGCCACCTTTTTGTTCAATCAAGTCTTCTTTCAACATGTTACTCTTGGCTCAACCTGAGCATTCTTTCAGCTTACATCACTGTTGGCTCAACATGAGTATTCTTTTAACAAGTCACTTTTGGTTCAAATAAGTTTCTTTTAACAAGTCAATTATGGTTCAACTAAGTTTCTTTTAGCAAATCACTCTTGTCTCAAGACAAATACAATGTCTTTGTTATTGCAAGATCACAATTTGCACTCACTAGGAAGGGTAGTGTTTTTCAACGTGTACAAGGTTTAGACTTTTTATACTAGTTTTCTAGAATGAACACAAATAGTATTCTCACAAAGCTTTTTAGATAAATGAGAAAATTCAGTAGAGTTTTGGCACTTGTAAGCAGTGGTCATTCTTCTTGTCTTATTCTTCAAGGAGTGTCTTTATATGAGCTCATTAAGAAAGAATCATTGTAATCCCTTTTTCTTCCCTTTGAGTAGCTTTGAACTCAAATGTTTGTCCCATTATTTTGCTATCATCCATTGAGCTTGGATGTTGAGAAGCATTGAATGCACTTCATGCAACATTAATTTGTCTTCTCTTCTTTATGCAACTTCAATGATAATTAGCATTACTTATCTCCCTAGGTTGCATAAATTTTTACTTCAAAGAGTGATAAAAGCACACACTATACTAGGCATATAGTTGGCCCATAGTTGACACATGTTTGTATAAAAAAAAGTTGGCAGGCATTCAACTTTATCTTGAATCGCAACATATATTTGAATGAAACTTGTATTTGGCACAAATCTCTTCAAGATAAATGATGAAGAAATTTCCTACATTATAGAATTAAGCATTAGAAATATTCTTTAAGTTCACGTCAGCTTAAAGTCTTTTATTGTTCTTATCATTTGATCATCGTCATTCACTTATCACATGTAGTGAAAAGAAAATTACACAGTGCTCTATCACCTATCAAATGAAATATATGCACTCATGATCTATTCAACATGTATCAAATGAAACTTCTTATTTTTTTTATCTTTCAACTTTGCATTTAAACATTTAATCAAAAGAATAGAGAGTTTAAGCACTCAATCAAAACAACACTTAAATCCTTCAAGAAATAACAACTTAATTCAAAATAAAAATCATAACAAATGTTATTTCATATTAATGCTTTAACAAATTTTAAAATATTAATTTAAATATTAATATATTTTTACTAACAAAAGGTTATTCATGAAATAAATTTTATCTATAGTTTAATAAATTTATTTTATTATAATTTTAAAAAATAATATAAACTTATTTAAATTATAAAATTATTAAAAATAATAATGAGTTCTAATTTTAATTATATATATTTGCAATATAATTTTTGTAAACATGCTAAATTTATAAAATTAGAATATTATATTTTTCATTTTCTTTATATGAAGTTAAATTTTTTATATTTTGTGTTATCAATATCAATATTTTATTTTTTCAATTAATGTATATATTTAATTTATTTTATTATCTTGAAAAACTTTGTTAGGAGATGAGTTATGTTAACTTGGCTCAATGTAACATTCATACTTTGCAGTTACATTACTACTACTCATCTTTTACTAAACATCTTTTTCATTACTACGACGAACCATAAATCCCTAAGTTTACCATTGGGATGATTCGTCATTCACCTTAGACTTCAATTGGGGACTTATGTTGCTATCACGCCTAATAGTTTCATATCGCTTAGGAGTCGAGACTTAAGGCGGTTTAAATACCTTTTCCTCTTTCCATCATCTAAGGCGTCTTTTACGGACAAAACCGTGATAGAGCACATACTTCAAAGCAGATAATACCTCATATGCATGGTGTTGAATATTGATGTGTATGTCCTTACCATGCCCAATAGTCTCACATTGCTTAGAAGTCGAGGCCTAAGGCAATTTAAATGCTCATTCCTCTTTCCACCTTCTAAGACGCCTTTTAAGGACAAAATCGTGACTGATAGGCTCCAAAGCGGACAATATCTCAGATGCATGGTGATTGACCCTAACGATGTCACTTGATGGACATGGGACTGAAACATTGACGCCCTCCATGTGAATGATAATGAGGTTCTAAAGATGAACCATCAGTCCCTTAAGCCCTACATTGGGGATGATTTGTCATTCCCTTTAGACCTTAACTGAGGAGCTTATGTTTCTACCATTGCCAACAATCCCACATCACTTAGAAGTTGAGGCCTAAGACGTTTTAAATACCATTTCCTCCTTTCACCCTCCAAGGCTTCTTTTAAGGACAAAATCGGGATGAATTGGGCCGAAGTGGACAATACCTCAGATGCATGGTGATTGGCCCTAACGATGTCATTCGACAAACAAGGGACCAAAACATTGGCGTCCATCGTGGGGCCGATAACGAGGTTCTAAAGACAAACTATCGGTTCCTTAAGCCCTCCATTAGGGATGATCTGTCATTTTCCTTAGAGCTTGACTAAGGAACTGATGTTCCTACCACACCCAACAACCATTATGTCTTAAATTGCATTAAACTAATAAATTCAAATGTAATAAATATCATATATAGCCAATCAAATCATTTAACTTATACTAATAATAGAAAATATGTCATCTTCCATTAGTTGGACTAAACTTTTGACTCAACTACTAGAGAGAATATTTCATTGTAGTCCACCCTTTATTTTTTCTTACAACCCTTATATGCTAAATTTGAACTTTAAAACTTTAAACTAGAAATGAAACTATACTACATTACACATAAAGACTAAGAATACACTAAACTAAAAATTAAACTAAAAATTAGTCTAAAAATTCTTTATTATAACATAAATTAAGAAAAAAAAGGAATTTAACCTTCTAAAATAAATCTACTCAAAAAACAAAAAATTAAAAACTAAAACAACCTTAAAGAAATGCAAATGGTCTAGAAAATTTTTCACAAAAATGGGACTTGTCAATGAGTGTATCGGAACAAACTTGATGAGGAAGCTATGGTTGTGAAGAACAAAGCTAGGCTGGTAGCAAAATGTTACTCACAACAGGAAGGTATTAACTACACTGAAACTTATGCTATTGTTTCTAGATTAGAAGTCATTCACATATTGCTATCATTTGTTATATTTAGTAGCAATAAAATCTACCACAAAAAATTAAAAACTAAAACAACCTTAAAGAAATGCAAATGGTCTAGAAAATTTTTCACAAAAAATGGGACTTATCAATGAGTGTATCGGAACAAACTTGATGAGGAAGCTATGGTTGTGAAGAACAAAGCTAGGCTGGTAGCAAAATGTTACTCACAACAGGAAGGTATTAACTACACTGAAACTTATGCTATTGTTTCTAGATTAGAAGTCATTCACATATTGCTATCATTTGTTATATTTAGTAGCAATAAACTCTACCAAATGGATGTTAAGAGTGCATTTTGAAATGGATTTATTAAAGAAGAGGTTTATGTAGAATAACCCATTGAAACTTATGCTATTGTTTCTAGATTAGAAGTCATTCACATATTGCTATCATTTGTTACATTTAGTAGTAATACACTCTACCAAATGTATGTTAAGAGTGCATTTTGAAATGGATTTATTAAGGAAGAGGTTTATGTAGAATAACCCACTAGATTTGAGGATTCATCACATCCAAACAATGTCTACAAACTCAATAAAGCTTTATATGGTTTAAAACAAGTTCCTAGAGCTTGGTACGAGAGATTGAATATGTTTATAACTGAAAATGGATTTACTAGAGGTCATGCAGACACCATCCTTTTTAGAAAATACTATTAAGATGATTTCATTTAGTATAAATATATGTAGATGATATCATTTTTTATTCTGTGATAAATTATTATGTAGGAATTCTTAAGCCTTATGAAAATTGATTTCGAAATAAGCATGATGAGAGAGCTAAAATTTTTCCTTGGTTTGCAAATAAAACAAGTTAGGAATCATATCTATATTCATCAAACTAAGTATGTTAAAGAACTTCTTAAGAAATTTAACTTGGAAGATACAAAGGAAATGAAGATCCAAGTGCATCCCAATACATCTCTAGGATTAGAAAAGAATCTAAATCAGTAGATCACACTAAATATAGGTAGATTATTGGTTCCTTGTTGTACCTTATTACATCAAGGCCTAATATTATGTTTAATGTTTGTTTGTGTGATCATTTTCAATCAGAACCAATAGAAGTACACCAAAGTGTTGTAAGAGAATTTTGAGATATTTAAAGGGTACTACTATTCTTGGTATTTACTACAAAAAGCGATAAAGTTATACTTTTTAGGGACTGCGATGCATATTACGTAGGGGATAAGATTGAAAGAAAAATCCCTATCAAAGGATGTCCCTTTTTTGGAGGGAATTTTGTCCATGGTATAACAAAAAGTAAGGCACAATTGCTTTATCGATTGTTGAAGCATAATACATATCAACTGCCAAATGTTGTTTTAAATTCCTAAGGATCAAGAATTAATTGGAAGACTACAATATACATTAGAGTAACATTCCTATAGTTTCACTACAAGAAAAACTGATATTACCAACGGTTAAAATTCGTCGGTAATGGTCTAAATCCGTCGCTAAATCAATTATTACCAACGAATTATCGACGGTAAAAAAGTTATCAGTAAAACTTTTGTCGGTAAAATTTTACCCACGAAAATCATGTTTTGTCAGTAATTATCGACGAAAAAATTTGTCAGTAAATCTGTTGATAATTATCGATGAAAAAATCCGAAAGTAATTACGGACAAAAAAATCCGTCGGTAATTACGGACAAAAAAATCCGACGGTATATAACATGCACTGTTCATCTTCTTCCTCATCCCCCTTTCATTCTTTTCGTTTTCTTCTTCTTCGCCATCGCTGTCATTGTCGTCATCGTCGTCGCCGCCGCCATCGTCTTTTTCCTCTTTCTTCTTCTTCTTCTTTTTCCTCTTCTTCTTATTCTTCTTTCTCTTCTTCTTCTTCCTCTTCTTCTTCCTCTTCCTCTTCTTCCTCTTCCTCTTCTTCTTCTTCTTCTTCTTCTTCTTCTTCTTCTTCTTCTTCTTCTTCTTCTTCTTCTTCCTCTTCTTCGTCTCCCTCTTCTTACGGACAAAAAAATTCGTCGGTAATTACCAAAAAATCTATCGGTAAATAACATGCAATGTTCATCTTCTTCCTCCTCCCCCTTTCATTTTTTTTTGTTTTCTTCTTCTTCGCCATCGTTGTCGTCTCCGTCGTCGCCGCCGCCATCGTCTTCTTCCTCTTCTTCTTCTTCTTGTTCTTCCTCTTCCTCTTCTTCCTCTTCCTCTTCCTCCTCCTTCTTCGTCCCCCTCTTCCTTCTTCTTTTTTCGATAAATGAAATCTGTAACATCCCTAAAGAGTATTACTTAATTAACATATAAAGATATAAAAGAAGTTTAAACGTCGCAATATTATTCATCCCAAACGCGGGAAAAACAAAATTTAATATTCAATGCAACAATGCTCAAAGGAAATTAAATCAAAAGTTATTACAAGTTCCAAATAAAACCATAAAAGCAATAGTAAAAATCCCTAGCTCTATCCCAGCTAACCTTCACTCCATAGTCTGAGCACCCTCAACATCACCTGTATTATCATCTGCTCCCGTGTAACGAGTTACACGATCATTGCCAAACACAAACAGAAAGGGTGAGCTCAACAAATTATAAGAAACATATCAATTCAATATTGCAAATACACCCAATGATATTCTTATAGTTAGACCCTAGTCACATTCTTAATAACCCCAAGGTTTTTAAACCTCCAGTATAATCAACAAAGTTAGCCATGGTTTCAGGATTCATGATGCTCACACGAACATGCCCGCTCGTGGTCCTGCCTCTACGAACCTCCCCGCTTGTAGTCCTACTCTATGGACTTGCTTGCCCGCAGTCCAACACATGTGATCCACCAGCTACGTACCTCCCTGCACGCAGCATCTCTCAATTGTGAGCACCAAACATACGAACCTACCTCGCTTGTATCCCCATAGGAGAGTAATTTGAGTATGAACCTCCCCGCTCATACCATCACATGTCAACCTCCATCCATGAACCTATTCGCTCATGGCACAACATCTCCTGATCCACATTCGCATCATTGCGTACAACAATACACACAAACTACACTAAACTCGCTTGGGCTAGAAGCCTTAGCTTAAGCGACCAGGCCTGTCTCGCTCAAGCTAAGCTTCGTCGCCTGAGCGAGCGTGCTGCCATGGTTTACGTGCGAAGACTCGCTTAGGCGAGCTCGTCTCGCTTGGGCGAGATCTCCCTTCGCTCAACACAACATCACTCGCCTAGGCGGCGAGACATCAAAACACACACTTCTCAGTTGCGATTCCTCGCTTAGGCGAGTACCTCTCGCCTGAGCGAGGTACTTTGTCGTTCAAACCATGGGCTCCTCGCCTGAGCAAGACCCTCGAGCACAACCTCACCACTACATGATTTCTTGCCTAGGCGAGCTGCTCTCACCTGAGCGAGATGTGGAGACACAACCCAGAATTTCGTTTCTGCTATTCTCGCCTAGGCGAGCCTAGTTAGCTTGAGCGAGAATAACACTTATCCTCCTTGTAATGCACGCGGAAATCTATCCCAACATGCCCAAAACCCCATTCTACTATGCCAAACAATTCATCTCAGGATACAACATTATGTGCATGATTTGGACACCAAATAAGTCACCCAAAAATACGAAATCAGACCTTATACACCATTAGTACATAAAATCCCATAATTTCCATACAAACTCATAAGGGTTGTATCACATTACAACAAAACAATCCCACACCCCAATTCACAGCATGTTGTCAATCAAATTACGTGACAAAGGTACATAATTACTGTAGATTACAATATACACGAAATTCGCCTCAATAATCATATAATTGCATGGAAAGGAGCTCCCCTAACCTGGAATTCCTTGCTCAATTGGGTCTTTTAACCTTAACTTTGCACTACCACCAATAACTCCCCTTTTCTTGGTTCTCTCTAACTCCCCTTGGCACCCCAAACTCGTGCTCCCCTTTCATAGACCATTATGGGCTGTTTTTCCCAACTCCCTTGGCTGCCCATTGTCTATAGGGTTTTCTCACCCTTTCACATTCAGACCACAAGTATTTTAACAAAAATAAAGAGATTAATTTGTTCTCAGCAAGGGTTAAACCCACAACCACTCAATCACAAGGCAATTGCACAATCAATTCAACCAAGTTATGTTTATGTTAATTCCTCTAATTCTATAGTTATGTTATCACCCAACATAATCATGCATATGATTAAAATTAATAATAAATCAAATAACACATACATGACATACATAGGACTCGAACCCAAGTCTTTTCACACAACCAAAGTACTCTCTACCACTTGAGCTAGTACTTTTCCACATCATAACAACTAACATTAAATGCCATAAAGGCTTCTACTACCTGCATTTATTAAATAATTATTTATTTAATTATTTAATTTTTTCGGGTCTTACAAAATTTGTTACCGATGAATTTTTTCGTCGGTAATTAAAATTTGAAAATTCGTCAATAAATCCGTCGATAAATCTATCGGTAATTCAAATTTACTGACTAAAACATATTTGTCAGTAAAATTCTGTCTGTAAGTTTTTTATGTAGTGTTTGTGACAATAATGTGGCCATAAACTTAACTAGAAGTCTTATTATGCATGCTAGGGCCTAACACATCTAGATTAAACATAATTTCATTAGAGATTATGTCCAAAATGGTATTATTTATTCAAAGTTTATTCCAACAGATGATCAACTATTAAATATATTTACAAAACCTCCTATTAAAGAGAGATTTAATCATCTGAGAACCATTCTAGGCATGGCTCTTATGAATGATTAATAAAATGTGATTAGTATTAGACGCATCTAAACTATTAGACACCCAAATATTAGACGTATACATTTTTTATATGCATAACAATAAACGCTCGCATTCACTTTAGTTTGTCATATGGATCTTGAATTGACATTTTCGTAAATTCTTGCATTACATTGAATTTTTTCGTAAATTCATGCATTGCATAGAGACAAATACACATATGATTCTGATTGGTACCAAATATATATTTGTGATTTTGAAAATGTTACCATGATCAACACAACTTTACATACTTTGTTTCCTTATTTCAAAATTCATTTGTTAAAATACTTCCCGATTTCAAATCATTTACAAAAATATCTTTATTGAAGAGGTTTTGATTTTTATTTCAAAAAAATTTCAAATGTTTCCTATTTTCGCATAAACTTGAAAATTCAATTGATGCAATTACCAAATCTTTCTCTATAAGTCAAATCACACCTCTCTATCTTTCGAAACCTACCCACTTGTAGGAAGCTTATTCCGAAACCAACATTTGTTGTCGACAGCTTTGAGTCAATAAAATCTTCATCCAGATTTCCCTCTTCGATACAACCCACATTCTTTAATCCACCACTTATATCATATATGTCTCATACAAAGCCTCAAAGGACCACAAAGATTATTAACACGATGAAAAAGATTGTTGAAAAATCCATTGCTTAGGAACGCCATCATACTCTTTAATTATTGAATGCATAAGAAGCTAGGCAAGTTAATGCATTGAGCATGCAACCTACAACATGTCGATCTTTATGCATAATGTGTTTATTTCCATCCTCACAACTTAATACCCCCTTCTCCTAAACCTTCTCAGTAGCTGTGATGACTTCTTTCTTCTTCAAACTCTTTTTGATGAATGAAAACAAGGGGGATAAGTGAAGAGAGATGAAGCAGAGAAAATCATGCCAACTTTTATGATTTCTAGAAGTTTCCTCTATGGAGTTTTCAAAGTGTTCTTTGTTTTTTTTTTAATTTCATTATTTTCAACCTAGTTGGAACAATTTATTGTTATTTGGCACATTTTCTGTGAATAATGATTTATTTAAATTTGATTGGTTTTGGTTAATATTTTGCTATGACATTATCTTATCTTATTCACTCTGAAATCATGATCATACCAACATATTCTGGCCAGTTTAATACTCTAATATCTTATATTATAATTGTTAAATTTTACACTCTAATACCTTGCTTATGAATTATGCTATTCACAATCTAATATGTTTTTAGTTGTGATTTTGATCCTAAGATTTATTCTTATTTTACTATGATATTTGATATGATTGATTGAAACATGTGCTATAATACTACATGATGTTCATCATTCTTGATTGGTGTTGTCGTCATAAAAAAGGAAGAGACTGTTAAAGTGGACGAGCCCCTTAAACTACTAGAGTTTTTACGAGAACAAAACAGTTACCTTGTTAGGCAAGATATTCTTGGTTAGATGTGAATCACCTTTAGACAAGTAAGGGAGAATATCTAATTGACATATATACTTGAAGTGATTAATCAATGCATTTTGCATATAAAAAAATGTAAGCTAGAAGTCATGCATATGCAATAGACCAGCTCTTGACATTGGACAAGTCTAAGTAGTAGATGAGTTAGCACATTAGATGAGTACAACCAAATAAATTACCAGGTATGTGCATTAGATGATCCAAGTCATTAAACGACCTAAGTCACTAAATAACCTAAGGCATTAGGCAATTTAAGGCTTTAGACGACCCAAAATTAATTAAATCATTAAACGACTCAAACAATGTAGTTTTTTACATGCACTAAATGAGTCAAAATGTATTGTGTTATCTGGCTAAGTGTTTTCATTTTCTAATCTCTAATTGATCATTTGAATTGGTATATTAATATGATCATTTGAAATGATGAATTAATTTAATGAGCTATAATATTCAAAATTACAATATGAAAGAAGAAAGTTTTAAAAAATAAACGATAAAGTCATATGAACATTGGGAAATAATTTACCTGACTTAGGATCAAAATATTTGATCGATTGAGAAGTATTATTGCTTTAACGATTCAAATGCATAATCATATTGCACAAAGTTTTCTTAAAAGGAAAAATATGAAAGTTGAAGGAAGAGAAAAATTCAAATGATATTCATACTCATCCAAGTAAGGAAAGAAGATATCATAAAGAGCATCAACAGATTAAGAATTGAAGCCTTGAAGAATGACAATGAAGATATAATTTGAAGAATCAAATTGAGGAACTAATCAAGCATTTCCTTATTGAGAAAAATCATGAAGATCAAGATGAAGCACTACAATTCAAATTCTCAATGACTATCCATGCAACAACTATATAAAGGATGCAAAGGCATACAAGAAGACTAACAAAATAACAAAAGAGTTATAAATCTATGAATTTCTAAAGTGTTGTGAAATTGCCATATCAATAATGTTTAGTGAGAAATTGGTTTGAGCGCATATACTTTGTAAGTCCTTCAAAGAGTGAGCTTGTATCTTATTAGCTATATTGTAGATTTCTATTGTAAGATGGATTCTTGTAATTATTCATTCTAGTTGAAATTTCTTGATCTTAGAGGGAGACCAAGAAAGATACTTAGAGAGATTATACTCGGTGTAGCCTAGAAAGGATTATACTTGTGATACTTGGAGAGGTTGAAACTCGTTGTAACTTGGAGAGGGTGATACTTGTTTATTGTCAAAGTTGTTGATTAGTGAAATATATTAAGCAGGTTGCGTAAGAGACTGAACGTAACTTTAGTGAGGTGAACCAATATAAATCCTTTATATGTTTTTCTCACCCTACTCTTTTACTTTAAATATTTTATGTTCACGGGAATTGTTTGAATTTGTATACAAACTCTATTCATCCCTCCTTCTACAGCCACATCTCACCAATATAGCCTGGGCCCACTCATCTCAACCTTCATACTAGGCCAACTCGGCTTGATTCTTTAGTCTATATCTATTTAGTTAAACATTCAACTAGGGCTGACTTTTTTCAACCTTTGGTCAACCTTAACTCAATTAGATTCTTCGGCCAAATCAACTCGACTCAACCTTCAACTCAGGAATACTCTACTCGACCTTCACCTGAGCTGACTCGCCTTTACTTTCTATCTATGCCAACTCTACTCGACCTTTGGCTTGACTCGACTCAAGTCAACCTTCAACCTAGGCCGACTTGGCTCAACCTTCGGCCTAGGCCAACTCAACTTAATTGTTCGACCTAAGTCGACTCATCTTAACTTTCATACCAGATCAACTTGGTTGGATTCTTCAGCTTGTGACAATTCAACATGACCTTCATCCTGAGTTGACTTGTCATGACAATTGACTTAGGTTAAATCGACTCGACCTTTGGTTGAGGCCAATTTGGTTTGACCTCCATTCGGGGTCGACTCAGCTCAATATTTGATTCAGGTTGACTGGGCTCGATACTACGATCTAAGCAAACTCGACTCGATATTTTTGTGTCATTTAACATATATTGACCTTTTGGCATGGGCCATGTTTTACATAAATTGAGAAAACATGTTGCAAATATAAAATGAAAGAATCTTGAAGAACTTTGACAAAAAAAAGTAACATCATGAAGATCAACTTCAAAAGATTATTTATATTGATATTTTTTTAATAGTTTTTAAAGTTGTCAGTAATTGAAATACTTAACCAAAACTAGAAAATTAAAATTCACTAAACTTGAATTGCCTTATGCAAATAAAATATTTAAAAATAAAATAATTTGAAATATGGTCAATTTAAATTCAATGTATTTTAATATCTTAGAAAGTGTGAAATTCCTATCCAATAACAAGGTTAGAATTTTGGAGTATAATAGATCAATTCTCTTGGATTGTCTTCCCAAGTTGTGGTTTGTTATAGCTAAAGTTCTCAATTAGTAACTTGACATAGGTGAATCCTTTTATAGCTTTTAGCGTTCATTAAGTACTCATTCTTATTATGGATAAGATGAATTCAAAGTAAAGAGAGGAAATAAAAGTAGAATCTTCAAAATCTTCTAAATTTATAACTAATGTTTTTAAAGTGTAGCTAGTTGAATTAGACACATAAAAATGTTTTAGAAGAAAGAAATCCCATCGCTCTTTAAGAAACAAGAACAAATACAAAAAGAGGATAAGAATAGAAAATAATAAGAGAAAGTTAATGAGACCATTTCCTCCAAATACAGAAAGTTTGAACAAATGAAAAGTGAACAAAAGTGTAGCCAAAGATGGAATTTTAAGAAATATAGGAAGTAAAAGTTATCTGAGTAAATGGGAGGACCTTCACCACAACAAAAACTATTATCTCAAATAAATAAATAAAAACTTTCATTTATCTAATGGCTAAAACAAAAGAAAAACATTTACAAACAAAATTGGCTTAAAATTTTGACATTAATCTCATGTTATAATGTTTAATCTCAAAATAAAACCTCAGTCTTTAAGTTGTTAAGACAATACACCAATTTTAGACAAAATCATTCAAGATTTCGATTATTTAATTGGAACTAAAAAAGGTGAAAAACTCATTCCCAAACAACTGGTTATATAATCAATTATACTATTCTTCAATTGTTTGAAAAATAATTTAACGGATTATGTTATTGATTAAAACTGTTCATTTTTTTTTCACTTATTTTAAGATTTTAGAGAAAAGATTTTACTCATTTTATGTCAATTTTAAGTGTTATGTGTTACATCCAAAGTTCCAACAAGTGCCTTTTGTGTAGAACAAAAATACAACACAAAGAAAGCTAAGATCTACTTTTGGATCTTCACCAACATCATCAAAACATCATCTTTCTTCAAAGTTGGAGGTTAGGTTTCTTCTTGAATAGCAACAATATGTTGTATTTTTTGGCCTTCAGTTCTTTGAAGCTTGACAATTATATATATTGTAGTTATTGGTATGAGTTGTTTCCTTATGACTCCTGTCGTGTAATAATTGAATGGTTGTTATAGGCTATATTGCCTAAATGGTTAGTTGGATTTCGAAGATAAAATGTTAAAAGTTTTTTCCTTTGTCATAGTATCTCCTTGTTACTTCCCACTCCTCTTTTTGACATTGTGGGATTGCTAAAAGTCTCATTCAATGATCTACTTACCAATATAACCATTACAAATAACATATGTTTCCAAATGCCTACTTCATAGTTTTGATGCATAGTATTGAACTTAAATGCCAGTAAGAATAAGAGAAGTCCATTCTGGATATTTTAAACTTCATCCAAGCCTATACTCTCATTTGTGTCATAATGAAAACCTCTTTAGCATTTGGCTTTGCATTCCTAAATATTGTACTATTTCTTTGATTTCATAAACACCATATCAGTGATACCTATACTCCTTTTGAATCATATTAACTTGACTAGTTAGGACCATCAAATTGAAGTTTTGAAAATGTATTTGAGGGTGGTTATTGTGCACTTTACAAACTAGTACCCATTTGTCACATAAATTCCAAGTCTGGGAGGCTACCTTAAAGAACAAATGTTAGGTTGTTTCATCCATCTCGTTGCATATCACACATGTCTCTCGGTGATATTCCTCAATGTGCTAGATTTTAGCATGACTCTCGATGCAAAACATTGTGTTGGGAGAATCGTAAAATTGTATATGTAGCCTTTAACATGTATGCTATGGCATTTGAAACCATGAATATATTTATAAATAATTTTTTCATAATGTTAAAAAATTTAATGTATTAAATATGTTAAAAACTTCTATTAATCAACAAAATATTGTAAATTTATGAATTCATTAAATAAACATTTAAGGGTAAATATAGTTATCCACTTTCATCACTTGCTGGTGGAAACAATACCAAATGTGATAAGAAACAGTACCAAATGCCATTTAATAACTAAAAGTACTTGTTCAAAGTTTTTCTAATCTACTTTATCTTAATCTCATTCACAAGATTATGATTCCTGATGTTATGATTATCACACACTTAACTGATTGTCATACATAATAATAATAATAATAATAATCAATCACAATTTTTTTGTGAAACTTATTTTAAAGGTTGGTTGGATTAGTTTACCATAATCGATCATAAAAACAATTAAAAGTTATCCTAATCATTATTTCAGTATTCACCACTCGTCATATGTTATTTGACACTCTCCATTCCCACTCATTGCAATCAAGTAGGTGCTTAGTTTTAATAATTGGATTTAAGCTTCAATGTCGGGCTATCAAAGCTACTCCAGCAATAAATTAAAGTAAAAGATTGTTGAATAACTGTTTTTTTAAATAATTATAATTCTTCTTTTTACAAAAATGCAATTATAGTTTTTTCGTTAATGTGAATGTCAACATATCAAATAAAAAGTGAGGCATGATCTCCTTCTGTCTATTTTATTCCGTATATAGTAGTTTTTATAGTAATTGATCGATTATTCAAATTTAGTCAACTCAAACTTCAATTATATCACAAAACTATAACTTTACACTTATATAAAAAAAAAACACTTTTGGCAACTATTCTAACTTCCATTAAAACAATGATTAATGAATGGGTGAATAAAGAATTTGAAATTTTTAATTGAAAAATCAAATCAATTAAATTAAATTAAATGTTATATTTTTCAATAAACGTTTTCTATTTTTAATTCTATGATTGTTGTACAAACTAATAATTTATAAATAGGCAACAATTCTTTTTCAATAAGCTTAATTATTATAACCCTTTAAGTGATTTGCACTCTTGATAATGCTCTTAGTGGACAAAGAAAAAGGTTCCGAGTGGGGAGATGCCACTTCTAAAAGAAGACCTTACAATATTATTTTAATTAGGAGTGTGGAAAATTTTAGTTCATGATTAAAGAGTATGGGGGCATAAGAGAAATAAAAAGAAGTAGAGTGAACTTTTATTATATGTGACTCAATAATTGGCCATGGCATCGATAAAAAATTACATTAGAATTCCTTTCCCAACCTTCTTAATCATTCTATAATAGAAATGAGAAAATAAAATGAAACGTACACCTATGAATGAAGAAATGAGTTACACAAGTCTCATAATCAATAGTATTGTCAACAATGTTGGGTCTAATTAATTATGGAAAATACTTTGTTATATGCCAAAAGAAGAACTATATTAGCCTAATAATTATACTTTGAAACATCTCAAAATAATAATAATAAAATAATAATATTTGTTGATACTTTTATAGATAACATAAAGACAACACGCTTGTTGATTAACTTGAGACGTGGCCCCAACAATTAATTGTTTGTGATGCTTTGAGGGTTTACATTTGATGACCATTGACTCATACCTTATCCTTTCCATTTTATTCGATTAAATTCAATTAATTATTACAAACACCTTTCAACACAAAGAAACATTCCATCGTGTGGCACATTCATCTCTTTCAAATACAGTTATAAACTTTAGAAGAAAATATAGGTCCAATATCTTAGAAGTGTATATTGTTCTATAATTCAAAATTTGTTTTAATATTAGTTTAAGCTTTTATTACAGGAATCACTGAAGTAAATTTTCTATTTAAGAAAAATACCAATACGTGAATCTTTTGTTTGGCGTTGAGAATGAAGTTCAAGCAAACGGTTAGATTCAAAAACTAGTTAAGAACTGCAAATTAAAAAGTAGACTAATTTTGTGTTTCAAGGAGAGATTTCAATAATTAAAAAATATTGAAATGGATGATATTTCAATTATTTATAATAATATTTTCTTCATTTTTAAATATTTGATTTGGATAGAGTAATTAAAATATTTTATATTTTAATTTTCTTGATTTAGGGATAAAGTAAATTAAAATTTACAGAAATTATTAGTCAAATTTAAATATTTAAATAATATTTAATAACCTTTTTTTTCATATGGATGTGTTTATAATGTGTAGAACAAGTGACTAGTTTTGAAATTTTAATTTTCTTCATTTTATAATGAATTTTAAATTTTAGTGTATTATTACTTTTTTAAAATTTCTAAGCTTCAATTTTCTTATATAAATAGCCCACTTTTTCAAAGAATTTTAAATCCGTGGAACAAATAAACTATCCTCTTAAATTATCTTATAAAAACATACACAAAATATAAAAAAAAATGTTAGGTAGATTTAACTAGTGAAAATTATAAAGTAATAAATAAAGACATGATTGTTGTTGAATTAAATTTTTAATATTAGATAATTACGAATTTTTAATAATTATAAATTTCTATTCTTACTTTATTTAAAATTTTTATAGTCAAAACATTTATGTAAATTAACTTTTATGTAATATTTTCTTAAAATTCTTTTACTTATTATAATTTAAAATGGTTATACCATCAATAAAAAAAATATAAATATAAAAAACTAACAAACAAATATAATATTAAATCAATAATCTAACAAAGTATAGCAATTAAATAAATATTAAAAATTATATTCATTAAATGTGATTTTGACAATAAAATATTTTATTATTATTTTAAAAGGTAAACTTATAGAAAGTAAATTTTATTGGTAGATTGTTTTGAAATATTAATATAAATAATTTTTAAAATAAAATAAAAGTTATTAAATTAAAATAATTTTATTTAAATTTCATCTATCAATTTTGTTTATAATCTAGATAAAGTTTTCTAGGAAATACATATGATCTATCGTACTCGCAAACTACCAAAATATTCGGATAATTCTTTCCTGTTTTATTCCAAATGATTGTTTTTCTTTTCATTCTTCTTGTGTTGTCTTTTCTTTTCTTTTTATTCTTAAATAGAATCATAATATCTTATTTTAATGTTTATTCATAATTTTTTCCAGTCTGACATGTATTTTGTTCTCTATATTATTATAAAATAAATAATAATATCTGAAAAATTTTAAAAATTATATCGGTAAGTGATTAATTTATTTATTTGTTATATAACTGTTTTCGATAAAAATATTTAAAATCGATATAAAATAATTCATAAAATAAATATATAGAGTTTTTATTTAGACTAATAATGTAACACGATTTTCAATTGGAATATACTAATTTAAAGTTAAACGATAAAAATAAATACATCTATAACATAAATCGATCCATACAGAAATAGTTAATTAATTATTGTTGTTAAACATGTAAAATTTTAATGACCAATTTATAATATAAACTATTTTAGTTATCACTTTAGAGACTAATTATAATTTTTTAAAACTAGTTTAGTTATCAATAATTTTTAATTTATAAATTAGTATCTAAATTGGTCACTCACTATAGTGACTAATTATTTTTTGTCACTAAATTTGGTCATTATTTAAGGTTTTTCTGGTAGTATTTGAACCTAATACTATTGTTGAAATGTTTAGATGGTAGAAAAATTACGCATATTAAGATGTTGATTACTTTAAAGTGAGTATTGAATATGGAATAGTAAATTATTAAAGTTATTTTTGTAGATTTGAGAATTTAAGGAGAATGAATGTTGTATTTGAACTAGAATGAACAAGATTAAGTTGGATCAGGGAAATATGATGATCTAGAAAAGTATAGTTATTTTATTTATTACTTTGAACTTGTCTTAAATGTTACATATTTTCAAATGCAAATCGTAAATTTTTAATCATTTTAGTTATGTCGCATAATTGTGTATCTTGATATTTTTATTAACACGAGATTAATTTCGCTAAGACAAAATTAAGATTGAGATTTGAGATGCTCCCAATTCTATTTCATCTCAAACAATGTTATTGTCGCCCATGAAAAATTAAGATCAAGAGTTTGAACTTTAGCTCTAATGATGGAATTTTTCCTCAAGCGAAAAAAAATAAAAAGATTTCTTTAATTTTAAAATTGTGTTTCTCTAATTGAATTAGTATGCATGTTAAACATAAATAAATATATATTTAATTGTAGTTATCTTGATATTGTAGTTGAGATTTGATACTTGAGATATTGTAAAATATGTAAAGTGTTAATCTTTGATAAATAATGTTTTATGAGTCTAGATTCATGTGTGATGTATATTTGCATTTGTTGTGGTTATAAATTTTATGACATTTTTGGCCTATAATATTATTTTTAATTTAAAATGATTTATTAATGGTAATATATACATGAGTAGATGATGAAGATTAACGAACGTTCACATAATATATATATATATATATATATATATATATATATATATATATATATATATATATATTTGTTTATATAAATTTTTGAAATTTTTTATAATAATATAGATTAGAGTATTGAATAATTTGGATTCTTAGATTTTAGTAATATTTTAATATTTAAATAAGTTTTGAAATACTTTCATAATATTGTAGGTTAGAGAATTAAATATTAAACAATTATGTTGATATTTATGAAGTGTTATACGATGTTTTTTCATCAACAAAAGGACATAAAATAATAAAACATAATAATATAATTCATTCTCTTTATAGTTACATCAATAAAATAAAAAACATAACACAAAATCACAAAACTATAGTTAAATATTTTAATGTTTATATAAATTTTGAAATACTTTTTTATAATAATATAGAATAGAGTATTGAATATGAATATTTATGGATTCTTAGATTTTAGTAATATTTTAATATTTAAATTAAGTTCTGAAATACTTTCATAATATTATGGGTTAGAGAATTAAATATTAAACAATTATGTTGATATTTATGAAGTGTTATGTGATGTTTTTTCATTAACAAAAGGAAATAAATAATAAAAAAGGATAATAATATAATTCATTATTTCTATATTTAAATCAATAAAATAAAAAACATAATATAAAATCACAAAATAGAAAAACTATAACACAAAATCACAAAACTATAGATAAATATTTTAATGTTTTGAACTATAGATAAAAATTTTGAAATACTTTTTTATAATAATATAGAATAGAGTATTGGATATGAATATTTACGGATTCTTAGATTTTAGTAATATTTTAATATTTAAATTAGTTAGAGAATTAAATATTAAACAATTATGTTGATATTTATGAAGTGTTATGTGATGTTTTTTCATCAACAAAAGGAAATAAATAATAAAAAAAGATAATAATATATTTCATTCTTTTTATATTTAAATCAATAAAATAAAAAACATAATATAAAATCACAAAATAGAAAAACTACAACACAAAATCACAAAACTATAGATAAATATTTTAATGTTTATATAATTTTTGAAATACTTTTTTATAATAATATAGAATAGAGTATTGGATATGAATATTTACGGATTCTTAGATTTTAGTAATATTTTAATATTTAAATTAGTTAGAGAATTAAATATTAAACAATTATGTTGATATTTATGAAGTGTTATGTGATGTTTTTTCATCAACAAAAGGAAATAAATAATAAAAAAAGATAATAATATATTTCATTCTTTTTATATTTAAATCAATAAAATAAAAAACATAATATAAAATCACAAAATAGAAAAACTACAACACAAAATCACAAAACTATAGATAAATATTTTAATGTTTATATAATTTTTGAAATACTTTTTTATAATAATATAGAATAGAGTATTGTATATGAATATTTATGGATTCTTAGATTTTAGTAATATTTAAATTAAGTTCTGAAATACTTTCATAAGATTGTAGATTAGAGAATTAAATATTAAACAATTATGTTAATATTTATGAAGTGTTATATGATTTTTTTTTATCAACAAAAGGAAATAAATAATAAAAAAGGTAATAATATAATTCATTCCTTTTATATTTAAATCAATAAAATAAAAAACATAATATAAAATCACAAAATAGAAAAACTACAACACAAAATCACAAAACTATAGATAAATATTTTAATGTTTATATAAATTTTGAAATACTTTCTTATAATAATATTGAATAGAGTATTGGATATGAATATTTATGGATTCTTAGATTTAGTAATATTTTAATATTTAAATTAAGTTCCAAATACTTTCATAATATTGTAGATTAGAGAATTAAATATTAAACAATTATGTTGATATTTATGAAGTGCTATATGATTTTATTTTTCATTAAGAAAAGCAAATAAAAAAAAAATATTAAATAAAAAATTATAATGTTGAGAATGGGATTTGAACCCATGCCTTTTCGGAGTTTGTTGGTGGCTTAAGGCGTATGAGCAACGAAGAAGAAAGAAGAAAGAGGAGTCTTTCGTCAAGCATTTCAAGCTAAGACAACCCTAAAGGAGAAGAAGGCATCTTATACTCAAGACATTTGAGGCCGAGGAGATCCTGGTGGTAGAAATCGTGGAGAGGAATAGGAGAAAGAGCAACCCAGGCAACAAAATTGGCGTGACCGAGGTCAAGGTTCGTGGAGATGAGGTTGGTCAAGCAACTCAAAAGTTGAGTGCTTCAAGTGTGGCAAGTATGACAATTATGCAAATGAATACAAATAGGTTAAGTGTTTCAGTTGTGGTAAGGTCGAACACTATGCAAGGGATTGCCGATTCGAAAATAAGAGGGAAGAGACAACCAACCTTTTCACAAAAGATGTTGAATATGAAGTGGTGTTGCAAGTTATAGGCAATAGACGTTAGACAAGCCTTGGGTTGTGAGAAAGGTTTTAGAGTTAGAAAGGATCATTAGACAACTTGAACATGTTAGAGGAGTCTCGATTAGATGTGTCTAGCAGAAGGTGGAATGGTTTAGACAACTAGCTAGCCTTTGTAAGATCATTAGATGGTCACGAAAACGGTACATGCTTGCATGTGTTAGACGCCGCTAGGTTCTATTGGTTAGACAAGGTTTCACGCCTTAGGGCCACCAAATGCATAAATAGGGTTCCGTACAAAGTAGAGGATTAATACTTATGTTTTGCAAATTTTCTTGGATTCCTCCTTTAAGCCTTAAATTGGAAGTTGCCATTCAATTCTACCAAACCAGGAAATTGGAAGGGGAAAGGAGAATTGTAGTGTTTTTTATATGAACCGTAGAAGGTTGGTTGGATCAAGATCAACCCCTCAAGGTGTTGGAAAGACGAAACCTATACTTGAAGGTCCATTAACGAAAGAAGCAAAAGAAGAAACAAGAAGCATCATGGGTTAGACTAAAATATGAAATATAAAACACTAATAAGGAATGAAATCAAAAATGGATTAAAGGTAGAGAAATTGAAATAACATGCCATCTTCAATTCTAGAACCAAAGGATAAGTGCAAGATGATTCACCACTTGACAAAGCTTTCCAAGATAAGAACCCAAAGTAAGAGAAGAGAAAACTTCAACTCTCAAATGCTCACAAAGAGACTTCTTATTCATTCAACTCAAGATATATGTATTTACAAAAGGTATAGTCTCCTATTTATAGGTGAGAAGCTTGTCCTAAGGATGATTTAGAGAGCTAACTTTGTTAATCAAGAGTTAACTTCTCTAATCATGTTTATCTAAAGTAATCCTTGAAATTAGGGAGGTACATGTACTAGTTCCTTAAATCTAGGAAAAGTAATGATGAATGTGGCTAGATACAATGGATGGGAGCCTAAGGGAAGAAGAAAGAGTCCAGGTACAATGAAAGGGAGCCTAAAGGAAGGAGAAAATGACTAGATACATTGAAGGGGAGCATAAGGTGGGTGAATGCGTCTAGAAAGTTGGAATTCTCTTAGTTTATATATTCATCATTCCTTTGCCAAGTTCCTTCCCTAAAGTTCTACTCTTCTCTCAAGTTCATATTTACTTATTTACAATTCTTTTGATTTCTTCTTATAATGTCTTGAGTTTCCCTTTTGTGAGCCTTCCATGATACTTCTCTTTTATTTTTCTTCTTTGTTTTTCCTAGCCATGCTTCTTGTTTGAATTCCTTGTTGCTCATCTTCTCTTTCCTCAACAAGCTCTTGATATCTTAATTCACATCAATTTTGGGATGAAGATGAAGCCATTTTTAGTGATTAAGAGAAAGGAGAATGGGTTCTCTAAGAGAGTAAATAATGTGAGTAAAGGAATACACTTGAGCAAAAAGAGAAAGCGTAAAAGCTCAGAAGAAGAAATGAAAGGAGGTTTTTAAGGCTCTTGGGAAATTCAAAATTATATTGGAACTAGGCCCACAAAATAAATATAAAATATATTTTTTTGAAATGGTAGTTACACTCAAGTAGTTGTGTTGAGTGCACTTTAATGAGGGGTTAGTGAAAAGACAGGTCCATGTGACATTTCTGTTTATCAATGCATATGTGTGTAGGTTAAGGAATGTTAAGCATTGGCTGATTTCAAGGTTGCAATGATGATCAAGAGAATTGTTTTCATTAGAGCCATGAATTAATATTCTCTTAGGGGGCATTTTGTTGAGGATATCGATATTGAGATAATCGAAGGAAGGAAAGAAATCAAAGGAAGTAGAGAAATCAAAGGAAGTAAAGAAATTGAAGGGAATGAAGAAATCAAAAGATAGATTAATGAATGGATGGTTATATAAAGGTATCGAGAGAGTTAGTGACGAAGTCAAAGGATGATCAAGAAAAAGAAAAACTCAAAATGTATCGAAAAAGGCACTAATAAAACAAAATTGAAGGAGAATTTACATAAAGATCAAATGGGACATTGAGTAAAAGTAATTACTGCAAACATGGTCTTAAAAGGCATAACTGATGCAACATGAACATTTTTTAGACAATTATTCTAATTATTATGTAACTTTTATTTTATTTAATTTTGGGTTAACTGTTAAAAATGGGGTAGGGATATATAGATAGGTTATTTGTGTTTAAAATGACATGACAAATTGTATTTACAACAAAAACACTCTGAGAATTCCATGAACAAAGGATAATGACAATTCTAGTGTTGATTGTAACAATTTGAATCACTACTTTAATTGACTTCTTTTACTGGTTCTTATTTTATTCTTAGTAATTTATTTTCTTGCATTTACATTTCTTGCATTTAATTTACTAGTTCGTTTATTTCCTCACTAATTTATATTTTTAGTTTTCAAGCATATACTACTTTAATTCGCCTTCATCTTCAATATTTTTATTTACGTTATTGAAAGCAATTTCTTATTTTAAGCAATGAAAATTTCAAATAATTTAGAGCTTTCTTAAATTATGGAAAGAAAGGCATAAGTTGTAACACCCCATTTAATTAATAACGCTAATTAAAGGAATGTCACGCGGAATAATATTAGAAACAAAGTCCTGGAATGTAGACACTACTCCTCACGATTATCCAAGAGAAAACCCGAATAAGAAAAGGGCACACTACGATGTCATAACAAAGTATAAAATATAAATCATCAACATTTAGAATTTTAAGCCTAAAGACCAGCGGTACATGGGCCATAGCCCTAAAGGAAAGTCCAAGTAAACCTAGATCCAGTCCAAGCAGACTATGCAGCGGAACCTCCATCACCCTGATGATTACGGGGAGTTCTCACCTCTGCTCACATCAACAAGTTGATGATCATTGCAAAAGAAAAGACCACACCACAGAACATACAACAAACAACAGAAGGGTAAGCTAGAGCCAAAATTAGTTTTATCATGCAATCAGATATACTTTCACAGTCCAATATACATACATCATCCAAGCATGTTGTGACCTTCCAATCAATACACTAAGACTCGACTCGACTCATCCAGATACATATAATTTGGTCGGATTCAGCGGATGCTTGCACTTGTGGTGGATACCTCTGCTCACCCCCGAGCTATGTGTTACAAGTGTTACAATGAATCAATCCCTTACACACAAGGTTAGCCCTTAGTTAGTTTCAGGCCTCCTGCTACTCTCTCCACAAGAGTCAGTCCGCTCTAAGTGAGACTAACTGACTCCTTAGAGTGTCAGGATGCAACCTTACCTTGAATCCTTACCAAATTATACAGATGGGGCACCACCATGGATACCCACGAATAGGGGCCATGGAATTACGTCCCGATCACTGAAGCACGACCATGAAATCCCACCTAGAGATCTCAAGGAATTATGCACTGACCCTCGACCAATCATGCTCAAACAATCGAATAATATTTATCATGCAAATAATCTCAGACCAACCTTTATAAACCATACTCATTCATATTCGAATGTAGAATCAATACCAACTCATCCTTCCCAAACCATGAATATAGAATTTCATCTCATACCAATACCATGCCACTTTAATTACCAACCACCAACCATCTCATACATGTCACATGCCAAGTTCATGTTAAACTTATCAATCATAGACCATAAACCATTCCACTCATACCCATTCGCCCAATTCATGCTTTTAAAAGTAATTGAATCAATCCACAAGTTCAAGTTAAAGTAAGGAATTAAAATTCTGCAACAATTCTCACTTAAGCTAGACTGATCTCGCTTAAGCTAGACTAATCTCGCTTAAGCTAGACTGGTCTCGCTTAAGCTAGAAATTCTCGCTTAAGCTAGACTGATCTCGCTTAAGCTAAAAACTCTCGCTTACGCTAAACTGACAGCTTTTCACGTATTTCAACATGTAAGAACACAAAATCCCAAACAACAAAAACTAAAGAAAACACAAACATGTTGCATAAAATGTTGGCATCATATTTTCATGCTTTAAAAGGGTAAACAAATCAATCATGGGAGCATACAAGTATTTAAACAACTCTGCCGCCAATCTTGCTCAAGCTAAGAAGCTCTCGCTCAGGCGACAGGGGTCTCTCGCTCAAGCGAAAAGATTTCGCTTAAGCGAGATTGAAAATAGAGAGCACTTCGAGTTCTCGCTCAAGCTAACCCATCTAGCTCAAGCGAGAGGCCTTCGCTCAGGCGAGCACTCGAAACCAAAGGGGGGCGAGTTACTGCCATTCTCGCTTAGGGATAGCTCCTCGCTTAGGCGAGAGCTTCTCGTTTGGGCGAAAAACAGCTCGCTTAGGCGAGCATAGCAGATTTCACCTGCTCTCACGCATGCCAAGCCAAAAATCCATCCATAAACAATACACAAATTATTTTCACACCATCAAAAGCACATCAAATCATCAAGAGCACCCTATAGAACCAAAATAGGCACATTATTTATAAAAGCATAAAAAAAAACTAGCTTCCCTTACCTGGAAAGGAGTTAATATCGGGCTTTGACTCTTAAATCAACGGGACCGGCAGCTCCAAGAGCATATATAAGAAGTGAAGACGAGCTGAGTTTAGAACTAGCTTGACCAAGATTGGGGCTAAACCCTAGCAGAGCCTCTGTGGGGGTAAAGGAGAGTGTGAGAGTACTATTTCTGCAAGAATGACAGAAGTGAGAGGGGTTTGGCTGCCTTAGGGGCCTTGGACACCCTATGGGTCAGTCCTTAGGCCCATAAGATTAGGGGCAGCCCTTTAAAAATTAGGGCAGAATAAAAGAAGGTTTTACATAAGTTCTTAATTAATATTCGCATAAGGAGACAATTTAGTGAATTAGATATATTTATATAATTAGTTCAAGATATAAATGATTTACAAATAAATTGTGTTAATGATTGAATCTTGAATTAAAATACTTTAATTTAGATCGAAAAATAACTTGTTTGCAGGTCCCATTATAAGAATTCACATTGAATATATTTGGTTCACTAAACATACTCGAACAAGCATCACAAATTGTTGAGAAACAAAAAGTTAAAAAAAAATTTTGTTTAATCAAATCATCTTGGTTCAACATATCTTCTTTCAATATGTTAATGTTAATGTTCCTTATCATGGTTCACTTTTGGAGTAAGGATCTCCATGCTCAAGCTCCCATGCAAACTACTTACTCCAACTCTCCTTAATGTGTGGCAACTGTTACTAGCTTGAATAGAGTAGATAAATGTTATGTCATCAATGAGTTTGTAGTATATCTCTTACATAAAGATACTCCTTGAATATGTTTGACTAGGTTATTTTTAGCTCACATATATTTTACATTCCACGAAGTTGTTGATACTTTGTAGTCATTGAGACCTAACGACAATATTTGAGGTCCGATATGGTTTATTCCATCGTCTTTCTTCTACTTTCAAAAGGAAAATGCCAAAATCGAGTAAGGAAAAACCCTCAAAGTCAAAGGAACTCTTAAAGGAATATAATCCCCTACTGTTAACTCCAACGAGAACATCACAGATTCACCTTTCCCACTCTCTCCTTTAACATTGTTGATTTTACCATTGTAGGAATGCACAATTGCCGAGAGGAGTCCCATGCAAAGGCAAAGTCCCTGTAATGATAGCAGCAATACTCAGAGAAGCATTATATTGTTTTCCCCTTGAATAGTTGCAGAACCCAAACCCTTAACAGTTCCACCAAAGAAATGCATCAAAACAAATAAATGTCTAACAATTTTCCTTGGTGCAATTTTAAAAATCTCACCTTTAAGAGAACCACAACAATGTCTTTGACCTCCACAAGAGAAACCTTAGAGCCACTGCCATGGTTTCAGCTTCTGAAATTTGTAGTTGAAGATTCCAGCTTCACACAATGCTACTCAACGTTTGTGAGAGCACTAGAGTAATCAACAAACAAATGTTTAAAAGAGGGAAGAGGGGGAAAATGTACTCACACATCAAAATCAACAAAGAATTAATCAATTTATTTTTTATTTATTTTGTGTAAATGTAGGTTACACTGAGCTAGAATTAATGTAATTTAATTTAATTTTTCATTTATTCCTCATCCTAACGTAGATGAAATCGACGCTGCAATTGTAATTTAATTTTTTATTTATTTTCCCCCGATCAAATTGACACTACAAATGTAATTTAACTTTTTATTCATTCGCCTCCTTAACATTGACCGGAACATAATTAATGTAATTTTATTTTTTTTACAACATTACAGTTAATGTAATTTAATTTTTTATTTTTTATTTATTTTTTTCTACTTAACATTGGCTAGACTGACATTTATGTATAAAGAAAGTATTTTGTAGTGTCGGTTTGACCTATGCAATATTTAGTGGTATTATATTTTGTGTTGGTTAATTTATGTTTGTTTAGAGTGCTTTTGATCCGCTGTATTATTTTTTATTTTATTTTTGTGTCGTGTTAAAGTTGGTTTGAAAAATGTCCTCTTTTAGACAATATTATTTAATGACAGTTAATAGCCAACATTTTTGTAGTGTTGTTGATATTAATGTTACTTTTTCCATTTTTTTTCTTACATAGAAAATATTGTTTTTATAAACAGTTATAAAATTAAAAGTTTTTTCTTAATTATTAATAAAATGAACTATTCTTATATATAAACAAGTATGTATAAAAATATCTTTATAAACAATTGGTAGCCTAGTTTTATCAAGTATTCGCAAATAAAAAAATTAACTTATGTTTAAGTTAAAACATTTTCGTTTGAAACCCCTTTTCAACTAAACTGGTTTTGACATATACATAAAGAAACATTGTCATTTGGTCTCCAACCTTTTTTCTTACTTTCACTTTATACTCTTAAATAATAAAATTTTATATTTAATTAATAAATATAAATATAAATAAAATTTTGAAATAAAATAATAATATTCATTATTGTGAATGATAATATAAAACAATGAAAGTGTAAAACTATCATAAGTTAGGAATCCGAATATAAATTAAGAATTACATGAAAAAATTAAATAATATACAGAAAATTTTCATAAACATTTATGTGGACAATTATAACATATTTCAGAAGAGGTGAATCTCTCTGTATATCTCAGTAAAAGAATTCAAACATGATAGTCCATACTTAAACCTGAAAGAAAAAAACTACATTGTTATTTCATCTTATAATTACCAGTAACTGGATAGTCTAAACGGAATGTGATTTCGAATAAACAACTTTGAATGCATTCCCAAACTAACGTTTCCGTCAGAAAGATAGATACCTACAGAATATTTCCATTGTTTATAACGCCACAAGTTATAGCCTCCAAATCTGTGGCAAGTGATGGCATTGAATTATTCATTAAAATCATCCTCACTTTTTCAGGACCAACACAGGACATATTACTACAAGTACATTCCAGAGGATTCAATCTATTGTTAATAATTGGATTTTCCACGGAGATATACAAACTTTTCATAGAATAGAATAGTTTTTTTAGTATTCATATATATAAACACAAATACATACATACATATATATATATATATATATATATGTATGTATGTACGTATAGCAGCAATTAATGGCTTCCATTGGGTATAGAAATATTGGTTTGCTTTTATGCCATTGGAAAGTTTGCAATAAAGCATTAACCAACATTCTTTCTAGATGATATCCTTCATGAAGAACACAAGCTAACTCATTTTCCCTGTTCGTAAGATCTCAATATAGTATCACAACTTGTGTTCCATGAGTAGATTTGCTCCTATTGAAGCCAAGATGTTTATTACTGAAACAGAAGAAGTGTTGAAGGAGAATCATGAGGCAGTTTCCTGGATGAATAAGATTGACGAAAGGGTTTTAGATTGTTTTCAGAAACAGTGCGTGATTCTGAAGGAATGGCGATAGAGAGATCAAGGTTTAAATCCGGAAGGGCATACGATGACTGAGCCTCGCCACTTGCATCATCTGAGACATCACCATAAACATGACGAGGTGATTTACATGGCTCGTTCTTTTCAACAAGTTTCGTGCGAAAAGGTTCTGAAGCATCTTCAGACATGGGTGGATTCTGAAGGAAAGGGACTTTGTGATCTAATCGATGATTATTTGGATCAATGCCTTTGCTAATTAGCTTCCTTTTTATATGAGAATTCCAATAGTTCTTCACTTCGTTATCTGTACGACCGGGTAATCTCCCTGCTATAAGTGACCACCTGTATGAGTCAATATTAAACCTTTTCAGCAATATACGTTGGAAAAAGTTGGCTTTAATTTCCATTTATATTATTCAATGATAATTACTCAATGACGATAATGTTGCTCAGTACACGTACATATGTATATACGGTATGATCAATTTTTTTTCATTCTTATACAAAAGAAAAAAAGTGGGTTATTCATGGTGTTTTGAGAAGTAAATTCGCACCGGTTGCCAAGTAGCGCATGAAGCTTGATGATGAGATCTTCTTCATCTTCAGCAAAGTTGCCTCTTTTAAGGTCTGGTCTTAGATAGTTTATCCATCTCAGTCTGCAACTTTTGCCACACCGAAGTAAACCTAATGATGATGAAACGAAGAGCATGAGGTATATAATAATTTGTTACAGTTTTGATATATTAATTTATTGGATATATACCTGCAGCCTGAGGGAGTGTACGCCAACAAACCTCGCCGTGTTTGTTGATATAATCTATGAGTTTCTGGTCTTCTTGTTTGGACCAAGCTCCTTTGTTCAAGTCTTTGATATCAGAAGCAGGTTTTCTCATTGTTTGTACGTATAGTGGGGTTTACCTGAAAGAGAAAAGGAAGCTAGAAAGGGAAGAACCGAGGTGGGATAAGGTAGAGAAAGAGAAAGAGAAAGAGAAAGAGAAAGAGAAAGCGAAAGAGAAAGCGAAAGAGAAATATGCATTTGCAGGAGAGAGGAGAGGAATGTGAGGAATGGAAGGGGTGAGGGAATATATAGTATGGGTTGGTTGGTTGGTTGGAAATAAGGAAGTGTATGCAGTTGACTTGGACCGGTGGTTTTGCTCATACATGACTGCGTGGTTCATGCGTGATTCACAACACACCTTCAGACAAAGAGAGAGCAACGGCACCACTATTTGGGAAAAGAGGAGAATCAATTGTTGCTGTTCTTTATCCTTTCTTCCCAAATTTAGAGGATATGACATACGGTTGGTCTTAATGTGATTGCCGGTGAGGTTGATTTATTGCATCTAACTTACTGTCAGATATTTGGTCCACAGCAACTAGATTAGGGCTCAGTTGTTCCGAGAAGAGATGGTGGAGTAAATATTACACTCAATAATTCAATCACTAAGTGTGAGAAACAAAACAAAGAGTTTTCAATGTATAACAATGCCTATAATATATTTATATTTTGAAAATCTGTTCACTCTTTTTCTGAGATTATTTAACTGAATGGCTTATTTAGCATATAGTAGAGAAAGGGAAAGTCAATGTTTTGTCATTTAGGTGTTCTGAATTAAAAAAATTGTAGAAGCTGGTTGTACAATAAAAGTGGTGTGGAAAAGGTACAAGAGTAGAAAGGAGAAAGGGGTAAGTTGGCGGTGTGTGTCACACCTTACAGTGTTGACTGTTAGATTTCTCTTGCTCATTTGCTGTTCTGCTTTGACGAAACAGGATTAAGAGGTGGGTGTGGATGTTCGATGGCACAAGCTACATTTTCTCTTCTTTTATGCTTCTATGCCCAAATTCGATTATTACTTCCTTCTCAACAGGTTTAGTGGGTGATCTTCCCTAACACACATTTATAGCTTCTCCTGTGTGTGCCAAATGCTTCACATTTTCTCCTTTTGCCACACAATATCCATCTCTTTCTCTATTCCTAAACTCTCATTCATTTATCAGTTGATTCGTGTAAGTAATAACTTAAGGATGATAATGACAGGTTATAGAAAAGGTTTTTATCACAAAATCAATTTTTAGCATATTTTAAATAAAAATAATAAATTAATCATATTTTAATATATTTTCAAAAATATATATTCCGTTAATTTTGATTTATATAAATAAGAAATGAAAGAGTAATAATGATAATAAAACATTTTATCAAAAGTATTATAAGATTAATACAATTTAATATATTTAATCAATCAATGTGAATTTAGAGTACTTTTTCTTATAATAAAAATGTAAACAGTGATATTTAGTGAGAGAACTTTTTTATAACAAGATGTGTTTTAATGATGAAATTTATTAGTTAATATATATCCTGGAGGAAGAAACCAAGCTGTCTTTATTTTTATTTATTTTTTATCTAAGGTTATATTTAATGTAAGAATTATACCATGAAAATCTAATTTCATTTTATATAAGATTCTACATTATTTTCTAGATTTTTCATTTACAAATTTTAGATAAGAGTTTTATATTAAATTAAATGACTATATGTTACACTTTTATAATATTAAATTTACACTTGAATGTAAGTATGGCTTTGCGGGTTACAAAAAAAAATATTTTTTTTTAATTTTTATATTTCAAATTTTTATTTAAAACCTCTGGTGTCACATATCTCTAGGGTTTTCTTACATTATTAGGGTATTTTTGTATAGAATGGAATGTTGTCACAGTAATATCCAAAAGAAGAAGAGGCTGGTGGCTAGGGCAGGCAACAATGGTTGGTGAGAGGCAAGGTGCAGAGCAATGGTGGTAGCATTTTTGGTGTATTACTTTTTGTGTATCTCTTTTTCTCAGCACAGAGGACATTTATCTTTCTTCTTTTTTCTCACCAATGATTTTTAATAGCCTTTTTTCATAATAAGAGTTTCTTTCTTAATTGCTTTAAACTTTAATTTTCAAGATTAGTTATAAAACTAAATATTAATAAAATATCTAGTTTAGAAAATTTAGAAAATTAATTGAACAAAACTGGAAGTCTCATCCATAAATACGACACGTGACATCATTAAGGCATTATTACTGACACCCATGGATGGTCATTAGTAAATGTCAGACATTCTCGTACATTAAATTAAATTAAATTAAATCTTGTTATCATGCCTATATTCTTTAATAATAATCGAGTTTATAAAAGTGTAGAGATGACTTGGCAATCAATAGAAGATTAAGATCTCAGTTAATTTAATCTCTTAGATTATGAGAAATTATTGAATTGATGAGAAAATTATTCTACCCCAAAGTTTTATTTGATGGAAAAGAATTGTGTGCGACTTAACCGTTGGTAGTTGTCATTTACTTAAATAGCAATGGGCATCAGAAAAATAAAAATGCTCAGACAACTTTATATCAGTTTGAAAGAGATTATCAGTGACAACTTATTTTCTCACAGTAAAGACAAAATAGTCAACGTTGCTTGTCTCGGATTTGCAGTAGGTGATGATGAGCAGTGTTTTCATGGGATTTTATAAGAAAAGTTTTGTGGCTTGGATTCGCCACACTTTTTCTTATCTTTTCTCTTTTCTGAGTAGTTCCTAACTACTAAATATCTCATATTTCGTTATAATAATTTTGTCTTTATTTTTTTCTCTTTACAATCACTGAAACCGAAGTGTAATCCTTTTGTCACAATGCTGAATTAGTTCAAGGTTACATAAATTAATTTTCAAATTAGTATATTTACTAGCTTTAGATTGATCTATGGTGAATGCTGAGGTATACCTTCCAAGAATAATCGACGGACAAATAATAAGGCTGATTATAGTTAATGCAAATAGAGTTACTTAACTTCACTTTAAGTTGAATTTAAATAAAAATGATTATAAAATAAAACGCAGTAAAGCTAAAAATGGTTAGACTCGCATTTATTTTATTTAAGTTTAATATTGATGTTTATTTAAATTATTATTATTATTAGATAAATTAATTTTCTTCTAGTTTCTTTATCATAACTTTCTTTTATTTGGGTGAGTTTGATTTGTACTAATTAAAATTTATATTTTTTTCCTTTACCTTTTCTTTTTATATACATGTTCTTATCCTCAAATGTTCCTCGTCACTTTTTCTTTCTACGCAAAAGAAACTTCTCTACTTCAAAGAAGAAAGTCTATCTTCCATAAAAAAAAAATATATATTTTTGATCTTCATTTCAACCACCTTTTCTAACATCTTTCTTCCATAAAAGAATATTTTTTGATATTTGTTTCATCCACCTTTTCTAATAAGGAAATCACGCATCAGCATGTTATTGCTACTAATACAAACAAAATCTTTTAAAGTATGCTATTTTAGGTTTTGACGTCAGGGTGAGTTATCTTTTAAAAATTTGTGCAATATTTTTCTTCACTGAAACTATAAAAAATCAATATACAATTCAAGAGTATATCACAAAAATTTCCAAATTTTTTTAAGTATCTCAGATAAAACTATAAAGTATAAAAAAATGAGTGAATAAATACTACGAAAAAAAATACCTTAAAATAATTTGAAAATTTTTTTTATGCCAAAATCTTCAAAATTCTTAATCTGTGATCAACACCAAAGACCTAAATACTCGATATTTGAATATAAAATATTGAGTAAAAGTGCAAAAATGCAACCTTTAGGACCACATGAATAAAAAATCAACCTTAATGTGACACACAATCGGAAGAATGAATGCTTGAATCCAGTGGCGGACCTTGATCAATAATTTTGGGGGAGTCAAAATAATATACTCAAAATTTAAAATTTATATATTTAATTATTGTCATTAATACAATAAAAATGAAAATAAAAATAAATAAATAATTTAGTATAACCGTACCTACACAAGAAATCATACATGTACAAAGGATTGTTCTTCATTATTTCCGATTTTTAACTCATCAATAATTGAATCAAAACTAAAATTTTCAACTATTTATTTTCAATGTAAATATAAACACGTTCCAAAGAATTAATATAAAGCATGTTCCTCTAATTGAACAATATGATCATTTGTATCATGATTCAGGATACGTAAAGATAAGATATTGAATTTGAATTGTTTTCATCATCACGAAACACTTTCTTTTTATCACTTTTAAAAAATAAATCCATTCTTCTATTCTTCATCAATATATCCATTTCTTTTTTAAGTTTAAGATTAAAAAATAATTTATCATAATTTAATTAATAAATAAAAAATTAAGAGTCACTAAAAGAAAAAAATCAATGACAATCAAGTTTGAATTAAAAGATAGTTATGAAAAAACACATAGTGCAATCCTTTTTCTCCTATAATCATAAAAAAATGAATACAAGGCTCATGTGGTAAAAAATAATGTTAACTATTATACAAATATTTCAGTATTAAGTGATACAAGAGAATTACCTTTTTTCTTCATGAATGAAAAAGAACAAAAGAGAAATGAAAGCAAAAATAATAAATTTGTATTTAACTATTTTTTTTTTCAAAACAAAAAAAACATGTAAGAGTGTGAAATCATAATAAGTTGTGGAAAACTTAAAAATACAATGAAAAAGAAAATAAATAATATCTAAATAACTATTTTTATTCTTCATTACATTTGATTTTATGTTTTATTATTTATTAACATTAAATATTATATCTTATAAAATAAATAGAAAGATACCTAATTTAACTTCTATCAATTTTCAATATACATTACATATAATTTTAAAAATTTAAAAAAATGAAAATAATTAATATATATATATATATATATAATATAAAAAAATAAAAATTAAGGGGAGGCCATGGCCACCCCCTGCCACAATAAAGCTCTGCCATTGCTTGAATCTAAACAAGCACCATGACAACAAGATTGTGTAAAATGGGTTGAAAAACTTCCTACTACAAGTTTATCAGTATTGCTACACTTTGGAGGTTTCCCGCAAACTTTGTTATATTCACCCTTTGGAAGTGTAACACACTGGTCGGATATTACTTAATAAAAAAATAAAAAATAAAAATAAATTCAATCATAAATGTTAATCCCTGTAAGATCCGGGAAAATTAAATAGTTATTTAATTAATTATTTAATTAGGACGGATAATGGGAATATTTAAAGCAATAAATGCGGGGAGCTATGACATGGAAAGGTACTAGCTCAAGTGGTTGAGAGTACTTTATTATGTGAGAAGACTTGGGTTCGAGTCCTATGTGTGCCACTTGAATGTTATTTAAATTGTGTGCTTTTTTGTGTGTTTTATATTGGATGCGTGTTGTCATGATAAATTCTTAAAATTGTAGGAATTATCATGAAATAAGGATTGGTTGAGTGGTTTGGCCTTGGCTTGGCATGTGCATGAGAGTGGGTTCAAACCTTGTTGAGAACTAATTTACTTTTCTTTTTGCCAAATTTTCTGGTGCATGAATGTGGAAGGGTTAGAAACCTAGCAGCCAAGAGGGAGGCAACTTAAGGGCTAGAAAACAGAGGGTTAAATAAGCATTTGGTTAGTTTTGCATCATTTTTATTTAAAAATTCGTGCTAGTCATTAAGGGACAATTAAGTGAGAGTGGAAGTGGGAGAGAAGGTTAAAAGAAGGGAAAAATAGCACTTAGGGTCGTGATACTCATAAGCAACAAACTTTCTGAGAATTGGGACTGATAAAGTAAGGTATTGGGGCTGGAAAACGCAAAGATTGAAGTGGAAAGCAAGGGCTAGGGAGGTTTGGTGAGAGGATAAGCACATCTACTCGAATTTAGCAAGGAATTCAGGTAAGGGGAGTTGTTTTTAATTGTTTTGACTCGTATTGACTGTTCTATGATTGATCGAATTGAATTGGATGAGTTTTGTGCCTAATTATGCAGTTTGTTTCACGTTTCTGGGTTCTCGCCCAGAAACCGCCTGGCGGACACGAAGGTGCCGCTAGGCGGCACATTAGAAATTACTGTGATTCTGGGTTTGCTGTTGAACTGCCTGGCGGTGAGACCGAACCGCCAGGCGATACATGGGGATGGGGTACTGTTTCATTGTGGTTCTGAGGAAAATGGGATGTAAAGAGTCCTAAATTGATTTTTTTGTGTTGGTATGATTGCGAATTTATTGTTCATGGGTTTTGTGTTGCCTGCGAATTATATTGTGAGGGTATCATTGAGTGAATCACATTTAAATCTAAGCGTCCCATTAATAATCTGGTCTAGGGTTCATGATAGAAGAGGATCATAGAAATTGGGATTTGGAGCGGATAAATACAGTAAAAAGAAAAGGATAATGAGTGGTTGGTTACTTTTAAGTTTTGAACCTGGACTGAATTGATGGGGAATTGGGAAATTCGTGAGTGCAGCAGAGGGATGGAACTAGAAACTGATACGCCGCCTGGCGGTTTACAACCTGCCGCCAGGCGATGACTGTAACAGTGGCCAGTTTATGAGTTAAGAAGTGGAGGATGGAAGGGTGAACATAGGGGGTGTGTGGTACTAGATAATTCTTAAGGAAACTATAAGGGACGATATAAATATGCTACTAAATAGTAGGAACTAGAATAAGCGTGAAGGTATGAGCATAATAGGGTGTGGGGATAGGGAAGTTAAAGGTTAAATAGAGAAAATAATGGTCCAAATGTAGAGTCTCAGGGTTAAACAAAAATGTATACTACGAGTGATGGTGATTATCTGGAATTGGAGACGATGTGGTTTAAGGAAGTGATGTAATAGTTAAGATTGGGTAACAAGGATTGAATACGAGTATAGAAGTGTGGTAGTGCTGTTGTAGCGTGAAATAGGTATGTAAGATGCTAAATGTTGTGGTATGAGTGGTATCATTTGTGGAATGGGTTATTAGTTATGGATAGAGGAAATGGGAAGAAGTCCCATATCTTGTTGTGCGGTTAGGGAAGGTACATGTAATTGTTTACATATGATATTTGTAGGCTCGCCTATGTGAGAGTTGAGATTGGGGTTCTTATGCAACCTATGGAAGGGATTTAAATGGTAAAATAGATTAACTGGAGTGTCTTAAACCAGGAAAGTGTAGTTCTGGTATGGCGCTTGGCGGTCTACTGATAGCCGCCAGGCGATAGCCTTAGTGTGGGAGGGTCTGCACTGAGTGGCGCCTGGCGGCACAGTGTGCTCTGCCAGGCGGTGACGAGAAAACAGTGGGGTCTGGGAGAACGCTGGCGCCTGGCGGGAGGTGAGTACCGCCAGGCGGTCTGGAGCAATTTCGCCTGGCGGCGTGTGGGCCGGGCCAGGCGGAAACGCTGTTGTTCTTGCATTTGATGTGTTGTTTTGTTAAACTGACAATGATGCTTGGATCGGGGGATGCTGTGCCATGAGCGGGTAGGTTCATGGATGGTGTGACATGTGATGATATGAGCGGGGAGGTTCATATCAAGTTACTCTCACGTGGGGATACGAGCGGGGAGGTTCGTAT
>Ga0214542_1000837_pt1 | contig 59299 bp, 27 predicted proteins | sample CNSS1metaG_FD_160096 | JGI IMG/M metagenome (GOLD analysis project Ga0214542, IMG submission 160096) | Root nodule microbial communities from cowpea collected in UCLA plant growth center, Los Angeles, California, USA - CNSS1 | ecosystem: Host-associated > Plants > Roots > Nodule | place: USA...
TATTTTAATAAAAAAACCAAAAAAAAAAAAATACTTTTGTTAGTATATCTAATATATCTAATATATATATATATATATATATATATATATATATTTATTTATTTATTTATATCCTGAAATAAAGAAAGTTGGAAAATTTTTGTATAACGGGAGATGTGTTGTTGTCTTTCCACATCGTCTTACTTCGCATGTTATAATTTTATAATTATACAATATTATAATTTTATAATTATGTAATTTTATAATTACACAACTTTATAATTATATAATTTAATAATTAATATTTTATAATTATATAATTTTATGTTAAAATATTTCAGAAAGTGTCATGCTATTCTTATTTAGTATAATTATGTATTTATTATATTTTAATTTTGTATATTTTATTTTTTTATTTATAAAATTGTCCGGTCGATTTTAAAATTGTCTAGAATTTTTAATTTAATATTCAATGTGCACATCAAAAAAAATAAATGAGAATTATTTTATTTTATTTTTTATTCTTGAGTTTTTGTTTTTTTCTACATCAAACCATACTAGAGATGATTTAAGAGTTTAGGAGACATAAACCAAATTTAAAAAATGAGACATTTTATTTTAAATTTTTTTCGAGTACTTTTTTTATGCAAAATTATTTATTAGATTGTTATAATTAATTTTATTTAACTCTTATTTTTAATAGATAATAGATCTAATTCGTTTAATCTTTCTTGAGACATTGTTAATCTTAAATAAATTTATTATCTTTAGTTTTAAGAAACTTCTTTTAACCGAAGAAATTGACAATAGAATTGTCAACATTATTCTATAACCTATATATGCATTTATAAAATAATATGTTATTTTTTATATAATTAATAATGTGAATTAGTTTATCATTTTCCAAACCTATAATTTCTCTTAAGATATTTAATTCTGAAAATAAATCAAATTCATCAATATTCAACAAATGATCATGTGTTAACAGATTTTTTAAGGTTTAAGCAATTTTCTAATTCATTTTTCTTATATATTTTTATAAATATATTCATAGCTTCGTTTTGTGATGCAATTAAAGTATCAATTCTTCTCTTCTTTTGGATTTTTGAATAGTTTATTCAAATTTTTTAGTCGGTATATCTATATACTTTTATATGAAATAAAAAATTATAATATATAAAATACTACTAAAGATAAGTATATAAAACGAATGAATTAAAAAAATAAAACTTAGATTTTGGTTGTCAAGAAAGTAATCATGATAATAGACTTGTAGTATCTTGAAGTCTCAAGTCTCTTTCTCCTTGTCAAGTCTCAATTTTTTCACAAATTTGTAGAGTTTATTTTAATATTAATCATTAATAAAAACAATTCAAAAAATTATTGTTCTTTTCAACTCGATAGTAAATGGACAAGATATATATGCAAAAAAAAAAACTCTCGAAATTCGTAAATCGAAAAGTATCGAAAATCAAAACTGGACAAAAGAAACAAATTTCTAATTCTAATACAAATCCAAAATGAAATAAAAATAACAGCAACACAAATAAAAAAAAAACATAATAACTAGTAATGAGGATGAAAATTTGGTACATATGGACAACATGAGATTCAAGGAATATAATCTGTCCAAACCCTAAAAAAATGAATCTTAGAAGGGAAGAAAGTAAAGAGAGGTAAGAGTAGTCATATCGAGATAAAAGAATAAAATAGAATTTAGATTAATTATAGGACATTAGTATTTTGACACCACACTATTTTTTACTACCATTTGACACTATCCTTCATTTCTATTCAGTTTCTCTTTCTTCTAGAAATATAAAAGTTAACTTTTGTTAAGAATATTTTATCCTTATAAGAGTTGTCAAATGGTCGTCAAATGATGTCAAAGAACATTTTCCTTAATTATTAGAGAATAAAGGTATCGAATCGTTCTCTTTTTCGTAAACAAATCATAATTTAGCAAAAAAAAAAAACTTTAACTCACTAATTATCATTTTTAATACAAATAAAATTAATAGACAACAATAATAACTTAACTCAATTTTAATTTTATTTTTAAACATAGGCTTATAATTAATTTATAGAGGTATATTAATAATAAAAATATTTTTTTAAGGTTTTTTTTTCTTAAACATAATTTTATAATTAATTTAATAAAGCTATATTAGTACTAAAAAAATTGAGGCCTTTTTTCTTAAACATAGTTTTATAATTAATTTAATAGAAAAATATGAGTACAATTTTTTTTAGGCTTTCTTTTGTTGGAGGCCTAAAGTGAGTGCTTTACTTTCTTTACCCTTGACTTGGCCCTGGTCATGATGAGTCACTTAGAGCATGGTTTGGGAGGTTTACAAAAGTCATGATGAGTCTTCAATATAATCAGAGTCAAGAAGATTACACCATGTTTATTAAGCATTCTGATTTAGGGAGTAACACTTTTGTTAGTTTATGCAGATGGTATTATTGTGACCAGTCATGATGAACATGAACAACAAAGATTGAGCCAATGTTTGGCTAAATAATTTGAAATTAAGACTTCGGAGAAATTAAAATATTTCTCAAGAATTGAAGTTACTCACTCTAAGAAAGAGATTTTTATATTTCAACATAAGTATATTACTGATCTATTGCAAGAAATAGGTAAATGACCAACAAACCAACAAGCACACCTATTGATTCAACGGTAACATTGTGAAATGAAGATGATGATATGGTTCTTGATGAAAAGAAATGTATCATAAGCTTATTTACCTAATGTTGCTTTCTTTGTGTGTTTAGTAAGTTAATTTATACATTAACCAAAGGAAGCCCATTTACAAACTGCTCTTCGAGTTGTTTGGTATTTGAAAGTGAACAGGAAAAAGGAATTTTGTTTAGAAGAAACAAGAATGTTAGTCTTGTAGCATATACTGATTCTAAATATGCAAGTTTAGTTGAAACATGATCAACTGCTAGTTATTGCACTTTCTTTGGTGGAAACTCGGTAACTTGGAAGAGTAAAAAATAAAGTATGAGAACCAACTCCAATGTTGAAGCATAATTTTGAACAATGGCTCAAAGGATATGTAAGTTTTTATGTCTAAAAAGTATAATGGAAGACTTTAAGATAAAATGGGATGAAGTATGAATATATATATATATATATATATATATATATATATATATATATATATATATATATATATTCCCTGATACCAATTGTTAGGATCGAGCACTTACCATTTGACCAAAAGCTATAGTCAGGGCGTAACTTTTTATACTTAAGAGTGTAACACAAGCCCAAGCATCACGATTCGATTGTGACCCAACCCACTTGGACTCTGCCACGGGACAATTGATACCACATGCAAGTCAAAATCCAAGTGGGATTCCTAGAAGGACAATTGTTGAGGGGGAGATTGTTGCATGTGGTATCAATTGTCCCGTGGCGAAGGCCAAGTGGGCTGAGTCACAATCGAACTGTGATGCTTGGGCTTGTGTTACACTCTTAAGTAAAAAGAGTTGCGCCCTGACTAATGGCTATAGCTTTTGGTCAAGTGGTGAGCGCTCAATCTTAACCATTGTGGTATCAGAGCTATGGTTCGATAAGATTTTTTCTTAGTATGCTTTGTGATTGCAGCGTAGTCTGATCTTCCACATTAGAAAAGATTAATTCCTTTTTGTTGGAGAATCATTCTTGGCTGCTGATGTTGCAATGAGAAATTTGATGGAAGGATTATTGTCGGTGTTGTGTTGACGCGATGAATCTACAGCTAGGTTCGTGGTGGTGCAAGGACTATGAGTCGTGCTGGATCTGCAGTGGAGTTCGCATGTGGCGAGATGCTCTTGGATTTGCGAAGGACATGCAATTGGTGCTCGATGGCCCCGTGAGTGATGTACGATGGAGATCTGATTTGTGTAAGTCATAATTTGCGACATGTGCGTGGAGGAAGTGTTTTACTGTTTACAACTCTGTTTCAACGAGAGTCAATGGTGGTGCTACGTCAGCAGGCGTGACGTCGATGGGTGTTGCGTCTTCGGCAAGGGAGTCAATAACATAGTGGTTGCGAAGTTCAGATGTTCGATCTAAGGATTTTTACAAGGTTCGGTGGTTTTGCATCGTGGGTTGCGACATGGTTCCAACGAAGGGTGTATGATGTTTATGCTCGAGCATTGACTAATATTTATGCAAGGTGTGTGGTGATTATACATGAGCATTGGTTAGCATTGATGCATGGTGCATGGTGCATGGAAATTCTTGGGATGACTTAATTGGAAGTGGAAATCTTGGAATGGTTTGATTCTAAGTGAAAATTCTTCGAATGGTTTAATTCCAAGTGAAAATTCTTGGGATGGTTTGATTTTGAGTGGAAATTCGTGGAATAATTTGATTCCAAGTGGAAATTCTTGGGATGGTTTGATTCGAAGTAGAAATTCTTGGGATAGTTTGATTTCAAGTGGAAATTCTCGGGACGACTTATTCTAAGTAATACTCCTTATGGTGGAGTGTATGATTGCTGGTATAGGAAATGGAGATGTGTTTATTTTAATCGGGTTGGAGAATGTTGGGATGTTTAAAATAACATGTCTTGAAAAGTCTCACATCACTTGGGATAACCAAGGGGGTGGGTGTTATTGATTATATAATGGGCTCTAAGTGCATAATGTTCCTTGCCCCTAGTTAATGTTAGAAAATGATTACTCAAATAATACTAATAATAATTAAAGCAATAATAATAGTGAAATGTATATGAATCAAAGAATATTAAACAGAAATATAATACTATTAATAATAAAATTATTATAATAATAATAAATAATAGATGAAAAATAAATGAGGAAAAGAGTAGAAATAACTTGGGTTGTGGCACGCATAACGCTATCCTTAGAGAGAAAACGCCCTTACTGCACAGGGCTAAACAAATACACAATCATATGTGTTTCAAATCATATGTGTTTCTCTCCCAAGATACAACAACCCATCAGATCAATCGAGTGCAGCGAAGGATCTGCGAACCTTATGAACACCAATGCCTTAAAGATAACATAGAGAAGAAAAGAAGAACACTTTTGAGAAAACTCTAGTGTTTGTGGTTGTTTCTTTCCTCATGCACCTAGGTGGTATTCATAGGTAGAAAATGGAGACAAAGGAGTAAGTTGTAATAAGAATATAACCGTTAGCTATAAAAAACATTAACACATAAATTAAAGGTCTATACAAATATGAGTAACAGTAAGTTTTTATTTTAATTATTTATTTTTTAAATTACATTAAAATATTTCTAACAGTTAAAGAAACTTCAAACTTGTATTTGACTCTTCTTATTTCTTATACTCTTGTAATAAGAACGTTGTGAGGTTTGGGTTAAATTATTGCTTTAGAGAGTGTGGATGTACTCAGGGTCAAAGGGTATGGAAGAGTTATCTGTGTGTATCCTTGTTTTTATCTTATTTCTCTGTTAATAAGGTGATTCTTAGAAGTAAAGACGATATTCTAAATTGATGATGCATTTTTTCCAACAAAATATATATATATATATATATATATATATATATATATATAAATAAATAAATAAACAGACATACTTGAGGTATCTCAACCCATATACAAAAATATCACTATTTAAATAAAGTGGTGCTAGTTCAAACACAGAAAAATAACCCCTGCGTTGATTACATACACAAACATAAAACCAATAAAAAATGAGTGCTCAATAAAGACAGTTTGCTTCCTCGCGTGCGAGCTATGTAGTACAATGGCTCAATGTTATGGTATTTAGGCATTGCTACCAAATTGCTTTACAAAACATGATGTATGCATATGTTGGGTCTACCAGGAACTTCCTCCATTGGGAAAAGCACTCCATCTGCAAAACACCAAAGGAAAATATTCTGCACTAGATATAGCCCTCATTTGGTTAGCTTTTTAAGCATATGTATAATGGATGACCAAGCTAGCAATAAATTTAATTACTTTTTTCAATCATGCTTTAAAAGGAGACATCTTGTGGGGTAATGAAAGGCAACAAATCAGATACATCAGCATTGATATCCATACCCATGTGAATGTAGTAAATGTTACTCTGACGTACTAAGTGCTTCTATTGTATGTATCACATTGTATTTTGAGTTAGTAGATTAAACCCACCGGTGATATAGCACACTCATTGCCCTTCGAATCAGATTTAGGTTTCTAAAATACAGAGCAACTGACTTAATGTATTGGATTGGGCATCGATTCCAAAAATTAAAATTAGGAGTTTAATGTTTCATCCATGTCCAAATATTTAGTTGTGTCACAATAAGAATATCCTCAGGATCCACTTTTTCTTGTCTAAATACAATCCTATTTCTATGAGTCAATATATTCTATATGATTGATATCCATAAACCCTTTCATAATTGATTTCCATTGTTGTTAAGAACAAGTTAGGAGAATTGTTGGAAATGAACATTTAGCTAGTTATGGTGGAATGTACTGATACCTACCCCTTTGTTACATAAATTTCAATCCCTATTTCAGTGCTACACATGAGAAATAGATGGGTTACTGTTTCTTCTTCCAGCTCACATAAAGGACAAGAAATTTCTACTAATGATGATCCTCTCCTCCTAAGGTTTACCTCCGTGGTCATCCTATTTAACATTACCCTCCAAGCAAAAGTGTCATGCTAAAGGGACCACCTTTATGCTCCGCCCTATGAAGTTATACTGTGATAACAAATTTTCAATTAACATAATCCATAATCTAATACAATATGATAAAACCAAATATATTAAAGTAGACAAATATTTTATTAAAAAAGAGCTCGACAGTGTCATCATTTTCACACCATATATTTCTTCTTAAGAGCATCTTGCATATATACTTACCAAATAATTGAACAACTATAATTCTAAAAGATTTATATTCAAGCTTGAAATGGAAAACATTTGTTCACAGACTTGAGAAAGAGTGTTGAGATAGTGTAAAAAAAAATAAAAATTCCGGCTTTATTTTTATTTATTAAAATTATGTATTTATTAGACTTTAATTCTAAATATTTTATTTTTTATTATAAAATTATTCGATAGAATTCCAAAATTGTTTAGAAAGAGTTATATATATAAAATATTTAATGTGAATATTAAAAACAAAGTAGGTGAGAATAATTTTATTCTCCTTTATTCTTAAGATTTTATAATTATATTATTCTATAATTATATAATTCTAGGTTTCTAATTCTATAATTTTATTTTTATTTTTAATTTTTTTTCATATTATTTTTTTCTTTTCTACATATTTCTCTTTATCGCCTAACACTATTATATATATTTTAATCAAAACAAAAACTGATTATGAAAATAAAAATAATATGAATTTAATAATTTAATAAATATACATAATGAATAATGACATATTTGTTTATTTGTTACATAAATCTTAAATATATTATTATATTTTTTTTATCTGCAGTAACAAATTTAATAAATAAGGTAATTGGGTTGCCTAAACCGAAATACAACAGATAAAAAAAAAAAAAATTAACCAAATATCATAAACTCTCCTAAAAATCACATGAGATTGTGTCACAACAACAAAAACAAGGACAAACCCTTCTTCCTAATGCTTATTCAGTCACAAAGAAGCGTTATAAATATATTAAAAAATGTAAGTTAATTTTGAATGTATTGAATTCTGGATCGTATGAATACATAGTTCTCCCTCCAATCATTATTTTATATTAAAACATTTCTCGATCTAACTGCAATTATAATCTCGTTTGAATATTTATCATACATAATATATAACAATAATCATATCTTTAATTTAATGATTTAAAGCTAATATAAAGTTAACCAATTAACTATTTAATCTTAAATTAATCTATAACAATATATAAAGAGATTCTCTCTTTTGTATCCACATTTCAAAATTCTAATTTTACCCTTAAAAATATAATTATTTATTAAATTTTTGAAAATTGACCCGTATTTTTACAAGTTTTTTATAAAATCGTATATCTCTCTGCTTCTTCTCTCTTTTCCTATTTATCAACCGTTATTCTCTCATCTTTTCTGATATATTTCATTTTATTTTATATATTAACTTAATAACATTACAATATCATCACCTACTAATATAATATAATGCATATGTAAAAAATGCGTACACACAGGCTTAATGGTGCCTGTGTTTACACTAGTATTTTATAATTATAGTAATTAATTTCTTATTATAATGATTTTATAATTTTCATCTACCTGTTATATACTATAAAATTAAATTTTGTTAGGTATACATGTGTGACAATCCCACTTAACGAAAATGTTAGCAAAAAGAATGTCACTACTACACCTTTGAAGGTTTTCATTAAAGATTTTGATGGATACTCAAGCAAAAATACTACAAAATTAAGAGAAGCTCAAGATAAAGATATAGATGTAAGTTTTGAAATGGTTGAAATGCCAAAAAGGGGGAGGGGGGGAGGAGAGGAGGGGTTGAATTGGCTAATTAAAAATTTAGGCAATCTTTAAAGGCTAAAAACTATATTTAATTTGAATCAATTTGATCACCAAGTTTGAATGCAAACACCTTTGGGCAGTACACTTTCAACCGATCAAAAGCAGAGTTAGTCAATTAATTTTACTAGACAGATACTATACTAGTATAATCAATCGATTGAATCAGAAAAATAGTCGATTGAAATACTAGAAAAATACAGAAATGCAGATTTGCAATTTAGAGCAAGAACAATGTAAACGATCAATCAAGACAGGTTCTGATTGATTATACAAACATGCTCAATGCTGCAGATGTCACAAAAACACTCAAGAATATGAAAAAGATGGTTTAAATCCAAATTCTTTAAACTTTAAATGATAATGCAAGAGAGAAGGGTTGGAGAAAAGATTGGAGCACAAGATTTTATACTGGTTCACTCAAACCTGAGCTACATCCAGTTTGTCAAGGCAACCCGAGTGTGACTTTGCATTATTTCAAAAGATTTACAAAGTTTACACTCTTACACTTTCAAAATAAGCAAAAACACACACAAAAGACTTTTGAATCATACAAGAATCACAACAACACAGCAAGAACCTCTTGCAGACTTGGAAAACCACCAAGCATACACAGAAAGCTTGAGAAAGATCAAACCTCTGTGGTAACACAACCTTGCCTACCTCTAACACCTTCTCCAAGCTTCAACCACAAGCAAAAAGCTCCAAGAATTTATCCAAGATCAATCTTCAACAACTGTAGTCTGAATGATCATGAAAGAGAGAGAATTACAAGGTTTCCAGAACAGTTTCGCGCTAAAAAATGGTCTTGTTACCTCTCTTTCAAAAATCACAGCACTTATAGTCAAACTGTTACGAAATTCAACAGCTTGATTTTCAAATCAATCGGTTGATTTCACTTAAGTGAAATCAGTCGATTAAAAAATAAATCAACTGATTGAATAAGTAACAGTTTAAGACTACTGTAGCTAACCTTTTAACCTGTTGAAAATTCATTCAACATATTAAAAGACACATTTTAACCTGTTGAAAAGTATATCAACAGATTAAAAAACACAATAAAGACCAAATACATCTAACTAATGCTACAAGGTCTACAAAATACAGACAAGGTCGGCTGGCTTGCATAACCCTCATTGTGTATTTTTTTTTCTTCAAAATATGTTCATAACTTATGACGTGTACACTAATATGAGTATTTTGTGGAATTGACATTAATTAAGTTTGGTTTTGGAAGGGCTTTCATCGGTTCTCGGTTCTATTTGAAAATTTTAGTGGTACTTGAAAATACAAAACGTAAATTGAAAAAAAAACCATTATAAAAATACAAAATGCTCTTTTTTTTGAAAATTTTAAAAAATACAAAACGTAAATACAAAATGCTCTTTTTTTTATGACTCTTGGGCAATTTATCAATTTAATTGTCCATCGGTTCTATTTTAACCTCTTTTTTTTTTTCAATAAATTGTGCTCTATATTGCAAAAATTAGAAAACCTTTAGTATATTTTGATTTAACCTAAAAGTGAAATATTAAATTTGCTTAAATGCCGAAAACCCATATTAGTGTGTCCAATTTTTAGTTTTCTTCCGTTTATTTTTATTTTATTTTTGATATTCTTGATTCTTTTCATATAGTCTATCCGCAACTAATCTTGCAAAAGTAACAATCTACCCTAAAAAACGTAGCCCACATGTAGTTTACGACCACTGGCCTTCAGATGAAAGACTCGAAGATCAATTCATATCAGTCTCTGTTTTTTTTTTTTCATTAGAAAGTGCAAAACGGTGAAAGTTCAGAAATAAAAAAGTTATGCGCAACTAAAAGGGAAAACAAATATAAACTAAAATACAGTAGATGCAACATAAGCAAAGATAAGAACTAACATCATTCTGCATGTAATAGACTAAAATATTAATGATTAAGGTTCCTGTACAAATACTGTACATCAAATACCATGCGTGACCCTTGAAAGTGTCCCCATCTGTTTCTGTACAGCTGATACCAGTCAATGAACTAAACTATCAGCATGCTATGTACACACCCCCAACAATTGTAGTCAGTGAAAACAGCACCTTCATCTACCACTGCCAGCACCCTTATCTACACTACTACCCTAATAATTACATTTTCATAATCATTCAAGATAGAGAAATTACGAAAGGTGGAAAGATCCTTGACCTTCTGTTATGGCATACAACAACTTTTCTTTCATCCTCTCCTGAAATTCAGTGCCAAACAATATTTAGGTTCAAAAGGTAAGAAAAACATTTCCTAAAACTCCTTATGCGTTTTAAAAAGAAAGCTTGACATAGATGGGTTAAGTATGTTTTAGTCACTCAACTTTGAAACGAAATTGAAATTCGTAGTCAAAACTTTGATATATTTTAGTATCTAAACTTTAAAAATAAATGAATATAATTTTTTTAACTGAATTACAATGACTTTTTTTTTATATGTCAAACACATTTCATGCTAATATGAGTTGTTTATATCCTTTGATACATTTTCGCTTCAATAATTACTCGGAAAAGTGTTTGACACATAAGAAAAAGTTAATGTAATTGGATTAAAAATACTATATCCATTCATTTTTAATGTTCGAGGACCAAAATGTGTTAAAGCTGCGAACTAAGGACAAATTTCAATTTCGCGTCAAAGTTAAAGAACTAAACACATACTTAATCCAAAATAGAATAAAATGGGAAGTTACTTTTGATGAGTACGGAGGTAGCTTGAGATAATTAGCACAAGTCATCACGCTCGGTAGATCTGTATCTGCCCGGTTGTTACAATGCTGTTGATCATGGGTGTAAGTAGACTAACACAAAATATGTAATTGTTAAGCATTAAAAACTGCACTGAGAATGTAAGTGTAAACCTTTCGGACAATAGTTAACTTTGGATTCAGAGATGCCAACCCTCCTGGAGGTAGTCGAGGTGCACCAGTCACAAACTGCAGAAATGCTCGCCGCTGTTCATGATCAAATTCCCGAACAATCTCCAACAACTGAATCCACAGAAGTAGATGATTCATAAATCACGAGATTCAGGTTAAAAAAAACAAAAATGTTTTTGTGAGATTAAAAGTATCTAAATGTACATGAATGCTTACATTAACAATGGGAGGACTGCTAGCAGTGTACCCATGATCAAACTTAATGTTATCTCCAAGCTCGTTGATCTGTTTTAACAAGCACACTTATGCTTAATTGTTTTTCCTCTATTCTCGAAGAGAAAATTACATATATACAAAACGGTTATATTAATGAAATTGTACTTACAGCCCAAGAGTCATACTCTCCACAAAGCATTCGCTCAAGTTCTTCTTCATTGAAAATCTGAAGATGTTCAATGGAGAAAACCTAAAGGTAGAAAATAATTTTGCAAAGAAAAATACTTATCAGAATCACTATAAGATATAGCAGAAATTCATAAGAGGTATTGTAAATGGCAGTAATTCTAAAAGAAAACTTTATATTCACTATACAGTTACTGATCTAGAGGTTCTACCATAAAAACACAAATAAAAATTGACGCAGAAGAACAAGAAAACCTAATTCTGATTATAAATTGTTATTATACTGAGGAAACACATGTAAGAAGTGTAATAGTCCAAATATTTGGTTCAGGAATCTTGAGTATCAGACTTCTTTCATTCACCACCCAAGCCCCCTTCCTCCCCCCATTTCCCCCCAAAGTTTTAGGATGAAACGAAATTGAGATGTTGGGTGTAACTAAGTGAATCCAATTCAAATTTTCTAGACATCTTGGTATTTATAAGCAAAATGAAAATAAGGGCCAAAAGAAAGTGAAAACAAAATGTTGATGTCAAAATCAAACATGGGGACGAAATGGGAAGTTCCAGACCTCCTCAAGGACTACTAGCCACAATTGTTAAAACCTCTGACAGATTCATATTTAGACTGATCTATAAAATATAAAGAAAGTTAGACACCTGATCAATTAAATTGATTTAGAGAACTTGACACAAAAGAGAAGAGAAAGTGTATATGATAAAGTATAACTAATTTGACTATCATTAAGACGAAAAATAAGATACCTTGTTAAAGCCAGATTTAAAAGCTTCCACTTGTCTTGAAATTCCAGACCTCACAGTTGCATCGACAATAAGTGAAACATAATCCTCTAGATTTCTCATATTTACCTACAGAAAATATAAATATGTAAAGTGCATACAACCATTGAAGGCACTAAAGTGCAGATAGAATGACACAAATATCCAGCAATGACCCACCATGGAATGATCAGTCCCTGAAGCAAGAACAATATCAGGATACCCAGGAAGAGTAAAATCAAGACAGAGATCTTCAATACTAGTATCTCGAAAGCTTTTTCTATATTGCAACTCAGCATTCCCTCCATTGCAAGACTCCATAGTACTTTTCCTGATAACTAGTGCTTGAAACTCTTGCAGTACCCTACCAAGCCCAGGATCAAATGATAGTATGTCGTATAGAGAAAGTTCCTAAAGAGACATGGTACAAACAAAAAGAGTAATTCAGCCAGTTATAATGACTGCCATTGGAAATCTTCCATACTTGGTTGCAAGCTCATGTGATATTCATTGATTGCACTGAGAATTTATTACCTTTCCAAGAATAAGTTTATAGAAAGCTTTGGAGAAGTGGAGATCTAAGATCCTCCCATCTTGAAGTGCTTTAGCAACAACTTGGCCTAGAAGGAAAAATTTCTTTGCTACGTCAGAGAACTGTTTGTCACCAGATGTATCTTGCATTGATGACCACGGACGAGGAAAGAGTCCATAAAAAGAATGAATTCCCATTTCCTCAGCCTGCAAATTTGACTTGAGGGTGAACGAAGAAACATCTTCTCTCCACATGCCCAAGCCAGATTTCTGGAACTCATGGCACACTAAGGTATAAAATTCCAAGGTTGGTCCAAGACCAGTGCCCACTTCTTCATCATATTCCACTTCAAGAACAACTTTGTGACTGGCATGCAGCTCCATCATTTTTGCAGCAGATTCCAAAATCCGGTTGCGATGAACTAAAAATTTCTTTTTTGGCAATCCACCAGGGCCCAGTCGTCTATCAATCACTGATCCCGAGCCATTGTGAGACAAGTGAGGTTGAACTTGTGGCTGACCAAATGCTTTCAATTTGAAGTACTTGCATCTTGCCTCGAAACTGAATAAGAAAGGACATGACACCATTAATTGACTACACCACAATGGCATACCACCAACGGAGACAGCCAAAGAGTCCCTCATCTGTTGCTCTAGCTTCTCTGTCAATTTACTGCTTACAAACTCATTTTGTGGGACAGAAGGAACTATTATTTTTAGACTATCCAAGTCATCCACTTTCCCTTTACCAAAAGCACAAATCCTTTCACGAGACATTAGGTGAAATATAAGTCTGTTCATGCTTTCCAAGCATTTAAGAAGAAATAAAATATCATAAGTTGGACTTGACTTCTCCAGATCAGACACAAGTTCACAAGAGAATATATCTGAGAAAAATGGAGTATGCTGATAATGAGCTAAAACTTTATCATCAGAGATATCCTGAGGTGAAAAGTGATATTGTGGAGGTATTATGTCCTGAGATTCTACAGCACTTCTGTAGGTTATTGTGTGCACATGACTCCACAGTTTTGCACTGGAAAAAGAATCATTTTGTTTTATTATATGGCCAAGAATTGCCTGATATAAAGTCAATTTTTGATCCAGACGTTGTCCTTCAATGAAAAAGACAAGCTTTTGAGCAGCTTCATTGCTACAAAATGAAGGATCCTGTTTTTCTAGTTTTGGACTTGGTTCTGCATTCATTTGCAATTCTTGTACGGTGTAACCCTGACAACAATTACAAAAAAGTCAAATAGAGTCAAAAGTTTAAACATACTAATTGTTACCAAGGCAACATAGAATTTAATCAAATTAGTGAAATTTCTTTTGCAAATGAGATACATAACTACAAAAAATAGAAGCATTAAATCACAATAAACCAATAGAGAATGATATATTGAGTAATCAGAAGATATATAATCTTGATTGCAAAAAATGTTTAAAACTGTAAAATAACAAAATTTAGAAAAGGGGGCCAAACTTAAATGCCAAGAACAATTGAGTTTTGACGTAAATAACAAGATTGTTCCTGGTGATCTCTACAACCTGAGTTCTAGAGGAGGAGGATTCCCCGGCATTCATGGTGACTACTTGATCACTTATGGGTTGCATCAACTTCGGTTGATCCTTCTACAAGATGACATAGTTGGAAAAATGTAAGATAAATTAACAAGGAAAAAACACACAGAAAGGCAGATACTTATGTAAAACAATAACCAAAGCCACAAATACAACCTGTGTATCAGGAAAATCTGTCATCATGTCAACAGGCCCCAAAGTATCGGGAATTTCAACTGAGACTGAAATTGCATGTGATGGTGATTGAATTGGAGGACTTTCGGGTAGCAACACTTGGATGGATGGTGATTTAGAATGCTCTGTGCTTTTTGAACTAACCTTTGGCCATAGATATGCTTCAATAGAATGCATACAAGAAAAAGGATCAACAGTATGAAAATCCTCAGTGTAGTCACTCAGGAAAGTCTCTCCTTCCCCCCTGACAAAACGAACTTTCAGACAAGGGTAAGGAATAGAACATCTATTAGGAACAGTAGCGAATGAATTTCTGAGTTTTGGTCCACTGCTCAGAATAATAGGGAAAGCTTCCAATGAAGTTAGTGCAGTTTGCAAGTTCCTGATTAATATAGAAATGGGTATTTCACAAGAGAGATGCTGAGAAGCACACACACTAGCTAAAGCCTCAAATCGTTTCTCTAAGACAGCATTATAATTACAGACACTTTGTACTCCTTTGTTTTCCCTCATATACTGACCCAGAGATAAATAACTAACAAGTGATTTCACAACTCCACTTTCAATAAATTCAAAAGTAGAAACTTGTTCCTTGCCAGTAAGCTTGTCCATAATTTGATACAATATATTATTGATCTTCTCCTCAAGCACAGCAAGACCACCATTGTCAGTAGACATGCTCAACAAATCATTAGACAGTGCTCTAAGATTTTGTAAAATATCAGTCAATCCTTTCTCAGAATCAAATAATTCTGGAGCTAAATATTTTGTCTTTATATGCTCTGCTAGATTATAAACAGAGTCTTTATCAAGTTTGCAACTTCTGGCTTCTGAAGATGTAGGAGATTGGCCAGTTGAAAATGCATAACATAAGCACTTGAGGGTCTCTCTTGAGGCAGACTTTTGACTAGAGTCTGACGACAGCTGGATGCCACTAAACACCGGGTACATCAATTTTGAAGATCTTTCCGGTGTTAGTAGTGCATCAATGGCAAAAAAGACTCCTTCCTTTATAAACAACTTTAAGAAATTATCTGAAAAATTGTGAAGGATAATCTCAGCAATTTGTAATGCTAACATTAGCATGTGGTGATCCTTTCTAGTGAAAACTCCAGCCAAAAAACTGCCACGTTAACCAGATAAAATGAACATTAATATATTAACAAAATCCACGTAATAATGAAATAATGAGGATAAGAAGATCTGCATCACCTTGAAATATTGGCATTTTTTAGCAATTCAACAAGCATGTCAGATTTGCTTGAATTGACTATCTTGTACATAACAGACAGACATCCGTGGCAAACAAATAAACTTGCACCAGAATTGAACACCTGTACAAGGATGAGGTAGGTATTGCAATGTAACAGAAAAGGAAGAGCATTTAGTTAATTACGAGAAAATCAGCCAACCTGGATTAACATGGGGAACAAATCGATTCCAAGCCTTTGCAGGAAATCTGGGTGATTATCTAGAAAGGATTCTTTTTCTAGCACCAGTTGATCATTCTGATCTTTAGCCCGATCAGGTAGAAGTTCATTTAGCAGTTTGAGTGCTTCATATACCTAGAAAAATCAGCAAATAATATGACATGCCTTTCACACAGCTTATTCCATTAGATGAGGCATGCATTTCTGAATGAAATTACCAAATAAATATGGAGAACATATTTCAACTAACAAACTAAGGGGCAGTAAATTTAACAACGAATGTTTTTTATGCATAGGTATAGTATTGCTCGTACCATGGACAATTGGGTGTAAAGAAAGGATATGATTTCTTCAAATTTAGTAAGAAAATCATCATTTTTCTAAAGATCGGGGGTCTACTATGAAATATAGGATTTAAATATTTATAATAATACAATAATTATTTATATTTTTGAGGAAAACAAATTGTTCGTGTTTTACTTTAAGGCTAATAGCTTCTAAAAGAAGTTGTATCACATTCACATAAAAATAGTCAGTTATTATTATTATTATTATAAAAATATATATTAATATAAAAAAATACCAATAAACAAATTCCTTACAAACAAAGAAAGATACCTACATTTACAGTTTGAAAAAAGGAAACCAGCTAAAGAAAACAGGGTCCTAAGCTAAATACCCGATTACAGTGTCCACCAACGAGCTGTGACGTTGATACTCCATATGAGAGGTCAAATGTAGCTAATATTTCTTTCAATATGCTGCTTATATTGAGTTCATATAAAGTCCTGAAGGCTACAAGTGACCCAGATGAAAGTTTGACAAGTAATCCTATCAATCCCTGACAAACAAAATAATAGATTTACATAAACTTCACAGGTCATAAGAAAGAAGGAAAAGTGTAATATGAATATGACATAAAAGATAGCTTACATTGTAAATTAATTGAGATAGGGCAGTCTGACCATTTGAACTTAAAAGATGTGTGACCTGTTGAATCAAGCCATGTTTACAAAGCTCATCCAACATTTCTGAGGACTGCCCAACTCGTTCTACAATTTTGATTAAGCATGTAGCAACATTTTCAACAAGCTGCAGAAGATTAGTAGCAGGTCAGCACAAGGTTGGATGAAACTACAACAGAATAAAAGATGCAAATCCGGTCGGTGTCCAATCATTTTAAATCCATTCATTGGTACCTGCCGATCCTCATACTGAAGAAGATTGCATAATATAGGAACAGCCTCCATAAAAAGTGAAGGGTTTTCAGAAGGAAGCTTCTTGCATATGTTCACCACAGTAGAAAGAGCTACTCTCTGGTAAAAGGGGAGATCATAAACCAATAAAACAAATCACTCCTCTAGAACTTTAAATCATAAAATACGGTTTTTAAGGATAACAAAAAAGAAAATGGTCATTACTCATGAAGATGACACTCTACTGTGTTAGAGCCTTACCTGGATGCTTGTTGAGAAGAAGTCAATATAACTGAGAACGGCCATAATTGCCCCAGCCTCTAAGCAAGCAAGGGGTTGCTCTCTCGATATCTTTTCTAATGCTTGGAGACACTTCATGATTTCAATATCATTAAGTTATATCCCTTTTATTGTACAAAGAATATAATATGGAAGAACAAACAAACATGAATTACCTGTTCAGCTACATCTTGATACTCAATAGCATATAATCTTTGACATAAGGTTGGAACAGCATCATGTTGAACAAGAAAACCAGCTGATCTAGGATACAAATCACATATATAGGTTATGGCCCTTATAGAAAACAACATGATATCTGGATTCTTCTCATCCTTTGCAAGCTTTACAAGTAATGGTGATAACAAGTCAGAAGTCATGCTGGATAGAGAACCCTCTGTACAAAATGACAAAACTTCACAGAGTTCAGTGAGTACAGCTAATTGACAAGAGGGTTCAGTCTGTTCACTCAAGCTACTTATGATATTCTTAAATTTTCCATGATCACTGGATAGTCTCCTTCTATGATACTCATAAAGGGTGCTATTATGCTGCTGATCCATGTCATCTGAATCACACGATCCATAAGTTGAATCCTTCTCTGGATCTCCCTCTGATTGACTTGAAGCTGAAGCAGACGATGAAGTATCCATATCGTGATCATTTGTCTCCACTATTGAATTCATATGTGTTTGAACTGATGAGTTTGAAGAACTTGGTCTGAAATCCAATGAACTGCACGCACGCTTATCAGCAGGCAGTTCATCCACCATGTCAGGACGCTTTTGGCCTCTACTTCCCATTAATTGCTTCTACACCCAATGGAAACAGACCCCTGTCAGTTCTGAACTTTGTCAGTTTTCATTCAACACCATAAATCCTTAATCACATGTTAGCCCAACAACTCTGAATTCTGAGCAAAGAAGACTGACATTCTTGTTTTTCTTTTTGGATGAGAAAAAAGAAGTAAGTTAACTGCAATCCAAAACAATCAACTCTTCCCTTTATTCAAAGCTTTCCTCAAATACAATAAGCACACATAGTTATTATTCTTATTTTTCATTATCATCCGAGTTAATTGTTCATCAAAACCTTATTCCCAAAACAGAATAAAAAAGTGACAGTAGCCGATGATGTATTTTCACAACATCAAACCATTGAAACAACATAAAAAATATCAAATCAATTTAAAACCCAAGAACCTTAACCTCAGACTGAACAAATCAAACACCACAATTTCCATAACAGATAAAATTGCATTAAAAAAATAGGAAAAAGATATAATAATGAAGAAACAAACACAAACACACAATGACAGCAAAAGGATACGATCAGTGACAAGAAGATCACAAAAAGTTGAAGACTCAAAACAACAATAATTTCAATGGTTATCTACCTAGTCGTAGTTCTTAATCGGTCTTCGACTTTATCGAAGACCCCAGTTTTCGTATCAACAAGATGAACAACGATGCTAGGTGAATTTTAAAGCAAAGCTAATTTTCTTCTGCTTCCTCTTTCTCTTTGGTTTACTTCTTCAGCGAATGTTTAATCTGATAGGGAATAAGAGAATGAATTGGTATAAAGGATTAAGGAATTGATGAAAAAAAGAGAGAGAAAAATAAAAAATTGAAGAAAAAAAAAAACCAGAGAAAGGAAGGGTGATTGCACACCAACGCTTGCAACTTGGAAAACATAACAACAAAAGGGTGATAGTGTAAATATTTATGAGATGATTATTGGTTTTAATCACCATTAGCCTAATTGGAATAGATAGATACTCTGATGATGAGGTCTATGAACTTTGATGCACCTTCCAATCAACAACCGTTGCCACCTGTATCGGTGGTTGTTGGGGGCTTTGCCTTAAATTTAGAAATTAAACATTTTTTTATAAGATCACTCTGGATTTTGTTCTTTAACATTTACACATGGTAACTGTATATGAAGAATATAAAAATAAAATCATGATCAAAATATAAATGATAATATTTTAAATTATAAATCAAACTGAACAAACATTAGAAAATTAAGCAAACAGAAAAGTAAAATATATCATTTTTATTGGTATTTGATTTAGGATATTATACCCACAAAATTCATCTCAGATATATTATAAATTATAAATCTCAACAAAATTTGATTTTTTTTTTATCATGAACAAAAATGATCAGCTCATGTTAAGAATTACCAACTATTTACTTTCAATCAATTTTTATCAATGTAATAATTATGATTTTGTTGGAAGAAAAAGAATTTTCTATTTAACTTATATGATTTGATATAGTCTTTATGTTTTCTATCTTTGTTGCACAATAACTTAACGGTCAACTAGTAAAATAATTATATATTAATACCCGTTATTTTTATTATTATTTTCTGTTATATACATCATCAAAACGAAGTAGTTATCAAATGACTAGAAATTTTTGGAATTTATTATTAGTTATTGATTATTAATCAATTGCTTTTAAAGAGAGAACATTCAGGATGTTTTATAGCCTATAAATATATTTGTTTTTAAATAAAATCTTGCCTATTTTAATCTATAATGATATATAAAAGTTTCTTTTTTTTATCCACATTTTTTTAAATTTTATTCTTAATTATTATTTTAAAAATTATTTATTTTATAAATAAATTATTTATAACCATTATTTTAAAAATCTTTTTTATTTTTAATAGTTATTTTAAAAATCTCTTTTGTTTACATATTTCATTTTTCCAATTTTACTACTTATTTTAAAAATTAATTATTTTATAAATAACTTATCTTTAACCATTATTTTAAAAATTTATTTTATTGTTAACAGTTATTTTATTTAACAACTATTTTAAAAATTAATTATATATTTCAAAAATAAATATTATTGATCTTAACTATTTTTTTATGAAAATTAAAAATATATGTTCATTGTAAACAATAAATTTGTATATAATTTTTTATTCTTATGTGAATTATTAAAATATTAATTAATAAACGAAGATATGGTGACGTTAAAATAAATTATTAAGAAACTTCCAATTTTTGTTCTATTATTTGTACCTATATATAAAATGATACATTTTTTTTTTTATATATTTACTTTTCTTAGTGTTTCTCTAATAATATAATTTTTAATCTTAACTTATCTGTTAAGAGCAATTATATAAAACTATTATCAATTTCAAGTTTTCTCTATTTTTTGTCCATTTATAACTTTTAACCTACATTCTTTATTTTATGTAGGGATAGCAAAACAGATTAAGCTCGATGGGTTAGTCCACCCATAAAAGATGGGTCGGGATAGAGAATCGAACCCACGAAATTTATCACCCGGCCTGTCCAACCTGTCAGCCCGTTGGGCCAGCTCACACTTTAAGTTCAGCTAGCTCATGGCATTTTGTTAAAAAGATGAACATGTGCTTTCTTTTGCAACTCTCTTTCCTTCTCCTCGCAGACTCTCATTTCACACATCTCTCACTCTCAAACTCTCATCTATCTTTGTGCCTCTCTTATCTCATCATCATCTCATCTCATAGACTCCCATCTTTTTTTGTTCCCTCCCACCACCACAAATTCATTTTGTCCAACAACCACCAGTAGGAGTGAAGGACAAGCGCGACGTGAGCCACCGGCGCGACCACACTAATGCGACTTCCATCAAGGCAATGTGAGCCATCAGTGCTACCACCACCAGCAGCGACCACCACCAGCGAGGGAGAGCGGTGGCCAGCACGAAACATATTTTCTAAACCCTAATTTCGCGATGTTACCCTATTTTGCATCGCGATTTTCCCTATTTTTATAGTTTTTGTTTTGGGACTGATTGTGTTGAGTGATTTTGCGATTTTGTTAATTTGCGATTTTGTGTTCATCCAATTTCAGATTGTTGAGGGATAATATGCTTGATCATTTTGAGTGATAATATAATCATAGAATTATATTAATCATCATGAAACATGAATCTGGTTGAATGGTTGTGCATGGATTTGACATTGGCTTGGTTAGAGGTTCAAACCTTGGAAAACCCAAATTAAACTTTCTTTTTGCCAAAATTTCCTTTGGCATGAAGGTGAAAGGGCATGGAAACCCTAGCTGGCTAAGGAGCAACCAAGGGTGGCTGAAAAACAGATTATAATGGACCATTGAATGGTAATTAACATTATCATTAAGCCTCATTTTCGTTTTTGGTCATTAACATAGCTTTAAGGAATCATTAAAAGGACAATTCTAGGTTAGAAGAAAGGTTTGCAAGGTTGTCATTGTTACATAGTGAGAGGAGAGCGAAATTGAGAGTGTGCTAAGATAATTGAGAGCTTGTTTGGAGCTGTTGCAGAAGGGGTGAAGGAAACCATTGTTGAGCAAGAGGAATCTCGGAATTCTCAAGTTTTTAGCGAGGAAACCAGGTTAGGGGAGCTAGACTCCGATACTTTTATGTGTATTGTTAATTGCATGAAATGTATGTTAAATTGAATGCATGTTCTCTATTTTATCTGCGATTTTCGGGTTTCAGGAAAATTTCAAGAAACCGCCTGGCGGGCTATACATAGCCGCCAGGCAACTCATGCTTTTATAGTGGTTTCTGGGTTCCTGAGGGAGGAACCGCCTGGCGGCACATCCATAGCCGCCAGGAAAAACATGTTGCTTACCCAGTTTTTTGGGTTTTGGTTGAATTGCCTGGCGGTGACGAACACCCGCCAGGCGACGCGAGCCACTTTTGACTCAATTTTGAGTTTTTACCTGTTTTGGGGGATTTTTAATCGATGGTAAGGGTAGTTAGATAATTAACTGATGAAATGGGAGTGATTAATTGTGATTTCATGAGGTGATAAGGGAACAATTGGATGATCCCAACATAATCTTGTTCTAGGGTTGAACACTTGGGGATTTTGATTTCTGGAGGAAATTTCATGAGAAAGAGGGCATAAAATATAGACTCTTGAAAGTATAATTTAATAATAGTATCATAAGCGTATGATCAAAGTGCATTGGATGGAAAGTTTACGAGACATGTACAAAATGGGGGAGTTTGGATTCGCGTTGGTGCAGGACAGAATTCTGGGTTGCCTAGAACTTATGGACTGCCTGGCGGCACCTAGCCTACGCCAGGCGACAGAGCAGAGAAGGAATTCCTATGTGGCTCTTTAGCTATACTAGCAAGGTGGGGCCCCTATGGAAGTGGAATTTTAAGAAAACCATGTATGAATCCTTAGACAGAAACTAAGATTGTTTAGTTATGAAGTGATGGTATGGGTTAACTTGGGATTTAAATTGGAAAGTTGATGGACTTGATTAATAAACATATTGTAGTAGAAGTATGAGTAAATTAGAGTTCTGTATGATTAAAACCTGAGTGTACATGGGATATAACCATAGGTTTGAGTACACTGGACTTGGCATTAATGATTGTTTGGAGATTTTGGTGATATAGTAGAAAATGTTGGTACACAAGTAATATGGTTGTGGATGGCACACTGTGAAATAGGAAGTGTGAACTTGTGAAACCTTTGGGGTAGGGAACCAAATTGGTAAACCATAATAGAGAGGAAAAAATAGTAAAGAAATTGATATTGTGGTCTTAAACCAAATTCATTGGTTATAAATAGTATAGATGTGAACCAACTGAATTAGGGTAAAAGTATTGTAGATTCGTAGGTCCAATTTTGGAGTTATAAGCTGTTCGGAGTGCCTGAAATCTAGTACTGCGCGAGTACTGATGTGGCGCTTGACGGGGGTATTGGAGTGTGTACGCTTGGCGGTGTGGGTTGTCCCGCCATGCGGTGCCTGCAAATGTTGGTGGTTCTGAGGCACTGTACGCCTAGCAGTACGCATCCCCCACCAGGCGGTCTAGAGGCTTGTTGCGTTTAGCGCGTCGTGAGCAGTGGCAAGCAGTTTTGCTGCAGCAAATTAGTGTTATGCTTGTTATGATGTGCGTGATCTCCAAGGCTTCTATGATACCTTAATGGTCGGCTTGCTGGTGTTCTTTGAGTTGTGGCTCAGAACGTATCCCTTGAGTTAAGCTCGGGATAGGGGTTAAACATGTGATATTCCTTGAGTTGAGCTCGGAATGACATCCCTAGAGTTGAGCTCGAGATGACGGATGAACACGAGGAACTCTTGAGTTGAGCTCGGGTTGGCGAGTGTTACAGGTGAGAGTGTGCTGGTTGTGGCCAGTACAGATGGGTCCGGATAGATTGCCCTCCTCAGTATTTGGCTGACGAGTTTGGTAGTCTTGGGACGTTACGAACTTTGTTCGTATTGGGAACTCCACCTAGCGTTACGGTGTATGATCCGTAGCATGATTTCCCGCACGTGCTCTATCGGTTGTGGCCGATAGGTATGGCATAAAGACATCTTGAGGTAATCCCTAGAAGAAGTAGAACACGGTTCACATGGTTGTGGCCATGTGGTGTGACATCAAAGGATGAAAGTCCTTTGTTGTGATTGAGTGATATATATATATATATATATATATATATATATATATATATATATATATATATATATATATATATATATATATATATATATATATATATATATATATATATATATGTGTGTGTGTGTGTGTGTGTTTTATATATATATGATTTATTTTGTTAGCTCACCCTATTTGCTTGTGTTTGGCGATGATCGTGTACATGATACACGAGAGCAAATGATGTTGTAGGTGGATCTGGTGGGGCTTAGCAACGGAGCGGGGATAGCTTGGGAGCTTTTATGATTTATGGCTTTGAAATAAATTGTAAACACTATGGATGTTTTATGTTATTTTGAGTTTCATAAATTATGGAATTTTGGACTATTCATAGATTTAATAAAGTTTAAAATTTCCCCCCGTTTCGAGAAATGATGCTTTAATAAATGAAGTTGATGTAATATTTCTTTACTTTTTATTTAAAATCCGTAATATCCTGACGATATGTTACAAGGGTTGCTTTACACAATGTGTTTATGGATTGGTATTGTGTATAATGAGTCAATTGTGTTATGTTATTGTGTATGTATGATAAGTGAATTGTAATCTAAGTGTTGCGTTACTGTGTATGTATGATGAGTGAATTTTAATCCAAGTGTTGTGTTATTGCGTATGTATGATTACTAAAAAAAAATCAAAACTGGTGGGCTAGCCCACCCTGTTGCGGGATGGGTTCAATGTTTTAGCCCGCATCAATACTATGGGCCAACCCTACCTGTGTGAGAACTAAAAACTGGTTTTATCACAATGGTGGTTTTATAAATAGAGAAACTACAATATTTAATAATAAAAGGTTTGAGTTATATATAGGGTTTTAATAATTGGGCTTCCTTTTATAAAAATCACCCTCTCTCTATAAAAATTTCCTCTAAGTTCCATGTACCTTTTCTCTTTGTTTTTTACTCCAGTCTTTATCTGATTGGACATCAGAGACATAAGATTGCTCCCAGCGAGAAGCTCTACAAAACCCACCTATCAGAAAGTTAAATAAAGTAAGTTCTTGAGTTGCTCCTTTTATGTATTATATGTCTTGGGTCGCATGTGAGCTCTAGAGCAATGCATGTGACTCAAGGTCGCTCTTGGTTACTTTTTGTTGTTCTCTGATCCTAATGGTAGTTTTAGAACTCTAATTTGGAATGTCATTTTTATCTAGGGGATCCTGTGTGTTTTGATATTCTAAGGAAATCCTTGTTTGGGGGAAACACCCTTGGCTAAGGGGAGGGAAACTAACTTTTACTATACTACATTTAATGACTTAATTGACTGATTGTAGATGAAAAATTGAAATTATAGGATTTAATTTATGTATTGATTTGAGTTGTGAAATTGGGAAGCAAAATTTCTAAGTGCATATTTAGGGTATGTGATCAATTTTAGTGATGTTTCGTGTGTTGTATTGCAAAGATGTTGGATTAAACAAGGTTGACAATATTGGGTGTGATTTTGGCATGGGATGGAATTGGTATGAAGCGTTTAAATTAAATTGTGATTGCTTGTTTATAGAATTGAAATGGTGGAACAGATAGTGAGAATTAAGGCTTTGTACAATTGAGTTCAAGTTTTACTTTTAAAAAGAAAATCTTATTTCTAATCAAAACCGAAAAATCTAAAAGCTGTGGAAAAATCCACATGTCACTTGTGGAACTCGTTAGTGTGAATTATGCATCCTAGAGCCAAATCCATGGGTTGCGGGAAAATCCATAGGTCACTTATGGAACCTTCTGTTTGCTTTCTTCACTTTTAACATGAGCATGCACCTCCTCTATGTTATGTGTGACATTTGTGTTTTTCTTTGTGTTTCATGAAATTTTACTAGTTATTCTTGAACGTTGATGTTTTAAGGTGCTTATTGCATGGAATTATGATGATGTATTAAAGCTTTCTAATATAAGTTTGACGATGTATGAAGCTTATTTGAACAGAATGTGGTAAATCTTGTAGATACAAATAATACTCGTGAGAATGAAGGTTTTGGGGGATATATGACTTGATAAGGAGGTGTTAAAGTGTTTGAGGCAAGTTTTATGTGGATTTAATGTTGTGTTTGAATTGTATGGTCATATAATTCCTAAGGAGGAATGGTAGTGTTATGCATTTACTAGTGACACTCTTTGGAAGCTATCCTTATATTCTACTAGACTCTCATACTATAGAGGAAGAAGTCTAGGTGGTAAAGAGGGAATGAGGTTCCTATAATTAGTCTTGGAGTCGTAGACTCCATTTCTATTAGGCTATAATGTGAACTCACTTTGTCATGAAAGAAGGAGACCATGTACCATTACTAGAATTTGTAACACTAAGGATTTCATTTTACATGACAAAGCAAGGGTTATAGGGTCCGAGTGGATGCATAAATCCAAATAAACGAGTTTAGGACATAATTATGTAAATAGATGAGAATTGTTTTGTAGTATATGAATTGAACAATTGCTAATTTAGTTGTAATAACTCTTATATATTATTGTATATGAATATCTAAGTTATCATTAGTTTACCCTTCTTTATTTGTTGATTATTTACATCTCTTTTCCAATGATCGCTTTTATAGCATGAGCAGATGAGGTTTCAGGTGGTGTTGGTGCTAGTCGTAGGCTGAGGAATGTCTTTTGGAGTTTCTATGGGATGATGTATATTGACGGGCTAACTTAGGGTCCAACTTTTCCAGCAAGAATACTGGGTTTGTTATAGTGCAACAAGGTCATATCCATGAGGATTTGGTAACCAGATCAATAGTCTATAATTTGACTCAAAGTTTTGCAATGGAACAATGACACTATTTTTTGTTTTGATATTATTAAAGATAAACTAAATAAATATATGAGAAATGTGATGTTGATTAGGATGTCGGGATTAAACTTGGCCTCTTAACTTCAAATGTATTGCCCTTTAATTATCTATATATTATGTTCTTTATCTTAGTGTTCATCGAAGTACACTTAATTGTAGAACTAACTACATGTCTATCCATTAGAACCTAAGGGTGTCAGATGCAGGATTTCACAATCCAGGTGGAGGAACCCTTACTTTGAGAACAAGACTCTTTACACCAATTGATCTCGCATTCTATGTTTGGTATATGCCAAGGGTCAGGAAAATTTATTGGTTCTAAACACTAGACCAGATGTCTTTGCATCTAGTGCTGATGAGGTGTGATGATTGGCCATAATACAGAGAGAGTTTAGAAGTTACATTTAATCCCAACTACAGAGCAATTAGTTGCTCATGATGATGAATACAAGATGAACTTAGAGTAACATCCTTCCTTCCATATCTATGTACTAATATACTATATGAACTACAATAATCTAAGAGTTTCTCTCTCTGGGATAGTATACAAATTCAGCATGAATAAACCCAGTGGTCACGCCCTGTATTTATAGAATTTAAGGTGCTGCTCTAGCTTCCATCTTTGAAGTTTAGCCATGGAGGTTTCCTTCCAAAGTTGGTTTCTTCCCAAGCTTGGGCATCCATCTTTTGCAGGTCAGCAATGGAGGTTTCCCTACCTTGGAGGTTTCCCTTTGATGCTCAGCTTCAAATTTAGAGCTGCATGTTTCTTTACAGTGACATTTTCTTAAAATGTGACTTAAGCGTCAAATTTCGCTGCTCGCCGCAGGCTTAAAATTTAACTTTCTCAGTTAATCTTTTGGCTTGAGCTGTAACTTTTAAGGCTCAACACCAACTGTATAATTTCCTTCATTTTACCTACAAAATAGCACAAAATGTATTAAATTCCACGTTTTTAGATTTGCCCATTACCTCATTCTGTAATTATGCAAAATTAGGGCAATTCTAATGATTTTTATATTTATTTAGTGCAACATAAGTATCTAAATGATATGCAATTTAACTAATACTAGACACCTGTCAACATGACCTAACTTTAGCTTTTTTCTTGTCCCCAAGCAAAGCTTGAAACATTTCCACGTAATGATTTCAAAAGATTTGATCATGGTTGGTTTAGGAACTCATAGTTCACACTTTATAAAAAAAATAAGAGAAATGCAATCATGTCATGTGTTTGTAAGTGTCTAAGTTTAGATTATAGAGATTACTATGAAATTGAAAGTATTAAGGAAAGAAAGAGTGATGAGGGTGTACATTCATGACTACATCAAAGATGTTTTTCCTTCTTAATTCTGAAAGTTTGGGGAAATGAGTGATAACCATAGGTAGTTGTAGGGATGTCAACAGGGCGGGTAGGGTAGGAGTAGTAGCTCCCCCGTACCCTACTCGCTGGATAAATATTCGCCCCGTACTCGTATCCATATCCGTCGGGTATCCGTTATGCGGGTACCTGCCTATTTTTTTCATATCTGCGGGTATTCACGGGTACTCGCGGGTATTTATAAAATTATTTAAAAAACAAATATTTAATCATAAGTTCAAATAAAATAAAATAAAATACATCACTATCATAAATTTTAAATAAAGTTCAAATAAACTCAAGTTCATACAAGTCCAAATAATTATAAAAGTAAATATTAAATGACGTTCAACACAATGAAAATTTTTTAATTAGTATTTTGATAAAAAAAGTCCACTTTCTCCAATTGATTCCTAAAGAATAAACAAAAATAAACAAATAATAAACCTCAATTATCACGTGCCAAGTATTCTTATTTTGATTCCATCATTTGACAACAAGCATACCATAAACGTCATTGTCTATATAGGATTTGATGTATATGCCTAATTTCAAATAAAGGAAAGAGAAGACAAGATGTGCAACTTAGAAAAATTTCGGCCAGAATGTTTTTTACTAATATATATATATATATATATATATATATATATATATATATATATATATATAAGAGGATATTTTTGTGAATTAAAGTTTAGCGAGTACGGGTATCCACGAGTACGGATACTATGATACCCGTACTCGCCCCGTTAACATGCAGGTATAAAAAATACACGTACCCGTAGGTAGCGGGTATCCATTTTTAATATTTGTTTCCTACCCGTTGCGGGTTTTATCCGTGGATACCCGCGGGTATGGATTTTTTTTGACATCCCTAGGTAGTTGTTATAAAATGGGTTATGTAGTTAGTAGATTTTGTGAGTGCCTATATAAAAGTGTTAGGATTTGTTAGAGGGGTGAGAAAGAGTTACAATTTGAGTTGTGTTGCCATTGCCAGTTCTAGTCATGTTTCTGCCTATATGGTTTGTGTGTAGTGTTCAATCGTAGTAGAGGAACACAAATTCATGGTGAACTTAAGCTACTTACCTTTGCAATGTTTTTCCTATTTGTAGGTGAGGAAAGCTGAGTTAGGATTGCGTGAGTTGGGGAATGATGTTGGAATCAAAAGGCATACCTTGGATTAAACATGAATTTCAAAAGGAGATTTTGGAAAGGTAATTCTTCGGATGAAGCAAAAGTTGGCAAGAGAAGAGGAGTCCTTAAGGTTAGTGTGTGAGAGATGTTAGTGTAAACATAACAAAAAGTTTAAGTACATGAGAAATGTCTACTTTCAAGTTGTGTTAAGGTTGGAGTGCGAAAAGATTGTGGAAGGCTGGAATATTAAGCGTAGGAGGGCAGTGGTCCCAAGGTACATATAAAAGGGAGAATTCATCTTTAGTGCATAACACTAAGTGACATAGAGCTTTAAGGACCAACCAAGTAGGATGGTATTTTCTAAGGAGAGAAAATCGTTTGCTAGTAAGGGTAATGTATCGTAGGATCTTTATGCGAAATCCAACATAAAAAAGAAAGTGGTTGAATTCTATTATAACTAGTAGTAGCAAAGTGCATAGCAGAATGGATATTCCAAGTAGAGAGGTTCACATTTGATAAAGGTTTGTTCTCAGACTGAGGTGCAATGTGTAATGTGCTAGAAGGAAAGGCACACCGCCAAGTTTTATCCTTAAGGGGAAAATTGGCTAGTGTTGTCAGAGCACATCCAAGTGAGGAAGTAAATGGAAAGTCTTAAGTAGTGGAAGGGTGTACACAACGGTTACTGATAAAGTGGTTAAAAGTATAGGTCTAACTCAAAGATACAAGTCACAAAAAAGATAGTTGAACAAAGGATTTTGGTTTAGTTTGGAAGCGTACACTCCTTAGTATCACAAGTATTGAAAATGAGTTAGGCTGCTGGCAAGGGAGGTCGAGGTCGCGCTTGTTTTCACTATAGAAGATAGTTTTCATGGTGTCGTATGTCTTGTGGTGATCAAGGGATACAATTCAAGACCGATTTGATTTGTGATCCTTTTCAAGTTGTACATATTTCAGGAGGTGGATCGATACGCATCCTTGTGGATTATGGTGCCAAGGAAATGGTGTTCTTTGATTCAAAGAAGCTAAAGTCAGGGGTTGCACATTAGGTGGATGACAAGTGGACGTGTGGAGTCACGTTTTTTGTGTTTGAGATGTTTAATAGAGGCTGATGGAAAGTAAATGTAAGGGATCTGAGTTGTGGAAGGGTTTCTAGATATTTTTCTGAAGCATGTGCTAGAACGACAACCTAGAGGAGAGGTGTAGTTCACTATTGACATGGTGTTGGGAACATGACCATATTTAGTAGCTCCTTATAGAATGGCTCTTGCTGAGTTGGTAAGGTTGAATAAGTGATTGTGTGTCATTGAAGGAAGAAGCTTCAAGTGTCTTGTTAGTTTTATAAGTTTATGCGAATGTGTGTTAATCAGAGTGGCGTAGCGGAAGGATGGTAGGTTATGTTTCTCAACAATGGGAGGTGCATGAGAAGAACTATCTTACTCATGAAGAAAACTAGGTGTTATCCTTATGAAATTAGTAAAAGGTGTTTTGTGATCACCAATAGTTAAAAGTGCTGGGTTGATCGAAAAAAGGTGGACAAGAGACAAATGGAGTGAATAAAGTTATTATAATGTTATGGGTTTCAATGTGGTATTTTTTTAGGAGTGAAAATGTAATAGTAGATGCTTTAAGTAGAAAGAGAATTCAAGTTATGGGTTTTATGGTAGAGGAGTATAAATTAGTATAAAAGTTTAAGGAGATAAGTTTTGAGTAAAGTTGTGAGGAGATTTCATTAGTATAGGCATTTATCTATAACTAATGAGTTCCTTAAAATGGTAAAGGAAAGATCATCACATGATCTTAGTTTGAAATGTATCATAAGGCTGCTAGGTTCAAATACAAGAACACATGGATCATGGTGGCGTATCCGTGTCCAGGACAAATCTGACACGGATACGTCTTGATGAGCTAAAAATCTGGACTACGCCTTAATGGCATCATTAATGCAGTTTTCATCTGATTCTTCGTTGATCTTTATATCATTATCTCTAATATTAACAACCCAATGATAATAGTAACAAACCAAGCCAATGACCAATAACAAACCACGTAAACATATATTTATATAAATTTATTAATCATGTTTCCTTTAATTTAACTTATCAAAAAGTTTTTATTTTATTTCTTTGGCACTTCTTTTTTTAATATTAACAACCAGAATAAAATAGATTTAAATACTTTTTTAATTGATTAATTATTATTCAATTTTTCTTTAAATTAAATTTTCAAATAAAGATTACAATAAATAAAAATAATTAAAATAAGATACAAGTTAAATTTTAAAATATTAATAACAAATTTTTTACAACTAATAAAATATAACAGTAGTTTTAAAGAAATATAAACTATAAAATTAAATATTTATATGTAAAACAAGAATTAAAAAAACACAATAGCTTAACTATATGTAACATTGCAATAGTTTAAAAAAAATCGTTAGTCATATAATTAAAAAATAAATGAAAATTTTAAAATCAAAATGTACAATTATTTTGTTTTAAGTTTATATTTTCTTATTTTTGTTTGGATAATAGGCAAATTAATAATAACTACCAACCATGAATAATAACAATCTACGTATCATTGAAGGTGTAGAAGAAAAATTATTTGAAATGACATTCAATTCTTGTTATTTTGGAGGTATTTGACATATTATATTTTATAACTTCTTTTATCGACTTTTTAAGGTATTCTTCTTTTTAAAGTATTTTTATTTCTTTTATAGATTTTTTTACTATTGTTTGCTTGATGTTGATTTTGTTTATTTATAAAGCAAATGTAATATTTTATTTATGGTTAGGTGAGTAGAGAAAAAGCCAACACCAATACCAAATTCTTTTAGTTCTAACTGAAAAATTTCAAGTAATTTTATTTCAAAAGATGTTCAATAAGTTGATTATGTGCCTTTATGGGCATATGTCACTTTATTAAGCAAAGGAGTAGAAGAAGGGGCAATAATAGATAGTCTTGCAATTTTTGTCAAAAAAATTAAAAGTTTTTATTCTAGAGTAAAAGCTCATTTATTGAAAATTCATGGGTTTGGAATTAATGTGTGCTCAAAGGTCAATGAAGGATATTTGGTTGAATTGAAATCGGTTGTTGAATTAGCAGAAAATATAGTAAAACCTAAGTATATTCCCTTGCCCACTGAAGATAGACATGAAAATAGTTCATTAAAAAGAAGGAATAATGGTCCCTTAGCGAGGGCATTCAACATGGAGGACAAAGAAATCTCAATCCTTTCATAGTTAGAATGTTTTATTCTTTTGGATTGCCTTTTAACCTTTCAAGAAACCCATATTAAGTCAATTCATATTTGTTAGCTGCAAATCATAATGTTAGTGGTTTTGTCCCTCCTTAATACAATTCATTTAGGACAACCCTATTAGAACAAGAGAGAGCACACATTCAAAGGTTACTCAACCCAATCAAATCAACTTGGAACAAAAAGGGGGTTAGCAATAGTATCTAGGATAGACAGATTTCCAAAGGAGACCTTTAAATAATTTTATGGCCACAAGTAAGGGGGCTCCTATTTTTTAAAAAATGGTTGATGCTTCTGATGAAATAAAGAATAAGTAGTACATAACTAACAAAATGAATGATGTTATTAAAGAAGTAATGGAACAAAATGTTGTGCAAGTTATAACAAATAATGCTCCTATGTGCAAAGTTATTGGAATGATCATTGAAGGTTTATTTCCTAAATTTTTTTGGACACCTTATGTTGTGCATACATTAAATCATGCCTTGAAGAACATATGTGCAACAAAGAATGTTGAAGGGAATGATGTGGTTTATGGTGAGTGTAGTTGGATTACAAAAATTATTGATGATGTTTCATTTATTAGGAATTTTATCATGAATCACTCCATGAGATTAGCAATTTTCAATCGTTTCTCACATTTGACGTTACTTGTTGTTGTGGATACATGCTTTGCATCTGCTATAGCGATGATGAAAAGGTTTAAATTTTTGAAACCTTCATTGCAATTAAGGGTGGGCAAAAAATTTGTTTTGCCTTATCTGATCCACTTTTGATCTGATCCGATCTAAAAAAAACCCATTTTTTAAAATCTGGATTTTAATTTTGATCCATATGTCATCATTTTCTAAATCAGATTTTTTGTTTTACTTTTATAGATTTTAACATTTGGATTGTCTAAGCTTTTTTATTTGGATCCAAACAAATTTGAGCCAAATCTGAATTGCATTATCTACCACCTAAAACCTGAAAACCCCTCCTCTAATCCAAAATTTCAATTCACTAAACCCTAACTCCGAATTTTTTTTTGGAATACGTTGAAGAACCATAAAATCCTAAATCATTGTTTCTCTTCTTTCTTCATGTAACACAATATATTTGTTACTCGATCTCCTTTCTCATTCTTGTTGCTCCTTGTTGTTTCTCCTTCTATCCCTTTTTCATTCCTTTTTTCTATTGACTCCAATTTCAGATTTCGCTTCAGAAAATGCAATAAAAATTCAAAGTGGTACTACGATAGTGGATTTGGTAGATTTTGCTCGAGATTAAGATCAAAGTCAAGGCACGCGTGTTTTTGGAAGCTTGTTTTCAAGTATGCAACCCTTCATCTTAGGTTGTGCATTTGATAGCTTTTTTGATTGGTCGCGTATGAAATATTGTCATCTGGATAGCTTGCCTACACAAGAATATGAAGTTTCTACATAGATTTGTCTGTACGAATTGCATTTCTTCTGATTTTTTGTTGCACTCAATGTCTCAACGCAATAGATCAAATGGGTGTTATATTCTTTTTATTTTAACTAAGTGTCATTTGAAGTTTGTACTACACTATTAAAATATCTATACAAAGGTAAGAGAATATACACTAAGTTATAAGTTGCTTGAGATGCAAATCTGAGGTTAATAAATACTTTTAGTATTGATTTTTGCTTGTTAGGGTCAGTTTTGACTTGTGTTAAATCTATGTTTTCTTACAATGTTAACCACCACCATCATAACTTATATAAGTTGAAGCTATTATGATGAAAGTAAAAGATCCAAGAGAAAGTAAAACAAATGGCTTGATTTAGAATTACACAAATTTGGATTTGGCATGAGATTTTAGAGAAAGAAAGTATATATATTATATTTGTGGAGTGTGCACTCCACGGGATAGTGGCCATTAAAGTAAAGTGTGTAATTAATAAATTGGAGTGAGGAGTGTGTAATCCATATGAAAGCTACAGGCTACGCACTTTCCTCCACGAAAAACAACCAAAATTTAGTGTTTAAGTTCATGTTTCTGCAATTTAAAAAGCATTTCCCTAAAAGTGACTCTAATGATATTTGGCTTTCTTTTAATGTGCTATCATTACTCTTTTTCTAATTTTTCCTTGTATATTGGAATAATAGCCATTTGCTGAGTGTCTCTGTACACTATATTTTTTGAGTTTTTACTTGTTTATGTTGTGCGTGTGTAATTGTTATTCAATATCTTAAAAATTAGAATTCTTGAAACCAATATCTAAATTTTAAGTGACATCACCCAAATAAATGAAATGTATAAAGGCTAATTATACATTCACCACTGCCCCTAACAATTGGGTACTTTCTTCTTGCACTCCACATTTTTTTGCTTATTTTATCCTTTCTGGATTCTGGACTCTACAATTTTGATGTAATTTTTTGACTTTTACATTTTTCAATTTCAAAACTTTTTGGATTGTATAATTTGAAAGTAAAAATAATTTCTGGATTTTGGTTTGCACAATCTGAAAGCAGAAAATGGCTTGTGAACTATACAATCCAGATAATTTTTTTAAGGAAAAAAATGAATTTCATAATGTATAATTTGGAAGAAATTTTTATCATCTGGAGTGATCTTGAAAGAACAAAATGGCTGAAAATATTGAATATTTAATCTATATTTATTTCCCTAAATCGTATAATTTACACTGTAAAATAACATGACAAGAGTTAGTGGACTGTTAGTTTTAGTCAGATAATCTGCTATGAAACAAATTAGTGTAAGCTTGTAAGATCCTATATGTTGCAAAAAGATAATAATAGACTCTTGTGTATATTATAAGTGCAACGGAACAAATCCACTCCATATTGTCATAAATGCTGTTTATACATTTCACTATCTGTTTGTGTTGATACAAATGCCTCCGTTTTTGTTAATACATCTAAATTTGTTGATTTCTCATATCTACTAGGTTGTGTTTTTGGTTAGTCATTGTTGCGATATTGTTCTACAAATGTCATTAGTGCGTGAAGAAGATAATTGTTCTGTCTCAAAACCAATTGAGCATGCACTTTCTATCCCACTAGTTGTTAGTGGTTCCATAAATGTGAGACCCCCTTCTCATGAAGGACGGGAAAATCGATCTAAAGCTTGGAATCATTCATTCAACTAGAACCTAACTCAGATAAGCGGGCTCAATGCAAGTATTGGATGCTGTTATTCGATATGAGAAAGGAACAACTTCATGCGTAATCATATATTGAGATGTCCAAATAACCCCAATAAAGAAGTAAACAAGAGGCAAAAAGCTAGTGCATCTTCAACAATTGATGGGAACATTAACTCTCCTTCTTATGGTAGATTTGACCAACAACTTTGTCAAGAAGAACTAGTAAAAATGTTTGTGGAAGTTGAACTTCCCTTTCGGTTTGTAGAGCATGTTGCTTTTAGAAGGTATTCAAATGCTTTGCAACCAAGATTTAAGATCCCACCACGCCATACCTTATCACGAAATATTGTAACATTCTGGAATGCAAAGAAGGTATATTTGAAGAATTTTCTTTCTCAGCATTGTCAGAGTTTGTCTAACTACTGATACATGGACTTCACCTCAAAATCAAAGTTATATGTGTTTGACAGCCCACTTCAACGACAAAGATTGGAATTTTCATAAAAGGATTTTGAATTTTCGTCAAGTAATAAGTCATACTGGAGAGGCCAAGTCATAAATGGGTTTGAGTCGCGTTTTGACCTTGACAGTAGATAATGCTACATCAAATGACACAGGAGTTCAACACTTGAAGAAAATACTATTGTCTTGGAATAACATGGTTTTGAAAGGTGACTATATTCATATGTGTTGTTGTGCACATATTTTGAACTTAATTGTGAGTTGTGGGCTAAAAGAGATTGATAATTCTGTTTTGAGAATTCGTGTTGTAGTGAAATACATTCGATCATCACCTTCAAGATTTATGAAATTCAAAGAGTGTGTTGAAAGACAAAATATTGAATATAAGGGTCGTATTTGGTTGGTTGTTGAAACAAGGTGGAATTCAACCTATTTGATGTTAGATGTTGCTTTCAAGCATAAAAATGCATTTGATCAGCTTGAGTTTTATGATACAAAATATGCTACATATAAAATGGCTGCAAAAATGGAAAAAAAATAATGGGAGATATTGGGGTGAACCTAATAAGTTTAATATGTTGTTGATTTTTGTTGTCTTAGATCCTAGATACAAAATGAGTTATATGAATTGGGCAATTGATCAACTTTCTGATCCTGAAAAAACAAATGATGGATGTGTGTTCAAGTCAAGATTGAATATTTCTTTGAATTTGTTGTTTGATGAATATAAAAGTCGAAACGAAGCTAGAAGTGATACACAATAACCACATGCAAAGATACCTTCTTATAAACATGATCTGTATGGTTGGAACAAATTTTTGCAAACAACATGATTAACCTCTTCGAACAAATCTGAGCTTTAAAAGTATTTAGAGGAAGAGCTTGAAACAAGTGAAAATTTGAACATTCTCGATTGGTGGAAAATTAATTCATGTAGATTTCCAATCCTTTCAAACATAGCACGAGAGTTATTAGCTATTCATGTTTCTATTGTAGCATCTAAGTCTGCATTTAGCATAGGAGGAAAAGTGCTTGATCCATATTGTAGTTCTTTATCACATCAAAAGGTGGAGGAACTTATATGTACACAAGATTGGTTAAAAGACACGCCTTTACCATCATTATTGGACTATGATTTTGAAGAGCTTGAATGTGCTGACCAAGAGGTATGTTGATGTTTCAATTATGTAATAATATTACAGTTAAATATGTATTAAGTAATGATAATCTTTTCATTTCTTATAGAGTTGATTTCTCAAGAAAATGTTGACCACAACATGAATTTTTTGAGTTAAAGCTCAATCCTCATGCCTCCAATCAATAAGTACATTAACTATTTTCTTTAGTAGATTAATAAATGTTGATTTAATAAATGTTATTTTCTAACTTGTTTGAAAAATGTACAGGTGGAAAAAATATGTAACAATGATTGTTATTGTTATGGTGGGATATGGATACATGTGGTGGAAAGTAATGTCTTTTATACATTCAATCATTGATTTAACTAACTTGATGTTATAATGATACCTTCAATGATAAAAAAATGTTTACTTACAGGTACATTTGTGGTGAATGGACTTTTGATATGGAGATCGATAGTGATAGTATGTCCAATAACTCTCAATGTTTCCCCTTACAATGACTTTTTATTTTAAGTTTTGATGTTTATTGGAAATTCTAGTTACTACATTTATACTAACTGAACTTTTGGTACAGAGATGTTTATTTTAAGTTTTGATGTTTACTGGAAATTCTAGTTACTACATTTGTGGTTAATGGACTTTTGATATGGAGTTGTTTATTTTAAGTTTTGATGTTTATTGGAAATTCTAGTTAATACATTTATGGTGAATTGTAGTTGTTGATCATGAATGTGGACAATTTTAAGTTGTCAAATCAAGTAGAATAGTTTTTCTATGTATATGAGCTTGCAAATATTTGACTAATCACAGGTTGCAAGTTTTACATATGACGATCCACAATGAATAAATTGAAGTAGTGAATTTCTTAGTTTTTTAAATATTAAGAATTTACATAAATATTATGATTAATTTTTAATATTTATTGTATTTTATATATTGTTTAACTTTTTCTATATTTATATATTAAATAAATAGTTATTATATTTTTAAAAATATAAAATTAAAATTAAAATTAGAGTTATTGAGAAAATAAGTAAAATATGGATTTACAAATGGATGTGGATTTAAAACTGATCCAAATATTTGGATCTAGATTTAAAAAAAAAAAAAATCCAAAATGGTTTCACAACAAAAACAGATTTGGATCTAAAATCTGGTTCAATTTTCTGGATCTGGATTGGATCTAGATTGGATCTTCAAAAATCTGATCCATGATCACCCTTAATTGCAATCCATGGTGATTAGCAAAGAATGGAGTTCCTATAGAGTGAATGATGTCTATTAAAGAATTTGTTTGAATGACGTATGGTGGGACAAAGTTACATATATTTTGGCTTTCACTTAGCCTATATATAACATGCTTAGAGCCTTTGATAAATATAGTCTCACTCTTCATTTGATTTATGAGTGGTGGGATACCATGATAGAAAAGGTGAAGACAATTATATATAGGCAAGAAGAAAAAGAAGTAAATGATACATCAACATTTTATGAAGTTGTTTACAATATACTAATAGCAAGGTGGACTAAAAGTTGCCCTTCTCTCCATTGCATGGCTCATTCTTTGAATCCTAGGTAAATGTATATTATCAATACTTTTTTTAATAATTTGTACCTATATAATTGGAAAGTTACTAACTTTTATAATATATTTCTTTCTCAAAATTTGTATTCATAGGTATTATTGTGAAGAATGGCTTCAAGAAAGTTTAAATAGGATCCCCACAAATGAGAATAAAAAGATTTATATGGAGAGGAATAAGTGTTTGAAAAAGTTTTTTCACAACTAGTAAGGAAAGACAAAAGGCTGCACTTGAATATTTTGATTTCTCATCAAAATCAAAAATATTTTCTTCTTTTAACACAATTGAAGATATGTATATATTAGATCCTAAATCTTGGTGGGTGATGCATGGTTTTTCTGCCCCTTTCCTTCAAAAGCTAGCATTAAAACTTCTTGTGCAACCTTTCTCATCATCTTATTGTGAAAGAAATTGGAGTACATATTCATTCATTCACTCATTAAAAAGAAATAATTTGGATTCTAAAAGAGCAGGAGACTTAGTTTATGTGCATACTAATTTGAGACTTTTGGCTTGGAAGAATGAAAAATACAACCAAGGGAGTAGTAAGATGTGGGACATTAGTGGAGATACATGCGATGACTTCGACGACATTAGAAATCTTAGAGTGGCAACATTATCTCTTGATGAAACAAATATGGAAGCTACCTTATTTACATATGATATTCAAGGAGGAGATGGAATTGATACCATTCCTATTTCTAGGCAATAAACAATAAATAGTGATTTACAATTTTCATTTGTTAAATTATTTAAAACTATTGTTTGTCATTTTTAATTCATATATTGAGTTTAATATATTTAGTATATTCAATTTAGATAATATTTATTAATAAAATTTTCAACTGTGGTATGATTTAAAACAAATTATAATAACATCGTATATTTTTCAAATATAAAATTAATCGTTATATCGAAAACGTGTCGTATACTATATTTTTTAAGATAATATGAATCACCATATCAAATCCATGGGTTGTGGAAAAATTCATAGGTTACTCGTGCAACTCTTTATTTGCGTTCTTCACTTTTAACATGAACTCACACCTCCTCTTTGTTATGTGTGACATTTGTGTTTTTCTTTGTGTTTCATGAAATTTTACTAGTTGTTTTTGAACATTGATGTTTCATGGTGCTTATTACATGGAATTGCGGTGATGTATTAAAGCTTTCTAATATGAGTTTAATGATGTATGAAGCTTATTTGAATAGAATGTGGTAAATCTTGTAGATACAAATAGTACTCGTGAGAATGAAGGTTTTAGGGCATATATGACTTGATGAGGAGGTGTTAACATGTATGAGGCATGTTTTATATGCATTGAATGTTGTGTTTGAATTGTATGATCATATAATTCCTAAGGAGGAATGGTATGACAAGTAAGTCTAGTGTTATGCATTTACTAATGACACTCTTTGGAAGTTATCCTTATACTCTACTAGATTCTCGTATTCATATAAAGGAAGAAGTATAGGTGGTGAAGAGGGAAGGAGCTTCCTATAACTGGTCTTGGAGTCGTATACTCCATTTCTATTAAGCTATAAGTGAACTCAATGGTCATGGGAGAGGGGACCATGTACCATTATTTGAATTTGTAACACTGAGGACCCCCTAATTTTATGTGCTCATGATTTTATAACTCTAAAAATTTATATTATTTTTCTAATGATTTCATTAGTTACTTATTATTTTTAAATATTTTTAGCATCTCGTTTTACCCTTTGTAAATCAAATTAACTAAATTTGAGAAATTACAATATCAAAATATTTAAAAATGCCTATACACAACAACATTGTGTGTGTTTACATTAGTCATATCTAAATCAATTAATGCTCTTTAGGATATCTTTTTTCCTTTTATGATTGAGCTCAAACTTGATTTTGAATTACGCTCTCTTCAATGTTTGTTGATTGTCTTGTTAAGGAAACTTTGTGCAACTTGATTCTCCATTTGAATCATTAGAGCAATAATATATTTTTTATTAATCAAACAACTCATTCATAATATATTTCTCAATATTAAATCCATTCGAACATTTGATTGAAAAACTTTCTTCTTCAAGAATAATAGTATTTGTTGTAATTCATTTCTTGAATCTTTGTTTCAAACACTTGTATTAATATTTTAATTTGCATGATTAATCAGAGATCAAAAACCTCATATCATCAAAGTATATCATAAAAGTTCAGTATTAAAGATTGTCTAACGCTTAGGTTGTCTAATGATTTAAGTTGCTTTGGGTTGTTTAAGACTATGGTCCTTAAACACTTGGGTAATCTAATGACTTAGTCATCATCTAACACCTTAGTCGTCTAACACAGTGACTTAGGTTGTCTAAAGACTTCGATCGTCTAATGCATTTACTTGATGATTTCTATCGTTAGATTTGTCTAACACCTTGACTCGTTTAATCCTTAGACTCGTCTAATGCTTAGATTTGGCCTTTGCATATACCAGACTTATTGCTTTCGTGTACACATTCAATGCATTAATATTAATCAATTTAGCGCATGCAAGCAATACTACAAATCATGTATTTTGATCTTCGAACATAATTGATTAGTTTCTCTTTCTTAGTACTTCCATTAGACACTTTTTCTTAGTCGTCTAATCATAGTTTACTTCTAATGAGAGATTTACTCGTCTAGTAGAATGTTTTGTTATCATCAAAACCTTATTAGTTGTTGTAGTTTGCCTATTTTAACAATTTAGTTTTCCATTATTGAATATCATAAATACAACGAAAGAACAAATAAGAATGTGAAAATATAAAAATGAAAACAAAGAGAAAAGAAAATGAAAAAAACTAAAACTCTAAAAATTTGACAAATAACTTTATGTCCCTTTGTTTTGAGCAAAATGAGGCCTTATATAGGCTCTGAAAACTTGAAGCAAATTTGGACCTAATCATAAATTTTAATATGTCCAATGGTGAAGATTTAAGTTAATATACATAAAGGGTAATCCATATGGTTATTTTATAAAATTTCAACAAATTTATCCCAACTTCTTAAAAACATTTTAAAAAGTAGAGTAGTCCAAATGACTTCAAAATACATAATTAAAACAAATATTACAATAAATTTAATTTATTACTAATGAAAAAAATACTAAAGAATGAAAAATTAAACAAATAAAAAATGTATTAATATATACAAAATGTGTTACTATATATACTAGTATACCAATTACATATAATACAACAACTTTTTTTTCCATCTGTATTAGATCTGGTCCACTTACCGGAAGATAACATCATCTTCCAAACTAAAAAAAAATATTGAATATCTCATAAAAAAATTTAAGAAGGTATTTATTTATTTATTTTTAACGAGACTAAGCTAACAAAAGTTGTAGCATGATGTTTACAATCACAGATGATAAATATTTTTATCAGTTTTTTTTTTTTTATTTATGGTAAAGCTGTTCTTTATCACTTTGTTAACTGTACATGGCTTCTGAAACTAGAACATTATATTAAATTAAAAATTTGGAAAATAAAGTCAATTTCAGAAAATATATTTACTCAAAAACTTCATAAACTAAAATCATAATTAGATATATCACATCAACCATGATCCCCCTTCCTTTATAGGTATCTTAAGGAAAAAATATTTTTTCATTGAAATATACTTTAGTATTAAATTTAATTTATTCTTAGAAAAAATTTAAATCATGAATACAATCATTGTGTGATAAATAAACCTTAATTATGTTGTTGTTATATATGATTGTAAACTCTTTTTATTTATTATGGTTTAATTGGTTATGAAGCTGTTGAAAAATTAGAAATAATTATTGTGATTATATAAAATGTATTGGGTGTTATTATTTCCATTCATTGTTTTTTGTTAGATGCATATTAGATATTACATCTTAAGTAGATTCCATGAATTTGATGGTTTACTTTATTTGCGAACACTTCTGATTTTTCGAAAATATCTTTAGTAAAGTGGTAAATAATTTAAATAAAATATATAATTTATTATGGTGAAATGTTTGGATTTGAGAAAATACATGAGCTCTTGTAAACCCCTTTTTTCAGTTTATAATTCGTTGGGCCTGGCCTTTTCGTAGGCCCAAGGTTAGCCCCTCTGAAGGACCCCAATACCCTACCAGCCCCCTCACTTTCTCACTTTTCCTTTGTTTCAGAAAAACAGTTTCCTCTCACCTCTCTCTACGAAAGCATAAGCTTTACTAGGGCATAGAGAAAACTCCATCTTCGAACTAGTTCAGTCGTTCTCTTCTGGTAAGTTACTCCTTGGACCTGTAGTGGCCTTTTCCTTCTCCTTTTCTAGTTGGGTGCTCTGTTGCGTTTAAGATTCACTCTCTTACTCTAGTGGGTCATGGGGTTTTGTTTCAGTTCACCATCCTAGTCTGTGGAGCCGTTGTGCCTAAGTCGTGCTCTTTAAGTTGATGTCCCTTTTCTTGTATCAAAAAGGTAAGGGAAGCTAGTTCGTAAATTTTTAGTACTTGATATATTTCTGCTCTATTTCATGATTGGGATGATTTAAAAGTGTTGTGCTTGTATGTGAATAAACTGTTTGGTGGATGTTGTTTGTTTGTGGTGCTGCATGTGTGAAACAGTGGGGGAGAACTGGTATTCTCGCCTAAACGAGCTCGCCTCGCCTAGGCGAGAATAGTAGGAAGCTCGCCCTGGTGCTGCTCGAGAATCTCCCTCAGGCGACCAAAGCTTGTTTTGAGCGACGCGTTATCTCGCTCAGGCGAGAATGGCTCGCCCAAGCAAGTACTCGAGGAAAGCCAGTGTACTCTGTTCGCATCCTCGTTTAGGTGAGGGGTTTTATTTTTTTTAGGCGAATGACGATCTTGCCCAGGCAAGCTGGACTCGCCCAAGCGAGGGCTCGCAGAGTGCCACTGTTCCAGGTCTCGCCTAGGCGAGAAGGCCTAGCTTAAGCGAGACAGTCGCTGTAGCTTAGGCGAGGGCTTCTAGCCCAGGCGAGAATAGTGCAGTTTTATGTTTTGGATACTTGTTTACCTTGGGTGTGGCAATTTATCTCGAACATGCAAGATTATGGTGTGATTGCATTAGTGGTATGAGTTGTATGCACTGAAATTTGTATGCTAGCATGAGTAATATATGAGATTCTGTTTGGTTGGTTGGTTGAGAATGTGCATGAGAAATTAATGTTGAGATAACAAGTGGTGGTTATGAGATACGAAACATGAGATTGGTGTGAGATAGGCGTAATTCCATGAGTCTCATGGGGAGACTTTATGGTGGCGTTCGTTCCTAAGTGTCTGTAGGCTAGGTGTTTGCTTAGCTTTCGTTGTGCCCTTCTTGTTGTGTTTAGATGAGTTTCCAGTCAAACCAAGTTTCTAGTGGTTCTCTCTGTGTGTTCAGTGATATGGCACCCCCTCGCGTAGCTCCTCCTCCACCCCCTCAGGGCGATGGGCAAGACCTTGCTAGGGCGATCAAGGCAATAGCTGCTGCTTTGACCCAGCAAAGCAATGCCATGTTGCAGCAGCACGAGGCGGCGATGTAGCGCCAGGAAGCCTCTCTTAAGTAACAGAACCTTATGATGCAACGGATGGAGGTTGCTAGGCAGGCTGCTGAGGACGCTCAGAGGCAGCACGTGGATGCTCTCCGCCAGCTAGGGGAGCTACTGGTGCTCAGATGTATGGTCCTCATCCCCAACCTCCACCCCCTGAATGGAGTTTAGAGGATTTCTTGAAGCACCAACCTACCAGGTTTGATGGCAAGAAGAGTCCCGACCAGGCGGACCAATGGATGAAAGATATGGAGCGCATCTTTGATGCCACGAGGTGCCCCGATGAGAGCAGGCTTGCTTTCATGTCTACATGCTCACAGGAGAGGCTGAGCATTGGTGGGCCAGCATGAAGCTAGTGATGGAAGAGAAGCATGAGGATGTCACATGGGAAACCTTCAAGAGGAGGTTTCTTTCAGAGTACTTCCCGGACAGCGTGAGATACGCAAAGGAGGTGGAGTTCCTCCAGCTGACATAGGGGAACAAGTCAGTAGTTGAGTACGCCGAGAGATTTAAGCATCTGGGGCGTTTCTACACCATGCCAATAGATGAGGAGTGGCGTTGCAGAAAGTTTGAGAATGGTCTCAGAGGAGACATTCGCTTGATGGTGGCCCCGCTGTCCATCAAGGACTTTGCGGCCTTGGTGGAAAAGGCCAGGGTCATGGAGCGTATGAAGGTAGAGGTGGAAGCCCAGCAACAGCCACAATAGAGAGTTAGCGGACCATCTGGGTCCAGGCCACGAGTTAAAGAGAAGAAGAAGCCTTATGCTATGCCTCATCCACAGCCACAAGGGTCTAGAGGCTTTTCTTCCCTGCCCAGCAGGATCCAGTGCCACCACTGCGGAGGACCGCACGTGAAGAGTTTCTGCCTGCAGCTATCCGGGTTCCGCAGATGCAACCATTGTGGCAGGGAGGGCCACTTTGGTAGAGATTGTCCCACTTTGAGGAGGGCAGTGGCACGACCTTCACCACAGACTCCTAGCCAAACTTCTGGTCAAACTTAGCAGAGGAGGTGAGACAGCAAGCCTCAAGCTACGGGCAGGATTTTTGCGATGACCGGGTCAAAGGCAGCTGGTGCAGGTTACCTCGTTGGTTGTTGTGTGATTTCTGGCAAAGCTTGTTGTGTTCTTTTTGATTCTAGAGCGACACACTCTTTTGTGTTAGAGTCTTGTGTGCGAGAGTTGGGTCTGCCGGTGTGTGAGCTACTGTTTGACCTCGTGGTATCTACTCCGACATCTTGGTTGGTTAGGACTTCTTCTGTGTGTGCTAGATCTCCAGTTGAGGTAGAGGGACGCGTATACAAAGTCAATCTCATATGCTTCCCTCTGCAAGGGTTAGATGTGATCTTGGGAATGGATTGGCTCTCTGCCAATCGCGTTCTCATCGATTGCCGAGAGAAGAAGTTGTTGTTCTCCAACTCAGAGGAGCCTGAGTTGTTGTCTTCCCATGGGGTTATGAAGGAAATCCGGGACGACGCATAGTGCTATATGGTCTTTGCCAGGATAGAGGTTGAGAAGGAAGAGAAAATCACCGTGATACCAGTGGTCAGGGAATTTGAGGATGTGTTCCCCGAAGAGGTACCGGGTTTGCCCCCGAGGAGAGAAGTTGAGTTCTCCATAGACTTAGTACCGGGAGCTGGCCCTGTGTCAATAGCTCCTTACCGCATGGCTCCAGCGGAGTTGGTGGAGTTGAAGAAGCAGATAGAGGGATTGCTTGAGAAACAGTTTATACGGCCGAGTGCTTCGCCGTGGGGAGCGTCTGTCTTGTTGGTAAAGAAGAAAGATGGCGACTCGAGGTTATGTGTGGATTATAGGCAGCTGAACAAGCTGACCATCAAAAACAAGTACCCCTTGCCAAGAATAGATGATTTGATGGATCAGCTACGTGGGGCGTCAGTGTTCTCCAAGATTGATCTACGATCAGGTTATCATCAGATCCTTGTGAAGGCAGAAGATGTTGAGAAGACTGCTTTCCGATCCAGATATGGGCACTACGAGTATGTTCATGCCATTCGGTGTGACTAATGCCCTGGCTTTGTTCATGGACTACATGAACCGGATCTTCCGCCCGTTTCTAGATAAGTTTGTCGTGGTCTTCATAGACGACATTCTCATCTACTCCAGGACGCATGAGGAACATGCCGAGCATCTGAGGATAGTGCTTGGTATCTTGAGGGAGAAACAGTTGTTTGCCAAGTTGTCAAAGTGCGACTTCTGGATGAGAGAGGTGCAATTCTTGGGGCACGTGATATCATCTCAGGGTATAGTAGTGGATCCAGCTAAGGTAGAGGATGTGATACAATGTAGTGTCCCAAGTCAGTGACTGAGATTCGGAGCTTCGTGGGTTTAGCTGGCTATTACAGGAGGTTTATAGAGGGATTCTCCAAGATAGTGGCACCCCTGACACAGCTGACCAGGAAGGACCAACCGTTTGCATGGACTGATAGGTGTGAGGAGAGCTTCAGGGAGCTTAAGCAGAGGTTGACGAGTGCTCCGGTGTTGGTGATCCCGGATGTGAGTAAACCCTTTGAGGTTTACTGTGATGCCTCTCATCAGGGCCTGGGGTGTGTCTTGATGCAAGAGAGGAAGGTGGTGGCTTATGCTTCAAGGCAGCTGAAGGTTCATGAGAAGAACTACTTGTATGGTGCACAGTTCCGTGTGTTTAGTGACCACAAGAGTTTGAAGTACCTCTTTGATCAGAAAGAGTTGAACATGAGACAGAGGCGGTGGAGTGAGTTTTTGAAGGACTACGACTTTGAGCTTCTCTATCACCTAGGGAAGGCGAATGTGGTGGCGGACGCACTGAGTAGGAAGACCGTGCATGTGGTACACTTGATGATCAAAGAGATGGAGTTGCTTGAGAGCTTCAGAGACATGAAACTACAGTTTGAGTTAGAGTCGGAATTCATTAGGTGTAGCACCTTGGTCATATCTAGTGACTTCCTAAGCTTAATTAAGGAGAAACAGACACAAGAGCTAGTTTGTAGAAGGTAAAAGAGCTACTTGGGTCGGATCAGGCCAAGGAGTTTGCTTTGGGTAGTGATGGTGTTCTGAGGTTCAGAGGCAGAGTTTGTGTGCCGGATGATGTTGAGGTGAGGAGATTGGTCCTTGAGGAGGGACACAAGAGTCGTCTTAGTCTGCATCCTGGCATGACTAAGATGTACCAAGACCTCAAGGAACGACTTGACTTGACTTGTCAAAAGGCGAAAGTGGAGCATCAGAAACCTAGTGGAACGCTCCAGCCCTTGGATATTCCGGTGTGGAAGTGGGATAGCATAGCTATGGATTTTGTTACCCACTTGCCTCGCACCGTGAGAAGGCATGATGCTATATGGGTGGTGGTGGATCGGCTAACGAAGAGTTCTCACTTTTTGGCAGTAAATCTCAAAATGTCTATGGCCAAGTTGGCCCAGCTCTACATCCGAGAGATAGTGAGACTTCATGGAGTGCCCAGTAGCATAGTGTCCGATAGAGACCCCCGGTTCACTTCGAGATTTTGGCAGACGCTACAAGAGGCTATGGGTAGCCGGTTGAGAATGAGTTCTGCCTATCATCCTCAAACGGATGGCTAGTCTGAGAGGGTGATTCAGTCCTTGGAGGACTTGTTGAGGACGTGTATCTTGGACCACCTTGGCAGTTGGGACGAGGTGTTACCGCTGGTGGACTTCACCTACAACAATAGTTACCAGGCAAGTATAGGGATGGCGCCTTATGAGGCTTTATATGGGAGGAGGTGTAGGACTCCCTTATGTTGGTACCAGGATGGTGAGTCGGTTTTGGTAGGACCTGAGTTGTTGTAATAGACCACAGAGAAGGTACAGTTGGTGAGGGATAGGTTGCAAGCATCTCAGAGTCGGCAGAAAGCTTATGCAAACAGGAGGAGAAGACCCCTAAAGTTTGAGGCTGGGAAGCATGTGTTTTTAAGGGTGACCCGAACCACTGGTGTGGGGAGGGCTATCTGCTCAAGGAAGTTGTCTCCTAAGTTCTTAGGTCCGTATCAGATCTTGAGGAGGATATGGCCCGTGGCTTATGAGATTGCATTGCCACCCCAGTTGGCTAATCTCCACCCAGTTTTTCATGTCTCACAACTACGAAAGTATGTTTTTGACTCATCCCATGTGTTGGAGGCGGAGGATGTGCAAGTCAGGGAGGATCTCCGGGTAGTGGTACAACCCGTGGCCATAGAGGATCACCAAGTTAAGGAGCGGAAGGGAAGAGCCACCAGACTCGTGAAGGTCATTTGGGACCGTAGGACAGGTGACTCTACCTGGGAACTCGAGGAGAAAATGAGGAGTTCATATCCACATCTTTTCTGGTAAGTCTAATTTTTCGAGGGCGAAAAATTTTTGCTGTTGAGGAGATATTGTAAACCCCTTTTTCCAGTTTATAATTCGTTGGGTCTGGCCTTTTCGTAGGCCCAGGGTCAGCCCCTCTGAAGGACCCCAATACCCTACCAGCCCCCTCACTTTCTTACTTTACCTTTGTTTCAGAAAAACAGTTTCCTCTCACCTCTCTCTACAAAAGCAGAAGCTCTGCTAGGGCATAGAGAAAACTCCATCTTTGAGCTAGTTTAGTCGTTCTTTTCTGGTAAGTTACTCCTTGGACCTGTAGTGGCCTTTTCCTTCTCCTTTTCTAGTTGGGTGCTCTGTTGCGTTTAAGATTCACTCTCTTACTCTAGTGGGTCATGGGGTTTTGTTTCAGTTCACCATCCTAGTCTGTGGAGCCGTTGTGCCTAAGTCGTGCTCTTTAAGTTGTTGTCCCTTTTCTTGCATCAAAAAGGTAAGGGAAGCTAGTTCGTAAATTTTTAGTACTTGATATATTTCTGCTCTATTTCATGATTGGGATGATTTAAAAGTGCTGTGCTTGTATGTGAATAAACTGTTTGGTGGATGTTGTTTGTTTGTGGTGTTGCATGTGTGAAACAGTGGGGGAGAACTGGTATTCTCGCCTAAATGAGCTCGCCTCGCCTAGGCGAGAATAGTAGGAAGCTCGCCCTGGTGCTGCTCGAGCATCTCGCTCAGGCGACCAAAGCTTGTTTTGAGCGACGCGTTGTCTCGCTCAGGCGAGAATGGCTCGCCCAAGCGAGTACTCGAGGAAAGCCAATGTACTCTGTTCGCATCCTCGTTTAGGCGAGGGGTTTTATTTTTTTTAGGCGAATGACGATCTCGCCCAAGCAAGGGCTCGCAGAGTGCCACTGTTCCAGGTCTCGCCTAGGCGAGAAGGCCTAGCTTAAGCGAGACAGTCGCTGTAGCTTAGGCGAGGGCTTCTAGCCCAGGCGAGAATAGTGCAGTTTTATGTTTTGGATTCTTGTTTACCTTGGGTGTGGCAATTTATCTCGAACATGCAAGATTATGGTGTGATTGCATTAGTGGTATGAGTTGTATGCACTGAAATCTGTATGCTAGCATGAGTAATATATGAGATTCTGTTTGGTTGGTTGGTTGAGAATGTGCATGAGAAATTAATGTTGAGATAACAAGTAGTGGTTATGAGATACGAAACATGAGATTGGTGTGAGATAGGCGTAATTCCATGAGTCTCATGGGAAGACTTTATGGTGGCGTGTAGTGTGTATATTAAGATATGGATTCAAGTATGGACCACATCCCGAAACTCTAAAGGGCCAGTGAGTCTCATGTAGAGCAAACTGACCCGAGTGGTGAGAGTAGCGGGAGACCCTAGTCTATGGCAGGATAATGGCCGTAGACGCTTAAAGGCTAACCTTGTGTGTGGTAGGGTGAAACCCATTGGCGATGGCTCTACAGAGCAGTAGAGGCCACCACAAGTGCAAGCGTTCAGTGAATCCGATCTTAGTATATTTATCCGGATAATTGAGTCATAGTGTCCTGCTTGTTTGCTATAACATGATTCTCTGTGTCTGCTGTGTTGCATGCTAAGGAATGTTTAATTGCTTGTCCGTTATACCATGATAAGATTTAAATTGCACTAGCTTACCCTTTCTTTTCGTGTATGCTTTGTCTTGTGTTCTTTCTCTTTTGCAATGATCACCATATGGTGGGAGCAGATGGAAATGCTTTTGGAGGTAGGCCTGATGGTGGTAGCAGTGCAGCCTAGTGGGCCCGTTGATGTGGCTTTTCGAAGGAAATTCTATGGCCCTAGTGCCGTGTCATTCCATACTCTTAGAGCTTATCTTTTGCAAAACTGTGGAAATCTTTAGATTTTGTTTTCGGTTATGGCATGGTTGTATGTCTAAGTTTACTTTCAAAGTACACTCTCGGATGACTGTAACAGTTATCTTTCCTACGTTTTATGTTCATCTGAGTGCTTCTCGTTATTATAATTTTGTGATGCTTTATTTAATAATTTAACCTATTAAAATGGGATGTCACAACTCTCATACTTGATTATGGTAAGAAGACAGTGAATTATGATCATGATAGAAACAATTATTTGAAAGTTTTTTAAATATTTTTATATATAATCTATTATTACTTAAAAGTAAATAAATGATTAATTCATTCCTGGTGGATTTTCAGATACTATCAAGATCAATATAATTGATTAAGTTTCTTGTTTAAAATAATATGCCTTTTTTGTTTTTGGGATCGAGAGGCATGATTACATATTATATATTTTTGTACGAAAAATATCTGAAATTCTTTAATCCTTTCTTTTAAAATATCCCTTAGAACATCATCAAATGAGAAAGTGTTCTTGAAATAATTATATTGTTTGAAATAATAATGAACCAATTAATCTCATATTTATCGGATACATTTTTAAATAGTTATTAAAGCTTTATAACTTAAAATTTGTTATAAAGTGTTTCAATAATTATTTTTCTTAATAGTAATTTTTGTTACAAGAAAACTTAAACCAATTCATTCTCTTTAATATTGATCAACCTTTTATTTTTACAATATATTAATTTATTTGTATTGTTTACATGATTCTTAAGTGATTCTAAACTTGAAGGGGCTAAAACTTGAGGCATTAGTATTTCCTTCCCAAAGTATAAGCATCTGGTTCCATGATGATGAGCTTCTTGTAATGTGGTATCGGGCCTGAACTATAGACAGAGGCCCAACATTTTATGTTCTTTTACTATTTATATATACACTCTTTTTTATGTTGTTCTTTATTTATTTCCTTCTTCTCAACTGGTTATCTTCTATGTATAATGTATTTTTGAGATCCAATTTTTATGATTTTACATAATATATATATATATATATATATATATATATATATATATATATATATATATATATATATATTAATATTACATTGTCGCTCTTTTGACATCTCTTTAAATTCTAAAATATTATATTTGTTTTCTAATAAAAGAGTTGAGTGTAATGTTGTAAAAAATATAAAGTATAATTGTAATTTGATAAGATATAAGATGATATTATTATAATTTACTCATAATAATTAGATTTAATTAAGTTTTGCATTTTTACAAATTTGAATATTAGTCACTATTAAAAATTTTATGTCCAATACTTTTACACATTTTTCATTTTTTTTTTCATTTGAGTCTCTATTATTTTATTCTGTCATCAGCTTAATGATGTTAATGCTACTTTACATTGTCTCAACATAAAAAATAAAACATAGTATACTTAAGGTTTCCAATTAAATCCCTAGCATGAAGTGGAATGTCATAACCGTTTTGATGGAACCATATTATTTCCTCCTATCTCCACATAATTAGTTTAATACTTTTTTAGTATTTAATTTTAAAAAATAAATTATGTTATCTATACATATATATAAATAAAGATGATTATATTTTTACTATCCACATTTATTTTTTAATTTTATTATTTAAATAAATATTTTTTAAATTAAAATAATTATTTTATTAATTTTACTTTCTAAATAATTTTGTTTCTTTAAATTTAACATTTTTATTTAATTATATTCTTAAAATTTAACAATTTTTTTAATTAGATAACTACCTACGCAATAATTTTTTTACAATAAAACAACAATAAAAATAATTTTAAATTGATTTTATTATTATAAAAAAAAAATGAACATTCGTGTACGTATATATGCATATATTTAATTATTATTGGTACATGTGTTTTTAATAGTTTTCATAAGTTTAATTAGAAATTTTTCGTTTTTATTTCTGTCCAAATTGATTGTGTTAACTTAAGATTATAAAATCAAACTATCATTTCACTTTACTTAATGATAAAATAAAAGATCATAGTTTTAACTTAAAAATATATAACTTTAGATACTTAATACAAATTTCTTTATTACCTTAATTAAACCTATTCAAATTTTTAAAAGATTTAAAATTAGAGGTAATGGTTAAAAGAGTTGCAAGGAAAATGGAAGAAATCCATGATTAAATTATTGATTAGCAACTATGATTGAAAGTTGTAGGAAGCTTCCTTAGAAGGAAAAGAGAGCAAGTGGTATGACAAAAAGAAATAGAAGTCAACTTTTAATGATAATGTCAAAAGAAGTGATAGAAATGTAAAAAATGAAAATCCTAAAATGAATATATGTGTAATCTAATGTATTATTGAGTGGATTCTTTTTTTCAGATTATATCATATTAAGACATTTTTTTTTATATCTTAGCTTCTTTCCATCATAGAAAGTTTATAATGTTAAATTGACTAGACAACTACTCTTTATGAGTAAGGAACATGTCCAAAAATTTCAGATAGAATCAAGGTATGTTGTAAAGGGACATGTAAAGTGAAAGCATTTAAGATAAAAAATCATTATAGAAATAAAGAACTCGATGGTTTAGACTTGATAATTATATTTAACTATAAAATCCATATAAAGAATCTAATGAACTTTTAACTCAAAACTTTAAACAATAAATTTATTTATATTTCTTTGAATTTTTAACATAAATTAATACAAATAACAATTTTTTCTTCTTTTCAATCACTTATTGGTCGATTCTCAACAAAAAGCACCCAATAACACTAGTCCAATCACCACCGATGTGTAAGAGAAGGAAGAGATGGTGAGTGGTGCATTATAAAAAGAAGTAAAATTATGTATTCGTAAAAATAAAAAGAGTAAAAATGAGAAAATATAGTGTTATATGAGTGTTAAAATTTTATTGCGTGTATAAAATATTTTTTATATAATATTTAAATTTAGATATGAAATTAAAATTTTTACGTTTTTTAAATTTTAACATATTTTAATTTCATAATTATTTTAATTTTTTATTTGTTAAATAACATATTAGCTACAAAATATTAAACAAACCTTAATTTAAAAGATTTGACACATTAAAAAAATAATACAATTAAATTAATTTTTTTTAAACTAAATTATATTAAAATTTAAAATAAAATATAATTAAGCATTCTCTTTACCTGTCACAATTAGAAAACCAACTTCATCTTTTGTTACACAAAATTCCAAAGGAAATACATAAAAGTAAACCTAACTAATGAGTGACAGCATCAAGGTTTCGAATATTTTTCATATTCCTAGCTACTGGCTAGAGTGTGCAGACCAATAAAAATGTTTTTTTACGGACCCATCACAAACTACCCAATAATAAGTGTTGAGATTGCATTTCACAAAAAATAACTACATAACAGTAATACTGTGAAACAAATAAAAAACACAAAAAACAGTGGCGCATACCTTTATGGTATGTGACCACTGTTCATATAAAACTTAATGGAAAATGGTCTATAAATACTTCTATCAAGAGAATAAAAGATGTAAATTTATAGGCTATGTGATTTGATATGGAATGTGGAGAAATTTCTACATTAATTGTTAATCGATGTGGAAAGTCTCATAAAACATTGAGTCTTCATGTATAATATAAAATTTGATGTTATATGTCTTTTCATGGCTAGAATAAATAGACATTTTCCACATTGATTTTAAGGTTTCACTAACATAGATTAATCTAAATTTAACTTAAGATTACGTAATATTCTATTAATATCTAATGGCTAAAAATTATTCCTCCCACCCATCACAAACTTATTTATTTTTATTAATTTATAAATTTACAAACTTATTAGCACAAATATTTCTTTCATAAGTGAGCTATTTTAAACTTCATATCATCGTAACTCTTCATTTTCATGCATTTCTATTATTTTCTTTTAATTAACCACAAAACAATTTAAGTGGAAGAGAAGGCTTGAAACACCAAAAATCAAAAAATAAAAAATCACATTTTAACCAAAAAAGACATATAACTACTAGTTCAAGATATCACAACAACTAAAATGATATCATTAATGATTTAAATATTTTGGATTGCGAAATAAGAAGAGAAACGTCTTAAATACTTCTCCAAATTATTTCTGAAAAGGTTACCATAAGTAAAATATTCATCCATCGAGACATTTTGTAAACTGTATTTTATTAATGATATTAAGAGTATTTTATTTATCGATTGATATTGTATAATGGTTTATATAAACTTAATTGAGGAACTAATAAAATTAAGGTAAAATTAAAAGAATGTATTTATGCATATTTAAATCACGTTACATATTTGTAGGAAAAAATACATCATTAATTAAGAACATTATTATCCTTACCTCTCATAATGATCCTATTAACAGACAAATAAGATAAAAACAAGGAATACAAGAATATAATGTGGAAACTCCAAAACCGGAGAAAAATCATGACCGTTGTCTAATGACAACATAGACTACGCTCTCATGCCTTTTGATTCCAAGTACACCCACATTCTCCAAAGTAAGAATTTAAACCAACCTCACAACACTCTACTACAAGAGTATAAGAAAAGTCAAGTACAAGCTTAAAGTGTCTTTGATTGGGGCAAGAAACATCGTGGACTTAAAGTCCATTATATAGTCAAAAACATTCATTCCCTAGCTTATCAGATGCGATGTGGGACTTACAAGATGCATATTTTCATCATACTCAACAAATCATTGCCTATATCAACAATCATACTCCATCATAAAAGAGTATATTCACTTGGAATTAAACCATCCCAAGAATTTCCATGCACCTTGCATCAATGCTAACCAATGCCCATGTATAATAACCACACACATTGCATCAATATTAGCCAATACCCGTGTATAAAATTACTGCTAGAAAAATTAATCCTTGCATCATGCAAGGCACACAAAATGCTGCCACTGGAGATCTCGAGCACCACCCTCAACACACAGATCCAACATTACCAAGCACCACAGTCCACCTTACGTAACAACCCAAATCCATGAGCTACACCAAACGAATAACTAGGGCATGTCTGTAAACGTGTAGAACACTTCTTCCACTCATAGGCTGCAAATCTTGACTCACACAAATTAGATCTCCGTCGCGCATCACTCACTAAGCCACAGGAGCATCAACAACGACCTTCTCTACAGATCCAGGAGCACACTCGCCACAAAACGCGAACTCCATTATATATCAATGCAACTCACATTTCTTGCACCTTCACGAACCCGACAATAGATTCATCGCACCAACACGATGCTAATAGTGATCCTTCCATCAAATTTCTCATTGCAACTTCAACAAACAAGGATGATTCTTCAATAATAAGGAATTAATCCTTTTTTATGCGAAAGATTAGACTAAGCTATAATTAGATAGCATACTAAGAAAAAATCCTACGCAACCATATCTCTTGATACCACGTGTTAGGAAAAATGTATCATCAATTAAGAACATTAATGTCTTTACCCCCAATAGAGAAATAAGATAAAAACAAGGAACACAAGAATATAACGTGGAAACCCCAAAATTAGAGAAAAACCACAATCGTCGTAATGACAATCAATCAATAACACTATGTGAAAATTTGTACAGCATATAGACTACACTCACATGTCCTTTGACCAGAAGTACACTCAAACTCTCCAAAGCAAGAATTTAACCCAACCTCACAACACTCTATTACAAAAGTATAAGAAAAGTCAAATATAAGATTAAAGTGTCTTTGATTGCGGAAGAAATACCATGGACTTAAAGTCCATTATATAGTCACCAACATTCACTCCCTAGTTTATCTGAGGCGATGTGGGACTTTACAAGGTGCATATTTTCATCATACTCAACAAACTCCACCATGATTAAAATTGATGCATCTTCATTGCCTATACCAGCAATCATACTCTATCAGAAAAGAGTATATTCACCTAGAATTAAACCATCCCAAGAATTTACATGCACCTTGCATCAATATTAACCAATGTTCGTGTAATCACCACACACATTACATCAATATTAGCCAATGCCTGTGTATAAAATTACTACAAGGAAAGTTAATCCTTGCATCATCTAAGCCACACAAAACGCCTCCACTAGAGATCTCGAGCTCCACCCTCACCACACAGATCCAATGTTCCCAAACACCGCAATCCACCTCACGCAATAACCCAAATCCATGAGCTACATCGAACAAACAACTACAGCATATTTGTAAACGTGTAGAGCACTTCTTCCATGCACATGTCGCAAATCGTGACTCACACAAATCATATTTCCATCATGCATCACTCATTAAGCCACACAAGCATCAACAATGACCTCCTTTGTAGATCCAGGAGCACACTCGCCACAAAATGCAAACTCCACTACATATCAATGCGACTCATAGTCTTTGCACCTACATTAACCTAACTATAGATTCATCGCACCAACACAATGCTGACAATGATCCTTCCATCAAATTTCTCATTGCAACTTCGAAAAACAAGGATGATTCTTCAATAATAAGGAATTAATATTTTCTGATGTGAAAGATTAGACTAAGCTATAACCAGAGAGCATGCTAAGAAAAATCCTATGGAACCATAGCTCTTGATACCACTGGTTGGGAAAAACGTACTATCAATTAAGAATATTAATGTCTTTACCCTCAAGAATCGCCCTATTAACAGAGAGATAAGATAAAAACAAGGAACACAAGAATATAACGTGAAAATCCCAAAATTAGAGAAAAACCACGATCGTTGTTTAATGACAATCAATGAATAACACTATGTGAAAATTTGTACAACATATAGACTACACTCACATGTCTTTTGAGTCCAAGTACACTCACTCTCTAAAGCAAGAATTTAACTCAACCTCACAACAATCTACTATAAGAGTATAAGAAAAGTCAAATACAAGCTTAAAGTGTCTTTGACTAGGGCAAGAAATACCATGGACTTAGAGTCTATTATATAGTCACTAACACTCACTCAATAGCTTATCTTATGCGATGTGAGACTTTACAAGATATATATTTTCATCATACTCAACAAATTTAAATCACGTTACATATTAAGATATATAAATTACAAAATTATTTATCAATAGTTACCAAATAGAGTCATTTCATTAATGTGTCCTAATTTTATTATGAGGTGGTATAAGGTTTAATGTTTTATTATTGTATGCAATGTTCTTATTTTATTATTTTAGTGTCCTTATTTAATTGATGTAAAGTTAAAGGTTAAATTATTTAATTTGTCATTATAATTTGTGTTGGGATTGAAGGAGGAGGTTATGTTTGGCTTTGTGTATTATGTATTAAAAAGTATGAATTATATGTTGCTAGATTTAGTTGGTATTAAAATAATACATGTATAACTAAAATAAATTGTCTTTGAGGCATGGAAAGAAAGATTATTTTGGAATGGAAAAGACACCCAATTATGTACACGTGGTAAGGAGCAAATATAAAGGTACACAGAAGCAGTAGCGGATGTTGAAAAAAAAGTTTGAAGAGGCTAAAATAATATACTCAAAATTTATATATTTAATTATTATCACTAATATAATAAAAGTACATATAATTGAGTATTGAAATCTCCTTGCATGTTTCTCCTTAGAAAAATGACAATTTTTAAGTTGTAATTGATATTAAACTCATTTAAATAAGTTTTCCTAATTTCATTGTTTCACTTATTGGATACTCTCATATTTGAGAACATTTTTCTGGTATAAGATTCAAATCATCTCTTTCACTTATTGGATACTCTCATATTTGAGAACATTTCTCTTGTATAACTTTCAAAGAATTAATATGAAACCCCCCACCTATAATTCATTCTTTGAATCTTAAGAAATGATTCATCTAATTCAACCATTGGATCCTTAGTATCATGCTTAAAAATATGTAAAGAAGTAAATTTGTCTTGTTTCCTGGAATATCTTCCCTTTCATCACTTTAAAAAAATGAATCTATTATTTTATTTTTCATCAATATACATATTTAACAAAACATAGTTTAAGACTAAAAATAATTTATAAAAATTTAATAAAAAATTAAGAGACGTAATTACTAGAAGAAATATATATATGACCATCAAGCCAAAACTAAAAAATGGTTATGAAAAAACATATAGTATATAATTTTTCCTTCTATAGTCATAAAAAAAATTATCAGATAAAAAAAATACTAAATTTAAACCAATATTTAACTATCAAGAGATAAAAGAGAATTACCTATTTTATCTTAAAAAATGTAAGAGAACACATGAAAAACAAGAGCATAAAGAATAAATTTGTGTCTAACTTCCATTAAAAAAACATGCAAAAGTAAAAGATGTGTAAAATATGTGAGAAACTTAAAAGATAATGAGAGAGAACATAAAAATTATCTCAATAATTTTTTTTTCTTTATTATATTTAATTTTATATTTTATTATTTATTAATAATAAATAAAATACTTTATAAAATAATAAAAATTGATCTAATTTAATTTTCATATCAATATAATATATATTTTTTAAAATTTTAAAATAATATATTTTTTAAAATATTTTAAAAAATTTGGGATATACTTTTTATGCCCC
>Ga0214542_1000838_pt1 | contig 59276 bp, 57 predicted proteins | sample CNSS1metaG_FD_160096 | JGI IMG/M metagenome (GOLD analysis project Ga0214542, IMG submission 160096) | Root nodule microbial communities from cowpea collected in UCLA plant growth center, Los Angeles, California, USA - CNSS1 | ecosystem: Host-associated > Plants > Roots > Nodule | place: USA...
CCGGAGCTTGGAGGTAGGCTCGCGCCGCAGCCGCATCGTCACGTTGCCAGGAAGCCGCCGATCACTTGGGGTACCAGTCGGCAGAACCAGATCAACGTAGCAGCGTCGAAATCGCCGCAGGACATTGTGCTCAATCCAAATGAATTTGCGCGCCCCGGACCAAAAAACCCAACAATTTGAATGGCCGCCCTCCAAGAGATTTCGCGTCGAGTCGGTTGTTTTTCTATCAGAAAATGCGTTTCGGGTGTGATTTATCCATCGGAATTCGCGTTTCGTGACGAGCGCCTCTATCGGAAATCGCGCTTCGTTGCGCGCAGCAAAAAGGCGCCTTGCGCCGGCGCCTTCCTGTAGTCCCTCTCGACAGGCGGATTAACCGAATTCGAGCGGGTGGTTTCGTTTGATGGCTTGTTCCATCTCGTCGATAGACGGCCGAGTCTCCGATAGAGGTATCCGCCGATAGGCAGATGGGCAGCGGGCAGCTTCCCAGCCGAAGCCATTGTCGAGGACAACCTTCGCGGCGCCGCGGTGCAGTTTCGCCGGCGTCAAACCGGGCTCATTGAGCGCAGCGCGATCGATTGACCTCTGGACGTACTTCCAGACACCCCGCACGTCGGGGGCATTGCCACGCTTCGTTACCAGCAGCGGTGCATCGGGCGCGGGCGGCAACTGGCGGCCCGAGTGAACCGCGGCATTGATGGCGCCGGTCGCTTCGGCGGACAAAAAGACCGGGCGTTCGCGGGGGCCACCGCGCCCTGCGAGGACGTGGTCGGAATGTAGGTCCCGGACGATCAAACCTTCGACCTCCACCAGAAAGACGCCTGCCGCCAGCAGATGGGACAGCGCAAGGATCAGCCGCTCCGTATGGATCTTCGGCCCGCGATAGCGCTCGACCAGGCCGGTTTGGCGCGAGATCACGCGCTCGATCGCGCCAAGCGAAACATTGAAGTCGGGCGCTTTGTCGCCGATGGCTGGCCTTTCGACATCCAGCGCGGGATTGCTTTCGATCATTCGCCATTCGACTAGGGTGGCGAAGATCAGCTTCAAAGTGCTTAGCCTGCGCGCGAAGGTCGTATCCGCGTTACCTCGCGAACGCAGGAACGTCGCGAGTTGCTCGCCGGTCGCGTGCAAAAAGCCGCCCACGCAGGTCGCAAAGTGGGCCGACAGAAGCCGCAAAATGATCTCGGCGTGGAACGCCTCCCAGGCGCTGACCGTCGTTTCGATGTGATCGACGATTTTTTCGCTCAGCGTCATGTCCGGTTCACCAGGAGGGAATTGAGAAAGGCCGCGATCGGTCGTGGCGACGTCATGAGCGCGGACGTCGTAGCGGCCGCGGCGACGGTGACGGCGACCCGGTCCTCCGACCGCGCTGCGTCCTTTAAGGGACGGTTCAGAAGTCCAGATATCGACGAGTTCGCCTCGATGACTTCAGGACCGGCCAACTGCGCGCCGGCCCCCATCGGAAAGATCCGTTGGACCCGCCGCAGCGTGGACATGAGATCGAGCAGGTCGCCTTCGCTCCAGCCGACCAGTACGGGCGCGAGCTTGCTACGCCGATCCGATCGCACGATCGGGTCTGGATGGAACAGCGCGGACACGAACTCATCGAACGCCGACATTGGTTCATCGGGAACGGTGGCGCGACACAACAGCCTGCCGCATCGGCCGCAAGATGCGACGTCAACGCAGTCTTCCCACGTCAGGGTCCTGCCGCAGTGATCGCACGCGGAAATGAGCGGCGAGCCGGTCTCCGGGTCGCGCTTCAGATCGCGGACCGACCAGGCCAGACGATGATAGGGCGGTAGGCACGCCTCGACGTCACGCGCGAGCGCGACGGGGCTTACGCGCCTGGTGGATTGGTCTATGTGATGCTCCGCGACGGTGAAACCCAAAAAGGTGCGTTCGCCGGCCGGGTCGCGCGAACGCCGGATGAACGCAAGCGATGCGGCCTGACGATCGAGGCCGCTCGCATCGGCGAGGAAGTCCGCCTTGTGGTGCATGTAGACGGCCGACGCCAGCATGCGCTCGTCGCCGAGAAATGCTCTGAGGAATCTGTCCGGCCTGACGGTCAGGAAGTTGGCCAGTCGCAGGACGAACGAGGGCGCGCTCTCCCCAGGCATCAGCCAAATCGCGTTGTTGTTCGGCGATGGCATGTCGATCTTCATGCGGTACCGGTCAAATCGGAAGCGGAGACCTGTGGGCCGCGAGCGACCATGTCTCGCAGGACCGACAGTGTGTATTGCGGATCGAACGGGTTCGTGCGCTCGTCGGGCTCGAGCTCGGTGTAGGCGCGGTGGAAGTCGGCCATTTCCAGGACGTCGTGCGACTCGCTCCGCATAAGCCGGTTCCTCGCAGCCTCCACAGCCAGTTGCGCAAAGCGCGGAATCTTTCCCCAGCACGCGATGTAGAGACGTTCTGGCATGGTCTCGGAAGTGAGGCAGCCGTTCTCGAAGGGAAGCCTCTTATCGAACTGCTTGACGGTTGCCGTCCAATGAGGTCCGTGTTCGATTGGCTTGAGACGCCACTTGAAGAACCGGTTGGACAGCCCCCGCGTAGCTTTGACGCGCCTTTCGAGGACTTCGGGACCGACGAGGACGACGAGCACTTGGCCGGCGTCCATGATGCCGACGAGGAAAGGGATCGCCTCCACGGCGATCGCATGTTGGGTGCAAAGGAACAGCGCGCGGTCGAACGCCAGCACGCGAGTCCCTAGCGCTTTGCATATTTTGTTAACCTGAAACGCGGGGCCGGCGCCACTGGCCTGCCTCTCTCGCCATCGCCACTCCGTCGCCAATTCGATCGCCTCGGTGAGCGAAACGGGATCGGGACGGGCGATCGGCGGGACGACGATAATTCCTCTGGAAGCGATCGTTTGCGAAGGAACGGGCGCATAGCTGTTCGCCAGATGCTTTACAAGGCTGTGCTTTCCGATGCCGTCCGGACCGGTAATCAGCAAGCCTGCGCCGCCGCTCGTCACCGGACCGCCGCCGCACAAACGCGCGTCGAGACGTGTCAGACAATCTCGCGCGTCGGGAGCGAACACTCGCATCCTTTCGACGGCTCCCAGCCGATCGGAAGCAGACATTTTCCGCCAGTCTTCCGAAGAAGAAAGCGCCCGATGCCCAACGACGGCTGGCAGCGTTTTGGTCATGCGCTTGCGCTCTGCTCGTTGCGGGCGAGCGGATCGCTCATCATGTCGATCTCATCCTCGTCTTCGGTCTCCCAATAGGGGCCGGGCGCGTTGTTCGTGGGCTTCTCGACGGTGATAGGCGTCATGACGCCCCCTTCCTTCTTGAGATCCATGATTCGCTCGAATCCAGGAGCGACGCGGCCTTCGTGGAAGTCGACCGCGGTCGCACACGTGGAGAGGATCGCGAAGTCAAGGGAATGGCCGATAGCGCGCGAGCCGTTCCAGAGCCTGTCGTTTCGCTTCTTGCTGCGGTCGAGCTCGAAGTTCTTTCCGGCGAGCGCGAAGAGGCGCCGCAAGCCTTCGGCGTTGTTCGCCATGTAGCGACCCTTGAAATCAACCGAGGGGCGCTTGATGCCCTTGCCCTTGTTCAGTTCCGCTTCGTGTTTCAGGATGCGGGCGCGGATGCGAAGATGCTCGGTCCAGGGGAGACCCTGCATGTAGTAGGGCCACACTCCAAAGCCCTTGAACCAGGACTTGTCCGTGTGATCGTAGCACCAGATCTCCTGCACGTTGCGAGGGTCGATATGGATGTCGACCTTGTGGCCCTCGCGGTCGGCGAAACCGCTGCCGCTCCACTCCAGATAGAGGTACCGCACGCCATTGTGTCGCACCGTCGCGGTCGTGCGGATGGTGAAGATCCGGTCGATTTCGTCCGGTGTCTTCGTCATGATCGAACGCAGGGGAAGGGGGAGACCGTTCTTTCGGCTGGCCTCGATCTTGGCGATCCCGCCCTCCATCACCTGCCGCGGTGAGAGGCCGTTCAACCCCTTCTGTGGCGTGTCGTTGTATTCCGCGATGAAAAGAGCGGTTTCCCGGCGGATCTGTTCGATGGTGAGCGCGAGGATGGGCTGCTGGTGTGGGCGCTTCCAGCGTTTTTTCGGTCCCCTTGGCCTTGCGCCCGGAAACTTCCGCCAGAATTTTTTGAGTTTCCTGTTGAACCGCTCGATGCTCTCCTTGTGGTCGCCGCGGTAAGCGCCGGCGTAACCGCTCTCGATGTCCAAGTCGGCCATCGCGGCATCTTGATCGGGCCCGTGATTGTCGGCCTGATTATCGATGAACACCATCTGCGGGATTATCGTGGGATCGAACTGTTCCTTAAGGCCAGCGCTTTCGAAGTAATCCGTCTTTGGGCAAAGGGCTTTTCGGAATGCCTCAAGGCTTCGCGCGGTCGACGGTCCGTCCGTGCCGAGCACAGGCGGATAAACATATTGGCTTGCGACGTCGATGAAGCCCGTGAACCAGACGGCCCCCATGCCAACATCGACGACATTCCCTTTTTTATCGCGGAGACGGATCATCGTTTCCACTGGAAGGAGGGCGTGGTCGCCCTGCCATTCCTCAAACGGCAACACTACCTTCGGCTTACGACCGCGAGGCGCGTGCTCGCGATTGGCATCTTCGATACCTTCGCGTATCCGTCTCTTCTCCCAGCCATTGAGGCGGTCAATCCAATTGTAGACGGTTTGGGGACACGGAACGTAGTCGATTTCATTTCCGTCTTCGTCATGCCTTGGAATCTCGTTCCGGTCTTTCGCCGTTTTGATTTCATTTGCGATGAGATTCAGTATGTCTCCCATCTCGAGCTCGGAAAAGGGAACGTAAAATTGTTCGATAGCCTGTTCGATGATCTCACGCACCGGTTCTAGGCGGCTCTTGTGGGTACCAAAAGCATTTCCATGAGAAAGGGCCTCGATGCACTGCCCTCCTGCGATCCAGTCTTCGTACGCGCGAGGGACCTGATATCGCGACATCCACTCTTTCGGAGTTTTCGCCACCGGTGGAGGATTGATACCTTTGAGCCAAGTCGCCACGCTGTTGCGGTCCTTGGTGACCTTGCCAGCGGTGAAGTCAACGTGGAACTGCTTCACGTAGTGCTCACGGATTTTCATTTTCCGCTGCTGCTCGGGACTGTAATGCCTGAACGGGATCCTTCGATTGCGCTGAACGGATTCCTTCGTGGGCTTGTCGCTCATCGGCAGGATGAGGAGTTCCTTCCTTTCCCACCAAGCGGTGAGTTGGGCCTTGTGGAATGGCTCATGCTTATTGAGTGCATGATTATAGAGTTCGAAGAGTCCATCGTTGGTCTTGCGCACGAACTGCCAGAGGTTACCCCTAATCTCGAGGAACTGCCCGGGCGCCAGCATCATTTCGCTCATTTGGCTCTCCAGAAGGGCGCGGACGGGCGCGACACGCGCGAGGCGCGGTCGATCGGACGGTCGATATCGATCTCCAGCAGACCGCGTCCCATCGCGGCGCAGACCCATTCTTCCGGACAATCGCCGCGGCCCTCGAACGCGCGGGCGCATTCTCCGACCGTCAGGTCGTTGCGCGTCAGGACGCGTTCGATCGTGAGGCGTTCGGCGTGTCCGAAGGGCAACGCGCGAACTGCAGACAGCACCATCTTGATGTTGGCGACCCGGATCGGATGCGCCGACCACGCTTGGTCGAATACGTGGTAAGTGTGTCCTGCGCGCTCGAACGCATTCTGGATGCGGAGATGCTTCGCGTGCGTCGTCGCCGGCAAGCCGTGTACCAGCTTCCCGCTGCCGTCCGGCAGCACCGAGAGGACAAGGCAGGTCTTTCCTTCGGAGAAGGCGAAGGAGCCGTCGTTTCCTTTCAGGAAGGTGTCAGGCACGGACCAGCATGCGCCGGCATTGTCGTGGATCTCCACGATGAACCTCTGATCCCAGAACATGCTAATCGATGGACAGATCTCGAAGTATCCGTTCATCCAGCGTTCGCCGACCCAGGACTCGCTCATCACCAGCGGCTTTCCGTCACCCTTCAGCGAGTGGAATTTCGACGTCTTGAATCCCCGTCGCCCGTTGACAGGCCGGCGGACGCGCCCGAAGTCGGCCCGCCGGTGCAGCTTCACCTCGTCCGACAGCTTGATGGTGATGAAATTCTTTGTGCCGCCGGCGTCATTGATCATCGACCGCGGAATGATGCTTCCGATGTCGGCTGGATAACGGTCTGCATCCGTGATGACGTGGTACATGTCTCGGCGTCGCGTGGACGGCCGAAGTCGGATCCGTAATTTCGCTTGACGGTGATTCCACCGGTGTGCGAATCTCGGGTGCTCTCGACGACGACGGCCGTTCCGTGGCCGCTGAATGTCTAATGGACACCCAGCGAGTTGTGGATCGGTAGTTGGTTTGGATCGGAGGGAAAAGGACGACGCGGCCGACTTGCTGTCCAGGCTTACGCGGTTGCGTCGTCTTCCCCACCATCGTGGTGGACTAGGTCATTTGCTTCTCCTGACGACAACTTTACCGAGTCCAATGCCGACTCCGCAAGTAGTTGTATTTGTTGGCTTATCTTGGTCGTTTTTGCCCTTGATGGCTAAGGCTCTGTCAACGGATTTTGCCGACAATCTACGGAAGCGTTGCCGGAACCTACAATCATAGCGGGACGAATCGCGGCTCCGATGGCTTGCTGTCGCGTGGACCACGCGACCTGCTCCGTGTATTGACGAATCATGCCGCGCTTCCTTCCATCGTCAGAGCAGTGCATCGCGCTATCGTCGTTCGACGATCGCCCCGACGCGGCGTTATTCAACGCCGCGTTTGGTTTGCTGTACGGCACCGGAATGTATTTGAATGAAATGCTCGGTCTGCGCCGCATCGATATCGCGATCGCAGAGCGGATGCGCCTCGATATCTCAGGATTCCGAGCACGCACGCTTCCCGTTCCCAAAGGCGCCGCGGACCGATTGATGCAGCTACTGGGCGACGGCGGTGCAGGCCCTAAAGACGCATCTATATTCCAGAGGAATGGGAAAACGATCGTGGATATGATCGTGGTGTACGAGTTGAAGCGCAGGTCGCGACTGCTCGGATTCCCGACGGAGCTCGGGACGACGGGTCTGCGGGCCGCATTCGCTAGGGACATGGCCAATAGGCAGACGCCGATCGAGATCATCGCCCATATGATGGGGTACTTGAGCGTGAACCAGCTGCAAGCGTTTCTCACGCGCGCCGCCTCCTAGGCCTCGCCGTCGAAATAGCGGACGACGGTCGAGCGCAGGACGCCGAGAGCGGATGCCAGGAGGTCGGGAGAGCCTCCGTTGTTCGCCAGTCGCGCGGCCGAGGCATGGCGGAGGCCCATCAGAGTGGCTTCCTCCGAGACCCCGAGACGCATCCGCCGCCGCCGGAATGACACCTGCGCGCTTCGGACGTTGAGCCGCGCCCGTCTGGAGGTCACGAACAAAGGCTCCGTCTCCGCGAGCGAGAAGGGAAGGGCTCCGAGGTATTCTCCAATGAGATCTTGCGATCGGTCCGAAAGACCGACGATGCGAGGAGTGAGGTGAGTGTCCACGATGCGGACCAGGCGATGGGCCAGATCGACGTCTCCAACGTTGAGCTTGACGGTCTCCACCGGCGTCAGACCCGACCCCGATTGTATCGAGAACATCACGCTGTCGCGTAGGTCGCGCCAACCTTCCCGCGGCGCCTCCGCGACGAGTAGGTCGATCTCATTCTCCTTGACGGGCGGGCGCTTCCGTTTCGGCGCGGTAGGAAAGTCGGCGGACAGCAACGCGCTGAGATCCATGCTGCATTCGCGCGCGAGGTAAGTCGCGAAGCCGCGCAGGGCCGAAAAACGTCTGACGATGGTGGCCTCGAGTGCACCTTCCTGGCGCCACACCGCCGCAATCGCATCAATCTTGCATTGGTCCAACGTCGAGAGCTGCCTTGCTTCCACGACGCCCGAAGCGGACACCAGATCGCGGATGTCGCGCGCGTAGCAGTCGAGCGTGCTATCGGATCGGCCCGCCGCCTTGAGGCTCGCGAGCCAGAGGTCCTCGGCAGGCGGTAAGGCATTGGTTCTCTTTCTCATACTCGTCCACGCCTCCGTGGAAGCCGACGCCAAGGCTACGCATATCACCACCGCGAAGATCAGCAGCCGGCTCAGATCTCGGTAAACGGTGCAGTCTCCAGCGCCGCCGTCGCGCGGTGCAGCAGCGTCCAGATCGATTGGGAGCGAAGGTGGCCGTCGATCTGGACGGAAGCGACCCGTGCCTTCGTACCGGCAAGATAATTCGCGGCTTCCTCGGCCTCGACCCAGTATGAGGACGTGGGTGCCAGATCGGTGATATTCGCAATTTGAAGAGTACCAATCACGCGACGCCGGGACGGATCGCCTCCAGGCAGCAGTTCGCACCGGACTAGGAGCATTTTGACTTCCTTGATATTGGTCACAATTGCGAGGTGAAGCGGCGCGCGCGAGCACGGCGCGGGCGTAACCGCATACGCATGCGAGCGAAATAGGGATGACGCATTTCACCGACACAAACCGCCCCAGGATTTGTTTGGGCCGTCTTTAATGGCCATCTGTTTATTCTCCCTTCTTCACTTCTATTGCCGCTCAATTCACGCTCATCCACGTGGCACTTTCATCTTGGGGTCGCTGACGTGGGAACATCAACGAAGGCGTCGGTTTCCCAGTCGTATCGGCAGCGGACCAGAGCAGGGCGCTGCCTCGCAATGCCCCTTCGAAGGTAGACCTCAAGCCCCGCCACGACCGGAACGGGAGTACCGCGCTGATGGTGGTTGCAGAGCGGCGTGAGAACGAAGTCGGTCGAGAACAAGCGGCCCTCGGCTCCGCACTCGGCGCACGCGCGGACAGAGCGTGCCTCAGCAAGCCCTATCGCCTCGTCGATCCTGAGTGCTACACACGGCTCAATCTCGGTTCTGCTGCTCCAATGGACGCGCAACGTGCCGTGAGTCACTGCCACGTGGGTGAAGTATACGTTCCCGTCGTTAGCAACCACCGCGACGCGATCGACAAGTCGATCCACGACTTGCTGCCAGCCGTCCGGGCAGTGCGGAAAGCCAGGCGCAAATGCAACCCCGCGGAAGGACCGCACGAACAGAGCGGGATAGCGCCGAATGAGTTGCTCTTGCCAAATCACTGCTTGAACCCCATCCATCCAGGCGTGCTACCAAAGCACGCCTGGGGTTGATGCGTATGAGCCATCAGTCACCAAACAGCACACACAGCGGCGAAGATTGAGAGCAGCCTAAGATGGGCCTGTAAACCTATCTTCTGATTTGTCTCTTAAGTTTGAGGTCACTGTGGGAGGCATGTAATCGAGGGGAAATCGGCAACGGCTAAACTAGTCTCCCAGACGTACAGAATTCGCCGCCTTCGCTGCCGACCTGATGGACTTCGTTGAGGAGAGGATCCACGGAGCCCCCGCGACCGAGGGCGCACGGCTCGTCACCGTAGGCGACGTGGGTGGGCGCCAACCCGGTGCTGCGTGGCCGCCTGCGCGAGCGCGAGGAGTGCGGTCTTCGAGACGGAGGCCGATTGATTGTTGCAGGCCTGGCGCTCGTTGCGCGTCGTGGTGCTCGGTTCGGACGAATCCTATCCGGACCGCGGCTCGGTCGACTCGGATAGCCTGCATCCTCCCATACAGGAGGTCGCGATGGGTGCGGAGCCGAAGCGGAAGGCGGCCAAGAAGAAACCCGGGCGCAGGCCGCGCGAGCCCGACGTCTACTACGTGGTCGAGATCGAGGGGTGGGATTGGGGCTATTCGCTCAGCCTCAACACCGAGCGGGACCCCATCGACCCCTTCCACGAATTCCGCCATCTCCAGGTCCGGGGCCGGCTGCTGCACCCGATGGGGCTGAGGACGGACCGGATCGAACTGACATTCCTACCCTCGAAAGACGTGGAGCCGGAGGCGAGGAAGGACTCGCGGCCCTTGGGCGTCGGATGGCTCGACGCCTACGGCGACCCGATCACGGGACTTTTCCCGTTGCCGATGGATGCGCTGCCGCCGATCCTGCAGATGATGATCGGCGAGCGCTTCAAGTTCGTCGTGATGCACGGCACCAAGTTCAGTCACCGGCGGGCTACGCTGCACGGGTACCGTCTGGAGATGAAGGTCGACCAAGACGATCTGCCGGAAGGCGTCGAACTGCCGGCGCGAAGCTGAACGTCGGGCGCCGTCGGCGTGCAGCAGCTGCAGCATGGCGGGCGTGCCAGCGGCTTTGCGGCCGCGAACGGTCGGAAGCCGCCATGCCGGACGTTCGCGGCACGCCTGCATGATCGTGCGGAACGACGCCATCTTCGCGCCGTTCCTCGATCGTGGGCGCAGCTTGAGGAGCCGTCGCGATGCTGGAAACGAACGATCTGCTGGTGAAGTGTCCGAGGTGCGGAGCCTGGCCGATGGCGGTCGCATCGGGAAAGGAAACGTTCGCGCAACGCGAGATCTCTTTCAAATGTCCGGAGTGCGGAAGCGAGGAACAGGGCCGGCTCCGCCATGGAGCCATCTCGCAAGCCTCGGCGCCGCGCGGTCTCGTCGCGGCCTGAGCGGGTTCTCTGCCCGGTTCCTCGGAACGCGCCCCGGTCCCGCGACTTGATCAGGAACTACTGGAGAATGGAGACGATCATGAAAACGATCCTTGCCGCCGCGTGCCTGCTGGCGCTTGCCTCGGTCTCGCCCGCGGAAGCGAAGGGCTGCATCAAGGGCGCTATCGTCGGAGGCGTAGCGGGCCACATGGCCGGACACGGCAAGCTCGGCGCCGCCGCAGGATGCGCGATCGGGCACCATGAGGCCAACAAGCAGAAGAACCCAAACGACTCGAATGCCCAGGCGCCGTCGGGCCAGAAGTAGACGGGCCGGGCGTCAGGCGCGCATCTCATGAAGATCCGCTCGCATTCCGAGAGCCACATCGTCGAGCTCGAAGACGGCTCGCGCTGGCAGGTCTTTCCGGGTGATCTCGATCTGACGCTCGATTGGAAGCCCGAGACCGAGCTGACCGTGGTCGAAGCCGAAGACGATGTCGCCACCCATCAGCTGCTCGGCGGCGGCGGGAAAGTGCGCGTGAGGCCCGCCAGCGAGAGCTGGCCCGCGAGGGACGTCAAGGACGCGCTGATGGACGGCTGAAGCGTTGCCGCTCCGGACGGCAGCGACCTGCTCGGAGGAGGCGGGCTGGAAGTTGCATGGAAGACGAGAAGACCCGATTGCTCGCGGAGGCTCAGAGGTGTCGGCGCTTGGCTTGCCTCCATCAGCGATCCGGAGACGATCGAGCGGCTCACTGCCCTCGCGCAGGAATACGAACGCCGAGCCGTTGCTCAGCCGGGCCCGAAGGACGAGAAGGACTGAGTCCTCAGGCTTCGCTCGCGCCGGAGAACAGCACTGTCGGCGGCGTCGCGCGCGGCGGCGGGATGGACCGTCCGCTCACCGGTCCTGGTCTGCTCCTGAGATCGTATCGCTGGGCCAGATCGAGCAGCCGCCGCCTGGTGAATGGGTCCGCCTTCTCGGCCAGATCGCGCGCCCGCTGCGCGAAGCCCCTGTAGAACTCTTCCACGACGCCACCCCCGCAACATCACTGAAAGCCCGATTTCAGTGCGGGATGAGTTGCGCGTCAAGCGGCCTCACGCAGGAGGACAAGATTCGCGATCGACTTGTGCTCGCGGTGCAACGGGAACTAAGCTGTCTGCGCAGGGGAAAACGATGACACCGTTCTACTCGAGCCGGAAGCTGTGCCCGACGTGCGGCAAGCCGATGATGGCTGTGCGCGACGATGCCGCCGAGGGGCGACTGCGCTACGTTTGCCGCGCCTGCGAGGACGATCCGCTGCACGACCCCGCGGCCCGAAAGTGGGCTGACAGCCCGCTGCGGCCGCCGGCCAAGTAGCGCCACAGAGATCGGCCCCGGCAGCCGAATTGCTGCCGGGGCCGATCGTGCTCTCAAACTGTCAAATGCTTTCGCCATCCAACCCGCAGTCTCGGACTTCGTTCCATCGAACCTGCCCGCGCGTCGCTCTCAGAGCCGACGTCGTCTCTGCGGTCGCAAATAGAGGGGCGGAGCCCGGAGTGCCTAGGAGTCCGGGGCTCCGCAACCGTAGCAGCACCGGAGCGCGCGCTCTTGCCGCTCGATATGTCAACTCTACGCCTCATGAGCAGGTTCGCTTTGACCCAGCTCAACTTCGCGTGGCTGCGGCGTTCCCTTCCTGATGGCATCCCGCTCGCGGCAGAGGTCATCGCCTTTGCCCGCATGCGCGTGAGCAGGAGCTCGGCCGAGGCGGCCGCCACTCCAGCCCGCTGCAGCGTGAGTTTCTCGCGCTGCTGGGCGCGGATGTGCCCCCGCATGCGGGTGATCTCGTTGCGGACCCAGTCGAGTTTCACAGGGCGCTCAGATCGTCCGGCACGTCGCCGAACTTCCGGATCAGCCTGGCGTCGCTGAAGTCGCCGCTTGAGGGATCTCCGGTCCGGCTGAACGCGACGGCGCCGGCATACCCTGGCTTCCTGGACAGCGCTTCGGCCCGCATCACCGCGGCATTGGCGCTCAGGCACTCGGCCGGCTCGCCGGCAGCCACGCCGTCGTCGGAGAAAACGAACGGCAGAGCGACGTAATAGGTCACCTCAGACATCTGCTTCATCCTTGCGTTCGCGGGCCCCTGGGAGCCGCCCGCGGGCATAGCCGGTGGACACTTTCCTCCGGAAGTCGTCGAGCTGCGCCTCGAGAAAGTCGTTCGCGACGATCAGGGCCTTCACGGTCTCCCTGGCGTCCCCGCCGCAGGCCGCGATGGCCTGATCAGCGGCGGCGTCGAGGTCGTCGGGGGCCGGCCCGGCCTGCTCGGGGGTTGCGTTCATCGAATTATGTTCACTTTTTGTTCTGAAGAGTCAAGGGACCCTCTCCGAATTCCCATGGCGCCGCCACGGTGTCCGGATGAATCTCGGGACAGTCGACCGGCTGTCGGAACCGGCGATCCCCGTTCGTCTTGAGTCAAAGTCCCGTACCTGGAGCGTTGCGTAACCATGGCCCCGCGAGCGAACTGGAAAGGCTTCCTGCGTCTGTCCCTCGACACCTGTCCGATCGCGCTGTACCCGGCGACCTCCGAGAGCGAGAAGATCTCGTTCAACCAGCTCAACCGGCAGACGGGCCATGGCGTCAAGTACCTGAAGGTCGACGCCGACACCGGCGACGAGGTGCCGAACGAGGATATCGTCAAGGGCTACGAACTCGACAAAGGCCAGTACATTGAGGTCTCCAAGGAGGAGCTTGAGGAGGTCGCGCCCGAGTCCACCCGCACCATCGAGATCGACGAGTTCGTCGACAGGTCCGACATCGATCCGCGCTACCTGATCCGCCCGTACTACATCCGCCCCGACGGCAAGGTCGGCCACGACGCCTTCGCGGTGATCCGCGAGACCATCCGCGAGATGGACAAGGTCGCGATCGGGCGCGTCGTGCTGACCAACCGCGAGCACATCATCGCGCTCGAGGCGATGGACAAGGGGCTCGTCGGTACGCTGCTCCGCTACCCCTACGAAGTCCGTAGCGAGCAGGAATATTTCGATCAGATCCAGGACGTGAAGGTCACGAAGGACATGCTCGACCTCGCCAAGCACATCGTGAACCAGAAGGTGGGGCGGTTCGAGCCTGAGAAGTTCGAGGACCATTATGAGACCGCGCTGATCGACCTGATCAACAAGAAGCGCGCCGGCAAGCCGATCACGCCGAAGTCCCAGCCGGGGGCGACCAACGTCGTCGATCTGATGGAGGCGCTGCGCCGATCCGTCGGCAGGGAGGCTGCGCCGGAGAAGGCGGCAAAGCCCGCCAAGAAGGCGAAGAAGGCATCTGCGGGCCAGAAGGAGATGCTGATGCCGATCGAGGGCAAGAAGCCGGCGAAGGAGGCGGCAGCCAAGAAGCCGGCCGCCAAGCCGCAGCGGAAGTCGGCCTGAGACGCGTGCGACCACGTGAACGGATTGGAGCTAAGGGATTCGCGAGGCGTCGAGTCTCCGCCCCCGGCACTTCCCCCAAAACCCCGCCGGGGGAAAACCTACCACCAGGTTGGCGGTCCGAATGCGCAGTTATGGCGCAAGGACCGTTTGCGCCCGGAGGAGGGTGCAATGAGCCATCGCATACCGGACCGGAGAAAGGTGTTTCGAGATGCGGGCGCCGAGGCACCGGCATCGGAGATCACGATTTGCCGCACGCGACATAAGTTCACTTCTGAACCAAAGCGACTTGAGTTAGTTTACCCGCATCACCGGCTTCGGCTCTGCCCGTAGGCGTCGGTGGCTGAGAGACCGATTGCGCTCCCGCCTGCATGGCAAGGGTGCGTCTAATGTCAGACTCGTCGGAAATCACGAACCACATCGGAATTCGCCGACGATTGGCGGCTTACCAAGCGGAAGCCGTTGCACGGTCTCGGGATTTGGTAGCTCAATCAAAGGCGCTCCTCAGCAAGAGTGACCCGAGCACGTTTGCGGGGTCACAGCGACACCGAAACAACCCACCGGCAACTGCGAACGGCAACCAGTGCGATACGGCCCAAAGCGCAGGCAGTTTGCTCGGAGATGACTGAAATCCTCGGCTGCCTCTCAAGCAGCAAAAAAGGGGTCGGTCGTACAAAGCAGCTTTCGCTTACCGGGTGACGATGACCCAGCCACCGCCGCCCGACAAAGAAAAACAATGCACCCGCTGCGGTCGCCGCTTGGCCGCATCGCATGCGATTTTGGACCCACGCACCGGTCGTATCCTTCGGCTGTTTCGCTGCGAATGCGGCGAACGGGTGTGGGACGACTAGTGGCGTCTCAGCTTACAACGAGGCGCGTAGATTTTCACTCTGCCGAGCGGCTTGTAGTTCGCTGCGGAGCGCTCGGCTCTCAAGTACAGCCAAGCGGAGATGGGCAATGGCTACAACCCACGAAGAAACGCACACGGTTCATGTCTCGCCGATTGCGACTTTGGCGCGGGCAAGAAGCGTATTTGTCATTCCTAGAGAGAAGCCTGTCTAAGCGGCGCCAGCCTTCTTCGCGCTCTCATCCGCCGCGCAGGACGCGATCGCATCCTGATTCGCGGGACCGCCGCAGCATCGGGAGGCGCCGGCAGGGCCATCGACCCCACCGCGCGTGCAGACGCCGGTCTCAGGCAGCTCGAGCTGGACGCGCCCGGCGGCCTCTCTGTCTCCCGCGATGCCGGCAGCGATAGAGCGGACCTGTTCGTAGCCGGGGATCATCAGAAAGTCGGGGGCGCGGCCGGACGCCTTAATGCCCGCGAAGTAGAAGCCGCGATCATTCTGGCCCCCCTGTCGATCTTTGACCCACATCAGACACGCACGTCAGTGTGTTCCAAGGCCTGGAGTGTCGACAGCATGTTTGGGAAGTGCGCTCGTCAAGCAGACCACCGTCTGTTCAACCGCCCAAGAACAGCTCGTTAAGGTGCCTTGGCATCGCGTGCCAGCCGCTGCGCCTTTAAGCGCTCGCGATTTTCCTGGAAGGACCGCTGCGCCTTTGCGTAGTCGGTCGCTGGGGTCAGCGGCTCGCGAGCTTTGAATGCTTTGTTGGCCTCGCGAATGGCCCGATCGCGGGCGAACTCTCTTTCTCTCATCATCTCTCAAACTCCAATTGAGCGGCGGCGCTTAGGCGCCATTCACGCTCGGTTATCGCTCGCCGCGGTCAGCAGATCGACTTGCCTTTCGGCGGTCGACGCGAACGCGGCTAAACTCTTCAGGCCCGTCAAGCAGGTGTCGCTTGCTCGCAGCTTTAACGTCGGCGGTCATGTTGGCACTGATCATATCGTCTATCGTCTCGCCGGCCATCTTGCGGGCGCGCCGCTCTTGCCTGTGTCCGGATGGGTCCGCTTCTTTCACCTTGAGACCACTTTCGACCAGCTCACACACCGCCTGCGACAAGGTGAGCCTCTCGGCTTGGCGCTCCGCCCACTTGACGATCGCCGCTCGCAGCAGAGGTGTCGGCCGAAAGACCATTGAGGCGGCGCGATTGCTACGGCTCTTCAATTTCGCGCTCATCTGCACCGCAGGTTTGTGGTGGGAGGTAGGATGGTCGGCGTCGCTTTACGTACCAGGGACAACAGGTGGCGCCTGCATCGGTTCCTCAACGTGGAGGCACGGACTGGCGCACTGAAGGACAGCTGAGCCTCGCACGCGCTCGCAATGCGCCAAGCCGGGTGAGCTGCTCGTTCGCCTACAACATCGGCAGCTTGATCAAGCCGTCTTCGATCTGGCCAAGCGCGAACCGCTCGCGGGCTAGTTGCTCGAACCGCTTGCGGTGCTTGTGCAGATAGTTGAAAGCCTGACTTTGCGACGCGAAGTTGGTCTGAAGGCGGCACATCTGCCGTACCGTGCCGATGGCCAGCACAAAGGTGACAGAATGTCCGTTACGCGAGTTGACCTCGGGAGCGATCCGCACATCGTTCAGCATATGCCGTCTTCCACCTTTTGACGAAGCCCTGACTTCTATCGGTGCTGATAGCGGCTGAACTCGGCAGCGCTATCCAGCATTCCCTTTGCTGCGCTTCTTCTTTGGTGGCGGCAGAGCTGTCCGCGCACTCGCTTCCTCCAACAGCCTGGCTTCCCGCAACGCGCGAAGCCGCTGCATGTTCAGACGGACTTCGACGGCCCGGCGGTTCGCATCTGCCAGAGCTTGCGCGCCTTCCTCCCGGGCCACACGCTGCCGGTTGGCGCGCGCGACGCTATCAGGGGAAGGCTCGCCCGTCCTCTTGCCAGTCATGTCTCATCCAATCGAAGCGTGCAACGCCCGCTCAACCCTGTGATCGAGCGGGCCGCACTGCCGTCTCAGTACATCCGTGAAACGGCGCTACGATATCAAGCCAGCGAGAGGTTCTCAGCGCTGACCTTGCCTCGCATCTTGTCGGTCTTGATCTCGAAAGCGACCTTCTGACCCTCTCCGAGTCCGGAAAGACCAGCGCGTTCGACAGCGCTGATGTGAACGAACACATCGTTGCCGCCGTCGTTCGGCTGAATGAAACCGAAGCCCTTTTGGCCATTGAACCACTTAACAGTACCTGTCGTCATTTTCTTCTCCAAAGCGCGCAAGCGCGTGCCGCGTGACAATCACACGGTGATCTTCAACTTCGTCGATGTCTTTGGAAAAGGAGCCCGCGGGCGCATTCAACAAGGCACAGCGGCTAATCGAACAACTCCTAATATACATCACTTTTCGGATTCTGCAAGGTGGGAAGCCATTTTGTTTTCGTCCGGCCCTTTCTGGCTTTCCGGTGTCCGTAGGTCTTCATGAAGGCCTTCTTGATTGACAGCGGTCAATTAAAGTGGGCACGTTGATGTCACCAGGCTGCATCGCTGCTGCAAGCAGATCAGCACGTCAACTCCGTGACGAATGTCGCCGCCGCTATCCTCAAAATCGCAATGAAGCTCCTGCGCATTTGGCTGCATGCAGGAAGTACCGCATTTGCAGCCACAAGGGAGGACAATCGATTGCAGGTACTTGTCAGAGACAACAATGTTGAGCAGGCCCTTCGTGTTCTCAAGAAGAAGATGCAACGCGAGGGCGTGTTCCGCGAGATGAAGCAGCGGCGCTCCTACGAAAAGCCGTCGGAGAGAAAAACCCGCGAGAAATCGGAAGCTGTTCGTCGAGCGCGCAAGCTCGCCCGCAAGCAGGCGATTAGGGAAGGACTGCTGCCCGCGCCGCCGAAAAAGAAGCCTTTCGAGCGCAAGCCGCCCTTGCCAGAGGTCAAGGCACGCGTTTCTACGACCTGAAATCGATGCCTCGCAGCACGATGCCCGGTGGCGTGCCTTCGAACTCCGTCGCGCGATATTTGCTTGCGGCACATGCTTCGATACGATCCCGCAGGCGGGTGAACTGGGCTTCGCGCTGCTCGGGTCTGACTTGCGGCCCGCCCTCGAGATGGTCCATCGCCGAGGTCGAGATCGCGCAGGGAACCTCTTTGGCTCCATCGTGCATCGAGAACCGAACAATCATCCGGTCGTATTCGTGGCCGATGAAGCGGCCGCTGGTTAGTGTCATGGCTTACTCCGTTAGGCTGATCGTGCGTCGGCATTATCGCGCGCTCAAATCACCGCCCGCGACGGCGCCGCTTCCCGTCGCGCCGGATGGCACGGGTCGCTATGCAGGCAGCGCTCGTTCGCCTCAGTCCTCCCCCGACAACCGGACGAAATCGTCGAACAGTGCTGCCACTAGCGCGCGGTGGCGCGTGTCCTCGGGGGGCAGGCTTGCAGCATAGAGGTTGAGAAGATACCGCGCTTTGGCTGCGGCCTCGGGCCACGACGCGGCCGCCACTGTCAGCAGGCGGTTCTCCAGATCGGCCTCGCGCTCGCGCAGCTCGCGGACATTGTTCTCGACCTCGGCCAGCGCTCGGCGCAAATCGGTCGCTTTCTGCGCGGCCATGCCGCGATGCTTGTCGAGATCGACAGTGTGGTCAGTCATTGGTGACACCCGCATCCCGGTTGGGCCCTGCGGACACAAGCCATTCGATGCCGCGGATGCGGAAAGAATGCCCGAACGCGATGGTTTTGCCGCGGGCGGATAGTCATGCACGCTTGCCCTTCGCAGTGAAGTCCGATTGATGCCGACCGGGACGACCATGCTCCCATGATCCGACAATAGCCAGCACTATCCTCATCCCGCGGTAAACGACCTCGTCACGACGCGACCGTCGCCTGCGACGCATTTAGCGCTCGCTAAAGGCGCCGCGGGGGCGTAGGGTCGCTGCCATCACCGCACTTCTCAACGGCTTCGACCGGTGACTGAGGGTCACGTGTGCTCCCGCCGAAGGATTCGCAGGAGCGTTCGATGCAGCGTTTTCGCTTTTCGGAATGGATCGTGCCGCCGGTGATCGTTCCGTTGTTCCTACTGCTTCTCGTGTGCGGAGCCGCTGTCCTCAATGGTTAGGGCAACCCGGGTGCCGTATCTGGTCAGTGGGACCAACGAATACGGCAGCTCCAATCTCGGGCGTGGCAGTGCATCAGTCGCGCTGCGGCTCGCCAGAAGATTTCTGCGTGAAGGCTACATGGACGTCAGGGTCTGCACTCCGCGGGGCCGCGTGCTGCAGTCGGATGAACTCGACGAACTCAAACCACCAAAGGAGAGCGACATGGCGAAGGGACAGCAACGCGGCAATCGCGAAGCCAAGAAACCGAAAAAGGAAAAGGTCAAGGTGATCGCCGCAGCGCCGAGCCGCAAGGAAGCGGCTTGGCAGCCTGATTTCGGGCCTGCAAAGAAGAAGTAGCATAGAGCCGAGCAGACGAATCCTATCTCGCTAGTCAGGCGAGCGGATCACTGAACTCATTGCCCACGCCCCCTTCAATGGCTCCGATCGCAGGTCAACCTTTAGGCGACACCGTATTTTTGGGCGTCTATCGGCTCGGCGGCGATCCGGACTCAGAAAATAGGAACGGCTCGTCGAGGACTCGCGTTGGCCCTGCCATTGGTGCTCTGCCCAGGAAAAGTAAATGCAGAGGCAGCGCTGTATTGTATTGGGGGCTTTGTTCTCGATCGCAGTGATCGCGGGGATCTGCGCTGTGGCTCTGCCGAAAGCTTCGTTTGACCATGGAGGCGTGCCGCACACCGATCCATCTATTGCTTCTGGAGTCTGAGAACAGCCCATACATGCGGAACGAGCGCTAGGTACTCTAGATCCTCCTCGCCCACGCACTCTCCGTGTTTGCCGTCGTTTCTCCGGTCACCAAACCTATGCGTACGGCGGCACGTTCACGAGGGTCCCAATCAGACGGAGGAGGGCCTGATGCTCCGGTCCTTTCGGCTCGCTGCGCAAAAAATCGCCGAGTTCGATGTGCGTCAGTCGACCGCCAGAAGGTGCATTTGGCTGATGAATGACGAAAGCCTGGCCATTGGCGGGCTCGCGCCCGAGAAACCAGGCATCGCCGTTGGTACTTCGATAGAGCTCACGTCGTTCGCTCATCTGAGGCTCCCTGTAGGGCTAGTTTTGTAATCATCCGGCCTTCCCGAACCGTTTTCGTTGTTGCCGATGGCGGATCACACCAGGGGACACATTTCAGGTAAGGCCGATTCCTCTGCTTACCTCGCGGACTTCTCCCGGCGCTAGGCCGCCGGTTAAGGGGAGTGCCGCAGCTTCGTCGCATCCGCCGAACCATCCACGATCGATCACTTTGGCAGTCCACCCCTCTGGGATGGCATCCAAGACCAGTTGAACGGCCTCTTCCTCCGTACCGGCCGCTAACCAAAACCGGCACTCGCCATCGTCAGTAATGACCCGAAGAAGATGCGCTTCCATGCATGTGAACAGGCTGACGCATGCTTGGTTGCTATCCACGCGCTTGCTCGCGCGGCAGCGCCCGCTGTCCTAAACCAACGCCACAACACGTCATCAGGAGGGGGGATGCCTTGAGCTATTTGAGGTTCGGCAGACGCATCACGAACCATTGCGAGAATGCGCTCCTTAACTCTGCGATGTCCATCTCTTCAGGGAGATCGACCACGTTTGATCCTACCCTCCCGAGCTGAATTGCGAGGCTTTCTTTTTTAACATATGTTAAAGTAGGGCAGACGGCGGTGATACCGACATGCCTTACGACAAGCAGGCTTTCGCGAGTTACTTGCGACGGAAGCAGGAGCGCCGCCGCGCGGCCGAAGACATGACCCGCCGGATGATCGAGCGCTCAGTAAAACAGATTGCCCACTCCAAAGAACTGCTTTCGAAAGAAGTACCGAAGGTTTGGCACCCCGAGGGCCCGGAACACCAGGTATCCCACGTTTGCTCAAAGACCAGCTAACTTGGATCAAGAAATGTCGATTGCTTCTGGAGGGCCACGGGCGAATTAAACCTATGATGTGGCACAACAGCTGCGACGCAGCCATTGTCCGAAACATGATCGACCAACTCTTCGCACGTGCCCAACTCGCCATTGAAGAGAGCCGAAGCCTCCAGCAGTTGAGGCGCTCGCTCCACGAGCAGAACGAATACCAGCGCGGCGAGCTTCGTAGGGCGATGCTGGAAAGCGCTTCATGTCGTAGCGAGAGCAAGGCTTACCGCGAAAACAGAGAGTAAGGCAGCCTCGTTCTGACAGCTTGGTGGCTGGTGAGGCAAAGATTGCTGAGCCTTGGTTCACGCCAACGCTGACAGATTACCCGCCGGCACCGCAAGGCAAGTTGCACCTGTCGGTCCCCTAGGATCGGTCCAAGCCGGGTTTCGCTAATGCCGCGCCAGGCGATAGGTGTCCTGAAGGAGCGCACTTCTACCTAGCAGCCGGCGGCTTCAACGGCAGAATCAGGCTCCGCGTTGTAAAGTGCCGGTACTGGTTTCAGCACCTCCATGGACGCTCGAACAGGTGGAACCTAATCGATCCCATGGGAGCGGTTAGTCACCAATTCGCAGGTATTTTGAAACATCTCGGCCTGCTGGGCTTTAGTCCGCATCGCCCGTCTGGGTACGTGCCACACGCGGGCGGGCGGCGGAGAGATGCGCCCTGCCGCCTTTTCTTGAAGCGGAAACGTCGAATGTGTGCCAGATGTGACGCGGTCGATCTTCAGTTAGTCGATCTTAATTCCGTGCTCTATCGCGCGACAGAAGTGCTCGCGCAGACGCTCCTTCGATACGACATCAGTGAACTGACGGACGAAAAGGCGACCCTTCATTCGGAGCATCGGGTTTCCGCCCGCTATAGAATGTTAGCTCACCATTTGGAGGCTGCCTCGTCTCTCACGGAGGAATTGGGCCTCGCAAAGGCAGACGTTGACGCTGCGAGGGAGCGTTTCGACCGTTATCTGACTTAGCAAGTCGCCCAAACAAAATCGGGCGACCTAGTCGAGACGTGCTAACGGCAGGGATGAAGACACCTCTCATCGTCGCACTACTCATCCTGTGGTCGTCAGTCACGGCGGCTCAGACACCCATCTCTAGGCCAAGACCGGATGACGAGTCCGTGCGGGAGCAGATCAGGCAAGCCAGCCAAGAAGCCCAAGAAGGCGGCGAGCGGCCAGCGCGAGATGCTGATGCCGATCGAGGGCAAGAAGCCGGCAAAGGAGGTGGCAGCCAAGAAGCCGGCCGCCAAGCCGCGCGGAAGTCGGCCTGAGACGCGTGCGAGCAACGTGAACCGATTGGAACTAACGGCTTCGCGAGGCGTCGAATCTCCGCCCCCGGCACTTCCCCAAAAGCCCCGCCGGGGGAAAACCTATCCACTAGGTTGGCGGTCCGAATGCGCAGCTATAGCGCAAGGACCGTTTGCGCCTGGAGGAGTGAGCAATGAGCAATCGCATATCGGACCGGAGAGCGCTGACCGCGGCGGAGCGCGAAGCTCGAAAGGTGTTTCGAGATGCAGGCGCCAAGGAGACCGCATCGGAGTATGAGCGCGACCAACAGGCATTCCATGCGAACCGGGAGCGCCTGAAGGCGGAGCGGCTGGCTCGCGAGTTGGCCGTCGAACACAAGCTCAAGACCTGATCGTTGCGTCCTCAGTGAAGCTAGTAGTTGCGTCTCCGCTGCAGCGAATGTTCGAGAAAGAAACGCAGCATCTCCCTCGTCGCATCCGGTCCGTCCGGATCGGTGTAGGAGCCGGCGGGGCTGCCTCCCGACCATGCGTGTCCGGCTCCGTGGATTTCCCAGTGTTCGAGGATTCCGCGCCCGCGGGCGTCGGCGTGGACGGTGCGGGTGTAGGCATGCCCTCCGGGTACCCGCCCGCGATGCACCTTCGCCTTCGTGCGGGATCCGCCGATCGACTGTCGGACGATCCGAGCGCCGTTTTTGGAATGCACCGTGGTGTCGCGATCGCCGTGGAAGACGATTGTCGGCACGGGCGGGCCGTCGCCCGGCGCTGCCTCAGGTCCGCCGCCTTGCTTCATGGCCATCAGCGCGGAGGGAAGGTCGCTGGCTGCTCCGCAGGCCAGTCCGGAATGAATGCCGATCGCTGCGTACAGATCGCCGTACGTCGATCCCATGACGGCCGCGGCCGCGGCCCCAGCGGAGAGTCCGGCGATGTAGACGCGTTCCGGATTGACCGAATGGTCGCGCATGATCTGGCGGGTGATGCCGGCGATGAGCGAGGGCTCGCCTCCGCCGCGCTGCTGGTCGGCCGGCCGAAACCAATTCCAGCATTTCGCCTGGTTCGCTTCCGCCCGCTGCGCGGGATAGGCGACGAAGCAGGTCTGTTCTTCGGCGATGAAGTTCATCCGCGTGCCGGCGGCGAAATCCTCCGGCGACTGCGTGCAGCCGTGGAGCATGACCACCAGCGGAATGGGCTGGCCATGATAGCCGCTCGGGATGAAGAGCCGGTAGGCGCGGCTTCCCGCGGCATTTGCGTACACGCCTTCAATGAACCTAGCGCCGTCCGGCACGATATCCGCCATGGACGGCGGGACGCGCCCCAGCGATCCTCGGAGTCCGAGCCCTTGGATGCTGTTGGCAAGGTCCACTGGCGGCCCGGCCGTGCGACGCGGACGCCTCGTTTCGGTGGCGCTCGCCTCGGCGTCGATGGTCGTCGGTTCCATTCCTGCGGCAGGGGCGGGGTGACCGGTCGTCGGTGCGGTAGCGCCCCGCTCTTTCTCGCCCCGAAGCATGCGCTGAAGCAGCGCGGTGGCCTCGACGAGTTGACCCGAGCGCGTGAGGCGTGTGGCTTCGCGAATGATGTCCTGATTCAGCATGACCTTACCTCGTCCTGTCGGCGAGAGCGGACTTGACCGCCGGACTGGCATGCAGGGCCCCCAGCACAGAGACCGAGGCAATCGTCGCGCGGGCCAGCTCGGGCGTGACGTCCTGGGCGATGGTGGCAAGACCCAGAACGTTGACGTGCAGCATCTCGCCCGCCCTCCGCGCCGCCTCGAGATCCTCGCGGCTGTAGTTTCGCAAGCCCAGGTCCAAGCTCTTTCGCGCCGTGGATTTCTTAACCACGTCGGCATGCCGCTCGAGCTGGTTGCGGATCGCGGTCCGGATGAAATCTGTGCGGTTCGAGTAGAAGCCTTCCTGCACCATCAAATCGACCTGACCGAGATCGACAAAACCTAGATTGATCGTGATTTTTTCCGTGTCGGACGGCCTTGGCCGGATTTCGTGAACGCTGCTCGGCATCATCTCACCATCCGGCTGACATCCATATGGATGGTATGTGGATGGGAAGCCTTGGGCGTCAAGGGAGGTGTTCACACGCGATCGCGGCAGGCGGCGGGATGATCCAGAGCGCGCTGGCGTAGCTCACGCGTCTGCGGGCGGCCGCCTACGTGAGGACGGCCGGACGGGCGAAGCCGGCTAGACGGACTCCGTCGGGCACTCCGGGCACGTATCGCCGATCGAATCCAGGACACCGCGGACCTCGGCTACGGCCTCGGCAGGGGAGATGCCCGGCGGCGGATCCCGACGTGCGATGTCAAGGGCGCGCTCGCGCGCGTGCGGGTCGGCGCGGTCCTGCGCCCAGCCATGCTCCTCGCATTCGCGGATGGCGCCGGCCTCCTGCAGCACGCAGATCGCCCAGCCGCGCAGCGTCCGGAGTGCCGGTCGTCTTTCCCTCGTCATCAGCATCGAGATACTCCTGCCGGGACGAATCCTTCCGCCCGCCCGCTCGTTCCGGGCGGTTAGCACGGGTCAGGGAAGGACAATCCGAACAGGTGTCGCCAGTCGAATCCAGCGCGCAACTCAGCGACGGCTGCTTCCGGCGACATGCCGGGCAGCGGATCCTGGCGGGCGATATCGAAGGCGCGCTCGCGGGCGTGTAGGCGGCGTCGTCCTGCATCCAGTCGTGCTCCTCGCAAGGATGGTGCCGGCTTCCAGCACGACAATGATCGCCCAGCGTCCGGATCGCCGGTCGCCGTCCCTTCGTCATCAGCATCGAGATCGCTCCTGACCGGACGAATCGTTCCGCCAGCTTGCTCGTTCCGAGCGGTTAGAAGCCGCGCAAGGCCTCGGCCACCTAGCGGCGGGATTAACCAACCGCCGCAGGCCGCGGTCAGGCCGCATTCAACCTCCGCGCGTAAGCTTTAGAGTCAGGGTTGTGCGATATTTGAGTCAGACATATACGTTGTAGAGTCAGGGAAATGCGTTACCCGACAGCCGTCTTTCCTTGAACATCAGCATCGAGGTTGCTCCTGCCCGGACGAATCCTTGTCCCCCGTTTATCGTTCCGGGCTGCTATCACAGAGCAGGGATTCAGAATTGGGGCAGCTGCGGCTTGTCCACGTGTTCCGCCCGCGTGTGCAAAACGGCTTGCCGATGGAAGCACCATCGATCAGCGGGCAGGGCGCTGACGGGGCAATCCTAGGTGCCCAGAAGGCGCTGCGGGTTGCCGGGATGGTGCCCGAGACTCCGATCTTCCATTGGTCGGACATCGACGGCGACGGCACTTGGATCCACCGGCCATCGAGCGCTCTATCGGACACCCGATGCGCCCCCACCTCATGAGTGTCGAGATCGCAGAACGGCGTCGGCAAGTCTCCCCGAGCGGCCTTCGCCCGCGCGATGTCCTCCCGATTCCGGCATCGCCGAACTTGCCACCTACCGCGCAGGCGAGGACGCCAAAAGTCTGGAGCAGAAGAGCTCGATCCGGTGCTTCCGGACCTCGCGGCGCTTGACCGAGATGCCTTGGTGCCCTGAGAGCGAGGTCGTCGGGTCGCCACACGACCCCGTTCTCGTCGGAGAAAACGGGGCTCTGAGAGGCAATCGGGCGCCCCCATGGGTGATTGATCATCTCGGCGCGGGCGGATCGGCTCCAAGGTCGCTCGGATGACTTCGTCCGACGACCCCAACGGAGGAGCGAACGCGCCTTAGCTTCCCATAGCTTTCAAGTGACGAAAATGCGGGCCTCCGGGGGCTCATTTGCCGCCCCCGGTGTAGGCGCCCCCCGCAGGCCAAGCCGGGAGGGCCGACTTTTAGTCGTAGGCGGCTTCACCGCCTGAATACCGTTCCTGAAGTGAATTTTGCCGACGAGAAGGGGGGCGTTTTGGGCTAGGGCCTCGGTACGAAGCCAGCGGGGCAGGTATTGCCCGCCAGTCAGATTGCCCGCCGTAAGAAAATCGACCGCCTGCCCACCGGATAGAGGCCGGGTCGAAATGGCTAGAGATGCCGTCCATAGCCAGGCCGAGTTCAAGATGGTGCCCGTCCTTGCTCGCGTCGTTTGCTCAATCCCCCCAGCGCTCGCTATAGTTGCCAAAAAAGTAGGACGGACCACCCGATTCTCGGAATTCGCCGCGACTAGTCCTTCGGGCATCACCAGTCGGAGTTTCAGGGATGGAAGAGCCGCGGGAACTAGAGGAAGCCGACGAGGCGACTGATCCGGAGACCGATCAGGCCGCCAGTGGCATGCCCAATCGGCGCATTCTTGCGACCCGCAAGCATCTTGCCGAAGTCGACTTCGAGACGGAGTTTTTGGGTAAACTTCCTCCGACCGAGCTCAGGAGTGCTCTTCGTGAAGTAGTCGCGGGTTCGAGGGCTGTCCTTCCAGAATCCCTGGTCCGGCTGGCAGTCACGGCGCACCATGCCCGTGATCGACGCCTCCTCAGCCTGTCCTTCGAAGCGCTGACCAAGACAGTGACACCTCTGCTCGCCAATCAGGCGTGGGATCTGAACGGCGAGGACATCAGGGACCAAGTTCAAGAGGTTCTCGAACGGCTTTTTGAGGACATTCGGGAAGGCAAGACCGGCATGGCAGGACGCGTCTTCGCAGCCTGGGCGAAACGGCGTTCGATTGATCTCTACCGCAAGCGGGTTGCGCGTTTTGAAGGGGCATTCGCTCGGAAAGAGCCCACCCCCGATGGCGACCCGTTGGATGACGTTTCCGATCGGATTCCGAGCCAGGAAGCTCGGGTGATGCTGGGACGGCACATCCGAAAACTGCCGACCATACACGCCCTGGCCTTCATTCGCGTCCACGTCTTCGGGATGACGCGGGCGGAGGTCGCAAAACAGATGGATGTAGACGTCCGGACCCTGCACGATTGGCTCAAGAAGTCCGCCGAGGTCCTTGGGCGTGATGGAGAAGACGATGAAACCGACTAGCAAAGCCGATCTCGACACCGTGCTCGACGAGTTCGCCAGTCTATCGGGGCCTCCGGACGCTGCAACGCTGCGCTCCTTTGTCAACAATTATCCTGAGTTCGAGCGCGAACTGATCGAGTTCGCAACGGATTGGATTGCGACAGACGCCTTGCGGAGCAAGCAGCCGATTACGGCGGAAACCGTCGGCAGCATCGTCAACCGGACCATGAGCCGGGTTCAGGCAATCATGGATGCAGAGGAGCGCCCGAAGCAGCTCGTCGACCTAGCCGCAGATATCCGCGCGGCTGGATACGACTTCCAGTCGTTCCAGCGAACGGTCAACATCGACCGCTCCATCCTGGACTGCTTGATCGACCGTCTCATCAATCCGGCCACGCTCCCTGCAAGGTTGGTCGCGGTCGTATCGGACGCCTTGAAGAGGACGGCAGACGAGTTTCGGGACTACGTCCGGCTCCCACCGGCACTTGCGTCGGCCAATAAATCGCGAGGTCGCCCCCGTGCCGTGCAGGTCGACTTTTCGATGCTGGTTCGGGATTCGGACCTGCCAGATACCGACAAGACGCGTTGGCTCGCCGAAGCGCCCGACCCGAAACTCGCGGCATAGCTATGGACAGCTTTGGTGCCGTAAGAAAGCTGGCGCGTGAGAAGCACGCAGCGATGAGGTCTTCCGGGTCAGGGGGGACAGCAACGGAGCTGCTCGCAGCGGCACGCCGAGAGACCGGCATCATCGTTCGATCGATAGCTCCGGAGCATCCGTTGCTGGGCGGCGGCGACGGCGCCCTTCACCGCAAGGGCGACAAGCCTTCGATATATCTTTCGTCCGCTCTCGCGCCAGACGTCGCCGCCTACGTGGAAGCGCACGAATTCGGTCACTTCTGGATCGAAACCCCGGACGAGCCTGCCGTGACACCCCGGAACTCGGACCCTGGAGCTCCGGAGGAGGGGACACCGCTCGGACTGCGGCGGGTCGAGGCGTATAGCCCGCAGGAATTGCGAGAGAGGTACGCGAACGTCTTTGCGCGAGAGTTTCTTCTGCCTGGTCCGGACGCCGCTGCCCGCTTCGAGGCAGGTGCGTCCGGATCGACGATCGCAGCAGACCTCGGTGTGCCGATCGGCCTGGTAAACCAGCAACTCGCTGTTGCGCTCCTTCTTCCCGACGTTCCTATCCAAGCGAATCTGGCGGATCGGGAGCGGCCGGGCCTCGACGATTCCCAGAAGGTGGCGGCCGAGTTCGAAGGAGCACCGCTGCTGGTGGAGGCCGGGCCCGGCACTGGTAAGACGCGCACGTTAATCGCCCGGATCGAGTATCTCCTGGCGAAGGGCGTTCCAGCACCATGTATCTTGGCGCTCACGTTTTCGAACAAGGCGGCTAGGGAGATAAGGGAGCGGGTCGCAGCCGCAGCGCCAGAGGCCGCGGCGGAGATATGGGCGGGGACCTTCCATGCCTTCGGGCTGGAGCTTCTCCGCAAATACGGCGCCCTCGAAGGCATCAAGGAGCCCGTCAAGCTTCTCGACCAGGCAGACCAACTCGCCTTCCTCGAACGAGAGCTTCCACAACTCGGGCTCGACCATTATCTGCGGCTGCACGAACCGCTGTTTGAGCTCCGCAATATCACCAGCGCGATATCGCGCGCCAAGGACGAGGTATTCTCCCCGGCCGAGTATGCGGCGGCGGCGGCGCGCATGCGCTCGAGGGCGGGCTCCGACGACGATGCCATCCTGCGTGCCGACAAGGCTGCGGAGGTCGCGCGGGTCTATGCCCATTACGAAACGCGTCTACGCGCGGACGGAAACGTGGATTTCGCCGATCTGATCAACAGGTCGATCGAGATACTGAAGAAGCATCCGGACGTCCGCGACGAGCTACATCGGCAGTACCTTCATATCCTGGTAGACGAATATCAGGACGTTAATCGCGCCAGCGCCCTTCTTCTGAAGGAGCTCGCAGGCGGCGGCGAGCGACTTTGGGCCGTGGGTGACGCACGGCAATCGATCTATCGGTTTCGGGGCGCCGCGCCGTCGAACACCACCGAGTTCGAGAAGGACTATCCGAACGGCAAGCGCCTCGCGCTGGCAGTCAACTACCGCTCGCGGAAGCAGATCGTCGAGACCTTCGGCGGTTACGCCCGTCGGATGACCGTGGGCGGCGGACGGAACAGCTCGCTGCGCTCCAGTCGCGGTCCCGGCGCCGATCCGATCGATTTCAACGTCGCGGTCGACAGGAGTTCAGAGATCGCAGGCATTGCCGCGGCGATCGAGCGATACCGCAAAGCGGGCTGTCCGTACCGGGATCAAGCGGTCCTCTGCCGATCGCATTCGAACCTTCAGAAGATCGCGGAAGGTCTCGAGGCGTCCGGGATTCCGGTCCTCTATCTAGGCGACCTGTTCGAACGGCCGGAGATCCGCGATCTTCTTTCGCTCCTTTCCTTCGTGTCCGAACGTCGGCGCGGCGGCCTGATGAGAGTGGCAACGCTGCCGCGCTGGCGCATGAAGTTGAGCGACGTCCGGGCGTTCCTGGCGTTCGCCGAGCAGACCGGGAAGACGCCGTTTGCGGCACTCGCCGATATCGATCGCGTCGAGGGCCTCTCGGCGGAAGGCAGGTCCGCTCTCGCGCGGCTCGGATCGGACCTCGATGAAATCGGCTTCAAGACCGGCCCCGGACAGCTGTTGACCCATCTTCTGTTCGAGCGCCGCCTGATAGGCGATTACCTTCCCGGTAATTCCGCGGCCGATCAGCAGCGGCGCCTCGCGATTCATCAGTTCCTGCAGTTCGCGATCGAGAACGACTGGTCGGATGAGGGCGACCCCAAGCGCCGCCTGCTCGGCTGGATCCGCAGGCTCGAGGCCTTCGGCGACGAGCGGGCGCTGCGCGAGATGCCCGCCGCGATCGAGGGAATCGACGCAGTCCGGCTCATGACCGTTCACGCGAGCAAGGGCCTGGAGTTCGCCGTGGTCCACCTGCCGGCGCTCGGCAACGGAATTTTTCCGTTGAGGCGCATTGGGACCACGTGCCCGGCCCCGGCGGGCATGTTGCCGTCGACGGCCGAGGAATCTCATGCGGAGGAAGAGCAATGCCTCTTTTTCGTCGCTCTGTCCCGCGCCCGCGACCATCTCTCTCTGTCGCGCGCCTGTCGCTACTCCGACAGTCAGAGATCCAACCCGTCCCCCGCGCTGGATGCCATCGCGGAATTCTTGCCTCGCGAGCCGGACGCCGACCCGAATTGGACGAGAAGGCCGCCGGCGCGGCCCGTCGGAGGCGACCGGTCCGATCTCGCACGCGCAGCGCGCGAGCATGACGGCCGGGACATCGAGCTCTACCTGGGATGCCCGCGCCGCTACCTCTATCAGGTCATTTTGGGTCTTAGCGGTTCGCGGGAGGACAACGGCTATGTCCGATTTCACCGCACGGTCTATCGCGTGCTCGGCTGGATGGCCGCTCAGCCCGGGAAGGTGACGGCGGACGCTCTCAAGGCGGAGACAGATGCGCGCTGGGCCGAGTCGGGACCGACGGACCATCCGCTTCAACCGTTGTATCGCGCATCGGCCCAAAGAATACTGGATCAAGCGAACGCCAGGCCGCGCAATCGGGTTCGCTTCGGGGAAACCCTTACCGCCGACATCGACGGCCACAACATCGCACTGAACGTGGACGAGATCGAACGGGACGGCCGCGGCTTCGTGCTGCGCCGGCTGCGCACGGGCAGATCGCCGAAGAATAGGCCCGATCACCGCGCGCTCCACGCTTTGATGGCGGAAGCAGGTCGACAAGAGCTCGGCAACGGCGGTAGGTTCGAGATCCGTTATCTATCCTCCGACGACGTCGTTCCGGTCTCCTTCGCGCGCGTCATGGCGGACAGGATCGACGAGGTCCGCGCCGTCGTGACGGGTTTGGCGAGTGGCAGCTATCCCGCGGTCCAGTCGGAGGACTGCCCCCGCTGTCCGCACTATTTCATCTGCCAAGCCGTTCCCGACTGACTTCCGGTTTTGCCGTTCCGACGCGACTGATCCCTTAGAGCAGATCGACCGATCCTCGGTCGGCTGAACGAAAGGGCTTCAGAAATGCGTCCCATCGAAATCTTCATCCAAGGCGCCCACGTCCCCGAGATCTTGGTGGCGACCGCCGCGCCGGTCGACACCGTGGCAGGGGTGCTCGCGGGTCTCGATCATCCAATCCAGATCCGCGAAGAGACGCTGGTCTTCGTCGAGGATGTGCATGGACCGCTCGATCCGGAAACGTCCATCGAGGAGTTGCTGCCTCTGCGCTTCGACGAGGAGGCCATCGTGGTTCCGCTGCGTCTCCACGTCACGAAATGCCGGCATGTAGCGGTGTCGGTCCGCTTCAACGGCGAGAGCGAAAATCGTCGTTTTGCTCCGGGGTCGACCATCGGACGGGTGCATCACTGGGCAGCCCGCCGTGCATTTGGCCTCTCACCGCGCGACGCAGCCGAGCATGTTTTGCAGATCACCGGCACGGACAAGCGACCCGACCGGGACGTCCATATCGGCACACTCACCGGCGACACCTGCGCCGTCGAGTTCGACCTCGTTCCGCGGAAGCGAGTGGAGGGCTGACGATGAATTGCTCGATGCTCCCGGACGAAGCCGTCTTCCGCCGGCACCTGGCCGGCGGGAGGTTCCGCACGGGCGTCGCCTCAGGCCGGTGGTGCACGGTCAGCGTGTCCTGGCCCTACGCCATCTTCAGCGTGCGCGCCGTCGACGGCATCGAATACGGTCTGCGGTTCGATTGCCAGGATTATCCAAGGACCCCGCCGACGGCGCGACCATGGGACATCGAACGTGACGCGCCGCTCGCTCCGGAGCGTTGGCCGACCGGTGCGAACCGGGTGTCCTTGGCCTTCAATCCCGGCTGGAAGAATGGCTCCTGCCTTTATCTGCCTTGCGACCGGCAGTCGATCGAGGGACACGCGAACTGGCTCAACGAGCATCCCAGTCTCATTTGGGATCCAGAGGTCGGCATCGTGCACTATCTCCGCATCGTGCACGATCTGCTCAATTCGGGTGATTACGGAGGCCGGCGTGTCCCATGAGCCTTGTCTCCGCGTCGCACGACCGTTGTGGAATGAACTCGTCACCGAACTGCGCCGGCGCACAGAGGAGCGCCATGAGTCCGGCGCGTTTCTTGTCGGCCGCAAGGGCGAGCTCGGGCGGATCGCGTCGTCCATTGTGTACTATGACGAACTCGATCCCCACGCCTACGACACCGGTGTTTGCGTTCTCCACGCCGACGCCTTTGCGCGGCTTTGGGACCGTTGCGCCAGGCTCGGGCTTGCAGTGGTCGCCGACGCGCACGTCCACCCGTTGGGAGCGCAACAGAGCCTCTCTGACAGGCAGAACCCGATGATCGCGCGTCCGGGCCACATCGCGATCATTCTACCTCGAATGGCCAGACCTCCCGTGCGGCGGTGGTCGGTCGGCATCTACGAATATCTCGGCGACCATCGTTGGCGGGCACACGGGGGCTGTCGGCGCGGGCGCGTTCTCAAGATCGAGGATTCTCAGTGATGAATGACATCGACTTGCTGACCGACAGCCTGAACCGGCTTGTCAAACTGGCTCTCGATTCCGGGGAGGCGTCGAGCGTGGAAGAGGCCGGGCGCATCTTTGCCAGCTATCGCATGCAGATCGTGGTCGGACCCGATGTTGCGAAAAGCGCTGTGCTGCAGGCCGCCCTGCTTACGGCCGTCAATTGCGCGTCACGCTGCATGCTCGGCGGCGTGACCGTGATCGGCGCATGTGGATCGCTCCTGGTGGCTCTTCCGTCGTTCGGAGGGCTGCCGGACGCCATGCGCGGCTTGGGCGCACGGACGGCCGGCGCGCCGGACCCGGCGGTCCCGACATTGGTGATTGGTGACGTCATGCCTGAAGGGATCGAGCGTCTCGCAATTCGTGCGACTTTCGCGCATTGGTGTGGCGGCGTCGTTCCGCTCGCGAGCGGCTTGAGGCTCGGGGAGAACGGCTCGTTCACGCCGGCGGGCGTTCTCGCTGGCGCCATCGGCGTTGCGGAGATTTTCCAGCGTCTTCGCGGCGGATTGCCCATGGCGTGCCGTCGTGCAGCGGGGCTTGATCTCTGGGACTACCGTAGCGACTGGATGTGCGGAACGGAGGCTCCGAGTGCCAGCCGCCTTCCGTCTTCAGCCTGGATCATCGGCCTTGGCAATCTCGGTCAGGCGTACCTGTGGACGCTCGCGCTGCTTCCGTACGGGGGGGAGGCCGCGGAGTTGGTGATGCAGGACGTGGACGGGCTCGCCCCATCAAACCTCAGCACATCGCTTCTGACCTTCCGCGACATGATGCGGCGGAAGAAGACCAGAGCGCTCGCCGACTGGGCCGACGCGCGCGGGTTCAAGACAAGGATCATCGAACGTCCCTTTGGGGCGGATTTCCGGATCGGCGGGCGCGAGCCGCCGGTCGCGCTCGTCGGCGTGGACAACGCGTTGGCACGGCAGGCTGTCGAGGATGTGGGTTTCGCGCGCGTGATCGAGGCGGGCCTGGGTCGTGGCCCGCAGGACTATCTCGGCATCGACCTCCATACCTTTCCGGCGTCGAAGCCAGCGCGGGAGGTCTGGGCGGACATCTCACCATCCGATCCCGAAATCTCACAGCCGGCATACCGCGCGATGCTTGAGGCTTCCCGCGACCGCTGTGGCATCGTGCGTCTCGCTGGCCGCTCGATCGGCGCGCCCTTCGTGGGCGCCGTTGCTGGCTCCATGGTCGTCAGCGAGCTAGTGAGATTGTCGCTCGGCGGGCCCAGACACGAACTCGGGTCCTGCCATCTCCGCGATCTCCAAGGCAGAACGATTGTAATGGGGAGGCCGTGGGAAGCATTCAATCCCGGAACTATCGGCATCGCTGCATGACTAGCACATTCGCATGCGCCGCGATTGCGCCTTTGGCAGGTCTTCTTGCTTGGTGGGTACCGATCTGTCCGCGAACTGGTCTGCAGGACCAGAAACGCGAACAGCCTCCTCGACGGCGTACAATCTGGATTGATTCCCTTGGACATGTGTCGCCCTAGGAAGCACTCAGCCAGCTCCGATGTGAAAACGAACGATCAATTCGAGGTCCAAATGCTCGACAAGCGTACCAGCGAACCACACGTCATCTGCCCGAGGTGCAGCCACCAGATTCCACTAACCGAATCGCTCGCTGCGCCGCTACTCGAGGCTGAGCGGGAAATCCATCGGCGCGAATTGGACGCCAAGGAGGGTGACTACCGCCAAAGGATGGATGATGTCTGTCGTAAGGAGGAAGAGCTTGCCCAAGCGCGGGCGGCGATTGCCGACGAGATTGCACAGCGGCTTCAGGAGAAAACCGATCAGATCAGGATAGAGGAGCAGAAGAAGGCAAAGGAAGCGGCTGCCACCGAACTGCAACTTTCGAGAACCCAGCTTGCCGAGATGCAGGATACTCTCTCGCGATACGATGCCAAGCTCGCCGAAGCGCAGCAGGCGCAGGCGGTGGTGCTTCGCAAGCAGCGTGAACTTGACGAACAGAAGCGCGAGCTCGACCTAATTGTCGAGAAGCGCGTCAACGCCAGCCAGACAGAGATCCACGTCAAGGCTCGCCGAGAGGCTGAAGACGAGCTCAAGGCACAGGTCTCGCAGAAGGACGCCCAGATCGAGTCCATGGGGCGGACTATCGAGGAGCTAAAGAGAAAGGCAGCCCAGGGATCGCAGCAGACCCAGGGAGAGGCACTCGAGCTTGAGCTTGAGGCTCTTCTCCGGACCAATTTTCCGCTCGATCAGGTCGACCCGGTTGGGAAGGGCGAGTCGGGCGGGGACATCCTCCAAAGAGTGAATGGCCAAATCGGGCCGCCGGCGGGCACGATCCTTTGGGAACTCAAGTCGACCAAGCATTGGAACGAGGGGTGGCTCACGAAGCTGCGCGAAGACCAGAGGGGCGTGAAGGCTGAGGTCGCGCTCATCGTTTCCCAGGCGCTGCCGAAGGAAGTAGAGACCTTCGGCCTGATCGATGGCGTCTGGATTGCGCATCCTCGCTGCGCCATTCCGGTCGCGATCGCGCTCCGGCACTCTCTCGTCGAACTGGCGGCGCTGCGCGGCGCGCAGGCAGGTCAGCAAACGAAGATGGAGCAGATCTATCAGTACCTGATCGGGCCCCGCTTCCGTCAACGTGTTGAGGGCATCATCGAGAAATTCGAAGAGCTGAAGAGCGATTTGGACAAGGAGCGCAAGTTCATGACCCGGGTCTGGGCCAAGCGCGAGGGTCAGATTCAGGGCGTCATAGAGACCACCGTCGGCATGTACGGTGATTTGCAGGGTATCGCCGGCAAGGCGTTGCCTGAGATCCCCAGCCTGGACATTCCGTTGCTTGAGGGACCCGAGAATGAGTAGGGGTCGGTTCACCATTCATCAGGGTGCTCAGCCCCCGCGGGCCAGCAGTACGCTTCATTGAGTCTTGAGTATTGTCGCTACCCGCTCAAATTGGTCCTTGTGGCTGTGGAACGCATACTCAACCATCGCGGCTGAGCTTGGTTCTGATTCTCCCACGTGGGACTTTTCCTTCCGCCAATTAACCTCCGAAACGTAGGAGTGAGGTGCTGCGATGAACGACCTTATGGCCGTGCCCGAATGGACGCAGGTGCGTCAAAAGAGCGGCCTTGATCCGCTTGGCCTGCAGGCGGCAAGCGTACGCCTTTATCAAGCTCTGCTTCCTGGGATCAGCAACGTGACGCTGCGGACCAGGTACTACGGACTATATGCTTGGCTGAGCGAGCAGTACGCGAAGCGAAACCACGATGCCGATTCCGAGGCCTGGAAGAGGACCGTGCGGCGTGCGGAAGCGTTGTACGCCCTAACTGCCGCGAGAGCGAATCTCGAAGGAGAGCACCAGGAGACCGGAGTTGCTGGGGTTCTGTGGGCGCAGAGGAGGCTCGCGCAGCATGAGGGCGGTGCGATCGATTTTGCAGCGCATGCCGATCCGGGTGCGGACTCAACTCCGTACCTGCAACAGGCATGGGGAGCCTTCGGCGCGGCCTACGAAAGTCAGCTCAGGGAGGCCGGAGTGCTGGGAGATGCCGAGGCTCACTCGCTCTCGGTGCCGACGGAAATCATCGGTGATGATTTTTCCGGGGTTTTTGCCAGAGCTGCCGGCGAGGCGGGTGAAAAGTTCCTGAAGATCGTAAAAGCGGGGAGGGTATCGCTCAACGCGCTCGACGAGCTCGCGCCAATTCTCCCGTCGCGTATCCACGCACAGAGCCATGAGCGCGACGCCTACGAACGCATGCTTTTTGCCGGATACCCGGACGCCACCGAGAATGACCACGCGCGGAGGAAGACACTCACCCTCGTTCTTCGAGTAATCCAGCTCCTGGGCGAAGATGTCGAAGCCGATGACATGCGATGGCTGCTCTATGCGGGGCACGACTGGAAGGGCAAATCTATCGAGATCCCCGAGCCGGAACTAGAAACGCAACGTCGAGGCTGGTGGGCGTATCAGGCCGGCGATCTGGGGCGCATGGCCTATGAGGCGCTGCTGAAGTGGTTGCTCGATACGTTGGAATCCCATCAATCCGGACTGACGACGGACCAGTTGGTCGACGCAGCGCTAGACAGGCTCGAGATCACGCAAGCGGGGTGGCCGAAGACCTGGTCGGATCTCGTTGCCGCATTACCGAAGGCCGGTCATTGCTTGGCGTCCGACGAGCCCACGTCGGAGTTGGCTCTGAGTTGGGATGTTCTCGAGGCGGGAACGGACGAGCGCCAAGCTCCGGTGCGCAGCGCGCAGGCGGCTATCGAGCTCATGGCAGTGCTCACCAGACAGTGTGCCGACCACAGGCAGTTTCTTGCGAGCCAGCATGGTGGCGATCATCCCGATGCGCCAGGTCGGTCTTTTGCCAACGAACTCAGCTTCCTCGATAGCCAGGCCGGGACACCTATCCCGGACCTGCTCAGGTTGATCTTCAAAAAACGAATCTTGCAACGCCACCTTTGGGTCGCGATGCGCAAACTGCAGTATCAGCGCGACTACACGTTCTTGGTCGAGACCCACGACGGCCGGCTTCGTCTACGTGCGAAAGACGGACCTGTCGCCACCAATCCCCGCCTTGGACCCGCGCTGACCTTCCTCAAGGACATCCACCTCGTGGACGAAGACGGGCTCACGAAGCGTGGCAACCGCCTGGCGAGGGCGGCATGAAGCTGTACGAGGTCTTTCAGGATTCCGGTTTCCATACCACGATCATGACTACGTTTTGCGTCGAATTTGACGCTTTCGAGTCGATCGCGCTAAGTCGCCTTCGGGGTGCCGAATGTCGAAATGTGATGCTCGTCTGCGACGCGGACATGTTGGGTCTCGCGCTCGCCGAGGAGGCAAGCCCGCCAAAATTCGCCGGGACAAACTATCTGGTGGCCAAGGCCCGCGCCGATGGCGTCTTCCATCCCAAGGTGATCGTCCAGATCGGCAAGAACCGGGGCAGGCTGATCGTCGCCTCTGCGAACGCCACCGCCTCCGGACTTGCCGGCAATCTCGAACTGGCCGCGGCCATCGAATGCAGCGCGCAGGAAAGCCCGGCGCGCGGTCTGGTGCTTGCAGGGTGGCGTTATGCGCTGCAGTTCCTCGATCCCAGGCAAAAGGCGGTCGAAGACAAGCTACGCTGGGCGCGCGACCGCAGTGCATGGCTGAGCGAACGAGCCGATCCAGACGCTGTCGTCGAGCTTGCGGACGGGACGAAGGCAGGCTTCCTGGCATCCAATGGGGCGGCGGGGTTGTCCGCACGTTTTGCCGACTTAGTCGGGGCGCAGCGCACAGTGGACAGACTGACTGTCCTGTCACCGTACTGGGATGACAATCTCGCCGCACTTCACAACCTGCGGACCATGCTCCGACCAAAGAAGACCGTGCTTATGATCGACGCCGAACAAAGAGCCTTTCCAGCGGAGGCTCTGCCGCGAAAGGCACCTATCCAGGTGTCCGATCTGCGCAGCTTCAGCTCGATCCATCTGCCAGAGAAGAATAGCCGCTTCATCCACGCCAAGATGATCGTCGCCACGATTGGAGGAGTGGATCACGTCTTGGCCGGCAGTGCGAACTGCACACTCGCCGCTTTGGGCACCGCAAACCGCCCTGGCATCAACCAGGAGGCCTGCCTTTACCGCCGACTGCCTGCGGGTGCGCTATTCAATCGCCTTGGGCTCACGCCCCTGCTCGATGCGGATCGGGCGATGAGGCTGGAAGAAATCCCCAAGATGCAGCCGCAGGAGAAATTGCCATTGGATGAGATGGAGGCTCGCGATCCCGGGACGTTCGAGCTGATCTACGAAACGATCCACTGGTGGCCTTCAACCGTAGCTATGGCGACTGCTCACGATCGCGGCCACTGCACACTGGAATTGCTCGACGCCAATTGCCGGCCTCTCGGATTGAAGGCAGAGCCCTTGCCGCATTCAGGCGCGGACCGGAAGTTCAGGATCGAGCAGTCCGGGCGGCCGCCAGTCTTCGCGAGATTCCGCCATCGTGACGGTACGAACTCCTGCACCGCCGTAATCGCGCGCGTCCAGGATCTGCAAACGCAGACGAGAGATCCGTTGACCGTCGGCACCGAACGGGCAATCCGCGAGCTCGAAATGGACGACGACGAGGGGCTGTGGCTGCTGGACGTGATCCAGACCCTGTCAGCCCCGCCGGGAGAGAAGCCAGCAACGGCGCAGGCGCGCCTAGGAAAGACGAACAAGGCCGACGACGAGAAACCTCCAGGGCAACTCGACTACGAAGCCTTCATGCGAGGGCGACGCCGCGAGATCAAGGGTTCGGAGGCAGAAAGAAGCGCACTAAGCGGTAGCCATGCATCATTCGTGCGCGCCGCGCTGAACCGGCTGATTGGATTGAAGTCGGCAGCGCTCCAAAGCGCTGGCGACATCAGCCAAGAAGAGGCTGCCACCGCGCTGGACACCGGCGACGAGACGGCTGGCACGAACGATGCGCTTGAGCAGGGCTTCAACCCGCGGGATCCGAAGCAATCCCCGAAAGCGGCGGTGGAGTTGTCCAGAAAGCGACGGCAGGCGGACATCGCCGCCATCGTAGCGGCTGTGGACGATTACACCGAGGACCTGCGTCAGCCAAACCGCATGCTCGATGAAATCGACATCCTCCGGCTACGGGCAATGCTCATGATCATAACGGTCGCCGGGTGGCCTGGAGTGGTCAAGGGGTCGTATAAGCCTTCGCAGGTCCAGGTACTGCCTTGCTACGATCCGACCCACACGGAAACTTGGCCGCGGCTAATCGGCCGCGTACTGGCCGTCGTTTTCAGCGGACCCAGTCCCGCTCTTCGGCGTCTGTTGCTCGATCGTAGCCACGACAGACTTCCGGACGACCTGCTCGAAACGCTGGCTTGCTGTGCTTGGTCGGCAAATGCCGCTGCGACAGCGACCAGAATGAATCCAGCTTGTGCGAAACTCGCTCCGTTTCTGAACACCCTTGCCACCGCTGTTATGGCGTTCATGAAACTGTCCCGCGAGGAAATGGCGGCGCCGTCCTTTGCGGCTGTGCTAGAAAACCTAGACCAACGGTTCGGAAAGCGGCTTCAACTTCCACCGCTGGCCGGCATTCTCGTCAAACCACAAAAGGATTCCGCCCTTACCTGTGGGGTAGGGTGTGTAGGCGAATAGAGGGGGCAAGCAGGATCTGCAACTACCTCAAAACTTCCTCATGACCAGCTTTGCCACCCATTAGGCATCGCTACTTGCCTCCGCGAAAGTGGCGCTAGGATTTTCGATAGAAACAAGTGCGAGGCGGAAATGTCCGTTACCAGGCGTGGTTTCTTTAACAATGTCACCGGAATCGCCGCGGCCTCGATCGGCGTTGTCGTGGCGCCCTTTGTTTCAAAAGCTCGACCTCGGAAGGTCTCCCAGGACGAATTAACGAACGCCATCGCCGAACATAGCGCGTGGCTTGAAGATGCCGGGAGAGGAGTGCGAGCAATCTTCAATAACTGCGATCTATCTGGCCTCAACTTCTGCAACCAGACCGATTCTCTTGTTAACTTGAAGGGTGCTGACTTCAGCGGCTCCAGCATGACGGGCGTCACTGGAAGGGACGTCAGTTTCCTTCGAGCGGCTCTATATGACGCGCGTCTTTCCTCGTCGCGGTTCGAAAGGGTGACCTTCTCCCATGCGAGTTTGAGACGGGCAAAGTGCGACAATATTATTTGGGGATGGGATCCGAAATCGCTCAACGACCCATGCCGAGCCGATCCAAAAGGCGCTTCGGGTTTTGAACATCTGGATGCGGGGGAAGCGGACTTTACCCGGGCCAAGCTGCGCGGCTTTTTCTGGGAGTCGAATTTCGTCGTAGCGAAGCTTCGGGAAGCCGACCTCTCCTATTCACATTTTTGCGGCGCGGGTTTTTCTGAAACTACATTTCACGGAGCAGACCTGACTTCAGCAAAATTTCGATTTGCAAAACTCTCACACGTGAAATTCTTGCACGCAAACTGCGCGGGTGCGGACTTCGAGAACGCTGAAGTTGGCTATCGGGTGCGGCATGACAAAACGTCCGGGTTCTAGATCTGGTAGCATAGTATCTGATCGCCAGCGATCGATGCGGCAATGTAAGTTCACGATCAGGACGAACAATAGGAGCTGAATCCCATGCAAACAGGCAAGACCGCTTACAAGTGCATCAGGGCGGGCCTTAGTTATTTGAATCCAGAAAATGAGATGACGTACGATATCTTTGTGTCTGTTTTATCCTACGGCAAGCATGCCGGATTGGGCCACCCTCCGCTTGATTTAGAGCCGAAGGTTTGTGGTCTGCTTAAAGAAGACGCAATTTTTTGGGCGCTTGGACAAGCCCAAATGATGGTTGAAGGCGGCGACTGGCGCATTACCAAGCGTGACCTCGAGGGGGATAAAACTAAATACGTAATTTGGCTGGAAGACGAGTTGGGAGCACGCCGCGAGATTTCGATCTTAGAGGCCAGCGATCCAGTAATGAGGAAGCCCCTGCAGACGTACTAAGAGATCAAGATGCCTTGGTTGGTTCTCCCGGCTGGCCGATGACCCCTGAATGGCAGGCTGGCGGGCGACGGTGATTCTGATTCTGCGGACCCCGCTTGAACAGGGATTGCACACCCTCCGGAATTTGGTGGCCGCGCAGCGCGAGTTGCAGCAACGCCGCCGATGTTCGTCTCCGGTCCGTGCGTACTTCCGGTCCTCTGAATTCGCCACGACTAGTCGTGCGGGCATCACCAGTCGAGAAACTTCGAATCCGGCTGGGCGCGAAAGCGGTTGAAATCACGGCGGCCGTGACGAGGGATGTAACGTGTCGACGACCTGTCGGCACGACGGTAAGGGGGCATTGCTCTTCCGAGATCTCCCAGCAGCAGCCGCTGCAGCGTGCAGATCTCGCCTCCGGGAGCCGCGCCTAGGCGGCCTGCCACAGGCAGCCGGTCTTCCAAGATAAGTGGCCGCGTCGACGGAATTTGCAGACATTTCAGTGAGATGCTACTTCATGAGAGCAAAGAATCGCCGTCGATTGCAGGGGAAAAGTCCCGTCGGCGGCCCCGATCGCTTGCCGCCGCGTGCAACCCATGGGACGGTTTTCGGGATTGCACAACGCAGGGAAGGGCGATGGCGACCTAGATTCCGTTTCCAAGCGACGGACGACGGCCTCCCAAAAGGGAGAAAAGAGCGGTTCCTTGTGAATTCCACGGGCTTGGCGCTCATCAAGCAGGCCGCAATCGGACTGGACAAGACCGCATCCGAAGTCACGGAGGAGGCGGCCAACGACTGGCGCGAGCTTCAACGCGCTGGAGACAGGGAGCGGTAGCGAATTCGATGGCGGGGGCAGCCGATACTTACAACGATATCGATCTCGCTTGGCTGATGCGGCTGAGGACAGTCGTGGCACGCCTGGGCGAAATGGACTGCGCCCGCTGGTGGAATTCGCAAGGGCAGCTCGGGCGCCAGGGCGTAAACGTGCTGCGGCGGGGCTTTCCGCGAACCCACTACTTCGCCCAGGCGAAGTCGGTGCAGATGATCGCGGCCGCGCGTTGCGCGGAGATCTTCGACCCGCCGGGATCGGTCAACCTCTGGCGCCTTCCGGACGATCTGGAAGACCGCCTGGATTCGATCTGGGAGGGCTGGCTGGACGCCGCCGGCGACTGGCAGCCGTTCTTCGAGCGCGTGGCCAGCCTGAAGGCGGCCGACGTCGCGGCCACGCTCAAGGAGTTCGAACTGGTCACGGACGCCGAGGTCGAGGCCTTCGCCAAGGTCAAGAAGTCCTCTGACGGGCGGTCCATCCAGATGCCGGAGAAATTCGACGGTCGGCGGCGTGTCGTCGCCTTGCTGGCACTTTCCTTCTCTCGGAGCTTGCCGGGCAATCTGGTCGTTCCCTACGCGCGGATGGCCGACGCATGAAGATCCGCCCCGAATGGTCGCAGCGCCTCCTGCGCAAAGGTGTGCTGGTCCAAGAGACCTATGAGCTCTTTTCCGCTTGGGACGACGGGTTGTCGCTCGCGGACAACCTGAAGGCTGCCCTCTCCGGCAAGCACAAGACCGCGGGCTGGGAGCGGGAGGTCAATGCCACCCTGAAGCGTCGTCTGCGCGACATCGATCCGGTGCGCCCTCTGATCGCCCTCGCGAAGAGAGGAATGCCACTCGTCGACTGGCGGGACTGCCTGCGCCTATGGATCGGAGCCACGGAGCAGCCCTTCCACGATTTCGCGATGGGCTGGCTGTTCAGCGAGCAGGAGAAGGGGCGTTACCAGATCCGCTCAGAGGATGTGCGGCCGGTCTTCGAAAAAGCCGCGGTGGCCCGGGGTGCCAAGGCGAAGCCGTTTTCCGAGTACGGCCAACTTCGGGGTGCTCGCGATCTGCTGAGGATGGCCGTCGATCTCGGCATGCTGGCCGGCGACGGACCCGCCAAGACCTTCGCCTCGATCGCCATGAGCGACGACGTGACGATGTTCTATGCCCACATGATCAGCGAGATCGAGGGCAACACCACCAAGATGCTCTCCAGCCGCCTTTGGCGCCTCGCCTACATGGCGCCGACCGATGTCCATGTCGCGCTTTTGCGCCTCCACCAGTACAAGCGGCTCAACTACGAGGTGGCGGGAAATATCGCCCAAGTGGGCCTCCCGTTTAAGAGCGCATTGGAATGCGCCGAGAGGATTGCGGCATGAGCGATTTCGAGAAGCGCCTGCGCAATGATCTGGAGCCGCATCTGGCGGCCGCGGATCCGCGCGCCAAGATCAGCGCCTATCATGACATGCCCTACGCTCTCTTCCGGTACGATCCGGAGCAGGAGTACCCGCTGCGGCGGGAGGTGACGATGCTGACCACGCGCCTGACCCAGAAAGGCAAGCGTGTCACCCGCATCTCGCTGGCGGAGTGCCTCTCGGAGGCCATGACCTCGCAGCGTCCGCTCGAGGATTGGTACGACGCCGAGCGATCGGGGACGGTCGAGGAGACCATCCAGACCATCACCAACATCCTCGAGGAATATGCGCCCTTGGTGGACCTCGTCGCGGCCCGCATGCCGACCGAGCCGGATCCCAAGAAGGATGTCGTGCTGATCTCGCGCACCGGCGCGCTGTTCCCCGTGTATCGCACCTTCTCCTTGCTGGAGCAGCTCAAGGGGCGGGTGCATGTCCCGACCATCCTGTTCTATCCGGGCGACCTCGACGGAGCTTCGGGCCTTCGCTTCATGGGCGAACTCGACGCCGAGCACAATTATCGACCGAAGATCTTCTGAGGAATGACCAACGTGACCAAGATCGCATCACTGTTCGCCAGCGACATCACTCGGCAGATCGAGGAAGTCATCAAGGTCGACCAGACCTCGTCGGAGATCATCGCTTCCGAAATCGACGAGTACGTCGTCACGGACGCGATCAAGAAGCACTACGTCCATGTCCTGGAACGCTATCAGGAGACCCCTCAGAAGCCCCATGAAGGCGTCGCCATCTGGATCTCCGGCTTCTTCGGCTCCGGCAAGTCGAGCTTCGCCAAGGTGTTGGGTCTCGCGATCGAGGATCGCGACATCCTCGGGGTGCCCGCCGCAGACCGCTTTGCCGCGCGCGCTGGCGACCCGAAGCTCTCGGTCGTCCTCAAGACCATCAACGAGAAGATCCCGACTCACACCGTCATTTTCGACGTCTCGACCGACAGGGGCATCCGGTCTGGCAATCAGATGCTGACCGAAATCATGTACCGGCTTTTCCTTGCGAGCCTGGGCTACGCCAAGGAGATCGATCCCGCCGAGCTGGAAATCGCCCTTGAGACCGAGGGGCGCCTCGAAGAGTTCAAGAAGGTCTTCCAGGAACTGCACGGAAAGTCCTGGGACACCCAGAAGAACTTGCCGATTTTCGCGCTCAACCAGGCGAGCGCCGTGCTTCACAAGCTCGAGCCGGCCACGTATCCGATGGCGGATTCCTGGTCGAAGGGCCGCCCGAAGATCGACATCACGCCGGGTCGTCTGGCCGATCGGATCGTGGAGCTCATGAAGCGCCGCAAGCCGGGGCACTCGCTGATCTTCGTCGTCGACGAAGTCGGTCAGTTCGTGGCCCGGGACACCCAAAAGATGCTCGATCTGCAGGCCATCGTGCAGCAGCTCGGCGTAAAGGGCCGCGGCAAGTATTGGATCGCGGTCACCTCGCAGGAACGCCTGAGCGAGGTCGTCAGCGGCCTCGACGACCGCCGGATCGAGCTCCCGAAGCTGATGGATCGCTTCCCGCTCCAGGTCCACCTGGAGCCGTCCGATATCTCCGAGGTCACCAGCCGCCGCGTCTTGGCGAAGAACGCCGCTGCGGAGACGGCCCTCGGCAAGCTCTACGACGACAATCGCGCCCGTCTCGATCTGAATTCCAAGTTGACCGCCGACGTCTCTTTGCCGACGTTGTCCAGGGAGCGGTTCGTCGACCTCTATCCGCTGCTGCCCTATCAGATCGATCTGATCATCGACATCGTCTCCGGCCTCCGCATGCAGGGCGGTGCCAGCAAGCACGTCGGCGGCGCCAACCGGACTATCATCAAGCTCGCCCAGCAGCTCCTGATCAACCCGGCCACCAAGATCGCCGACGCCCCCGTCGGCGCGCTGGTGCGCCTCGACCAAGTCTACGATCTGGTCGAAGGCAACATCAATTCCGACATCCGCGCCAAGATCATCTCCATCCCGGCCAAGCTTCAGCATCCCATGGCGCAGGCCGTGGCGAAGGTCGTGTGCCTGCTGCAGTTCGTCCGGACGGTTCATCGGACGCCCGAGAACATCGCGGCTGCCCTGGTCGATCGGGTGGATGCCGAGTCCAAGCTCACCGAAGTGCGCGAAGCGCTGGCTGAGCTCGAGGCCAAGCACATGGTCCGCCAGGGCGACGGCGGCTACCGTATCCCGACGCCCGCGGAGGATGACTGGGATCAGACGCGGGCATCGATCGATCCCAAGCGGGCCGACGAACGGCGCCTTTACGCCTCGGTGCTGGCCGGCTTCTGGGCCCCGCAGCCCGGCTTCACGCTGGGCGACGCCAAGACGTTCAAGGCCGGCTTGATGGTCGGCGGCAACGAAGAGGTCGCCGGCGACGTCTCCTTCCATGTCGATCTCGCGGACACCGCGGAGCAGGCGCTGGTCGAAGCGGAAACCCTGCGCAAGCGCAGCCAGATGGATCAGAAGGACGTCTTCTGGAGCATCGCGCTCGATCAGGACATCAAGCGGGAGATGCGCGAGGCGTTCCGCTCGGACGAGATGATCAAGCGAAAGGGGCGCGGCGCGCCGACCGCCGACGAGACCGCGCTTATCGCCGAGGAGAAGGTCCGGCAGCGCAACCACATGCAGGAGCTCGGCCGCCGCCTGAAGTCGGCCTGTCTGGCCGGCAAGGTGTACTTCCGCGGCAACGACCGCAGCCCTGCCGGCACCGTCACCGAGGTCGGCAAGGCGGTCACCGGCGTGCTGCAGCAGGTGCTGCCCGACGTCTACAGCCGCTTCTCGGAGGCCTCCGCGAAGAAGAACGACGTCACCAAGGGCATCGATGCGCTGCTCACCGCGGAGAACCTCTCGGGCCTGCCCAACGTGTTCTCGCACCTCGAGCTGCTGCGGGACGAGCAGAACAAGAGGGTGTTCCGGACCGACGTCGTGCCGTTGTCGGAGATCCTCACCAAGGTCGAAGAGCGCGCCGCCTACGGCGAGCAGGTGACCGGCAAGTACCTCGAGGACGAGTTCCTGAAGCCGCCCTTCGGCTGGGATTTCGACGTCGTGCGACTGTTGACGCTCTCGTTGCTGAGGGCGGGCAAGATCGAGGCTATTTCCAAAGGACAAACGATCGACCAGGCGACCACCACCGCGGCCAAGGACTGCTTCTCCGGCAACAACATGTTCCGGGCGGCCGCCTTCCGGCCGAAGAAGGGGATCGACTTCGCAGTCCTCGCGGAAGCCGGCGAGAACTACCGGGACACGTTCGGCGACGAGGTCAAGGAGCTGGCACCGGGCCCCATCGCGGCCGAGATCCGGGCCGCGATCGAGCGCCACGAAGAGGGCCTCGATGGCGTTCTCGGCACGATGCGGTCGGCCCAGCTCCCCGGTGCCGACGTTCTCGAAAGCGCCGTGAACCAGATGCGGGCGATCCGGCGCGGCAACGAAGAGAATGCAATCCTCACCTTCAACGCCTCGCACAAGAGCCTGAAGGACGCGATCAAGCGCGGCTCCGATCTGGCGGCCGTTCTCGACGAAACGGCGCTGAAGTCGATCTCCGACGCCCGCGCCGCCGCCAAGCTCGTCCCGGTCTTGGTGGAGGAGCCGGAGCTCGACAGCGTCTATCCTGAGCAGGGCAAGCTTCTCGGCGACCTGCTCGGACGGGAAACGTTCTTCAGGGAGATTGGGGCAATCTCGAAGGCCGCGACCTCCATCCAAGCCGAGTACAAGCGGCGCTACGACGCGGCTTTAGACGGCCGTGTCAACGCCTATCTCGACGTGATCGCGGTGTTGACGAAGACGCCGGGCTGGGAGCGGCTCGACGAGGCGCAGCGGGACGAAGTCTCGCGTCACCTCCGCCAGTGCGCCGACAAAAACTGGAACAACCAGACGATCCGTCATCTCAGGTCGGAGGCAGAACTGGCGGATAGCCGCCTGGCCGCCGCAACCGCCAAGATGCACCAGATCCTCGAGGGCGAGCGCCTGGCGACGGTGTCGGTCGGCCAGTTCTTCTCTGGCGGCATCGAGACCGAGGAGCAGTTGGATCAAGCCCTGGAGGGTATCCGGGATGAATTCTCGCGGCTCATCGGCGAGGGCAAGAAAGTGATCGTCAGGTGAGCGCCGGCTGATGGAGAAGGACACCCGAAACGCGATCGAACGCGCCACGCAGCGGATCCGGCGCCTCCTTCAGGGGGACTTCGCCGAGCAGCTCGATGCCGTGTTTGACGTGCGCCTGGACGGCCGTGTCGCCGACAAGGGCGGGCGCCATCTGTCTGGCCGCCAGCTCATCCTGCGGGACCGGATCGTGGCGGCCATCGAGCACAAGCGGCGTGCCGGCATGCAGCCAGCCGACGCCGTGCGCGATTACATCCGGGACGCGGCCTTCACCACGCTGAACCGCTTCGCCGCCCTCAAGATGCTCGAGCCGCGCGGGCTGGTCCAGGAATGCATCAGCCGGGGCGAAAATTCGATCGGCTTCCAGGAATTCTGCGGTCTCGCCCCGGCCCTGAAGACCGCCGATGGTGCCGGCTACCGGTTCTACATCGAGAGCATTTTCGATGAGCTCTCTACCGAGGTGAAGGTCCTGTTCGATCGTCGCGACCCAGCGTCGGTCCTCTGGCCCAAGAAGGCGACCTTCGACGAAATCCTCGAGATCCTGAACGACGCCGACCTCAGGGGGGTCTGGAAAGAGGACGAAACGATCGGCTGGATATACCAGTTCTTCAACTCCGGCGAAGAGCGTCGCCAGATGCGCGACGAGAGCGCGGCGCCGCGCAACAGCCGTGAACTTGCGATCCGCAATCAGTTCTTCACCCCGTCCTACGTCGTGCAGTTTCTGACCGACAACACGCTCGGACGCATCTGGCACAAGATGCGCGATGGCCGCACCGACTTGGCCGAGAAATGCGAGTACATGGTCAAGGAGGCGGGAGATGACGGAGAGCCGTCCCGGCCGGCCAAGAAGGACCCTCGTGATCTGCGGATTCTGGACCCCGCCTGCGGCTCGGGCCATTTTCTGCTCTACTGCTTCGCGCTGTTGCTCCTGATTTACGAAGAGGCCTGGAACGATGAAACTTCGCCGGCCTCCGGCGCGACGGGCAGGACCCTTCGGCAGGACTACGCCACGCTCGACGACCTCAAGAAGGCGGCGCCGGGCCTGATCCTTCAGCACAACCTCCACGGCGTCGACATCGATCCGCGCTGCGCCCAAATCGCGCAGCTCGCCCTTTGGATGCGTGCCCAGCGGGCCTTCATGGACAACAAGGTCTCGCGCGGTGAGCGCCCTATCATTCGCCGCGCGAACATCGTCATCGCGGAGCCGATGCCGGGCGACCCGAAGCTGGTCGAGGATTTCTCAGCGAGCCTGCGTCCCGCGATGGTCGGCGGCCTGTTCAATGAGATCGTATCCGAGATGCGCTTGGCTGGCGAAATGGGTTCGCTCTTGCCAATCGAGCGGACCTTGGCCAAATCCATCGACCGTGCGCGGATCGCCTTCAACGAAGAGCAGTCGCGCAAGGAAGCGTTCCTTCCAGGATTGGCCCCGTTGAAGCACCAGGGCGAATTCGACCTGTCGGGCATCAGCAACTCCGCCTTCTTCGAGAGAGTCGAGGGTAATATCTTCTCGGCGCTGAAGTCGTTCGTCAGTGACGCGGTCAACGGGAAGGGCACTCGGCGCCGCCTCTTTGCCGATGACGCTGAGCAAGGACTCGCATTCGTGGAGCTGTTCGGCCGCAAGTTCGACGTGGTGCTGATGAATCCACCCTTCGGCGCGGGCAGCCTGGTTGCCAAAAAGGAGTTTGAAAAGGTCTACACCAGGACAAAGAACGACCTTTACGCCGCATTCGTCGAACGCGGCGTCAACCTCTTGCAGCCTGGCGGCCAATTGGGAGCTATCACCTCGCGCACAGGATTTTTCCTGGGGAGTTTCCGCAAATGGCGAGAAGAGGTTCTCCTGCGAGAGGCGCCACCTATCGTTTTCGCTGACCTCGGGTATGGCGTGCTCGACAGCGCGATGGTCGAAGTGGCTGCGTATTGCCTCGAGAAGGTTTAGGAGAGCGCCATGAAAACTGTCTTCCTGAGGCTTCTGGATGAGACTGACAAAGCGAAGGCGATGGTCGAGGCCATCGAGAAGCCGTCGTCAGGCAAAAGGTATGACGTCGATACAGGCGCCTTCGCTCAGATCGACGGATCGCCGTTTTCCTATTGGATAAGTGAGGCGATCCGAGAGCTCTTCAGCAGGTTCCCGGTGTTCGAGGGGAACGGTCGGATGGTGCGGCAAGGAGGCGTAACCGGGAACGACGCTCGTTTCTTGCGGCTCGCTTGGGAAATAGAGGCCGAACAACCGAAGGAGGGCAAACGTTGGGTGCCGTTTGCGAAGGGCGGCGCGGCGTCCCCCTGGTATGCGGACTATCCCGTCGCGGTGGCATGGGACGACCGTCGCTCCACGTTTTCAGGCTACACCGGCTTGCTTCACAGGCCCTCAGAAAAGCCGTCTTCGGCCGACCACTACTTCAGCGCCGGACTGACCTGGCCGCTCCGGGCGGCCCGGTTCATGCCGGTGCCGTTGCCGCGCAACTCTGTCTTTAGCATTCGTGGATACGCGATTCTCGCACCTGAAGAAAAGCTGCTTCCGCTGGCCGCCATCGGCAACTCGTCGCTCTTCGACTATGTATTCAAGGTTGCGCTCGGCCGCTTCGGCTTCCCGGAGTTTGTCGTCGGCATTTTGCAGAAAATGCCGATTCCGGAACTGTCGCCAGCCGTAGAACTCGAGCTATCTGAGGCGGCGCTTCGTGCCTGGTCCTTGAAGAGAAATCTTGATACCGCTGAGGAAACTTCAAGAGCCTTCACGATGCCAGCTTTGCTTCGGTCCGATGCACCCTCGCTCGATCTCGCGGCAAAAGCTTGGATGGATCAGATTCAGGCTACCGGAGAAGAAATCAGTCGAATCCAGAGGAGTATCGATGATCTGTGTTTCGATGCCTACGGTATTGCCGAAAGCGATCGCAAGGTCATCCTGGAAACATGTTCCCGCCCGTCAGCAGATTCTGATGAATCTGAGAACATCGATGCCGAGCAGGAGGAGGTGGAGGTTGCACCGCAAGGTGTTGATGTCACGACGTTGGCAAGCAACCTCTTATCCTGGAGCATCGGTGTGGCCTTCGGTCGCTTCGACGCTCGACTCGAAACGCGAGCGCAAGATCTAGTAGATCCGAAACCATTTGACGCGTTGCCCGCTTGCGCCCCAGCGGTGTTGGGAGGAGCCACGCGGGCCGCGCGAGGCCGCATGTTGGTAGATGATCCGGGACATGCCGACGATATTTCGGCGGCCAGTCGCGCCGCGCTCGAATCCGTTCTGACCGATCGCGCTGAAACCTGGATTACGGACGTAACCGCCGTCCTTGGGTGCAAGGACTTGCGTTCGTGGATCGCCAAAGAATTCTTCGACCTGCATATCAAGCAGTATTCTAGGAGCCGTCGGCGAGCTCCGATTTACTGGCAGCTCGGAACGCCTTCCGGTAACTATTCGATTTGGCTCTACGTCCACACGTTTTCGCCGGACACGCTCCTGAGGGTGCAAAACGACTACGTCGGCCTGAAGTTGGTGGACGAAACTCGGAAATTGCAGGATCTCAAGAAAGAGTATGCAGCGTCCACGACGAAGGTGCAGAGCACCTCTATCGCGGACCAGCAAGAAACTGTCGATGAGCTGCAATGGATGGCTGATGAAGTGCGAAAGACAGCGGAACTTTGGAGGCCAGATCTCAGCGATGGCGTGCTGCTTTGCTTCGCGCCGCTTTGGCGACTGACACCACAGAACAAACCTTGGCAAAAAGAACTCAAGGCGGCGTGGGACGCTCTTTGCCGAGGCACGTACGACTGGTCGCACCAAGCAATGCACATCTGGCCGGAGCGCGTGATTCCGAAATGCGCAGAGGACCGGAGCCTTGCCATTGCACACGGACTGGAGGACGTCTTCTGGTTCGAGGGCGAGAAAGGCGAGTGGAAGCCGCATGAAAATTCAGCGGCGGTGATGGCCAAGCTGATCCGAGATCGGAGTTCCGCCGGCGTGAAGGCGGCTTTGAAAAATCTGCTGGAAGCACCAATCCCCGTGACGGGGTCGAAGCGCAATCGCAAGTCGAAGGTGGCCTGATAAAGATGCACCCGCTTCACGACTACATCGCCAACCAGATCGGTGACCGCATCAAGGATCGCCGTGTCGTCGTCATGTACGACAAGCGCGAGGAGCTTCGGCCGTTTTTCGCGGAGATCGCGGACGGGCGCAGTGCGAGCGACGGCCCTGTGGCGGCCAGCTTCGGCAGGCGGAAAGCCAGCCTCTACGTCTTTGACGGCTCCTTCTTGAAGGCGCGTTTTGCCGTCGAGGATATGACGAGCGGCGACCAGCCGGATGATGTCGTCATCTACATCCCCGGCCTCGACCGGGACGCCAAGGGCTCTCTGCTGATGGAATTGGAGAAGGCCGGCACCTTCTATCAGCAGCCGGCCCTGAAGCAGTTCGCCAGGCTGGTGCTCCGGAAGCGATTCACCGACATCGCCATCGACGAGATGCTGAAATCCGACGCGCTGACCTATACCGATTTGGCCGGTATGGCGCAGGACGAAGGCGGAGGCCAAGGGACGTCGCTGCTGAAGAGCGTCTTCGGCACCACGGACACCGTCGCCATCATCACGGATTGGCTGGGCGACACCTCCTACGACGCCGACATCAAGGCCAAGGCGGCCTTCGGAGAGGTACGGGACGCCGCTCTTGCGAGGATGGGTCTCGCTCTGGCAGCGGATGTGACGTTAGGGCGGGCGCGCCAGATCGCCCTCCGGTATGTGCTGGTAAACGAGTTTCGATCCGATTTGGGGCCGAATGCGGATCTTCAAGGGCAGGCGGCGACTGCCATCAAGAACGTGCCGGAGGCCAAGACCAGCGACCACCATAAGGCCGTCCGGGAGGTCGCCAAGCGCCTCCGCGAGCGCCATGCGACTGCCTACGTCGAAGCGGCCGACAAGATCGAAGCGGAGCTCGGCCTGTCGGCGGAGACTGTAAACGGAACGGGGCTTGGCTCCATCGATACCTTCAGGTTTGAGGAGGCCGCCGTGGTGACGGCGTGCTTCGATCTAATCGCCTCGGAGAAATTCGAAGAAGCCAGCGCCCTGATGGGGGCCCGCGAGAGCAGCTTCTGGGTGAGCCGCGAGCTTTCGCGAAAGTCTGTCTGGGCGGTCTGCAAGCTGATGGTCGACCTCGGTCTCGTTTCCGCCGCGGTCGACGCGATGATCGCGAAGGCGAACGGCAACCCGACCACCTGGGTCGATCGCTACGTGTCCGAAAAGGACGGGTGGTACGCGCTTGACCAGGCGCAGCGGCGCCTGGAGGCATTTCTCTCCTCGTTGGACGAGGAGGTCGACGAGAAGGCCAAGGCAAAGATCCGGGATCTTTACGAAAACACTGTCCGCCGCATGAGCGAAGGCTTCCTGAAGGCCCTCCAAAAGGCCGATTGGACGGTCCCGGGCGTTCTACAGCAGACCCGTATCTGGTCGGACGTGGTGGCAAGCCGGCCGGTGCCCGTCGCCTACGTCATGGTCGACGCCATGCGGTTCGAGATGGGGCACGAACTCATCGGTCGCCTCACGCGGGCTTCCGAGGTGCAGATGCGCCCTGCGTTGGCTGCGCTTCCTTCCATCACGCCCGTCGGCATGGCCGCGCTGCTTCCTGGGGCGTCCGCGACTTTCTCGGTGGTCTCGAACAAGGATAAGCTCGGCGCGTCGATCGACGGCACCTTCCTTCCGGATCTTTCGGCCCGGCAGAAGTTCCTGAAGTCGCGTATTCCCGATTTGGTCGACCTCACGCTCGACGAGGTGATCTCGATGAGCAAGAAGGCGCTTCAGAAGAAGATCGGGAACTCGAAGGTCATCATTATCCGCTCCACCGAGATCGATGCCGCCGGCGAAAACGCCACCACCACGACGTATGCCCGCCGGGTCATGGACAACGTCGTTGAAGACCTTGCCCGGTGCCTCGGACGTCTGGCGGCCATCGGGATCGGGGAGGCGGTCGTGACGGCCGACCACGGCCATCTCTTCTTCGCCGCTGATCGCGACCCCTCCATGCGCCTGGACACGCCCGGCGGCGATGCGATCGATCTGCATCGTCGCTGTTGGGTCGGCCGCGGCGGGGCCACGCCGACGGGATCCGTCAGAGTGCCCGGTGCGAAGCTTGGCTACGCGACGGATCTCGATTTCGCTTTCCCCGCCAGCACCTCCGTCTTCAAGAGCGGTGGCGATCTCGCCTACCACCATGGCGGCACTTCGCTGCAGGAAATGGTCATTCCGGTCATCGCCGTGAAGCTGAAGGTCGACGGCAGCGCCAAGGCCGAAAAGGACGCCGTAGTCCTCACGCACGACTTCGACGCGGTTACGAACCGGATCTTCACGGTCCATATCGAGCTGGGGGCGGCGTCCAAGGACCTCTTCGCCGGCGCCCGCAAGGTTCGCCCGATCGTCGTATCCGATGATCGGCCGGTCGCCCGCGCGGCCATTGCGACCGGCGCCGACCTGGCGGAGGGTGTTCTGACCTTGCCGCCCGCCGTCAAGGCGAACGTCGGCTTCATGTTGACCGACGACACGGTCAAGCACGTCCGCATCCAGGTTTTGGACGCCGAGACCGACGCCGTCCTGTACGTTTCGAAGAAAGACATCCCCGTTCGTTTGGGAGTTTAGGTGATGAGTAACGTTCCCGCACGCGACGCTCTCGACGACAAGGTCAACCGCACCTTTGCCGGCAAGGTGGTCCGTAAGGACCTCGTTCGGAAGGTGAAGGTCGGCGCCAACGTGCCGGTCTTCGTTCTGGAGTTCCTGCTCGGCAAATATTGCGCATCGTCGGACGAGATGGCCATCCAGATGGGACTGCAGGTCGTCAACGACACGCTGGCCAACAACTACATCCGCTCCGACGAGTCGATGAAGGCTCAGAGCAAGGTCAAGGAGAAGGGTAGCTGGACCTTCATCGACAAGGTCAAGGTTCGCCTGGTCGATTCCGACTACTGGGCCGAGCTGAGCAATTTCGGGAACAAGTTCGTCCACATCCAGAACCAGTACGTCAGGGACTACGAACGCCTGCTGACCGGCGGCATCTGGGCGCAGGTCGACATGCGCTTCGAATACGACGAGGAAGGCAAGGGAAAGAACCCCTTCTGGATCGAAAAGCTGACGCCGATCCAGATCGCGGCCTTCGACCTCGCCGAGTACCAGCGTCTCCGGGCCGAGTTCACGACGGACGAGTGGATCGACCTGGTCCTCCGCAGCATGGGCTATGAGCCCGGCGAGATGACGAAGCGCCTGAAGCTGCTCTTCCTGACGCGGCTGATCCCGCTGTGCGAACGCAACTACAACCTCGTCGAGTTGGGGCCGCGCGGCACCGGCAAGAGCTACGTCATTCAGGAGGTTTCGCCGTACGCCGCGCTCATGACCGGCCCGACCACGGTCGCCAACCTGTTCGGACACATGGGCGGCCGGGCGAAGGGTCTCGTCCAGATCTGGGACGTCGTGGGCTTCGACGAGGTGGCCGATCTCGAGAAGATGCCCAAGGAAGTCATCACCACGATGAAGACCTACTGCGAATCCGGATCGTTCCAGCGCGGCCAGGAACCCGCCTCTGGAGAGGCCGGCATCGCGCTGTTCGGCAACACGCAGCAGCCGATCGACGTCATGGTCCAGACCGGGCACCTGTTCGAGCCGATGCCCGAGGTGATCCGGGACGACATGGCCTTCATCGATCGCCTGCACTTCTATCTCCCCGGCTGGGAGGTCCCGAAGATGCGCAACGACCTCTTCACCGACCACTACGGCTTCGTCGTGGACTTCCTCGCGGAGGCACTCCGCGAGCTTCGGCGCCACAATTTCACGGAGATCTGCGACCGTCACTTCACGATGGGATCTCACCTGATCACGCGCGACCGCAAGGCGGTCAAGAAGACCGTCTCGGGCCTGATGAAGATCATCCATCCGGGCGGGGAGGCTACCCAGGAGGAGATCGCCGAACTCCTCGAGTTCGCAATGGAGGGCCGGCGCCGGGTGAAGGAGCAGCTCAAGAAGATGGGCTCCTTCGAATACTATCACACGTCCTTCAGCTATACGCTGAACGACACCGGCGAGGAACGGTTCGTCGGCGTTCCCGAGCAGGGCGGCCGCAACATGATTTCGGCCGACCCTCTGCCGCCGGGCAGCGTCTACACCGCGGCCGTCGCCCAGGACGGCACTGTCGGGATGTACCGTATCGAAGTCTCGGTCTCGTCCGGATCCGGAAAGCTGAAGACGGCCGGCGGCGTCAACGGTGTCACCAAGGAATCGATCAACCGGGCGTTCAGCTACATGCTCGCCAAGAAGAGTGATCTTTCCATCGCCCGCGAGCTCGACGTTTCCGACCTCCATGTTGAGGTCATCGACCTCATGAACAACCGGGTCGAGGGCGAGATCGGGCTGGGATTCTTCATCGCGGCATTCTCAGCGCTCAAGAAAGCTCCGCCGTCGCCGGCGATGCTGGTCGTGGGCGATCTCAGCGTCCAGGGCAACATCAAGGGGTTGCGCTCGCTGGCCGAGCCGCTGCAGCTCGCCATGGACAACGGGGCCAAACGGGCCCTGATCCCGATCGAGAACAAGCGGAGCTTCCTGGAGGTGACCGGTGACGTGGTGGAACACGTCGACCCGATCTTCTACGGCGACCCCAAGACAGCGGCCTTCAAGGCTCTCGGGATCAACTGAGGGGGCCTCTCGTCGGCGGAAACGGGGCAAGGAAGCGAATGAGTCGAAAAGGGCACTTCCTGGGAGGCGGCACGAAGATTGACCCGCGAGAGGGATCCCAGACCAGGTAGCGTGGGGCCGACGCCCGGTCAACGTCAGCAGCGTCAAGAAAGCTCGTGAGCAGGCCGACCGCCATCCGGGAGGCGGCGCTCTCTTACTTCAGACCGTAATCCCACCGGAATATCTCGAATACTCGGTCCCTGTTGTCGCGGAGGTGCGAACGTTCGGGTTGCGAGACGAAGTGCAGATATTTCGAGATCAAGTTGGGAACGAAACCTGCGGCAAGGTCCCTTGGCTCGAGGGAGGCGAGGGGGCGGTGCTTGCCCAGAACATCCATCGGCGATACATCGGCAGGAAAGCTGAGGGCCATGCCGTGAGACGGATAGAACTCGGTATGGAAAGCTTCGAACATGCCACCCGGATTAGGTAGGTTCGTGGCGGCCACCGAAAACCAATTGCGGATCGCGATCTGACATGCCTCTTCGATGGTGTCCTCATCGCCTTGGAAAAGCGTTCCGCCGTACCAGAGGATGAGGTGCACTCCTTGGGTCCAGCGCGTCTGGCGTGCCGCGATCCGTGTTCGCCTGTCGAACGCCTTCACCTTCTTCCGATGCGTCTTGGCGTCCAGCGTCGCGTCGTCGGCCGCGAGTAGCTCTGTGGCGCCCGCTTCCTCGTCAAACAGGAGTTCAAAGGGCTCGTCGACGCCGGCCTTCATGTTCGCGCGGGCCGCGCGAATGGCCCGGCGTATATCGGCCTTCGAGCCTCCCAGTTTGTCGGCCAAGGTTACCCGAAATGTTGCGTTCAACCGATGGGACGAAGGCAGTGTTGAAACGGCTGCCGACGGCGTCTTCGGCCCGTCAGGTGGTCCTGCGAAGCGCACCCCATCGGACGCCGGATACTGCTGCCGCACACGATCGAACGCGGTTTCAACGAGAAGAAGGTAGTGATCGTGGCTGATAACCGGATCCACATCGCCCCGCGCGCCGCGTCGCACGTCCAGCCATTTTGAGAAGGAACTCGTCAGCGGTGTCCAATCGGCCGAGGCCGAGGCGAAAGCCGAGATCTCCCGCAAACCACGTGCGAGATCGGAGACGTCCTTGTCTTTCTCCAAATCGGCCGTCGCAATGGCGAAGTTGCGCATCAGCTCCTTTGGGACCGGGTCGTCGTGGGCTTGTATGGCCAAGCCGCCTTTTCCGTTGGGCGTGACCGACAAAGCCTCGGCGCGCTTCTTCTGGACGAAGCTCAAAGCTGTCCGGTGTACGTCGGCCAAGGCCGGGGTCGCCTGACCACCTCCGAGGTTTTCGATTTCTCTTCTCTTGAAGAGATCGTAGGCCCTCGCGTCGGTCAGAATATGCTTCACACCATCCTTGTGGACCGCATGGTCGACCTCGAAGCTGGTTACCGGCACGAGGCTGACGATCTGCTTCGTCGCGTTTTCCCGGCCGAGCTTGCGGAGCAGTTTGGATTCTAGTTCGAGCTTGGCATCGCGCAGTACGTTGATCAGGACAACCCGCTCACCAGGGGACACCGCCTCCCAGTCAACCACGACGATGACGTCGAGATCGCCCTTGTCCGGCTGAAATCGAACACCGCCGTCGTTGACCGTGCTTCCGAAAAGATAGGCGCCTAGAAGCTTGGGCGAACTGACCGACGCAACCCAATCGGAAAGAATGGTCTGCAACTCGTCGACGACAGCGGGGCGGCGAAGCATTTCGGACCTCAAACGTTCCAACCTGATAACAGCAAGGATGCGCGCCGACCAGTCCTGCTTGGGCTTGCGAGCACCGCCGCTGCCCCAGTTCTCGAGCTTCGCCGCGCCGCACTGCGGGTCCTGCGGCGGGCTTGTGAGGCCGTCTGTTCTGGATTGACGCTTCCGGCCGGAACAAGCTGTGGTAGCTTCCGTTCCAAATCGGGTGAGCTTTATGGCCGTCGACAAAGCCGCAATCGGCAAGTTCATGGACCTGCGTAAGCAGGGCTTTGACCGTTGCATGCACTTGGACTTCAAGTGCGAGAAGGATGCTATCCGGGCGCATTCAGTCCAAAATGGCAAAGTCTTGGATCTTCTGCAGAAGGACAACCACGTCATAATCCCCCAGCCGAAATTCGACCCGAAAAAGGGGCCGTCGTTCGAGCTTGGGCTTGTTGGGCGCAACAAAGCTCTGACCTTTACCGGACTCTGCTCCGCACATGATACCGAGCTGTTCAAGCTCGCTGACACGCTATCCCTCGATGTCGGTAACAAGAAGCAGTTGGAGCAGTACGGCTACCGCGCTGTGATGAAAGAACTGCACACCTGTATCGAGGAAGGGGCGAGGTTCTTCGCGCTCGACGCCGACCAGGTCAAGAAGGGCTTGGTGAAGCCGGGCGAGGGCGCCGCTGGTCACATGGCCATTTTCTTCACTGACCGGTCCTGGCGGCTCTTCCGCTATCGCAGCCAGAATTTCGATACCCCGATCTTGGGAGGCAAAGAACCTCCAATCGAGCATCGCATAATCACGCTGGACGGCCAGAAGCCGACCCTTGCCGTCTCATCGTTCTTCGGTGTGGGCACCGAGAAAAACGGCGACACGATTGGTATGATGCTGAGCGTGGTGCCAGAAGCCGAGAAGACGACTGCGGTGCTGTCCTACGCAACTGCTCAAAAGGACGCTATTACGAAGGCGTTGCCCGACCTGTTCGACGACGAGGCCGACCATAAAAAGGCCCTCTCTCATACCGTCCTTCAGCGGGTAGAAAACTTCACATTGGCTCCTGCGTTCTATGACGGCTGGTCCGAAGACAAGAAAAAGAAGGTCATCGCATACTTCAACGAATCCCTTCAGTCCGGCGAGCCTCCTCCGAAAGGTGCGGACTTCTCCCTATTTGCCTGAGGCCGCAGGGCGGAGTGGGATCGCGTTCCGTCCGGTGCTTTAAGCCCCGTGCCGGCGCCTCCGACAGCGGCATCGCAGGCGGCCGCAACCCAGACTCAAAGTTCGCTTAAATCGACTTGATTCTGGTTGCTGGCACACGCCTCGAAGCCAGCGGTCCGAGCCAAATACTGCTCCTCACCCAGGACGTGGAGAGGCTGCATCGGGCCGCTGGGAGCAGGGTGGTGATAGACCTCCACAGGCGCCTTGACCTCGTCCGCTGCATGACCTGTTCAGTCGCCCTACGCCGTGCCGACTTACCGGACAGCGTCATGGGCCTCAACGCCGCCTCGGACGGCATTTCCGGCTGGTCTTCCAGCGTCTTAGACGGGCGCAAATTCAGTTGGACGACGCGCAGATTCAATTGGATTTTGCACATTGGCCTGGTGCCCGGCACATCCGTAATTCGCATAAGGTATATTATGGAATATATTTATGTACAATCAGATCAGTTATTTAGGCGGAATTGCTGACATCCGACCTTCGCCAAAGCCTGTATCTC